>Ga0210242_100431_pt1 | contig 37154 bp, 24 predicted proteins | sample ChrtobMeP5a_16mM_FD_155445 | JGI IMG/M metagenome (GOLD analysis project Ga0210242, IMG submission 155445) | Chrysochromulina tobin associated microbial communities from unialgal haptophyte culture, Seattle, Washington, United States - P5a_16mM | ecosystem: Host-associated > Algae > Haptophytes >... | reverse complement strand
TTCCCCCTGCCCCTCTCGTTGCATGCAGGCGACCGCTTTTCCCCACAGAAGCATGGTCTAGCATTCCGAGAGAGTATCGGCTGTAAATAACAATGGAGGCGCCAGTGGCGGAGGTCTCTACCGCTGCCTTAGAGGAGGCGAATGCGCTCGCGGCGTCCTTTGAGGCTGCAGCCGCGGCAGCGGCCGACTTCCCAGCCGGCAAATTGAGCAGCGAACAGAAGTTGCATCTGTACGGGCTCTTCAAGCAGGCAACAGTCGGGCCGGCGCCTCTGGCGCCAACAACCTCTGCGCTCGACATCGTTGGGAGGATGAAGCATCAGGCATGGTCGGGCATGCGCGACCTCACGCGAGCGGCGGCCATGGCCAAGTACGGCTCCTATGTCGAGTCTCTGCAGGCTCGCGATCGCCGAGCGCTCGCCCTCTCGGTGCGCTTCCTCCAGGTGCGGTACACGCAGTCGACCTCGAAGCGCGGCAACGAGGCGTATGCCGTGTACGAGATCGACTGCCGCGAGGGCTCGCACTCGTGGCGGTGCATCGTGCGCTGGTCGGACTTGGCGCGCTTGTGGGACGCTCTCCAACTCTTCCACCTGAGTGAGATGAAACTCGCGCAGAGCTCGCTGCCCACCTTCTATCGGCACACCGTGACGACGAGCAAGGTGGACCGCACGCTATGCGAGCAGCGCGCTCAGACGATGCAGCAGCTGCTGCGTGGCATGGCGCGCGTGTGGGACGTGAGCGTCCTCGAGGAGCGTGGACCGTCGACGTTCCGCCACTTCCTCTCTTCGGGCAGCGACGTGGAAAAGCGCACACCCGAGTCTGCGTGGTACACCGCCGCGGGTGGCTGGCCGACGGCGATGGTCCAAGCGGCGGCGCGCAAGCTTGCGCCGCGCAGCCTGGTGCCCCACGCTGGCGAGGCGCCCGCGTTGCATCCGCCGCTCGCGTCGGCCATCGGCGAGGTGCGCATCGAGGTGCTCGAGGCCGTCGGGTTGCTTCAGGCGGACTTGCTGAGCCCGAACGACGTGTACGCGGTGCTCGTGCTCGAGAGCTATGCAGTGCAGACAGTGTGCCTCGAGGACACGAGCCACCCGCGCTGGCGTGCCGAGGATGCTCGCGCCGCCCGCCTCCCGGTCTTCTCGCCGTTCGCCAGCCTGTGTGTGGCGCTCTTCGACGCCGACTTTTCGACCCTCGACGCGGACGACCCTCTCGGTCGCGTGGAGATTCGACTGGCCACGCTCCATCCGAACACCGTGTACACGAGCTGGCTCCCCCTCCACCTATGCCCCGACTCGGCAGAGGACGCCCTTGCGGCTCATCTCCTCGGGCACGTGCGCGTGCGCTACTCGGTCACCTGGACCTCGGCAGCGTCCCGGCTAGTCGGCTATTGGGGGCGCATGCCGCCGCTCGGCCACCCACCCGTGCTCCCTCTGAGCGAGCCCGCAGACGAGGCACGCATGCAGTTCACCTACTTTGGGCTCGCCTCTGCTCGCCGTTATTCGTGGAGCACCTTCCAGTCGTACTTGGATGAGATGCTCTCACTACGCGAGCCGTTGGATGTGCTCGCCCGCGACGTGCGAGACCTGATCACGTACCGGCAGCCGCTCAGCTCTCTGACCGCGCTCATCATGTGGCAGTACTTCTGCAGCCACGCAGCCCTCGTGCTTTCGTTGCTGCCGGGTGCGCTGCTCTGGGCGCTGGGCAAGGCCTATTGCGACGCGCGCGACAGTAGCGCCGAGCTCCACCGGCCGCCCTCGCTCTGGGAAAGCTGGAGGTGGCTGCTCCTCCTTGGCCGTCCACCGAGCCTCTCGTACACGCCACCGCTCGCCACCGAGGACGCGATGGTGGCGAATCCCGATGCGGACGGCGGTGCGACGACCACATGGGCCGATGCCGCGGCCGACCGCGGCGCCCACGATGGCTCCATTTCACGCGACGTGGCGTCGCCGCGCGCGCTGCTGCGCTCGGTGACAGGAGGGGTGGCCGGCGCCGTTGTGGGCACCGCGAGTGCTGTCGCCAATGCCGCAGCGAGCACCGCAAGTGCGGTCGGGGGTGCGGTCGGGGGCGCCGCTATGAGCACCGCGCGCGCCGTTGGCAGCAACTTCGACCGTGGTCGCCAGCGTGCACCGCTGGCCGAGGTCGTCGAACAACAGTACCAACGGGAGCGGCGCGTGCGAGCCGACGCGCGCCGTCGTGGGCGTACCATGGCCGGTGCTCGGATGGGCGACAACGACGTGGAGGCTGCGAGCCTGGCGGGCGCCGTGGAGATGGACGGCGGGATTGAGGGCAATCTTGGCGGCATGGCGCGGCACCCTCCCAGGAGAGCGCTCTTGCGTTCGGTCACGGGGTTGGCTGGCGTGACAGTAAAAGGGGTGACCGAGGTCGTGGCCGCTCTAGGGGAAGCCGCAGCGAGCACCGCGAGTGCGGTCGAGAGCGCCGCTACGAGCACCGCGCGCGCTGTAGTCCAGGAAGGTACTATCAACCCGCTCGCCGTGTACCTGGGCCCGGTGCAGCGCGACCTGGCCGAGCTGCTCGTGTACGTCCGCGCACTTCGATCCATCGGACGATGGGACGACCCTGTGCTCACCGGCTGGCTGTGCGTGGCGCTCATGTTCTCTGCGCTCGTGCTTCCATGGGTCCCCTGGCGACTCCTGCTGCGCCTGCTCGGGCTCGCTCTATTGGGTCCGCACCAATACTTCTTCGAGCGTGAGCGCCAAAAGCAGGCTGGTGAGCAGGCAGCGCTCGAGCGCCACTCTGCTGGCCATTGATTGCCACTGCGTGCCACTGAGTGACAATGATTGTCATTGATTGCCACTGATTGCAGGTAAGCAGGCAGGGCTCGAGCGCCAGTACCAAGCGGCCAGTGACACGGAGGCGAGGCGCATGGTCGCCAATGCCGTCGCCGAGAGACATGCGGCCGACGAGGCCGAGCTCGCTCGAGAGGCCGCCGCCGCTCTGCAGGCCGAAGCCCAACGGCCGCTCGCGGAGAGGGAGCGTGATGCTTCTCGGCAGCAGCTGCTCAGCGAGGCACGATGTACTTTCCGCAGCCGCCGATGGCCGCACTTCCCCAAGGTGATCTCGCTGCCGGAGCTCCATCGCTCGACGGCGAAACCGCTCGACGAGGCGTATGGGGAGCGCGTTGGGCAGCTCCCATCTCAGCCAACCGACTTTTCGTATTCAACGTTGGGCGGCAGCCACAACCGCAGTCCTTTGGAAGCTGTCTCGGCGTCAGATCGAACGACGATGAGGGAGAGGGACCTGTTGTGAGGTCCACAGTGCACAGTTTTAGATTTCGTTTGCGGGCAGGCGTCTCCGGTGCTGCGGTGCATCCCGCCGGCTTTCCCCGCGGCCGGCGCTGTTACGCGCGACTTTCTACGAATTCAAACCGCGCATTCCCGTCACAATGATGAACACAATGACTCCCGTCCGCTGGCGCTGCCCCAGTTGTATCTATACCGGGTATTTAAGGTGCTGTGCTGATTGAAGCGCCGCATTGAGCGTATTTGATGAATTGGTTATGTTACTACATAATTCGTCACAGCCCAGCACAGCCGCGTAGACATAACTTGACTCGTGTGATCCCTCTTTCACTCACGAAAAGCCAGGTCGTCGCAGCAGTCGCACATCGTACTTCTACACGTACGGAGCGGCGTCTTTGGGAAATTCATTTCCGACAGTGTATAGCTCAAAGTACTGTTCCGGAACGTGATACGTGTGTCCCGGCGTGTCCCGGCTCCCCCGATGTGTCTTTGAACCGGGTCCCGGCGTCCCCGCGGTGTGTTCTTCTTTGGACCGATCGAAGAAACGTTCAGAATACCGGTAGAAAACGCGCACACATGCTTTGAGTTCGCGCGCGGGGACGCGGTCCATAGCCCCACGGTCGCAAATGCCCGTGCAAGGCGAGCGCGTGGGAGTTGGAGCCTTGTGCGGGGCTGACTGCATTTACAATGGGCAAAACGGCATAATCGTCGATTGGAGCAACGACCGAGGGACGGTGCGGATCGAGACCGGTTCACGGGTTGGAGAGCAAGTAGACGTGCAAGACAAGAACTTGTACCCATGCAACCCAATGGTCGATATTCAGTCGGCGAGAAGCACTGGGTGGCCGGCCAACGGGCTCATGCCGGCGACCACGCGGCCGTACCTGTCGCCCGCGCCCGGCCTGCGGGTCTACCTGCCGCCGCCCGGCCACCCGCCGCATGCCTACCTGGGCTACCCTGCCGCCACCTCGCTGTCACGGTCCGCAGATAGCTCAGGAAGAGCTCCCTATCTAGACCGTTACGGGAGCGGGAATGCGGATGAGGAGGAGCAGCAGGTGGCGCGGGCCATTGGGATGAGCCTTGCGGAGGCGGCCGCCAGGCAGCCCAGCCCAAATGTCACGCCTGCGGCAATGGCGCGAGCGCCTCAGGCCCGCGACGTGGTTGAGCTCTTGAGCGACGTCGACGAAGTTGCTGAGCATGCCAGTAATGAGCCGCCGACAAAGAAGCCGAAGGCGAAGGCGGAGCAGCCTACCGGAGCGATGCCGCTACGACCCAGCACACGGAAGGCGCTCGTAGTCGGCATCAACACATACTCGAGGTTGCCGCTACGATGCTGCATCAATGATGCATCGGCTGTGCATGCTGCGCTCCAGCGAATGGGATATGCCAGCACGCTAGTAACAGACTGTGACATCGACACCCTTCTCAATGCCAGGCGCACGTTTGTCGACACCTTGCAGAAAAACGACATTGCGTTCTTCTATTTCGCAGGCCACGGCACAGAGGCCTCTGTCCTGCAAGCTGGCAAGCCCCGCACCTCCAACTGGTTGCTCGCTCGAAATGTACCTGAGAGCAATTCGGATCTGCCTCGGTATGCGCTCGATGCGCACAACCTGCTCGCCGAGATGGAGGCTCGGGGGACGCGATTCAACGCGCTCGTGCTCGACTGCTGCCGTGACGACCCGCTCCCAGCCGGCACGCGCTCGCTCGGTTCCAGTGGAGGACCCTTCAACGGACTCGCCTCGATGGACCCCAAAGGATCGCTCGTGGCCTTTGCATGCGCGCCAGGAGCGAGATCGATTGAGCTCCCAAAAGATCCACATGGCATCTTCACCCACCATCTGCTGGAGCACTTGGAGACGCCTGGACTGGAGATCAACAAGCTGTTCATCCGCATAGGCAACGCAGTCGAGCAGGCGACACAGCACCTCCCGTTGCCCCAGAGACCGTTCGTTAATCATTGCCTGCGATGTGAGGATGCCTCACTTTTTCCTATACGCCAGGATGTGACTGAGGTCGGGATAGCTGGTGGTGTGGGGAACAGCGCGCAGCCAGATGCAGGAGCAACTGGAGCCACTGGAGCAACTATGCACGCATGAATGCAGAGCGCGTGCGTGCGTTGCTCTGCTCCGAAGGCTGCTTGAGCGACGCGATGGACGAGGTCGCGTCCATGTCCGGCGCGTAACGTCACTCAGTGCTGCAAGTCGGAACCGCCCAAGGTGGACAAGGCGGAGTAGGCGCTCCCATCTCAGCCAACCGACTTTTCGTATTCAACGTTGGGCGGCAGCCACAACCGCAGTCCTTTGGAAGCTGTCTCGGCGTCAGTTCGAACGACGATGAGGGAGAGGGACCTGTTGTGAGGTCCACAGTTTAAGATTTCGTTTGCGCATTGCGGGCAGGCGTCTCCGGTGCATCCCCAGCCTTCCCCGCGGCGCGCGGTTCGAAGCCGGTACTGTTCACCTCCGGACTGTTCGTCCCCTCCCGTAATCTATGATCCCGGACCCGGGTACTTGACTTCCAGCTCAGCGCTATATTATACTCAATACTGCTTCAAACAGTCCGGTCTCAAAATCACGTCTGTCTACTGTCAGCCCGCTCCACCAGCGCCGCCGCGCCTACGTCCTCGCCTGCGCACCGGCAGCGGCGGCACCTCAGCCTGAGCGACGCGGCTGGCGACTGCGAGCCACTCGGGCTCAGCCCACAACGGCCGGCCGGGCATCCCTGACGCCTGGCACCGGTCCGCGCGCCAGGCGAGCGTGTTCTCACCCCACGCGGACGTTTCGTGGTGCGCGGACGTCTGGTAGCCATGGCTCAGCAGGTGGCGCCGCGTGCCCGCGCCCGCAGCCGTCCGGTAGTAGAGCAGGCTCGGCTTGACGAGATCGAGCGGGAAGGATTCCACAAGGGCTGCCACGCCCGGATCTCGCTGATCGAGCACGAGCAAGTCGACTCGCTTGGCTGTGGGCGGCAGCTTCCCGAGCAGCGTCGCCCAAGTGACGAAACTCACATTGGTCTCGAGCACGCTCGCGTTGTAGCAGCGCCGGCGCAGCTTGGCTGAGTTGGCCTTGCATGCGTGGAACGCGGCAGCACTCTGCCCAGGAGGCCATCAGAGTCCACAGGTGCCCATCAGAGGCAATCCGAGGCAATCCGATGCAATCAGTGGCAATCAGTGGCAATCAGCGGCAATCCGAGGCAATCAGCGGCTACAGAGGCCATCAGTGGCAATCAGAGGCCATCAGAGGCAACCACAGGACACAGAGGCCATCAGTGGCAGAGGAGAGCACCTGCGCAAAGCCGCCCATCTCGAGGGCTTCCGCGACCGGTCCTCCCGCCAAGTGGTTGTACAGCCACAGGTCGCCGCGCACGCTCAGGGCGGTTGCCCGGTATGTCGAAGACGCCCACTGCAGCCGTTGGCGGGTGATTTGGGGCAGGCCGCGCTCGTAGGTGCGCTCGAGCTCGGGCACCCGTGCGTCGAGCGTGTACCTGATGAGGGCGACCATCAGAGGTCATTAGAGGTCATCGGAGGTCATCGGAGGTCATCGGAGGTCATCAGAGGCAAGCAGAGGCACTTCAAGCGTGTCCCTGATGAGGGCGGCACTCGAGATTCTCCCGAGATTCTCCCGGTTGCATGCGTGGCAATCAGGTGACAATCAGGTGGCAATCAGGTGGCAATCAGGTGGCACTCAGGTTCAAGCGTCCAGGAGTACAGCGGCGCAACGACCGCGGAGGGGAGGGGAGTAACGCCGTGCGGAGTGAGCGTGGCGCGTCCGGCGGCGACGTGCGCCTCAAAATGTCGCGAGAGCCAGCTGAAGGTGTAACGGTCAGGCTCGCCGAGCAAGGCATGCCAGCCATAGGTCTCGACCAGCGCAAGCGCGGGCGTCCGCCCCATCCCGTCGGGCAGGTGCTGTGTGTAGTTCCCTTCGCCGGCTGCGGGGTCGACGAGCAGCAACGGGGGCCACGCGCCCATGGCGCCCGATACGGCGCCCGTGCCCGAGTAGGTGGCACTCAAGCCCTCGACGGCGCCCGTGCCCGATACGGCGTTCGTGCCCGCGACGGCGCTGGCGCTGGCGCCCAGGCGCGCCAAGACGGCCGTGCGGTGTGCACTCATCCGGCCGAGCAGCACGTCCGGGGAGGAGAGCACCTGCGTCACGAAGTGCTCGCCGCGCGTGTGAAGGCCAATGAACCAGAAGCACGGCGAGGCGGCTCGGACGCATGTCGACCAGACCGACTTGCCTTTTCGACGGGGCAGTCGGAAGAGGGTGCGCACGAGCGGGCGCAGCACCTCGAGTGTCGCGCACACGAACCACTCCGAGTAGGGCACGCCACGCGCCACGGCCGCCGCCGCCGCCGCCGCCTCCTTCGCCGTCACCTCGCCGACGGGCCGCCTAAGATCCCACAGCGGAGGCTCGCAGAGCACCGTCGCCCGCCAGAGCAGAGCAGCACGGTGCAGCGGCGGCGGCACGGCTCGGCTGCGCGAGCGGCGGGCGCGCATCCCAGGCGCACTCGCCGCCGTACCGGTCTCGTCACTCGAGTTGATGGAGTGGTCTGGGAAGAGGAAGCGTGCGCCGGAGGACGAGCCGTTGAAGCCCGCCGGCACGGAGCTCAACGCAAGATCCCATTCCGCGGGAGTCATCGCCGCCTCCGAGAGCACAATCAGGAGCTGAGGCGGGGTTTCTGTCGATGGTGGGGCGCCCACAGGGAGCAAGAGCACGTCAACTGCGGCACTGCTGCTGCTGCTGCTGCTCTTGCTAGCAGTGGCGCTGTCGTTGGCCACGTCCGCGGCGAGCCGTGCGATGGCGGAGGTGACTGGTGCTGAAGACGTGCGGATGTGCAACGGCCAGCGCGAGCCGATGGCCGCCAGGAGCGGACGAGGCCCACTCAAGAGCGGGCACGGTGAACCCTCAAAGTCGCAAAGCAAGGCGCGTCCGAGGCCGATGTCGACGGGGCGGCCCTTGCGCTGATTGGGCACCGACCATTCATGAGCGATTGTGTGCAGCAGGCTGACCAGGTCGGCGGCTTGTTGCAGCGTGCATTCGAGCGGCTCGCTCGGCGACGACCCGATCGGCTGGCTCTGCATCTGATCGTATCGGGGGCCCAGCACGACGCCTCGCGAGCTGAAAAATTAGATGTATACCGAAAAAAGACACCGGGAGGAGCCGGTACGGTGTTGCGGATGCGTACGTGTTGCGTCTTATTACTCTACCCTGCCTGCTCGGTGCTAAATCTCAATCGGAACTGTCATCGGGGAAACTGTCCTTCATGTTGCGCAAGCGCGCCTCTCTCAAACCTCCTCCTTGGACACGGCGCGCGCAAATTTTTTGAGAACCTCCTTCATCGCGAGACTCTCTGCCAGATCCATTGGTAGGCGGCCATCGGCGGTTGGCTGGTCAGAGGGCACCTCCGCGTTGAGCAACGCCTTGACCGCGTCCGTAGAGCCGCTGAGGACAGCCCGATGCAACGGCGCAAGGCCGTCGGCCGCATGCACGGAGAGCGGATCGAACTTGCGCGTCGTCAGCAGCTCGATGATGATCTTCATGCTGCCGCTTGCAGCGGCGACATGCATCAACGGAAGGCCGTCCTTGTCGACGATTGCCGTGTCGATCTTGGGGGCCTTGAGCAGGGCCTTGAGGGCTTTGTGCTTACCCTGGCGAACCGCCATGAGCAGCGGCGGCTCCCCCACCTCGTCGCCTTCCATGAGAGGTGCATTCACTCCGCCCTTCACGCCGCTCTTGAGCACAATGTTCACCATCGCCATGTTATTCTCCTTGATCGCCCTGTATAGGCTCTGCGCGAGTGTTGCCGGAAGGATGGCCAACAATAGAAAGCACAAGCGCGTCATCGTAGAGTCCTGCGGGAATGTTGACGCTCGGCCGTCCGCTGAATCGCCACGCAGGGGCGCCCTTGTGTGTTGTGACGCGAGTCGAAGAAAGATCGTGAACACGTGGCAGCGCGCCGTCGCGAGCGCATCGGGAAAAGGCCGTTTCGAAAACGTCTCGTAGAGCACTCGACTTGAAGCTGGGAAGCTCTACTCAGACCGATCCAGGAACTCCAACACCGCTCGCCTCCAAATCACAGCCTGCTCAATCGGGACTGCATGCGCAGCGCCTGCAATCGAGCGGAACTCCCATCCGGCCGCGTCCGCGAGTTCGCGCGCCGCCGAGCTCGGCGAGAGGGTGTCCTCTTCGCCCACGAGCAGCAGCCCGCGATCGACGCTTCCCTTCTGGGCGAGGCTGCGCGCCATCGCGAGGGGATGCGTTGGGTCAGTCGGTACCTCCGTATGAGTCATCTCAACGATTCCACGAAGCCCTGCGAGCGAGTTGGCCGCCACGACGGCATCGACCCACTTGGGCACGTTGGTCTCCTGCGCGGCGAGGTAGCGCGGCGAGTGCGTGTCGAGGATTAGGCGCCACACGAAGCCGCGCAGGTCACCGGCGGAGAGCGAGGCGCGCCACGACCGGAGCGCTAGCCGGCCGCTCGTGCCGCGATCGGCGGCCACGCCGGTGACGACGAGCCGGCGTATGCGCGCGGGAGAGATGTCGGCAAGGGCGGCTGCCGCCATAGCGACGCGGCCGCCAAAGGAGAAGGCGCACACGTCGCATTCACCGGCTGCTGCGAGGCCGGAGGCCCTGAGCACAGATGCAAAGTCCTCTGCGTGATGAGGCAGCGAACAATTCGTCACGTCTGCTTGCGCAGCATCGGCAGCGGCGAATGCGCCGCCTTGGCCACGCGTCTCGTAAAGCAGCACACGCCGCGACTGCGCGAGCGCGGTGAGGTGGCCTTGCCATGAGTCGAGCCACTGAGCGGTTCCGCCCAGGAGCACCAGCGGCGGCCGCGACGGCACGTCCGTGCGCATAGGGCCGACGAGCAATGCGCGGTGGCCAGCGATGATGGTCTGCGTGGGAATAACTGCAGCAGCGGTTGCAAACGAGGCGACCCGACCTACACATGCCGCATAGATAACGCACGAGCGCATCCCCTCGCCCCAAAGGCCCCCAAGTGTGTGGCGCCCAACCTGCCGCACATGCAACGAGAGAGAATCCTGCATGCAATGAGGGGGAAGGGGGGAAGGGGAGAGAAGGGGATCTTGTGGGAAAGTGCAGGGTAAACTCATGGCCTCGTCTGCCCCGAGTGCCAGGGGCGTTGGCTGCGGCAGTCTGGGGGTCAGTCTGGCAGCGGTTGGCCGGTTGCAGCGCCCGTGGGATGAGAGCGCAAGATTCAGAAGCCCCATATCAGCTGCCGGGGCTCGACACCCCAAACCCAGTTCCTGGCTGAGGGGGGGGACATGGTCGATGAGCTCACGCACGTCCACGGCGAGACACGCGAGCACCACCCGGTCGACCACGGCGACAGAAAACAGGGCCCGGGCCCGTCCCGTCGTCTCCTTCCCTCCCTCCTTCGTCTTGGTGTGCCTCTTCTGATGTGCTCACGAGCAAAGGCACGCTGCCCACATCGGTCGCTCTGTGTAGCTCGCGCTCGCCGATCTCCTCCGTCTGGCCCTCAGGATAGTTTGTAAGGCCATGCGACAATCCTTGGATACTTTTACAAGCCGAGCAAGTCCGCCTCCGCCTTGGAATGCGCCATCTTGGCCTTCTCTTTGGCTTCGGTTGGAGCCTGCACTGAAAGTCGTAGTGTGCGGTACTCAGACTCAAACGGGAGCGGTGGTTCGCTGTCCTTTATACGCCGTCCATTGAGCCGGTATGAGCCGGGGCTTAGATGCTCGTTCCAACGCTTGCAAAGGAATGTCGATCACGGCTGTATGGTCAACAAACACGAGCTGCCAGCCTACCAGCAACTGCGGCGGCGGCAGCGGCGGCGAGGGCAGCGGCGGCGCGGGCTGCTGCGGCGGGGGCAGCTGCGTCGGCGTGGGTTGCTGCAGCGGGGCCAGCTGCGGCGGGTGTAGTGGCGGCGGCAGGGGCAGCCAAGGGGGGCAGCGACAGCGGGAGCAGCTGCTGCGGAGGCAGCTGCGTCAACGGGGGCAACGGCGGCGGGGGCAGCGGCGGCAGCACGTCAATCGTCATCATCGAAGATTGGGCGCGCTTGATCGAGAGCTGGATTTTGGTCATATAAAACATAGTGCCCTGAAATGATCGCTTCTTCTATATGTTCCTGCCTCTCTTCGTACCTTTGAATCCAAGATGGGGCAGTCTGGGCGCTTTTTGAACATCCACTGAGGTTGCCACAAGTCTTATACCCAGACCATAAGATGAAACCGCTGCATGCCTCGCATTGCCAGCATTTCATCGTGCGAGGTCCCTTGCCCGTGCCGGCGCCATTTGCCCCGGTGAAACCTTTTCCATTCATTGTACATTTTGTTGCGCCGTTTGAAGGCAGATATAAAAGAAAAGGACCGCAGTGGCACCAGTTGCCTCGAGATGCTTTGCCGAGGTTTTGCCAAACGCCCCAAAGGCCCCCAAGAGCCAAGTGTGTGGCGCCCCGCATGCAACGAGAGAGAATCCTGCATGCAATGAGGGGGAAGGGGGGAAGGGGAGTGAAGGGGATCTTGTGGGAAAGTGCAGGGTTATTACTCATGGCCTCGTCTGCCCCGAGTGCCAGGGGCGTTGGCTGCGGCAGCCTGGCAGCGGTTGGCCGGTTGCAGCGCCCGTGGGATGAGAGCGCAAGATTCAGAAGCGGGCCCATATCAGCTGCCGGGGCTCGACACCCCAAACCCAGTTCCTGGCCGAGGGGGGGGACATGGTCGATGAGCTCACGCACGTCCACGGCGAGACACGCGATCACCCGGTCGACCACGGCGACAGAAAACAGGGCCCGGGCCCGTCCCGTCGTCTCCTTCCCTCACGAGCATCTCCACCCTCCAGCAGAGAGTTGTTGATGAAGGCTCGCAGTGCTAACTGCCGGCGCTGCCGCAGCGTCGGTCCCGCCGCCGAGACAACGGCAAGATCATCGCTTGCAAGCTGCAGTGCAGTGAGTGCGGTCACCGCCGTACATGTAAGCGCTCCCGTATACATGTACTCCAGCTCGGCCTTTTGAACATTGGTCTGGTGGCAACGGCGTCCAAGAGGGCTTGCATCCAGCGATGCCAATCCCGCTCCGGTTGCTTCTCGTCGAGGACCGCGACGCTGAGCCCAGCCACGGCCTCACATGATGTTTGAAATGCTGACTCAAGCCCCGGGTCAACAACAGCAGCTGCGGCGGCCAACCGGCCATTGGATAGCCATTGGAAGACCTCGAGTCGCGGGAGGCTTCCGCGGGATGGTTGATGTGTTGTAGAGGATAGAGTAGGAGGTCGAGAGACTTCCACGCTACTATGAGAGAGCAGAGAGAGAAGAGCGCAATGCAGAAGAGAGTTTTCCTGAAAGCGAACCTACTCAGCACATGGAGACACACATCTCCCCCGTATGGAGATGACATTAACGATACACATAATCGCATGTAAGTTCAGTACATGCACAGTTCCTCCCAGCTGTACGTTCCTCCCAGCTGTCCGTCAGAAGCAGCTGGCTGCGAACTGCAGCTTGCTCAGCAGGTGGAACATGAGGGCGTCCTTCGAGCACGTGGTCCCCCCTGAAGGATCTCGCGCACTGTGGACGTGTAGGCGATGCACTTAGCTGGCAGCAGCCTCATCCGGTTGAGCTCGATGTCGAACTCGACCCCGAGGCTATCGAGCGTGAGACCGCCGCGCGGCCTTGCGGCCGTTGCGTACGGCGGCTGCTCCTTCGACGCTTCGAGGGCGACGACTCGTGCCCGAGCCATAGGATCGCCTCGAAATTTCCAATTCAAGTGTGAGGAGATGCCCGGGCCGCAACCTAGACGACCCCTTTATCCGTGGATGAACCCGGGTCGTTTTGAATTTGATCAAATTGTTTAGTTCTGTCTGGTCCGCCGTGATCCATAAAAAGCGAGCACTCTCACGAACGGCGAACATGGCGTCCGCGACTGGGCTGACCGAGGACGAGGCGCTTGCGCTTGCGCTCGACTTGTCAGCCGCTGAGGCGCGCGCGCGCAACGAGGCGCCGCTGCCACTGGCGCAAGAAGGTCCCAATGCTGGCGAGTTCCGCCCGCGCAGCGAGGCCCATCCACCGCTCTCGCACCACTTCGCACAGCAGGTGCCGGCAATGGGAGGCATCATCAGCCGCGGTGCCCTCGACCAGTTCCACGACTTTTGGAGCGCGGCGATTGGCAAGCATCAGACTGCAGGCAGCATCTGCGGCTACCTCACCGCGGCCAACTGCGAACTCCTCTCCGAGGCCCTCGAGAACATGGAGAGCAGCACCGTATCACCGGACGATGATGATGTGCTCATCGAGAAGCTCATGAGTGCGGTGCGCGACCCGGAGGCCGTGCTGACGCGGGTGGACGCGGCCATGCGGGCAGTGCGCCAACGGCGCGAGGCATACATCGCCGCCAACGTGGCCAGCTTCTCCGGTGGCTCTGGGCGTGAGGCGAGCAACTATTGTCGGTCGTGGGTGGCGAATTACGAGCTGAGCGCTCTGCTGAGCGAGTACGCGTCGAGTGCATCGGCCGACAGCCGGCGTCGGCTGCTCTTTGTACGCATGAACCAGTTTCCGATGCTCGACGTCGCGACGCACGAGGAGCGATCTCGCATCCTCGAAGAGGAGGCTCGCTTCGGGGGTAGGATCACGGCGCCTGGCGTGGTGGTGTACGCGGCGGGCGACGCCTATTTCTGCGTCGAGCGCTTTGGGCCGAGCGGCCGCCAGCTGCAGTCGCCTGCGGAGTGGATCGCCGACGAGCGCGCGCAGGTGGCAGCACTGGCTACAGCCGGTCGGTCGATCGTCGTCGTGGATGTCGTCGTGGATGGGCTCGCTCCCGCCGCCCCTGCATCGCACGTGGCCGCTGTGGCCGACGATGGCGCGCTCGCCGCGGGCGCCGTCGCGGGCGCCGTTGCGGGCGCAGGCGCCGTCGCGGGTGCGGACATCTCTTCGCCGCCGCGCGTGCGAGTCATCGCCCTCGACCTCAACGGCCACTTCTCCGCCGCCTTTGCGTTCAAACACGCAAGGCGTGGCCCAACGCTCGTCCTTGTCAACAGCACCTCCCTTGAGTATGCCGACAGGGTGCAGGTGACTTGGGCATTCGATCTGCTGTTCGGGCCGCTCACAATCGGCGCGGGGGGCGAGGGCCGTGGCGAGGGCCGTGGCGAGGAGCTGGGCGCCAAATTGCGTGCCGAGTGGTGTCTGCCAGCGCGGCCGGCCGATATCATGACCGAGGCGGGGCGTGAGCTGTCCGCCGAAGTGCACGAGCTCATGGCCATGGGCTTTGCACAGGACGCTGCTCGTGCCGCACTCAATGCGAGTGGCAGCATGGCCGCCGCGGTCGAGCAGCTCCTCGCGTCGAACGAGCCGAGCCCGAACCGACCCTAATCTAGTCACCTTGTACCTACGTGTGTAGAGACATAATACGAGTTCTAGACCGACCCTTAGAACGCTTTTGAGGGTGAACGGTGATCGTGACGCGACCGAATAAAAAGAACCGAAGTCCGCAACCGGCGGGGTGTCGTGTTAAAAAAGACATTAGACCGGGGACGGCGCGGCGGGAAAAATTAACGGCCGTACAACGTTCCACCCGTACCGCGGCCGGTACCGCTTCCTATCCGGTATACCGGATGCTGAGAACGACAGACGTGCGAGGGCGCCCGCTGCCGTCGCCCGTCTGCACGTGACGCGTCTACAATCTGCACGTATGAGCCACACGGCACGCCCCGCTCCTCTCGCGGTCGACCGGTACCTTTACCGGTGCCTACAGTATACGCTTGTATACGCTCGTCACCTTCATCCAATCTCCACCAATCTCATCCAATCTCATCCAATCTCATCCAATCTCCACCACGCCCTTGGGCGTCCGAAGCGTCGCGATGATTCGACTCGTGGCCACCTTCGTGCCGCCGCCGGCAGAAGCATCGCCGAGCAGGTCCGCGGCATCGATGCCAACGGCGCCCAAGGCCTCCGCCGCTGCCTTCGGATCGGCGGCTTCGGCTCGCAACGACAGGAGCTCGATCCCTCGTGGCGCGGTCGAGGAAGGGATCATGCCCGCCTCGCGGCTCTTCGGATCCCACTCGATCAAAAAGGGAACCAAACCGTCGACTGGCAGTGTGGACTCCTCGTAATGCCGGTACGCGAGCTTCCACTTGAGCGTGGCGCCGTCGGCCGTCGCGCGCGCAAAGTGCTGCACCTCGCCCGGGTCATATCCCAGCTGGCGCGCGGCCTCGATGGATGCCTCAAGTGACGTGGACTCAAGTCCCGGAGCCCGTGAGCGATCGGCGGCCCATGTGACCAGCCGCGGCTCGCCGCGTGCCATCACGGAGTCCATGGCCATCCACAGGCGCTCTGGCTGCTGCGCCGGGTCGAGCGCGAGGATCTCAAAGTAGCCGAACTGGCCGCCGGTGCTCCCATCATCGGGGCCGCCAAGCGCGACGAGAGCGTTGCGCGTGCCGAGGCCCTTGTGGACACCTCCGACCGCCGGCCGCACGCCCGTGAGCGCCTCGAAGGCGTCAATGGCTGACTCCAGGTCGCCAGGCACCCCATACACGAGGTGATCGACGCACAGGCGTCTTGAGCGCTGCTCGTCCACTTCCAGTCTGCGAGGTGGCAACACTTCGACGCGCTTCGAGAGGATGGTACTTGCATCTTTGAAGAGAAAAGCGCCGACGACATCCATACCCGAGAGCACGTGCGGCAGCCAGTGCTCATCGTCGGCCCACATCTTGGGTAATGGTGGCGCATCGATCGGGAACCACTCTGGTGCCATCTCGTCAGTCTCGATGACCGAGCCCGTCGCCTCGCTCAGCAGGCAAGAGTAGGCGTGCACCTCGATGCGAGAGGTGATGGTGCCATCGGCAGACTTCATGCCGTCTGCCAACATGTTAAAGGTCAGCACAGCGCGTCTCTGAAAGGCGGCGGGTGGCACGCGAAGCCCACACTCCTCCTCAAGCTCGCGCGAGCAGCACGCACGCATGCTCTCGCCTGCCTCAAGCTTGCCGCCGTATCCATTGAACTTCCCCGCGCCGAAGCCACGCTTCTTCAGCCCGAGCAGTACGCGCGAATTGAGAGGGTCGAGGACGAAGATGAGCGAGCAGAGCTTGGCGGGCGCGGAGGCCATGGCGCGTGAATCACCGGTGTTACCCAGCTGTCTACCGGGTACTCGGCCACCGCCTCGGAACCAGTTGTTTAATATTACCGGTAGTAAGCTGACATCTTTGGAACCTTCGTCAGCTGCCTCAGTTCTGTGAAAAAACTTACCGGTAAGTGTCAGTTGTGTGGGTTCAGGATCACAACCACATGGTGAGATTACAGGAGATGAAAGAGTGGAAGAACATGTAAAATCTCCTACTTAGCTTAATGACATTTATAATTACATGTTTCTCATACTGAGCCGAAACAACCCCCCTATCACGACCTTCGGTTGCGTCCTGGTACATGCGTATGGAGTCGTCGGACTCGTCCTTCGGGCGCTGCAACACCCCGTCGCTTGCTACCTACTCCGCGGCAGCGCTTGCTAAGGCCGAGCGAAAGATGAACCATTGGGAGCAGCAGGCACTCGGCCAGCTGCACGACGCCGTGAGCTCGCAGAATCTGCAGCCTGAGCGATGGGCACACGTGCCCGCCAATGTCCGGTCCAATTACAGGGTGATCAAGTACCAACTCCAAAACCTTTCGGACGTGGGCTGCGGCACTCGGCCAAATTGGGCTGGCAAAGACCTGCTTTCCACTCGGCAGAACAATCGGCACAGCTTTAACCTGTGGCAACGCACGATGCCGTGCATTGGCAATCGGCAACGTGTGCAGATGCTGCAGAAGCGCATGCGTGCTGATGTGCGTGTGGACGCACCGCGCTCACTGTGCGCATGGGACGCGTATCGCCATCGCGACGACTGCACAGTTTACTCGCTCGGCTCGAACGGGGACATCGCATTCGAGCGGGCCGTGATCAACTCTACGACGAGCTGCATCGTGCACACCTTCGACTGCACGATGCAAGGCATGCGATGGCAGACCGAGCGCCGGCTCGGCGAACGGCTGTGGTTCCACCCGTGGTGCATCTCGGCTCGCGACGGCGACCCCGACCAGCGCTACATGACGCTCAGCACGGTGCAGCGGCGGCTCGGCCACAAGAAGCTCTCGCTCCTCAAGGTCGACATCGAAGGATTCGAGCACAACCTCTTCAGCTCGTGGCGGGCGGAGGACCGTTGGCTGCCTGAGCAGTTGACCGCCGAGCTGCACTGCACCACCGAGCTCCTCTCAGGCCGCTACCGCTTCATGTCCGTCGGCGAGCAGACAGCGCTCCTCCACCACTTTCATCTGCTGGGCTACCGCCTCGCGACGCTCGAGTGGGAGGGCGGCGGCATCGACGTGACGTTCATTCGAGCCGTTTGCCCAACATTTTGATGAGATGGCGCGGCTCATTCGTCATCTAACTGCTATAGAATCATCGTTTGTGTGAATTTGCTCGTGTTATAATACTCAGCCGGTCTATAGTCGGAATTTCAAACGCAGGTGTGAACCACACCAGACACCATCACGAGTGCTGTTATCTCCTGTCTGTTTGGAAAATAATTGTCGGAATTTGGATTGAACTAGGGGTCCAAATATTGTCGGAATTTGGATTGAAGGGGTCCAAATTTGGGTCGAGAATGCTGCGTGACGCCCAAAGTTACGCAGCTGTGAACTCAACGTGAAGGTGTCGATCACATGGTACGGTCTCCATGTTCATGGAACCACAGATGTACGGAGAGCCCCCTGGGTATGCAGGGATCTCTCCGCCGTTGGGGGGGATGGGGCTCCCCAGGGGAAAGCCTCATAGGCACCCTGTGGGGAAAACGGAATGAGCTTGTATGCTGCTCACGCGGTATGGGCACCAGAGGAAACTTAACTCGCCGACGGTCCATCGGCGTCAGTTCCTTCTCGGTCGGCTGCTCCGTCCCGACGATCGATGCGCACAGGCCAGAAGTACATGAGAGAGATGATGTGTTCCCACCCACCCACAGCGATTCAGAGCCTGGTCTAGCTTTAGCAGGGACCGGGATGTCGCGCTCACCAGGCTGCCGTTGTGTATAGTTTGATGAACCTGCAATCTTCTCCTTCGCGAAGTTTACCGATGGCGCTAGTCGGAGCGCCATTCGCCTGCGACCACGAGGGCTGCGGCAAGCGCTTCTCTCATTCGGGCACCCTCACGACGCACAAGCGCACGCACACGGGCGACCTGCCGTACGCCTGCGAGCACGAGGATTGCGGCAAGCGCTTCTCGCAGTCTGGCAGCCTCACGAGGCACAAGCGCACGCACACAGGCGAGCGGCCGTACGCCTGCGACCACGAGGGCTGCGGCAAGCGCTTCACGCGGTCGGGCCACCTCACGGGGCACAAGCGCACGCACACGGGCGACCAGCCGTACGCCTGCGACCACGAGGGCTGCGGCAAGCGCTTCTCAGCGTCGAGCAACCTCACAGAGCACAAGCGCACACACACGGGCGAGCGACCGTACGGCTGCAATCACGAGGGCTGCGGCAAGCGCTTCTCGCAGTCGGGCAGCCTCAAGAAGCATATGCGCACAAGCTCGCATGGCCAGTGCAGCCACAATGCGCCGGAGCACCTGTGTGACGACCTCGAGTGCGTCCAGCGGCGGGACATGCGCCGCCAGCTCGCTGTGGACTTTGGCCTGCATGCAGCCTGCTCGCCAGCAGCGCGCCCAGCGCCTGCCGTGCTCCCATCAACGCCGCAGCGCTCGGGTGGCCACAGCCGCAAGCGCCCACAGGAGGCCGAGGACTGGTACGAGGACGAGGAGGGCATGCAGCTCGCTGTGGCCCTGTCGGCCTCCGTCACAGACGCGGGCCTTCCCGATGAAAGGCGACAGCAGCGGGACGGCCGATCGGCTCGCATGCAAGGCGCTTCTTCCAGCTTCGACATGGAGCATGCTGGCAACAACGACGAGTTGGATGAGGTGGACGTGGAGGTGGAATTGGAGGAGGAGGGTCCTTGCTTTGGCTGCTGCTTGGGCGGGGAAGTGACCTTGATCGGCATGGCGCGCGATCGACCAGACCCGTCCGAGCCCGACGGCGGGTGGGGATACACCCCGTGCTGCGGACAGGTGGCGCACTTTGACTGCCTCGGGCGCTGGCTCACCCCGGGCAGGCTGGTGGAGTCGACGCGCGGGCCGGTAGCCATCGAGCTCAAGTGCCCATTTTGCAAGAGGGCGCTCTCCCGCTCTCGCACGCGCATGCTGAGGGTCTAATGCGTAATGCTCTAATCTTGTTGATCAATCTGCTGTCGTGTCGGTCTTTGATATGTCGGCCTCGGCGCCCTTCGGCCGCTTGTCCCAAACAATATATTACTATATAAAAGGTCGACGGATCCCCGGAGCTGCGGAGAAATCCCGTCGGGTCCGGAGACCCCGGACGTACACTCGCTCCGCGCGCGCGCCGAGGGCACACAGGACTCCGGAGACTAGCAATATATTACTATATAAAAGGTCGACGGATCCCCGGAGTGCGGAGAAATCCCGTCGGGTCCGGAGACCCCGGACGTACACTCGCTCTGCGCGCGCGCCGAGGGCACACAGGACTCCGGAGACTAGCTCAGCGCGCGCGACTCCGACGCGTGAGCGTGACCGCCGGGCGGCATCGGTATGTCGCGTATGTGGCGTGACGACCGGCGACGACGTCTTGCCTGTTCGGTTATGAATCCATGTGCGAAACGAAAGTGAATACGTGTTATCGTCACAGATCCCACGGAAAGTCTATGTTCACAACCTCTCAAGTCGTACCGACGATAGTTATCTCACATCATCAGGGCCCTCGGCCCTGAGCCACCTCGCCTCGACCTCCGCTTCACAGCGGCGCTCCTCCAAGCCCGCAGCGGCTGCCGCGGTCGCCAGCGCGTCCCAGCAGCGCGGTGTCAGGCCGGCCAGCGCCACGGCCGCCTCCGCGTCCTGCATCGCGCCGTCGGCCTGCGCGATCTGCGCGCGCGCTCGCGAGCGCCCGATGAGCGCCTCGATGAGCCACGAGAGCTGAGGTGCGATTTCGTCGGCGCCACCACCACCATCCGCGGGTGAGCGGCTGCCGGTCCACGGATGCTCCTCGCCTGATGAGTCTGAGTCGGAGTCGATCAGGATCAATCAGAGGCAATCAGGGGCTCTCCGAGGTGCAATCAGAGGTCCACGGAGGCTCCTCCTCGCCTTGCTCGAGCACGCACACTCCCGTGAAGGAGCGCCCGTCCGGCGTCATCGCGATGCAAAAGGAGCCGTAGCCTTCTGCCGTCTCGAGCTCGCCGCGGAGATTGAGTTCGTCGTCGATCGTCGCGCCCGTGAGCTTCACCGCCTCGTTTGCACACACGCCGAACTCAAAGGCCGTCACCGACTCGTCGAAGCGTAGCGAAGACTGCCACCGCGTCTCGTGCCACACCGAGCTCTCCCACTCAAGCGGAGCCGGCGCAGCCGGCGGCTGCGCATGCTCGGCCGGGCTCGCGAGTATGGCGGCGGCCTCGTCCGAACCGAGCGCCACGTCGTACTGCTCCGCAGCGGCCAGCCACTGCCCTTGGCGCAGCGCCTCGTCACCCATGAACTTGGCGCGGACAGCTTCGATCAGGCTGGTCGATGGAGCAACTCCCGGAAGCTCTGTCAGGACCGCCGTCGCCGTTTCGAGAACCGTAGCCAATGTCGAGACCTTGACAAATTGCTGCTTGCTCCCCTGTTTGACCACGATATCCTTGCTAGGGCAGATGGAGCAGCACGGCGCGGCCGTGATAGTGACATCCTCACCGCTGGAGAGGCTCTGGAGCGCCTGCAACAGCTGCACCGCCCCATTGCGCTGGCAAGCACCGCCCTGGCAAACGGTGATCGTGAGGGCGTCCGACACGGTAACCGTCATGATAGCGACGAGGCTGACTTCGATGCGGCGCTGGCGCATCGGCATGCCGCCTGCTCAAGAAACACAGACGCAACCGGACTTCATTTCGAGAGGAATGGAAAATCACACCGCCGACACGTGTGAAAACAAAACACACCTCCCGTGTAGCTGAACCAACACTGACGATGATCGATGTCAGATGTGCTGAAGGTGAAATCACTTCGCTGAAACTCCGCATCCGATGTATCGCGTAAGTCTGCGCGTGCCAAACTGCGGGTGTATGTTTCGTTTGTCACCGCAAGACGAAGCGTTCAGCGTTCTTCACGCGATTACTTGATTACTTGCAACACATATGATACGACGGATACGTGGATTCGCGCTGAGTCTAGATTGTCGTGAGCCGTCTAGCAGCTGACCGCATCGAGCGTCCTCGGCAGCTCGTGCGACATGTGATCTGCGGGCAGCCCGTCGCGCGGCACCACAAACGTGGGTGCCGCCGGGTAGCGCGCGTGATGGTGGTTGCGGCGCGCGCGCACCGTGCGGCTGGCCCGCGGCGGCGAGAGCGAGTAACGGTTACGCGACGAGCCGAGCCTGTCGCGCGACGTGCCGGGGCGATAAGGCGTCCTTGTCGTCGTCGAGGGATGCTGCCACTGCGCAGCGAGCACGTCGAAGGCAGCCTCCAGGCGGCCGGTGCATGCATCGAGTTGCGAGCGCAGTCGCGCCTCGGCGAGCGCCTCCGCGTCGGGTGGGCGGAGCGCCGTGACGGGCACCGATGCGATCGCTCCCCGCTGTCCATCCCGATCCATGCGCGCGGCCGCCTTCGCGGCGGCGGCAGCGGCAGCGGCAAGGGACGCCGCGCTTAAGGCCCCCGGGCTCGCGCCTCCTAACGCGCCTCCAAACGCGCCTCCCCCTCCCACCGACCACCCCCGTGCGCTCGCACCCGCGGCGCCCGATTGGTCGCCCTCGAGCAGAAGCTCGCGCAACGGCTTCACACTGAGCAGCACGGGTGATGGCCCGCCCCCTTGGCCAACAGGCGGCGCCGCGCGCAGGCGCTCCGCGAGGAGCAGCACCGCGCGACACAGCGCCATGCGCACCGCGGCGCGCCGCACGGCGTGGGCGGCGCGGGGGTAGTGGGCAGCGACAAAGACGTCGACGAGAGCCGTACGCGAGAGGGTGACGCTGCTCACATAGGTGAGGGCAATCGCCGGCGTACGATCGCGCAGCACGGGGAGCGTCACCAGCATGGTCTCGCCAAAGTGACTGGAGGGGAGGAGGAGGCGTCCGCGGAGGATCGCTCGGCCACTCTCGATGACCGTGAGCCGATCAGCGGAGAGAAGGTCGCGTGGTCCGACGACGGCGCGCTCGAGAGCGAGGGAGATGCTTGCGAGGAAGTCCGGTTCGAGCCCGAGCGACTTGCCAAAATAGGGCACGCGCTGCAGCAGCGGGCGCGAGAGGGCGATCGCCACGTCACCTTGGAGCCTCGATGAGGTGGCGCTCAGCACGCGTTTGGCCGTTACAACTTGCGCGAGCGGCGCGCGCGCGTGCTCGAGGTACCCGCCGAGGCGTGTGGCGAGCGCGCGAGGGAGCCGGCGCTCCCCACAGAGCACCTCGAGCTGTGCCGACTCGGCCGCCGCGAGTCCGAGCTGCGGCCAGCTAGTTGTCGCGGCGCAGCAGCATGCGGCCAGGGCGGCCGCCCAAGCGGCGCCGCCCACCAAGAGCATGATTGCATGCACGTACGCCTCGCCATCGCTCAGCACGGCGGCAGCGGGCATGCGCACCGGCGCCTCCGGCGCCTCCGATGCCTCCGCCGTCGCCGTCGCGCCTCCACCCTCGACCGTCGTGCTCCCGCCAATGCCGAGGACCCTCCAATTGGGCAACATCATCAAGCCTCCAGCGGGTATGCCGCCGCCGGTGGCGACGCCGCCGAGGACAGCGGCGATCGCAGGCTGCAGCGCGGCGGCATAGAGCACGTGGGGCAACACGTCGGCGGGGAGGCCCGCGTGATCGATCCATGACGACGCCCCGTAGCCAGTCGAGAGCTCAAGAGTCCGCGCCGTTCGCCCCACGTACGCCCAAAGGCATGCGAGCCAGTGGGTGAGGAGCGCGAGGCTGGCGAGCACGCACGGGAGGAGCACGGCCGTGTGCGCGGGCACGAGACCGAAGCACACGGCCCGCGGCCGCTCCCAACGGCTAAGCGCGCGCCCAAACCGACCGAGCCGCGCGCCCAGCTTGAGCAGCCGGAGAAGCGTCGCGAGACGCACGAGCCGTGCGTTCTCAGCGCGCACTCCCGTCGCGTCTGCGCCGACGAGCATCGCCTTGGGCCCTGCGCTGAGCAGCAAGAGCACAAGCTCCCACGGCACGGCGGCGAGCACGTCGATCAGCAGCGCGCCGCTGCGCGCGTAGCGGTACGCAATCCTACGTGGCTCGCGGACGAGCCTACCGCCCGCCTGTGGAGCCTCGCGGTAGGCGAGGAATCCAAGCGAGAGGAGCACGTCGAGGCCAAAGAGACCGTCCACGACGCGGTTGGCGATCCAGAGGCCGTCGTCGTGCAGGTCGAGGAGGCCCACCTCGAAGGGCGTCACCAGCGCCGCGAACACGCACCCGTGCACCACAAGACCTTCCCACAAGGCCGCTGTCTGAGAGTCGGGCGAGATGACCCACGGCCACGGCCGCAGCCGGCGCACGAGCTGACGGTGGCGGCGCACATCCGCGCGAAACGCCTCGCGCCTCTTCACCGCCTCCATCTCTTGGTGGCGCTGGAAGAGCAAGATTGCCTCGTGCTCGGGCCTGAGGGTGGCAGCTGCTGCCGGCACGGTCGCGGCGTCGGTGCTCGAGCTTCCACAGCCGCCGCCCTCGCCCTGCAATGTGGCCGTGACCGGGTCGAACAGCTCGCTCGGGGCCTGCTCGATGGCGCGGCTGATGGCCACAAAGGCCGCCGCGGGCAGCTTGTTCTCAAGCGATGGCAAGCACTCACGCAGAGTGCGCACGTCATCGACCCAATGTTCCTGCAGCAGGCTGACCAAGCCGTCGACCCGTTCCGCCGCGATGTTCGCGCGGCGGCACAAAAAATCCCGCAGCGGCATCGGAACGGTCTTCACGGGGCCGCCCAGCGCGGCCATCCAGGAGTACAAGTAGTGAGCGTTGAGGTTCAAAAATGTATCCTTTTGTTCATATGAATACACGCATAACGTTACCCTTTTGTTCGCAAACTATATCCAATTAACTTAAATGGATACCGGGTACGAAGAGTGCTACATGCGCCTCAGGGCAAATTTCACGAAACTCGTCGGTGTGAACGTCTGTGAGAGGCGGGCCACGGTGAAGGGCAAAAGGAAGCCGAGCCCGCCCTCGGCGCGTCTCCTGGCGGGCGGTGTCGCCTTTTGAGGGGCGGCGATGCCGGTGCCCTGGTCGGGGTACCAGATCGTCCTCGACGACACCGAATCCAGTCCCCTGCGGCCGGGTTCGCACGCCCTCACCAATACGCCTGCCTCGCCGACAAAGAACCAGTCTCCCGGGCTGCACACAGCGGACGCGCACCTCCAGGGCGGCGCGGCGGCGGAACGGATCAGCGCGAAGGCGGCGAAGCGGGCCGATTGGCCGCGCATCGCGAGCCGCGTGCACTCCGTAGGCACGTGCGCTGAGTGCGAGGCCAAGTGGCCTGCGCGATGCGCCAGCCACTGCGCTCCCGCAGGCAAGGACCAGCCCATCTGCTGGTGGCACGCCCCAATGGGGGATCCGGCCATCGACGGGCTCGTGTCCGACGCGGAGCGGCGCGAGCGCGAGTCACTCAAGGAGCCCGACTCCGGCTGGCGCGTCGAGTGGCGACGCGTGCGCGCCGAGCAGCTGCGCTTGCAGGGGCAGGAGAGGTGCGCCGCTCCCGAGAGGATGCGCGCGGGGCGGCCCGAGTCGGTCGAGTGGATCCACGTGGGCGCCTTCGAGCCGCAGATCGGCTACCTCTGCCGCGAGGAGGGTTGGGAGCGCGAGCAGGCCGTCGGGTACACTCTACTTGCGTGCGGTGGCGCCGGCGCGCTCGCACGCGCAGCACGCGACGGGAGCCACGACTACTCTGCAAGCCGCGCGTTCATCGGCCGCACGCTGCTCGAGCGCGTGGCCAAGGGCGCGCGCGCCGCGCCCGCGCCGCCCGTGTACTTGAACCTCACCGGTCCACTTGGCCTCACGACCAATGATGAGGCCTGGCGTTGCTTGCATCCAGACGCGGAGCTCGGGATCACTTTCGTCTCGTCGACGCTCGTTGTGGCAACCGCGGCTCCCGAGACGTTCCAGACCAGCCGCGGCGCGTGCTCCTACGTGTCGCGCTCGGGCGTGCGCGAGTGGATGCCAGGTGAGTCCGATGTCGTCTGCTTCCTCTCGGAGCCCTCCGACGCCAGCGCGGCAGGCGACGCAGCGGGTGGTGCGCCGGGCTTTGCCCCGGGCAGCTGTGCCGGCGCGAACGCCAGCGGCGCGCGCGGCGCGCGGCTGCACCGCTCGATGGTGCACCTGGGCGGCATGGGGTACCACCTGCCTCCAGGCGCAACCATCGTGCTCGTGTCCATCCAGGACAAGTTCCGCGGCGCGGGCAACCTCATCAAACGACGGCTGTACACAGTCCGATTCGGCTTCGACCTTGACGACCCCGCCATTCTTCGCGGCGACGCTTCGAGCGCGACCGTGCTGCCGCCCTCGTGCCAGGCCGTCGCGGACGCGTGCCAGTGCGCCGCTGCGAGCGCCGCCGGCGGCACCAGCGGGGGCGGCAACGGCGCTCACGCGCCAGCAGACGGCAGCGGCGGCGGCGGCGGCGGCGGCGGCGGCGGCGGCGGCGCGGCGGACAGCGGCGCGCACCGGCCCCTCCGGCTGACGGCCCAGATGGCCCTGATGGCGGCTAATTTCGCGGGCATGGCGGCCAAGCGCCAGCGCCAGCAGCTGCAGCGCCAGCAGCGCCAGCAGCGCGAGCAGCAGCAGCAGCAGCAGCAGCAGCTGCTGCTGCTGCAAGCCTCGGCCACACCTGGACCTGCGACGGCTACGGGCAATGGCGGCGGCAGTAGCCGCGGGGGCGGTGGTGCGGACGGCGCCGGCGCCAAGGCGACGAGCAGCAGCGAGGCAGGACGCAGCCGTGGAGCTGCCAACTTTGGCAGCGAAGTAGGATGCAGCAGCAGCGACGCCGCCGCGACAGGATGCAGCAGCAGCGAAGGGGGCGGCAGCAGCGTCCCTACAGTCACGCCAACCTCGACGGATGACGAGGAGGACGCCAATGGCGGGCGTCCCAAGCGGCTGCGAGGCAGCGGCATCGACTTGCCGAGCTCGACAGACCACAAGCGACCCCGCCAGCCTCTGCCGCAAAGGTCTTCCCTGCCGCCCACGGCATCAGTCGCCTTGCCCCCCGCGACGTGCTCCGTGAACCCACCGTCGGCGGCGACGACCGCAGCTACAGCCACACGGGCTGCTTCCGAAGCGCCGCTGACGCCGCCGCAGTGTGCTGCGGCGGCGGCCTGCTCGCCCTTTTCCCCCGTGCTCGGCGCGCTGCAAGTACCACTCCCCGCCGGCTTCGTGCAGCGTGATTCGTCAGACGAGTCCGCAGCGCCCAAGTGCACTCGACCGGCCGCGACCACTGCGAGCGCAGCTGCGGCAGCGCCGCCGAGCAAGCGGGCTGGCAAGGAGCGGGCGAGCGCTGCCGTGCCGCGCGTCCGCCTGAGCTTCCGCTCGCCGCCACAGCCGTCCGAGACGAAGACTGGCCCATGCGACGAGGCTGCCTCCGACGCGGCGGCCGCACCTGCTGCGCAGTTCTCCGTTCGCAGGGCCGTTGCCCCCCCCTCTCATGCGGCTGCAATCATGTCGCGGATGTTGGCCGTGGTGCCTGCCCCGCCGCCGCCCATCGTGTCGCCCGTGCCGCCGCCTGCACGCATTTCACACGCGCTTGTATGCCATTCACACACCGCTGCCGAGGAGGCTCGTGTGTCTCTTCCCGGCGCCGAGGCGGTGCGCGTGACGTGCCAACCGGGTGCTGCCCAACCGGATGCTGTCCAACTGGAGACCGAAGCCTTCGCGCCTCTCGACGTGGGTGACTCGGCTGTCGCGCCCCAAGGCGCCCCTCGTCGGGCGCTGTCGAGCCTGCTCGCCAGGCTGGTGAGCACGATTGCAGAGCCGCCTCCATGGCTCGAGGAGCTGCCGCGCTCGGTGCGCGAGCTGCAATCCTCGGCGGCTATCTCGGCGGCTATCTCGCCTCCATGGCTCGAGGAGCTGCCGCGCTCGGTGCGCGAGCTGCAATCCGCCGAGGCCCCCTCGCCCTCAGACGACACGTCGCCGCGCAAGCGCGCGGCGGATCCGTCGTCTTCGCGGCGTAGCAAGCGCCCGTTGGATACCGGCGCCGTTGACGACGCCGTTGATGACGCCGTTGATGACAACGCCGCGGATTCGGCCGCCAACGCCGGAACCCCGGCCACCCCGGCCACCCCGGCCATTCACACACCGGCCATTCATGACGCTGCCGCCGCCGCCCCTCCCTGGGTGGCCGTGGATGCGCGCTTCGCCGCCGCCGAGGTTTCCCACAGACAGCACAAGGGCGCCGCGCCCAAGGGCCCAAGTGGGGTTCGTCAGGTGTGGTGCCATCTCTCGGGCCGATGGGCTGGGGCCTCTGGGGATGACTCCGAGGCGATGGAGGAGGGACCGCCGCCACCGAAACTGGCTGCTACGCCGCCAGAGGACGTGGCTTTGAAGCCGCCCGCGCTGCCGCCGCCCGCGTTGCCGCCACCCACCTTGTCGCCGCCCACCTTGTCGCCGCCCGGTACTGGAGCGATGGCGTCGGCAGCCTTCCGCTTCTCGATCTCCCCCTCGATCTCCCCCCGCAGCCCGACACTGACGGGAGCGGCCACCGAGGCGCCCTCTTCGCCGAGCAGCGCGACCCTCGTGGCACCGAGCAGCGGCGGCGGCGGCGGCAGCAGCACGGGATGCAGCTGTGAGGGCAGCGAGGGCGGCTGTGAACACAGCGAGGGTTGCAGCGATGTGGTCGCGTTCGCCCTCGGATCCGTGGACGACGAGGAGGACGAAGACGACGCCGTGCTTCTCGTCTTGACTGAAGACGACGAGGACGAGCCGCGCAGCCTGCCGATGCAGCCGCCGCGGTCCTGGGCAGTTGGCGTGGCCGAGGCTACGAACGTTCGGGGCGTCGTACCGGGCGTGTTGCGGAGCGCGATGACGACGATGGTGGACGAGGACGAGGATGATGAGGTGCTGCTCCCCGATGCATTGGTGCCACTGCCCCTTGCCGAGGAGGCTGCGGCGCACGAGCTGCCGAGTGCCCCTCCGGCGCCCGCCCCGGCGCCCGCCCCGGCGCCCGCCCCGGCGCCCGCCCCGGCGCCCGCCCCGGCGCCCGCCCCGGCGCCCGCCCCGGCGCCCGCCCCAGCCTTCGACGCGTTCGTGCCCCGGCGGCTCGCGAGCCTGTATGATGAGCTCGAGCATGAGGTCGACGAGATCTACGAGATGTACGATGAGCTCGAGCACGAGGTCGACGACGAGATCCACCACGGCGTGACAGACGAACTGCACCTGCTCCGCTCGAGCTTGTACGACGACGTCGCCCTCGTGCCTGAGCCCGACGATGTGCTCGGGCCCGTGCGCGTCGCGCCCGCCGACCCGACCGCCCAACACGGCGCCGACCCGGCCGAGCCGCCGGCCGTGCCATCGAGCACGCCGCGTGGGGCGTTCCAGAGGACGCTGAGCAAGAGCCGCGCTGACGACGGGTTCGTGTGCAACTGCAAGGTGTGCGGCGGGCGCAAGACGAGCAAAAAGATTCGGTGCTCCAACCCCTGCCCAGGCGCGCCAACGGCCGAGTTGCATGTCGGTGAAGCGATGCCCCGCGAAGCTTCGCGCGCCGATTCCGCAATCTCGTCCTCGAGCTCGGCGGAGTCCGTTGGCGGCGCACCCGGCGCACCCGTGCCGCTCGCCGTGTCGCCCGCGCTCGTGGTGAGTGCGGTGAGTGGGCTGGAGGTGGCGGCCGGGCTCGAGGCAGATAGCACGCCGCTCGATGGCACCGCGCTTGAGCCTCCGTCGCCCCTCGATGGCGCCATGAGCCGCCTGATCGACGCGGCTATGGAGCGCCTCATTGACGCCACGAGCACGCTGCGCCTCACGCACCCAGACGCCATCGAGGACGGTCACGACGGGATGCACATGGGCGGGCTGCGCGCTGTCGTGGGCGGCTCCTTTGCCGAGACAGGCGCGCGCCACAGCCCCCTCAGCGACGAGCCTCTCGGGGCTCCAGCTCGCCTCGGCGCCGACTTAAGCGCTCGGCTCGACGCCGAGGCCGTCGACCACGGCTCGGGCGGGTTGGCCGACGACCCGAGCGTCGGGCGCTGGGGCTTGCGTGCGGCCGAGTGCCGCTTCGGCATGCGTGGCTTTGACGAAGCCGAGTGCGGCATGCGTGGCGGCAGCCCCTTTGACGAAGCCGACGAGGCCCAGGAGGCGAGCATGGGAGCCCCATCGCCTCATTACGCTCGAGAACTCGTCAGTCTCGTCAGTTCGCCGTACGCACCGCCAACGGTCGAGTACGCCCTGCCGCTCACGCTCGACTTTGACCAACACGGCGCTTCGGCCGAGGAGGAGGCGAGTGAGCAGGGGGAGGAGGACGAGGAGGGCGAGGGGGGTGAGGAGGGCGCGCAGTCGGCGGACGCACTCTTCGCGGCCTTCTGCTCTCTCGAGGCGGCCTCTCGGCTGCGCGAGCGCCGCTACGACGACCCCGAGTCCGTCGGCGCGCTCAGCTTGCATGGGAGTCTGCAAGGGAGTCCTAATGCGTTGCGGCCCCGCCAGACGCGCAGGACGACCTTGCAACTCGAGAGGCGCGACGTCACGCTCGCGTGGGCCTACTGAGCGTCTAGCGGCACACAAGAGCAACAGCAACGACACTTTGAATGGCATGGGCAGGGGTACCTCGATCGAGCAGCGAGCCTGTGCCCAGCGAGTCGTCTCTCCGGCAAGATGAAGGGCGTACTGCGGGCTGGGCATGCCATACGCGCTGTGCCGCATTCTACATGCTGTGCCGCCGGGGGTGAGCGGAAGCGGGTAAGGGGAGCCGCGCGGTGAAGGCTGATTTCTCTTCCGTTGAGGCGTGGGTTACGTGTGTGCCAATGTTCTTTGGACCGTTAGAGCGGCGCGCGGGCGACGGGCCATCTCGCGCCGTAGACGACGTGTATCGGATGACGGCTCGGATACCACGCGGTCTCTAGGTTTTTTGTGGCTGTATCGTGTATCCTCTCTTCGTCGCTCGGTAAACATTTTTATGAAATTGCCATTCGACAGCAGACGTGACGTGAGGCAACCGGAGGGCGGCGAATCGCGACTAGGGCGGGCGCCAAAGCTCGAGTGCGCTCAGGAACGAGCGGCGAGGACGGCGCACGCACAATGCGGCAGTAGCATCCTCCTCACTGCTTGCGCCTCGGGGGCGAGGGGTTGGCGGCGAGGGGTTTGCTCTCGGGGGTGTTAGCAGCAGGCTGCCCGCCGTTCGCCGCGGTCAACAGTTTTGTCTTGTCGGCGGGCTTGAGGATGCGGAAGGAGCACATGAGGTCCTCGTCGACGCTCATCACGGCGCCGGCGTTGTCGAACTCGCCGCAGTAGTTGGGCGCCGAGAAGAGCGTCACCAGCTGCCGGTCGGCAAAGAACTCGAAGCCGTCCTCGACGACCTGGTGCGCGCGCACGATCAGGTCCAAGTCATGCTTCTGCAGGAACTTGGCGACGACGTCTGCGCCAAACGTGTACGAGACGCCACGGTCATTCTCGGCCCAGCCCGCAATGTCCGCCTCCGGGTCCGACCAGAGCAGATCGCACAGCAGCCCGCGGTCAGGCACCTCCGTCGGCCGCGCAATCTCCTTAATCTGGTCGGGCGAGTGCAGGTCGGGCGAGAGGCCCGCGTGCAGGCAAAAGATCTTGCCATCGACGATGGCGGCGAAGGGCAGCACGTTGAAAACGTCCTGGAAGCGTTTCCACAGGCCTATGTTGAACCGCCGCTTGCACTCGTCGTAGAAGCCGTAGATGCGGTTGATCGGCGCCGACTCGTGGTTGCCGCGCAGCAGCCAAAACTTCTCCGGGTATTTGATCTTGTACGAGAGCAGCAGCGCGATGCACTCGAGGCCGTTCTTGCCACGATCGACGTAATCGCCCAGGAAGAGGTAGTTATTGTCGGGCGGGTAGCCCACGTGGTCGAGCAGCCGCAACAAGTCGTGGTACTGCCCATGAATGTCGCCCACGATCTGGATGGGCGCCTCCACCTCGACGAGCGCGGGCTGCTTGGCGCAGATGATCTGCGCCTCGGTGATGAGATCCTCCAGCTCCTCGCGCGTCATACCGACCTGCGCGCCCGGCTTTTCTGCGAACAGCAGAGCACGGGCAACGGTGAGCTGCGACCAGCGGGAGCGAGGATGGCCGCGCAGCTGCCTTAGCACTGAACGCCCACGCGGCGTTCGAGCGGCGGCCGCACGCACTGTCGCGGGCGGCCAGTAGCTTTGCTATCAGCGCATCGACGTTCAACGGCATCTGAAAGCAGCCGCCCGCTGCAATGCACGGAGCAGAGAAAGCAAGAAGCCCTTGAGAGGATAGCGATGCGCGGAGGCGTTTGGGAAGGCCGTGAGAGCGTACCCTTGCCGAGACGGCGCTCATTCATCCCGAAATTCTCCGAATCGCTCTTGATCCATTCGGTCTCATGTACGCCCCCAACGACCACAAGAATTCCTACAGTAGCACGAGCCCGAGTCTTGAGCCTCAAGAGACTGTGGGCGCTCACGACACATGCGCAAGACTGCGAAGTTCGACGAGACCGCGACAGCCAAGCGGCGCGCGCCGACAACGTCACGTGTCACCAGGGTGACACTTCGGCTCGACGGCGGATGGCAGCTCGATGAGGCGAGCGGCCCCGCCTTCGGGCAGAGCGACGCGCGGTCGTGCGCCCGGTCGATCGCGGCGGCAGTGCGGCGGACTGGCCGCACGACGTCGAGTGCTGGTGGCGCGAGTGGCGCCTGCGGAGATCGGCCGTGGGCCGTGCGCGGCGAGGTGCCACTCGAAGACGAGCGCAGCGCGTGCGGGTGCACGGCCGTCATCTTTGCGGGCGTGCGCCACCAGATGCCCGGGAAGGTCTTTGGTAGCAACTGGCTAGAGCTACGCCACGAGCCCTCAGGCACCGTGCTGTGCTTCGACGCGGCGGGCGCGTTGCTGCGCTGGTCGGAGCTCTCGCTGGAGCTGCTTGACACGCGCCGCTCGGGCCTGCCTGCGTGGTCGGGCTGGACGTGCGATGCGGCAGAGATGCGCGCCGCGTGGGAGGCCTCGACCTACGCGACCTCAACCACCTACCGTCGGCGCGAGGAGTGGGACTGGTGCTATCGCTCCGACTACTGCGGCGCGACGCCCAGCCGCGGCGCCGGCGCCCGCGGCGCGTGCGCGCGCCGAGCGGCCGAGCTGCTGAGCCATCAGCTGATCAGCACCGGGCCCAAGCTTCAGTCGATGGGTGGCGGCGGCGTGGGCGGCGGCGGTGGCATCAGAGGCGTCACGAGCAGCGGCGGCGGCAAGGGCCTCGACAGCCGTGACAGCTGGCTCACTGCTGCGACCGGTGCGGAGCCAGCAGCGCCCACCGCAGCGCCCACCGCTCCCGCCTCCGAGTGCGCGCTCAATACGGCGCTCACGTGGTGCCAGTGCACCGAGGCGGAGGCGGAGGCGACTGCGGGTGCGTCGTCGGCGTGGGAGCCGGTGCAGGCCGAGGCGGGGGTGCTCACCGAGCGCACCATCAAGCTGTACGAGGACCACCTGGCTGAGCTCGGCCTGAGCCAGATGACGGTGAGACTGCGCGAATTCGAGCACGGCTGGGAGGTACGCGTGCGCTGGCACTGCGTACTCAACCCGGGCCAACAGCCACGTCGCGGCGTGCCGCACGCGAGGCTGCGCGACACTACGTTTCGGATGCGCTACCAGAGTGGTGCTCTCGTGCGTGTCGCCGAGGAGCGCTGCTTGTACTTTGGGGGCGGCGGCGCTGTCGTGGGCGGCGGTGTGGACGAGCTAGGCGCTGTCGTGGGCGCAGCTGCGCGCACCAACTGTTCGGAGCGTTGGGAAGGGTGCTCGGTGCTCAATGCAGACGAGATGAAAGAGCACATGCGGATCGTGGGGCCACCGCATCGATGGCACGTGATGGCTCTCTACCCCCCAGAGCGCCCGGATGCCGACGGCGAGGCCGAGGACAAGGCGGAGGCTCAGGGGCAGAACGAAGCGCAGGAAGAGGTGCAGGTGAACCCGGCGCCTCCCTCGTCGCCCGCGCCGCCCGCACCGCCCGCGCCGCCCGCGCCGCCCGCGCCGCCCGCGCCGCCCGCGCCGCCGCTCCCGACGGCGCGGCAGGTCGCCCAGCTCGGAACGGCCTGCACAGCACTCGTGGGGCCGTCCGGCGGTCTGGTCATCTCCGCAGCAGCCGGCAGCCACCGGCTGGCGGCGCTGCGTCACGGGGAGGTGCACTGGACTGCGGTGCACCGCCACGTCGAGGCGCTCGCTTTTGTGGCCTTTGCTGACGGGGCGGCTAGTGGGATTGAGAGCGGTCTCGTCCTCTCTACCGGCTCTGACGGCCACGTTCGTGCCTGGGATGCGGTTGGGGGCACACCGGTAGGCGCAGTCTGCTTGAGCGGCGAGGGAGCGGACCATGCCTACGATGGTGCATGCATCGTGCAGGGCGTGGCGGCGTGCGGGGCAGAGCACGTCGCAGCCGCGTGCGGTGCCAGCGTTTTCCTCCTTCGCTGTACTCTTCCGACCACAGAAGCCCGGGATGGCAACTACTTACCTGGAAGTGGCGCCCCGGCGGCGGCGGCTACGGCGGCGGCTATGGAGGTGGTGGGGCGGCGGCCTCGGCTGCCAAGCATCGTCACCGACCTGTGCTACAGCCGATCGAGCAGCATGGCGACAGCGACAGCTGCCTGCAGCCCGTCAAAGCTTGTCAGCCTTGCGGTGGGTACGTTGCACAGCGGAGTCTTCGTGTGGCAAGGCGTTGGGCTCGGCGACCCGAACGCGCCACCGCAGGTAGTACTTGCATGCGCGGGCTCCATTCAATCCATAGCCCCCCTCGCTACGCTGAACGGTTCCCTTGCTGGTGGGTACGTGGCGCGTTGTGGGGACCGCACCGTACGCCTGTGGAGCGCTCCTCATAGCGCTCCACATAGCGCTCCACATGCGCCTACAGTAGCTCCCGCGGCTGCTGTTGGCGGCGGGGGGGGGGCGGCGGTGATCGGAGCCCGCCAGGAGGGCGGCGCGGTGTCCATCTTCACGCCGATGACCCTCGGGGGGCTGTCGGCAGGTCCGCGCAGTGGTCCCCAAGTCGCTACTGCCACCCTGGCGGCGGTGGCGGCTATCGGGAGCGGCCCGCCCGACGAGCTCCGACCTCCCGACGAGCTCCGATCTCCCGACGAGCTCCGATCTCCCGACGAGCTTTCCCACAGGCCTCCCGACGAGCTGCTTTTGACCATGGCGGACGGCGCGGCAGGCGTCGTCAGCTGGCGTCTCCCTAGCGAGCTCGCGCAGCCGTGCACCGCCGAGAACGAAGCCCTCGGGGTCGATTCCCGTCGTGCGAGGCGCACCGCTCTACCGGGGCGAGTGCTCTGCCTGACGATATGCTCGGTACTGCGCCCGCCGGCCCGCCGACACCCGATATGGCTGCTTGCGTGTGCGATGGACGATGGCACCATTATAATGCTGACGCTCGCCTCGGATGCTGAAGACGACGCGCCTGCCGCCTTCGAAAGGACCGACACACTGAGCTGGCAGCGCACGAACACGCTCGTCTTGCAGCCGGCGGCGGCGGAGGCGGCCATGACTCCGGGAAGCGCCGCGTCGGTGGTGCAGCTCGCATGGTCTGCGGATGGCAAGTGGCTGATCGCCGGCACTGCGGATGGCGCGCTGCACGCTGTGGATGTGGACGCACTTTTGGCTTCTGAGCTGCAGCTCGTCGCGCCATCGAAGACGATCATCGTGCGACCTATGGCCGACGCTGATCTGACCCAATGTGCCGACATCGAGGCGCAAAGCTATCCCAATTGTGAAGGACTCGACATGTTCATTCGCGAGCTCAATCACTATCGTAGAGGATGCTGGGTTGCTCAGGACGTAGCCAGCGGCTCGGTGGCTGGCTACGCGATCTTCATGCCAGCTCGATTCCGCGACTGTCCCCGTGAGCTTTCGGCGAAAGGGCCGCTCGCTATGCCCGCTGCTGACGCCGATGATCGTACGCTGTACCTGCACGATCTTGCCGTTGGTCCCAAATGCCGTGGCCTTGGAGTTGCCGCGCGCTTGCTCCAGTGCGTGGTCGAGGGTGCAATCCACGAGTCGTGCGACCGCATCACGCTCACATCCGTCTGCGGGTCACGAGCATTCTGGCAGCGTCATGGGTTTGAAGCTCTGGCACCGATCGCGCTCCCTGAGACGGCGGCACTGCGGCTACGAGCCTACCCACATGGCCTTGGCGACGTGTGTATGATGCAGCGGCGGATAGACGCGAGCTCTAAGTGATGATATGGCAGGGCAGCTCAGCACGCGGAACATCGTCCCTCGCGCCGACTACGGCTCCTGTACCCGCTCGACCCAGGCAGCGTGTGCGCTCTGCTCTCGTGAATCGTCGATGCGTCTGTCGTGCTGAAAGTCAACAAAAAACATTACCTGTTTTTGTCGCGACGGCGACTGTAGAAGTATTCGATTATACGGAAATCGGAATTGACCGAGAGTCCTTAACAAATTAGCGCCGTTCGTCAGAATCATACAGCGGCGCAGTTTCGCCAACGCGCAACCCGGCCAGAACACGGCCACCGCACAAGATCAAGAAGGCTCGCGGCGCACCGCGGCGGGTTCAGCTGTGTCCTGTGAGTAACTAGAATCGCGTAATACGACACAGGTCGCTCACACAGCTCGTTTCGCTTGCGTTCTAAAATTCGTTGATGAGCTTGGTGCGCTCCTCGAGCCACTTCTTGACGTTCTCATGGTTGGCGACCGAGGCGATGCAGGCCTTGATCTTGGGGCACTTGTCGAGGGCGGCGTCGGTACGCGCGGCGGAGGTGAACGGCTCACTCAAATCTCCCAGCTTATCAGCGAACGTGTTATAGAGCTGCACGTCGGCCAGGCTGAGCTTGCCGCCCACCGCGAAGCCATCATCGCCGACAAGCTTCTCCATGCGGTACAGGTACCACTTGAGCTGGCGGCCCGAACTCTTGCTTTGGTCCGCCGGCCCCTCGTAGTCAGTGGCCACCTCAGAGTCGAAAAAAATCGCGAGCGCCTCCGCCTTCGGCTCGCTCCCATAGGGGACAAGCTTGCGGAAGGCCATGTGCAGCTCCTTGAGGTGCTCGCCGAACTCAATGATCTTGGCGGCCTCGAACGTGCTCGAGCCCATCAGGCCGCACTCACTCGCAATGTAAAAGTTGATCGCCGCAGATTGACCAATAGTCCCGTCCACGCAGTCGATTGTTGGCAGGCGCCCAAGGTTGGCATCGAGCGCGTGTCCCATACCCTTGGTTGCATCGTAGTCGCCCTGGAGGCGCCAGTCCTCATACTCCTTTCCAGCGATGGCGAGGCAAAAGCGAGGCACCTCCATAAGGCCGCGGCCGGCCCAGTAGTTGCACCTCATGCCCACCAATTTCTCGTTAGGCTCGCACTTCGTGGGCGCGGCCGCGTAGGCGGTGATAGAGGTCGCGCTGCCAACGACGGCAAAGGCGAGCGGCGAGCGGAGAGAACGGCGAATGAGTGCGGAGATCATGGCCGCGCTCGTGTGTGAGTGCGTGTGCCGTCGTCGGCACGGGGGGGAAGGAAACTTTTGACACGTGTGCAGAGGGTGTGAAACGTTACCGGTAAAAAGACACCGGGGGGAGCCGCGACACACACGGGACACACGGGACACGCGGACGCACAAAGGCACACAGACCAATCTCACAACCAACCAAACCCACCAACAACAAACACCCCGCACGTCAGCGCGACGACCGAAGCCGCGGCCGACTCAACAGCCGCAAGCCCGAAGCCGACCGCTCCCCGCGGCCGACTCAGAAGAGGCCGCCCCCAGCAAACCCGACCCTGCCTCCGCCCGCTCCCAGAGCGCCTCCCCGCGC
>Ga0210242_100429_pt1 | contig 37252 bp, 20 predicted proteins | sample ChrtobMeP5a_16mM_FD_155445 | JGI IMG/M metagenome (GOLD analysis project Ga0210242, IMG submission 155445) | Chrysochromulina tobin associated microbial communities from unialgal haptophyte culture, Seattle, Washington, United States - P5a_16mM | ecosystem: Host-associated > Algae > Haptophytes >... | reverse complement strand
AAGGTGGTAGAGGTGGTTTGGAGGGCGGGGTGCAGTGACCGGGTGGAAATGGTTTCGGCGGTGGCGGTGGGTGGGGCGGCGGTGGTGAGGGACGCGGCGAGGGCGGCGGCTTCGGGTCTGGTGGTGGCGGTGGCGAGGGGGGCGGCTCGGGTGCGCCGACGATGCCATACCTAAGTTTGGGCCGGTCGGAGAGAACCACGAAGTGTTGCAGCTCCTGCTGCAGCGCTGGCGTGAAGCAGCTCATGTCCGTGCCCACGGCGCGCAGGACAGCATGGCCCGATGTTTGCGATCCCTCGGGCACGTCTGCAGTGATCCATATCTTGACGCCTCGATGCTCGAGCGCGAGCATCTCGTCCGCCAGGCCTCCGGCACCGCATGCTTCCATGGCTGCCAGCAGCGCCTTGCTAGGCAGCGGACCCACATCTGAGAGCTTCCTCTGCCGCTGTTGCTGTTGCCGATGCGGCTGCTGTTGAAATGACGGCCCGCCACCGCCTTCCAAGCTGACGCTGAAGGTAATGCGCTCGATGTGCGCATGCGTGGGATCGGAAGATACGACTGGCGCGCCCAGCACCTGCCAGAGCAGCAGGCGGACGACGCCGTCCATGCTGTTGCTCCTCGGATCGACCACACCACACACGGGAGTCGAGTGCAGGAGTCGAGGAAGTTTTGGGAGTTTCGGAAGTTCGGAAGTTTGCACGTCCAAACATTTCTGAGAAGAAACATGCAACAGCCAGAGTCTAAACAAAGTTTGTGAACACCGCGCCCAGCACTGCAGCACTCCTCTCCGTTTTCCAATTGCCGTTTTCCCCAAGGGGAGTCGGCGTGTCGGCCGGCGGCGTGGGAGGAGCCCCCATTCACAATGAGAAACGAGGGGCAACGGATGTGTTGACCGAGGGGTGCGGAGCCGTCCGTTGAGACTTAGGTGAGCATGGCGTACAGGGGGACCGCGACGAAACTAATTGAACTTCTGGACATGCTGATGAAAGAGAAAGCGACCGCGTCGGGCAGATCGTGCGTTGCTGCCGCGCGATATTTTCCCATGACTGTGGGCGCATCATCGCTTTTCCTGATAGTGGCTTCGGGCACAGCGGAGCCAGCCGGTCGCCGAGAGTACGCTACTCCGGGCATTCCATCGATCCATCGGAACGGGGTCGAGGAGGTCCCTGAGTCTGCCACCTTTGCCAGTCTTGTCAGGCAGGCGGGTGCGCTGCCGCAGGGCTTGGGCTCCGGCGTTGCCGACGTCGACGATTTTGGTGACCTCGATCCCGAGCTGGCTGCGATGCTGCAGAGTCCCATCGAGATTGATGAGCCGCCACCCCCGCCGCCCTCGCCGCAGCCGCTGCCACCACCCTCTCCGCCACCTTTGCTGCAGGTGGTGCCGACGCCAGCGGAGCCGGCCGCTGCCGTACGCAACCGCCGCCGCCAGAGGGGTGCGCAGGCGGCGGCAGAGCAGCATTCGCAGGCCACTCAAACGGCGCGACCGGGTGGCCAGTGGGGGAAAGTAAGTGAAGTTCAACTGGACTCAATAACACGGGATGCAGCCGGCGAGACGCTTCTCACGATGGAGCAGTTCGAGGAGTTGCTCGTCGGCGTCCGTATCGATACCGATATGGCGCCGGGATACATGACCTCGGATCCAAACGGACCTTATTTGATGACCAAGCAGAAGGTACGAGAGCTTTTTTTCAAGGCGGACACGAACAAGGACGGGTTCGTCAGCTTGAGCGAGAGCATGGCCCAAGGCGTGCGTTTCATGCTCACCGAGAATACCCCAGACGGGAAGGTGACGACGATGCCCGAGTTGCCCGGCGGTGGCAAGTGGGCCGAGGTGGGCGAGGTCACAATTGTGAAGCCTCAAGGCTCCGTGCAACCTTCAGCCTCGGAGGGCGAGTGGAAGCACATCCACGTGGCGGAGGCGAAGGCGGAAGGCGGCAACCTCAAGCGTATCTTTGAGGCGGAAGGCGGCGACCTCAACCTTCAGGAGAACGGTATCTACGTGGCGCCGGGGGCCAAGGTGATCTACGACCAGCAGACGCACGACCTCATGGCTCGCAAGGGCAGCCGCAAGGTTATCGAGGATAACATCAATGTGGCGCCGGGCGGGCGCGTGGTCTACGACAAGCAGACGCTCGAGTCCATGACTCGCGGAAAGTCAGGCCAGGCGCACGTCCCGCAGCCGGCTAAGCAACCTCGTCCATCACCCGCGTCCACCCCTAGCATACCGGCGTCAGCGGCGTCAGCGGCGGCGGCGGCGGCGGCGTCAGCGGCAGCAGCCCCGTTCAGCACCGCCGTTCATCACCACTCCCCCAAGACGGTGACTCGTCAGGGCTTGGAGCCGCGCAAGCTGTGCAAGCACTGGGTCCACTTACAGGAGTGCGCCGAGAATGCCGACGGTATGAGAAAGGTGTGTGCCAATGAGTGCCGGGGGGCAGGTCAGGGGCTTCAGCCTCTCTCGCTGTTCTCTGTCGCGTCGCTGTTCGCCTTGCCGGATGGTGGACAGTGCACGGTGGAGGACCTGAAAGCGGCGTGCGCGCTCGTGGATGTTGAAGCTTCGACGGACGAGTCATGGCACGTGGCGCGGGCGGGCACGCTGTACACGCTCGTGGCGAAGCACGACAAGACGGCTACCGCTTCGAAGCTGCTCGGCTTGTGCGGGTCCCTAGATAAAGTGCTCGCCGCGCAACATGGTGAAGTGGTGGCATCGGACGTCGAAAAGGCTCAGGCGGAGTTCGAAGCGAAGAGGTATAAGAACGCAGAAGAAATCATGAACGAGATTGAGAACGATCCAGACGACAGCGACAGTGCGCAGAAGCTGAAGGCGAACTGGCAGAAGCACAAGCTGCAGGACAAGACAGACCCACCGACACCGAGGCCGCCGCCAACCGCAAAACGCGTACATTCACATGCGCCTGGGTATTGGGAGAGATGGGCGAATCAACCGTGGTACGACTCAAACCGCCTGATCCCAGCTGAGGATCTTCGGAAAGTTGTCGAGCTGCTCATGCGGCCGTACCCCGAGTTTCTCGGGAGCGTGCGCATCGGCATTCGCCGGCTGGTGGTGCGCCCCTTCTCCAAGCACCTCCTCCGGCTGATGAGCCGTCACAATGCGATCGAGTTGATTGACTTCTTCTACTTCCTCTCTCCCTTTGGCTTCGCGTTCCTGATGGGTTTCCTCATCTACCGTCTATTGGGCGTGCAATTGGGCATTCGACCACCGCGGCGCGGGACTCAGGCGCGTATGGCGGTGGCGCGGCGCGGAAGCGAACCACCCAAGAATTTGATCCTTCCCGGGTGATCGTCCACGAATGATTTTGTGTGAGGATTTTAGAGTGGTCCCTAATGTGGACAGTCGACGGAGGATCATCAGACTTCAGAGGTTAAATGTGTGAAATGGGAGGGGGGTTCAGGGTAAGAGAGACCTCGACCTCACTTGCGAAATTGAGATTTGAGATTGAGTAGCCCGAGCCTGGGCCGAGCGAGCGAGTACCATGATGGCGAGTACACAGTAGTCGGTATACTTGTGTTGACCGAGGGGAGCGGAGCCGTCCTTTGAGCAAGTGAGGTGAGCGCAGGGGGACCGCGACGAAACTGATTGACTGACTGTGTGAAATGATCAAAGTTCTGATCAAAGTTCGGGGGGACCGCGACGAATCTAATTGACTACCGGGTACCCTGAACAAAGAGTCCCCCCCCTCTGTGGCCGTGATGCATGTTTTTCCGTGGCCGCGGACGGAAGCTCTGTCTGTACGAGCGTCGCGACAGTAATCATCGACATGGCATCGTTTATTCGGGCTGCCACGAGTCTGGCGTGCGTCCTGCATGTAGCGGTCGCTTTCCCTGCCACATTGGTGCCCCGCCAAGTAGTGCAGGAGCTGCCGCACACGGTGCGGCAGATGATCGGCAACGCCCCCGACGAACAGGTTCGGCGCCAACTGGCGCAGTGGAAAGCCGAGTCGGATAGCTTCTCCATCCACAACAACGCGACGAAGCGTGTCACGCTGCCGTCAGCGCCCATGCCACTCGCGGGGAAAGTGCTCTTCCACGTCTCCGACGACGAAGCCATTTACGACACCACCACGTTCTCGTACGGCGACGGTTCGTTGGACCCAGTGCCGTTCATCGCCGCGAGTCTCGGCGACAACGGCGGGCCCGAGGCAGCAGTGGACGTGTACAACGCGAACAGCTCCACGGTAGTGTGGTCCGCATCGGGCCAAGGCTACATCAGCGCGTCGGCGGAAAACATCACGGCTAGCGCGCTCTGTGCGGTGGGTGCCGACGCGGCCCAGTGCACGGTGACTGCCACCGTGACAAGCACCGGGTTTAAGCTTTGGGAGACCGTCATTCGCAACGTTGGCGCGACCGCCATCGGGGTCTCACCCGATGGGCAAGTGGTCAGCGTCGCCGTCACATACGCCCTCCCTCCGTACCCAGCCCAGACCGGCTTCCACGGGCAAATGTACGAATGGGACGCGGCCACAGGCGGACTCTTGGGTGTGTGGAACGCCGACAACACTACTTTCGGGGACAGCAACATTCGGGCATTCATCAGCACCACCAACCTCTTTGCGGCGGTCGTGTCCGGCACGAAGGAGGTGGCCGTGGCCGTCATCAAGCGCTCAACAGGCACGTTGCTCTGGCAGGACAAGTTCGACTTTTCGACGAGCACCCTCTGCTTTTCGCGCGATGGCGCCGTGATGGGCTATGGCTTCGAGACTTTTGATCTCTTCCACGTGTCCAAGGATGGGGCCAGCTACGACCAGGTCGCCAGCCTGAACGGTCCTGCGCCGGGTGCAGCCTTTGCTGCCGCGTGCAGCGTGCAGACGATTCAAGCTGACGAGCTCATCCGAGCTCATCCGAGATCATCCGAGGTCATCGGAGGTCATCAGAGGTCATCCGAGCCCGCTGGGGAAGCTTCGCACACGCTCGCGATTGGCTGGACGGCGCTTACGTACACACAGGTGACCGTGATGTTGCACGATGTGAAGGCGCCGATGACGCCGCTGTGGACGTACCCGTATCCCTCCGACGCTGGCTCTACGGTGCAGAACCTGCCCAGCGCCATGGCAGCTTCCGAGGATGGCAAGCATTTCGTGGTGGCTACGTGGGGGGGGAGTGCTGGCGTCTCGCCACAGATCGCCGTCTTTGGCGTGCAAGCAGCCGAGCCGCTGTTCACGATGGTCACCTCCGGCTCCATGGTGACTGCTGACATCAAGTCCATGGACGACGGTCGGGTTTACGCTGTCGCCGCCGGGAAGCACGTGCACTGCAATCTCTTCGGCTCTGGCGGAGACATGTACAGCATCCAGGCGAAGTGAGGCCGCGGCGCTACCGTGCGCCTCGCGAGATACAGCCGTACGCATTGAGCCGTACGCATCGAGCGCCCGAAATGCACCCTTGTCTCTGTGGACGCCATCGGTCACGCTCTCGTGTGGGGGCTGCAGGTGGGCCTGTGAGGTGTGTGGGTGTGCAGTGCTGTGAGGCCAGTGGCAGGGTGGCCAGTGTGCTACCGCTAGCGCAGCCGTTTGGAAGTTAGGCGAGTTCGACGCGAGTGGGGGGCGGAGTGCGCGCCGGGGCCGCGGGTGCGATGCGCATTGTCTATATTCTCTATAGTGGCCGCGGTGCGTTTCCGTTCGCAGTTGCAGTGACTGCAATATCGAGGTTGTTAACACGTGTTCTCGCGTTAGTTCTCGGTTCTCTTTAACTTCAAATAATGGTGTTGGAGAGGGCCGCCTCCTCTCCAGGCTCCGCCTCGAACTTCGATGGTAACGTGCTCATGAGCGGCAGCGCCGAGGCGGTCGCCTGTCCTGGGTGGCCGCACAGCGGCACCTTCAGCTTCACAGTCGGCGCCAGCCGGATGCCGGTTCCCGTGCGCAGGTTGCCATTGTACTTGAGGCGGAAGACCGCGGAATGGTGCGACCACGAGATACCCGACCGACCGACTGACTGGCGCGAGAGATGCCGGCTGAGGGCGCGCCGGTCGCGGGCGATGGCGCGGCTCTCGGGTGGCTGGAGCCACAGCGGTAAGTCGGGTAGACGCGGCAGCGGCGGCAGCACCCTAATGTCCCTACTGCGGCTGCGAGTGCACTCTGGAGGCCATGGCTCCAGGCTGGAGCCATGCTGGCCGCTGCTTGAGGCCTGAGCCAGGAGCCTGGACCGACTCCTGGAGCCTGGACGCTGGAGCCGAGTCCCGGCCGGGCTGCGTTCGTCAAGCCACCTCGTGAGGTCAAGCACTGCTGCCTCGATGCGTACTGGATCCGAGAAGATCGAACCTCTCGCTGCTTGCCGCTTGACCTGGTCGGCAGCCCCGTGCGAGTATACCATGATCTTCGCCGGCACGCTTAATACGGGAAGTGACACCGACCGCTGCTGCAGCTGCAGCTGTGGCTGCGGCTGCGGCTCCTCCTCCTCCTGCTGCTGCTGCTGCGGCGGCGGCGGCGGTGCCGAGCCCACCATCTTGGCTGTTGTTTCGCATGTAACGTCCGGGTTCGGTGCGGTGAGCCCGAGAAAGGAGTCCGCCCTTTGGTGCATGATGCGGTGCGTGACCACGTGACACTGGGGAGGGATACCCATGCTGAGCAATACCCAGGCTTTGCGGCCTTTCTCACGGTCCTCGGTGTTGGCGGTTCGGACCACGTACTCGAGGCGCGCCTGGAGCCGCCCACCCTGCACGTCGCGCACGTACGTGGCTTCCGCGACCAGCGCAGGCTTGGTGCCGCTGCGCGGGAACGTGAAGGACTCTGCGACGAGCCGCAGCGGCATCACGTCAAGGCTCACGTGGCGCAGCCCTTTCTTTGACGCCTCCTGCTTCTTGGAGATGAAGCTGCGCACGCCCTTGTACGTATTCGACACGGTCACCCCCGCGCCCTGCAGCTCGACGATCAGCGTCGAGGTGGTGGTGACCACCTTCCCCAGCGCCTCGAGATCCTCGTCGTCAACAGCATCAATGAAGCGCTTGATCGTGCGGGCGGCCTCGACACGGAAAAGCTCCTTGACACGCGACCGGCTCTCCTCGAGCGCAGCTTGCTTCCTTCGCACGCTCTTCTGAATTATCTCCGCGGCTCGCACCTTCTTCCTATAGGCCCTCCGAGCCCTTTTGCCTCGCAAGGCCGCGATGATGACCAAGCACGACTTGTGCATTCGTTTGACTTCGCAACGGCCTTGATAACCGCGGGCCGCCGCCTGCAACTTCTCCGCATTCTTGAAGTCGTGCGCGAAGACGCCGATCGGCCCGACGTACTCCGCGTTGGGCATTAGGAAACTAAGAGTCAAGAAAGAATCTCAAGCATGCAATGAAGACGTAGACGGTTGGCCGAAAGGTTCCGGCACGCGCGCAATGCAGACATGCAATCAAACGGGGGGGGAGGGTGTCCGACGACGAAACTCGCCGAGCCCCTCCGAATCTATTCTTGATGGCTGCAATTGTGGCGACGGTGGCGGCCGCGCAACGTCGCTCACCGACGCAGAGCGGGAGCGGGTGGAGCTTGTTTGGCTCGGGGATCCGTCCGTCGAACAGCAGCGACTCAGAGAATGAAGCGACCCACTCAGCGAAGAGCAGCGGCTCTGGAAGGAGTCCAGTCCCCAGCAGGAGTCCCTCCATCCACATCCCGGTGATCTTTCCGGACTTCGCGGGAAACGGCGAGCTGGCTGACGTCGGTGACATCGGGCTCTACTCATCCGCGCTCTCCACCTCGCCCACCTCCGCCATCCAAGCGAGGGATTGGCTGGCCGCGCAGCCAGTCGACTTGGCCCGGCTCAAGCAGTGGGACAGACTGCGCGAGCAGCTCGCACTCGCGGCGCCATCTGCCGACTTGCCAGTTTCTTCGTCTTCGCCGCTGCAGCCGAGCGCCCTACCCCTGCCACCCTCAGCTGCCGCCTCTGCCCCCTCCGCCGCTGCGCCATCCTCTTCTGCGGCGGCGGGCGAGCGCAATGGCGTGCGCGCCGCCCACCCCTCCCGCCGTCGGCCGCCGGCCGTGCTCGTCGACCACCGCGATTCTGTCGGGCGGACCGCGTTGCACTATGCGGCGGGCTACGGCCAGGCGGACGCGGTCCGCGCGCTCGTGCGCCACGGCGCCAGCGTGGATGCGCCCGACCGATTCGGCGTGACGCCGCTGCATTGGGCGTGCCTCAAGGCACAAGCGAGCGTCGTCGAAGCGCTACTCGCCGCGCACGCCGACACGCTGCTGACCGCGTGCGCGGGCGTCTTCTCGGGCAAGTCGGCGCTCGATCTCGCGAGCGCCGAGTCGCATTCCGCCGAGGTCTCCGAAGCGCTCACCTCGGCCCTCGGAGCGGCCCTCTTCGAGCAGCGAAAGGTTCTCGGCCGCGGTGGTTTCGGTACAGTCATCAAGGCCGTGCGCCGCGATACGAAGCAGCAGGTCGCGCTCAAGGCGGTGCGCATCGGGCCGCAGCAGGCCACTGCCGAGGGCGGCGTGACCGCTCTGCGCGGCGCGCGTGCCGAACGAGACATCTTGTCAAGGATTCGTCATCCGTTCGTCGTCCAGGTGCGTTGCGTTGACGAATCCTTGACGCATCCTTGACGAATCCTTGACGAATCCTTGACGTGTCATCCGTTCGTCGTCCAGCTTCACAGCGCGTTCCAGACCCGCCAGCACCTGTACCTCGTGATGGACTACTGTGCCGGCGGTGACCTCGGGCTGCACATCCGCTCGGGGCCGTATGGACGGCTGCCCGAGCCTGCCGCGTGCTTCGTATGCGCTGAGCTGCTGCTCGCCATCGAGGCACTACACGACGCAGGCGTGATCCACCGCGACATAAAGGCCGAGAATGTGCTCATCGACGCGCTCGGTCACGTCAAGATCGCCGACCTGAACGCGGCCAAGCGCGATGAGCGACTCACCTCGGGAGGGCGCACCTACACGGTCGTGGGCACGCCGTTCGCGGCCGCCCCCGAGGTGCTCCGAGGCAAGGGGTACACGGTGGCGGCGGACTGGTGGTCCTACGGGGTGCTCATGTTTGAGTGCCTTGTTGGTCGTCCTCCATACCCCGCCGACCAAAAGCACATGCATGCGCACGCTCGGCTCATCGACGAAATCCTCCACGGTGAGCGAGCGCCGTGGCGAGCGCCGTGGCCCGCAGGCGCGCTCGAGCTGGGCGCCGTACTGGGCGGCGGCACGGACGCCGTACCGGGCGCCACACCGCCTGATCACGGCGGCGAGGGCCAGATTCCGGAGCCTGACGAGAGCGCTCAGGACGGCGCGCCGCCGTCGCCCTCGGCTGGCGCGCGCGAGCTCGTCGATCGCCTCCTGGTGCGCGACGAGCATTCGCGTCTGGCCGATCCCGCCACAATGCGCGCCCACGCGTGGTTCGAGCACATCCGCTGGTCGGCGCTCCTCGCGAAGCAGGTGCCCTCGCCGCTGCGCCCGCGGGCCCATCGGAGGAGGGTGGAACCAGAGGTGGCCAGCAGCGGCGGCGCGGCCGCCGAGAGCAGCGGTGCTTTCACGGGTGGTGGCGGCGGTGGTGGCGGCGGCGGCGGCGGCGGCGGCGGCGGCGGCGCGAACGGCGGCGGAGGAGTTGCCGACCTCAACAGTGGCGACTTGCCTTTTCTCGACGTGTTCGCATACCCGTCACACCTGCACCTTGAGCCTCTGGACGGCGGCGAGGGCAGCATTGGGCTGCGGGCTTCGGATTCGCAAGGAGGCGAAGTGTCTGGATGGGACTATGTGGCGCCTGCGCCTGCGCTGTGGAGCCGCGCGCGGCGCAAGGTCGACCAACTCGCGCGCTTGCAGGGGCTCTCGCGCACCGAGTTCCTGGTCTGGCTCTTGCTCACGCTCGCCGCCGACAGGGCCGCGGCGGACGACGGGGAGGAGCGCGTGCCCGGATCCGTGCTGCGCCTCGCACCAACAGACAGTCGTAGGATGTTGCAGTCGTAGTGCTAGAGCTAGTCGCGAAGCTGCGCTCGGACGGTGCGTTGGGCCGCTGCCCGGCCGGGGAACGACACTAGGCGGATCGGAGAAACAATTTTGAAGAAACCGTCTCGACGTAAGCCATGTAGCCCAACGGCCCAACGCCCAGCGCCTACCGAGGAGTAGGACCGTACGACCGCGTACGGGCGAGTACACCACAGCGCCACGGGTTCGAAGAATTTGTGACCGCGGTCAGTCGAGGCGAGGCATGTAAAATCCTGGAGATGCTCTAAAAAGAAAAAAGAGAGGGCGGGCCTCATCCCCGGAAGCCTTCAAAGCCGAGTATCCGGATACCGTTGTACGGCGCTTCTACACAGGCGTTCAGCTGTAGTTGCAGAGCTCCTGGTGCTCTGGGCACGTCTCCAATACCGTCATGGCTTGTCGGAGACGCCCGTCATTGGGGAGCTTACATTTTCCAGCGTGATCTGCTAAGGAGCGCTCTTTGCGTGGTTGAACTTATTTGCGCAGCTCATCAAAGTTGTTGGCGACTTGAATCAGCGCACCAGCAGCAAGGAAGAACAAGACGTTGCGAAAGATCTGCGTTGCCTGTTCGCTTTGATAGGCAGCCAGAAGACCAGTCTTGGGCTCGCGACTCAGGCGTACCTTCTCACGGAAGAAGCCAGTGCCCGTCACTTCATCGGTGAGCCCGGTGGCGAACACGAGTGAGTTCACCGCCGTCGACATGGCTCAGCCGATGAACATGTCCGGCGGACGGACACGCAAGGCTGGCCGTGCCACTCCCGCCACCTGAAATGTCGCCACGTTGAAACCGAACGCGCAGCTGACAAGTCCGAACGAGAGCAGCGTCCTGAGAGTGGGCATGGTCGGGTGCTCGTGGTGGGATGGATGGGGCCGCGGAAAAGATTCTCATAAAAGAAGGGTGTTTTCACGGAAGTGACAAGTTCCCCACAGCTCAAGTCAAGCCAAGTCAAGTCGGAGTGATGTATATGGATATCGGGGCATACACACATTGTACGAGGATTCCTATCGGGTAGAGCTCACTTCTCGTTCCGAGCCTTGATGCGCTCCAGCTTCACGTCGAAGAGGAGCGACGCGTCCCTATTTGGATTCTTCACAATTGAAGCGAGCGCTCGTTGCAGATCAAAATCTTCTGGCAAAGGCTGCAGCGTCATCGCTGGATCGTACCCGAGCTCCTGCGGCACCACCACCCGCCGATAGCCGTCCTTGCTCATACCCACGACCGCCTGCGAGAGGCCAGGAATGACGGTGGGGCTGCCGACGACGAACGTGAAGGGCTCGGAGATGGCCAGGCCCGTGGTCAGTGCTGCCGCGTCTTGCGTCGAGATGAAACGTTTGCCGTTGAGGTTGAGGCACCTTCCACTAAACTGAATGGCGACCGTATCTCCGGCCTGCACGAGGGCGCCTGAGCCAGTGCGTACCTCCTTATATTTGAGCCCCGCACTGCCAATGCTCACAAAATCATCCCCGCCCACCTGAGTGGCCACGCTCTTGAATTCGGGGATGCCAGAGGATCTGTCATCGTTAGCACCAGCTCGAAGCGCACTCGTCGTGGTTAGGGCCACTCCAAGTAATGCACGGCGAGTAACTTGTTGATGCGTGTATGGAAGCGGCTCCTTATGCACCGTGCTAAGCGGTGGCAACAAGCTGAGTGAGAGGAAAGCCGCGGTTAGCATCTGGAAGGCGCAGCGCTGTTCCGACCTGGTCCTGTGGCTCGGCGGCGTCGCTCGCGCGAGGCCACGCCAGATCGCCTCGAGTTTGACCAAAAAACAGTTCTAACTTATAACTTCTCAATCTCGAACGCCTTCAGTCGTGGCTCGAGTAGCTCGCCGAGCTGAGCGACAACTTTCCGGGACCGGGACGCACCGTGAAACCGCACTTTGCGAGCACGGAAAAGCTCCCGAGCGCGAGGGCTCCCGAGCGCTCCCGCACAGCTCACGCGTCGCGCGCCGCCGCTCAGATGTACCACGACGATACCTTCGTGCCTTCGATCGCCCTAGAAGGCACGAAGCACGATGCCGAGCCCATCTGGGTTCCTGCCTCGCGACTCGGTGGGAAGGACGAGCCACCCATGCCACTCTTCTGGACCATCGACTCGGGCGACCTGAAGCAAGGGGCCCTCGGCGATTGCTGGCTGATCGCTGCAGTGTCATGCCTCGCCAACTACCCCGAGGAGATCGAGGCCCTCTTCTTCGGCCACGGCGCAGAGGCTGCGCCCGACGGCCGTTACACAGTGCTCTTGTATGACCACCGCAAGCGCTCGACGTTGCCAATCGTGATTGATGAGCGGGTCCCGTGTAGGAATTTGCAGCCGGGCTACTACGTTCCAGGATACGAACACCTCCGCGGCGGTGTGCCGTGCTTCGCAAAGCCAAACGGCGAGATGTGGCCGCTGCTTCTTGAGAAAGCGATGGCCAAGATGCTTGGCGGCTATGGATCACTCGCAGGTGGCACCGTGGCAGAACCATTTCGGGCGCTCACAGGCTGCACGAAGCAAGAGACCTGGGAGCGGCGCATGAGCAACGGCACATGGCAGTGTTGTGTGCTCAGGGACGATTCGATGAACACGTTCCAGTATCGGAGCGGAGATGATGTCTCCGCCGACGAGTTGTGGCAGCAGCTCGAGGGCTGGTCGAGTCGCAATTTCCTCATGTCGGCGTCGGTGAAGGCATCCAAGGGCGAGGTAGAGCGGCGCCGGCCCGACGGACTGATTGAGGGGCACGCGTACTCGGTGTTGATGACCATCACCGTCGGCCACAACTTGGAGGGAGGGCCGTTTCGGCTGCTCAAGCTGCGCAACCCCTGGGGGTCCGACGCCGAGTGGACTGGCGACTGGTCGGATGGGTCGGATACGTGGCGCCGATGGCCTCAGGTGGCTGACGCGCTCAACTTTCGTGCCGCTGCCGATGGCTTCTTCTGGATGACTTGGGAGGACTTCATCCGAACTTTCTCCTCACTGCGAGTCTCGCACAAAACTATGCGTTCTGGGCCCGGAGCTACGCGCCGTGCCGCATGGGATCGGCAGCGGCAGGAGGATGCCGTCTCTGCGCAGCCGGACAAGAAGGGGGCAGGCGCGAGCGACAAGAAGGGTGCGGTGGCGGGCGATAGTCGCGCCGGCCGTGAGGCCGCACGGCGTATGCAGCGACAAAGGGACCGCGACGGGAGCCGTTCGACGTCACCCAAGGGCCTCGATCGTACACAGAGATCAGACTACGAGCTGGCAGATCAACTCCAGCTGGATGCTGTCATCGCTGCGTCCCTTGCCGACGCTCCGCCGACGCGGAAGTCGCTGCCGCAGCCGCGTGCACAGAGATCAGACTACAACCTGGATGCCGCCATCGCTGCTTCCCTCTCGTTGGCCATCGCAACTTGACCGGTAGGCGGTTGCGACCAGTGTGTGTGTGCTGAGTGCACAGACGTATACGCACTTCGGTTTACGTCGAATAAAATCATGGTATACATGTTGCTTCAAAACAATTCAATCGCTGGTGCACAGGTGCCGTACAATCATGAGGGCGTCCGCAACCAGTGACCGCAACACAGTCACACCTCCACCCTCACAGTGGACCCGAGCACGAACCTCCAGCAGAACCGAACCGAACCGACTCACAGACGGCCGGTAGGATTCCCGGAGACCGGTCGGACTTAAGCGCGTCCTTGTGAGCATTCATATTAGTTCTCGAAGGACCTCGGCCACCTCCGTCTTTCTTACACCAACGCGTGCCGATCCTGCGTCCCGCTCATCTTGTGGAGCTTGTGGCGCGCCGAGACGCGGAGCGTGTAGAACGCAGCAGAGATGAGTAGCACGCCTGCGCCAAGGCTGGAAAGGAAGCACGCGAGTCGACAAAACCATCAGTCAGCGGGGTGCTGCATCCAACGCGTGCGTTTATTCCCGGGCTTACAATTTCCAATTGATAGCAATGAGCACGCGGGCTCGGCCCATGGGTCCCACCATACCCGGGACCGCCGCCGCGATCGGTATCTCAGCGGGCGTGGCCGCCAGCGCGATGCTGCCGAGAAATACCAGGACTAGAGCTCTGCCGCTTCGGTAGGTGAGGATGTGCAGGTGCGTGGTGACGCACCCCATCTCAAGCTCCGCGGCGATCAGGAGCAAGCCAAGCATGGCGGCCCACGCAAAGATCGTACGGATGAGATAGCCGCTGCAGCCCTCCGTCTCCGAACCGTAGTACACAGTGGGCACGCTAACGGTGGCCACCGCCGAGCAGGCGATGATGTTGAGAATCTTGGACTTCCACTTCATCGATTCAATCTTTCGGTCCTCCTCCGTCAGGACGGGTTGACCCATGGGCACGACGCCGACGGGCTGACCCATGGGCACCTGGTTCGATGGGCCCGGCTGAGCAGCCGGAGAGGAAGGCTTCGCGCCCATGAATCACCTGCGTCGCGGCCGACCTTCCCGAGAGCCGTCGACCTGCGTTCACGCGAAATAGTCGCGATATACGTCCCAGTACTTTTGGAAACTAATTCTTCACAACAACCCGTCACAGCGAAAGGTCGGCCCTTATCCCATCGGCAACCGACCACGCGTCGAGGAGAAAAGCGCGGACGCTCAGAATGGTCGAGCCGTCGTCGCCCATGCTGCTCATTGGCGTCATGTCCAACCCTGTGAAGCCGCTGCTGCGCACGCAATGGCGCGAGTGGGCTTCAAAGTTCCACGAGACGGACCGCGCCGTCCGCGTGCGCTACATCTTTGGCAAGACCATGTATGAGCGGAACGCCGACCCTGGTTCTGTGAGCGTCAAAGCCGTGGCCAAGGACTTGGATGGGAACGATCATTTGCTCGTCGATGGCCGCGAGCGGCTGCCGCACGTTGGGGTCGTTACCGAAAAGAGCGCCTACTTTTGGAAAAATGCCGTCACCTTCGAGCCGAATGCCAAGTGGTACTGCAAGTGCGACGATGATACTCTGGTGCATCTCGACCGTCTGGCCAACGTGTTGCGCAGCATCGACACGATGCATCCTGGCGAGGCCACCTACCTGGGTCACCTCAAGTGGCGCGGCTGGGACGTGGACGATCGGTTCCAAGCGTGCGGCGGCACCTGGGGCGATGCGCGAAAGGCCATCAAGGATATCCTGTACGGCGGCATCGTCCACGGCAACCTGCCGTACCCGCCGTGCCCCCACTCGGCCGGACCGTACCCCTACATGAGCGGCGGCATGGTCTGCATGTCGCGCCCGCTCGCCCTCCTCATGTCGACCGATGCGCACTTTGAGCACTTCCTCGCCGTCGCGAGGCGGCGCAACACGCACGGAACGCCGTGCAGGCGGCCGCTCGAGTGCGCGACTCAGCCCGCGGACGTGCACATGTGGCACCACGAAGACGCGGGCATCGGGTACAACGTGTTCCGCGCCGCCGTCGCGCACAATTTCACGCTCAACTACATTGCAGTGCCTGGTACTGAGCGTCCGTCTTTGAACCCCTCGTGCCCGTGAAATTCCTCATTTGGGCATCACTCGTGAGTCCCTAATTTGGGACGCGCTCGTGGCCTACTCCTTGCCCCTGTTCACTCCATGCTCACTCTGCCCGTGTGAGTCTCGGATGCTGGATCAGCGCACTACAATGACGCGGGTATCATCGAACGGCGCGCCACGCCTGACTCCGCGCTGACCGCAGACGACGAGTACTGGTCGACGCGGGCGGTCTTTGCGCACGGGATCAAGGTCCCCTCAGATTTCTCACTCCTCAAGGAGCGGTGGAATCTCTCGCGCCCCGACGCGGCCTTCGACACCCTGGAGTGCTGGCCGTCGGATCAGCTGCCGAGAGGGGCCAACGTACACTACGGGAATTGGGGATGGGCCCGCGTGCCATGCCCAAAAATGGAATACCTTCCGGAGTTCACCTCCATCGATCTCGTGGACCTGACGCGATTTCGTACGCTCTCACCAGCCGAGCAAAAGGCGGAGATTGAGCGCGTCGACGGGCTCATCGCGCGCGTGCGTGGCCCCGTTCACACCGGACGCTTCTGTGATGTCAAGCCACAAGAAAACTTCAAATTCTGCAGCTTCCCGTGGGTCGTCCCAGAGATCATGAAGCGGCGACAGGGCGCGAAGCGTGCCGCCCGGCTTTCGGCAAAGATTTGGGAGGAATGGAAGGCAGCCAATCCTGAGAAAAAAAACAGGCGAAAGCGCGCCAAGACGAAGAAGTTGCGCCGGTCGGTGGAAGACGAGAGGGGGCGTCGTGAAAAGTAGAGTGAGCTGTCCTTTGTGGTGGTTGGTTTCACCTCAATAGTTCTCCTGTACACAGGCTCTGCGGGGGTCTTGGGCGTTGTCTATGTGTGACATGCTTATCAACACCCCGACTTAGACGAGAGGCTACTCCTTTACGGCTGACCTTCACGGTTTAGTAGCCAGAGGCCTCGTGCCCTGGCGACGACCTCCGTTAGCTGGAGATGCGCCGACGCTGTGACCGACGCTGCCGAGCGGCTTAGGGAGAAAGTTAGAGGCAAGCACACGTGCGTTTCATTTTCACGGCTTGGTGTGGTCGGGGGGTTGGTTATAGCCGTCCGCGCGTGCGAGCAGCTGCACGCCATGCCCTTCCAAGAAGCGATCCAAGAGGCCAACCTTCAGCAGCGGCTGCCTGATTACGTGCGCGTCGCCAATAAAAAACGTGCTGAGGGAGAGCGCCAAATCCGGCGACAGACTAGAGCAGCAGGCCGACGCTTTGCTGAGCATGATTTAGATGGCAGCAAGGAGCTCGACTTTGATGAATTCTACTGCATGTTGCCATACAGCCTGCGTGAGGAGCGCAGCGTGTCAGAGCTTAGGCAATGTTTCAGTGATGCCGACTCGAATGGAAATGGGACGCTCTCGATCAACGAGTTTTGGCTGTGGAGCATGTCGACGGCGGGTCAAACACACGGCGTGAAGACCCTCGAAGATCTGCTACGTCGCTATGACACGGACAAGACTGGTGTGCTCAACGAGCTGCAGTTCGAGCGCATGTGCATGGAGACCGGCTTTGCGAGCGGGGCGGATGACATGTTCAAGCAATTATGCGGAAAGCGCGCAGGCAAGCTCAATCATAGCGAGCTCGCCGAGGCGATCATCAAGGGCGCCCCACCCATGGCTCCCGCGTCAAGGAATCTGCTTTCGCAGCTTTGGAAGACGTCGGATTCGGAGGACGAGAAGCGCACCGCTTCCACGCCGAAGCCGCAGCCAGACGCCAAGATAAAATTTCACGTTACCGGCAAAGATGCTGCGAGCCTTCGTGCCAGCCTTCAAGAGCAACTACGCTCGAGCGGTCTTAACACGGGTCTACTCATTAAGTTATTTGACTGCGATGCCGACACATCCTTCTCAATCGACAGCCTGGAGTTCTTCACTGCATTGCGCTCGCGATTCGGGTATGGGGGAAGCTTTTTCATCATCGATGAGGTGTTCAAGCAGCTCGACCTGGATGGCAGCGGTGAGATAGGCTTCGACGAGCTGTACGAGTTTGTTCGGGGTCGTCGCCACTCGCTCGATTCCAGAAGCAAGAAAGTGTGGAAAATGATGTGCAAGGTGCCGCCGTGGGCGACATACACACTGGAGAGCATCGCATGGGACCAGGAGACCTTGCGGGAGCAGATTCTGCTGATGATGGACAGGGCCAATGTGAAGGCCGACAACGTGGCCGCCGCGTTCGATAAGCTTGGCGACGGTCTTGTGGAACGCGACGAGTTCCTCAAGAATGTCGGCGGCTGGTTTCGGGCCAACGAAAAGCTGTGGCACGCCGAAATCGAAGAGCACGCCGAAGCAGCGTACGATGCAATGGCGCGCTCTGCGGTGGACGGCGACGTGATTCTGTCCATCGAGGTTTTGCAAGCATGGCTGACTGCATCCGGACCATTTGATGACCTGGCCGAGCCGCCGCTCAAGAAGGGAGCCGTGCGAGTCCGGGCAAAGAAAGCTCTCACGCGTGCCCAAAGGGAGGCGCTTGTATTGGCAGAACGTGAGCTGGCTGCCCAGAGGGAACAAGAGAGGAAGGAAAGGAATATGGCCATAGCCCAGGCCAAGGCAGCTAGAACTTTGTTGATTGGTGCTCTTCACGAATCAGCTAAGGATATTTACCAGGAGATGGACGCCCAGCTGGCGCCGCGCGGCGCCACGTGGAAGCCTATTCGATCCGGTACCGGATGGGCCATGGACGACACGCTCGAGGGCTCGCGGGGCATGGCACCGCTGCGGCCCTCAGGATTCGGTAAAGGTGCTTTGCGAGCTGCTCTGCAAGAGGAGCATAAGTTCTTGCAGAGCAGCAGCAGTTCGCAGGCTGCTGGATCTTTATTTCAGCAACAGGGGGGGAGATCTTCATGCTACCGCTTTCAAACTGGCCTACAGTCAACCATACTGGGATTCCAGCCAGCATGGGCACCCGCTGGATCCAATGTGCCCAGGTTGCCAAGCGGGCGCCCCGGTTCTGCGACGTTGGGTGCGGAGTTGTACACTATTCCGGTTGGCCGAATTCCTCATCGTTCCTTGGGTTCGATCGGTGGTACACCTGCACAGATGGACCACGAACATCGATCGGCGAGCATGCGACGCACTGCCAGCGTGCACAGGTTCAATCTGCGGCCTTCTTCGCCGAGGGCGTCCCCTGCAGTCCTCACCCGTCCGGTCTCAGCAGCCAACCTGCCCCGTCAGAGGGCATCGGTAGCGACGATCGCAGGGCCTCTCCGACCTGCGACAGGACACGGCAAATCCAAGTCCCGCAACTCTCCCCTTTTGGAGGCCCTCTCGAGGGCACGGGCGAACGCGGCAGAAGCGGGAGAAGGTGCCGAGCTAGCGAAGGCCGTGCTTGACGCGCTGGTCGTGGCGCACGGATTGGAAAATGGTACGATGGCGCAGAGCGCCGAGGCTGCGGAGCACGCCGAGGTGGCAGCGGAGGGCGAGCTTCCGCCGGCGCCGGTGCCGTTGGCAGAGGTGGTGGAGGCTGAGACCCCTGCTGTCGCGCCCTGGCCAGCTGCCGCGACTGCGCTGGCTGCCGCGCCGGCTGCCGCGCCGGCAGCGGCTAGTGCGGCCGAAGTAGATGAAGCTGCGTCCGAGGAAGCGCCCACGGCGCCCGAGGCAGATGCGGGGCCTGCGGCTGAGGCAATAGCGGCTGCGTCCGAGGCACCATCGGCTGCGGCGGAGGAGGCACCTGCGGCTGCGGCTGAGGCCGAGGCAATAGCAGCTGCGTCCGAGGCACCTTCGGCTGCGTTCGAGGCGCCTGTGGATGCGTTCGAGGCACCTGCGGCTGCGGCTGAGGCCGAGGCATCTGCGGCTGCGTCCGAGGCACCTTCGGCTGCGTTCGAGGCACTTGTGGCTGCGTTCGAGGCACCTGCGGCTGCGGCTGAGGCCGAAGCATCTGCGGATGCGTCCGAGGCACTTTCGGCTGCGTCAGAGGCACCGGCCGCTGCGGCCGAGGCCGAGGGACGCGCGGCGGCTGAGGAGGCGAAAGTAGCCGAAGAAGCAGCCGCAGCCGAGGCCGAGGCGATGGCCGCAAAGGCGGCAGCGGCGGCAGCGGCGGCCGCAGAGGCAGTCTTGGCCGCCGCCGCTGTGCGGGATAAAGCGTCAGCCACCGCGCGAAATCGATTCGCCGCCGCGGCGAAGACGATGTCCATCGCCAATTTGTTAAAGGCCGGTGGGCGACGGGTTGCAGATGCGCGTGCCGCTGCCGAGGAGGAGCAAGCAGCCAAGGTGGCGACCGAGGCCGCCGAGGCCGCCGAGGCTGCCGCAGTCGAGGCAGCACGTGCGGCTGCCGAGGCAGCGCAGCGGCATCAGGTGCTCGCCGCCGAGGTTGCCGAGAAGGCGGCGGCAGTTGCGGCGGCCGACGAGGAGAAGACGCTGGTCGAGGCGGCCGAGAAGGCCACCGAGGTCGAGGTGGCCGGAAGGGGCCACACAGCTGACGATCTCGAGGCTGCAGAGGCAGTGGCCGAGGAGGCAGCGGCCGTGGAGGCGGCAGTAGTCGAGACGGCGGCTGCGGCTGCGGCCGAGGCACCAGCGGCAGCGGCAGAGGTACGATCGACTGCGGCCGAGGAGGCACCTGCGTCTGCGGCTGAGGCCGAGGCGCCTGCGTCTGCGGCTGAGGAACCAGTGTCTACGGCCGAGGAGGAACCAGCGGCTGCGTTTGAGGCACCTGCGGCTGCGGCCGAGGCACCAGCGGCAGCGGCAGAGGCACCATCGGCTGCGGCCGAGGAGGCACCTGCGTCTGCGGCTGAGGCCGAGGCGCCTGCGTCTGCGGCTGAGGAACCAGTGTCTACGGCCGAGGAGGAACCAGCGGCCGCGTTTGAGGCACCTGCGGCTGCGGCCGAGGCACCAGCGGCAGCGGCAGAGGCACCATCGGCTGCGGCCGAGGAGGCACCTGCGTCTGCGGTTGAGGCCGAGGCGCCTGCGTAGTGATTCGAGTAAAAGCCGTGGTCTGGGGTAGGTCAACATAACATTGAGATAGCATTAATATATGAATCTATTTGCTCCAGCCCTAGCACAGCGATGGTACCAGCTAACATTCGCACCCACCGGACGTACCAGGTTGACCTGAGCTTGCACCTGTCTTGTGCATGTCGGCAAGGCACATCTCGCACGAGGCATCCCCAGGCCGGCGGCACAGGCATTCACCGATCTCGCGGAGGGCATCGATGATGCACTCACGCTGATCCACGAAGTTGCATCTTGCGTACATCTTATCCTCGAATATGGAGGTACGCTCCTTGCGCAGCTCCGGCTCCTGCTTCTCTCGCTCCAGCCAGCGGTGCACGCACGCACGGAAATGCGCCCTCGCCTTCACAGCAGCACAGGCATACATCTGCTCGCTCGTCACAGGCTGGTAATCTAGATCCTCGTCGCTCGTCACAGGCTGGTAATCTAGATCCTCGTGACGAGGCCACGGATTTCCATTCTCCGAGGGCGGCGAGGACGGCGCTCGTGCCCACGCCGACAAAATGGGCTGTGTGCGTCGGTTGGGGCAAACGAGATGATGCAGGCCGGCTGCCGGGTTGACGCAAGCAGCTAGATCTGCGATCGAGGCACTACGTGTCTGAGAGCCTGAGAGCGCGTCCTCAAGCATTTTCAGCCGTTGAGCCCAAGTGCGTTGCACCCACTCCTCCTTGGGAATGGATGGGCAGCGAGACCGACCGCCAAGATCACGTACCTTCGCCTCCGCCTTCTTCTCGACTGATGGTGCTAGACTGCAGTTCGCCGGATGCGGGTCATTCATCGCCTGCGACGCCTGTGCCACCGCCTGCACACTAGGTATCATCTGCTGTGCTTGCGCGAGCATCAGCTTGGCCCGCTCGAGTATGACGAACGAGTGTCGCGGCATGATGAAAACGCTCCCATCGCAAAGATTTCCCATGGCTGCTGTCACCGTCTGCGTTCTGGGGCACGCGTCGACGACCCAGCCGTAGGAGTTAGATGACCAACCATCCATTTCGTCGAGAGTCAAGATGCAATCGCCGATCAGAGGCGGACGCTGAGCAATCTCCGTGAACGGAGAGGGTAGGTCGAGGCCATCAACAGTGTTCCATCCCTGATCCGATCCCACATTCACTCTGTTTGCCTCGCACAGCCTGCGAGCTTCTGGCTGGATGAATGTGCCTGCCTCGACATTGAACCGCTTCGCGCATTCGTTGCAGAGACCCCGCTTATGATAATTGCCAAAGTTTCCGCATTCAGGCTGGACAGCGCCGCCGCCCAGGTCCATGCATTTTGTCCTTCGGAGAGGGCGTGGATGGTCAGCCATGATGCGGATGCAAAAGGCGAGCAAGAGTGCAGAGCAAGAGTGCAGAAAGCGAGCGATGTGCAGGAAAAAGCGCGCTTTCGTCCATGTTTCTATCCGGATGTGGATTTCAGAACCTTCAGGGAGGGTCGCTGCGCGTCGAATTGAGTCGTTCCCCCGCTCTCCCTCCCCACAAAATCAAATAACGAAACTGCCGATGCCTTAAACTAAGCACAGGTATGCACTCCCGTTGTGCGGCTAGCTTGCTGGACCCAAACTAAAGTAGGCAAGCTTCTCCGCTGGCAGTGCGAGCTGAGCTTCGTCACACTGAAGAAGTCCGCGAGAAGTCCGGTTGCCGCCATTGCGGCTCGTGATGCTCGACTCGCTCTTGAGCTGGCTGATCCTGAAGAACCTCCGACCCTTTGTCGAGGACACGGTCGACCTCGGATTGCACCTGCGCAATGGCTGCCTGCTGCTCGAGGACGTCACCCTCTCGCCTACGCTGCTCGCCAGCCTAGCGCTGCCGCTCACCATCAAGGCGGTGAGGATCGCGCGGCTTGAGATCCTGCTTCCGTGGCGCCAGTCGGGCAGTAGCCTGCCACTTGTGGTGGTCGTCGACGGTGTACGTGCAATCGTAGGGCCGCTCGACGAGTGCAGCGCGCGTGACCGCCACGGTGGCTGGCTTGGTAAGCGCAAGCAGAAGCGCCTACTCGCATCGAGCGGGGCCGAGTCGCCAGCGGTCGAAGCGCCTGTCGCAGGCGATCCGGCGAGTACCTCCAGCAGCTGGCAGACGCGGACGCTCGTCGACGCGCTGCTGCGCGATCTGCAAGTGCATCTGAGCAACCTGGTCATTTGCTTCGAGTCCGCGCCCGGCGGCGTCGCCGTGAGCGCAACGCTGAGCAGCCTGCAGCTGCGCGCGCAGCGGCGGCAGGCGCTGCCGCGCCTGCTCTCACTCTGCCTCGGCCGCGGAGCCGAGCTCAAGGAGCATTCGGCCGAGGTGCATCTAGAGCTCACAGTGGGCATCCAGTGGCACCCGAACGGACTTGGGGACCTGCCGCCGCCCGTCGGTGCGGCGGCGTCGCGGCCGCCAGATCCGGAGCTCGCTCCGCCAGATCTGGATCTCGCTCCGCCAGATCTGCGGCCGCCGGCGGAGGCTCGGGCGCGTGCTCCATCCGCCGCCGCTCCGGCCGCTGCCGCCGACTCGAGCGGCCCGCCTGCCAAATTAGGCCCGCCTGCCAAATTAGGATCGGTGCCTCTTCTCGAGCCATGGCGTAGCGTGGCCGACGTAACCGTTCGCATCGAGTGGCCCTCGGCCGAGGCGCCCACGACGGCGCCCACGCTGCACCTCGACGGGAGCGTGCAGCTCGAGCCGCTGCGCGTGCGCGTGAGTGCTTCACAGCTCGAGTCCCTCAGCACCTTCGCGCGGCGCACAGCACAGCTCGCGAGCGGGAGCCATCGATGGAGCGTCTCTGGCGCGACTTGCCGCACCGCGCCGCGCCCTGCCAGTCCGCGCCCTGTCATGTCGGTAGGCGCGGCGCCGTCTTGGGCATGGTGGCGGTACGCGACCGGCGCCGTACTGGGCGACCTGCTGGAGGAGCGGAGGCGCCAGTCGTGGCAGTGGCTGCGCGCGCGCGTCGCGCTGCAGCGAGCGTACGAAGCGGCGTGGACCGTTCACATTCACAGCATCAGCCCCGCCGCCGCGGCGGCGCTCGAGACGGCGCTCCCGCCTCGGCAGGCGGCGCTCGAGACGGCGCCGCTCCTCGACGCGAGGATGCAGGCGGCCGTTGCCGTTGCCATCGACGCCGCCGCGCTCGCGGACGAGTTCGCGGCACGCGCATCCGACCGAGATTCACCGAGATTCACCGAGATTCTACGAGATGCGACGAGATCGGCACGCGCACCCGCTGTGCCGCTGATGGCTGCCTCCTCCACGCCCGCCGTGCCGACGGGCGCCGTGCCGAGCGCCATGCCGACGGGCGCCACCTCCTCGGCCGAGGCGCTCGCGTGGCTCGAGAGCACGCTTGACGTCGAGACCGTCGAGCGCTGTCGTGAGCGCGCCCGGCAGCGACTCGCGCTCGGGACAGCGCGCCCAGCGCACGAGCGCTCACGACAGCGCTCGGGCTCCGTCCCTACCAACGCCGACGCCACCCGCGCCATCGCCCGCGGAGCGCCCACGACAGCGCCCGGCGCCACGGCCGCTGCCGACCCTGCCGACCCTGCCGGTGCCCAGCACGGCGCCCCCGCAGCCGAGCGGTTTCGTCTCGAAGCAGCGCTGCACGTGCATGCGGCCGGTATGGTGGTGCGGCTCGGCCTCCCCGTGCGCGCCGTCGTGGGCGCCAAGGGCGGGCGGGCGGGCAGCGCTGCGGCGCGCGGCAGCCTATGGGGCACGAGCGCCGTCGCGAGCGCGGTGGGGTCGGCGGTACCGGTAGGCGCTGAGCTGACTGTGAATGAGGAGCTGACTGTGAATGAGCTGACTGTGATCCTTGACGAGTTCAGCATGGATCTACGTCACAGCCTCGGCCTCGGACGCGGCGGCGGCGGGGGCGGCGGGGGCGGCGGTGGTGGCGGTGGCGGTGGTGGTGGTGGTGGCGGTGGTGGTGGTGTTGGTGGTGGCGGCAGCGGCAGTGGTGGTGGCGCAGGCGGCGGCGGGGGCGGCGGGGGCGGCGGTGGTGGCGGTGGCGGTGGTGGTGGTGGTGGCGGTGGTGGTGGTGTTGGTGGTGGCGGCAGCGGCAGTGGTGGTGGCGCAGGCGTCGGCGGTGTGCGGGCCGCTCTCGACTTCACTGCCTCGCTGCTCTCACTTCGCGTCCTCCATTGGCGTCCGGCCGCACCTTCATGGATGAGCACAGCCGGTGGTGCAGGCGGCGGCGGCACGCGCGGCGGCGGCGGAAGCGGCGGCGCGAGCGGCGGCGGTGGCGGTGGCGGCGGCGGCGGCGGTGCCGGTGGCGGCGGCGATGCAGCCGGGCCAGCGAGTGGGTGGCATGCCGTGAACGTGGTGTGCTGCGGAGGCGCGGAGGAGAGCGGTGTGAACACGACAACTTCAGAAGCGCCCGGTGTGAACACGACGACTTCGAGCGGGCCCTCGCCCACGACGGCGCCCGTGCTGTCGGCGGCCGCCGCAGCGGCACGGCGGCGCCCTTTGTGCAGCTTCACGTGTCACTTCGACATGCGGGCTGATCGAAGCTTCCCACTGGTCGCCGGGATCGGGCTCCATGTCGGGCGTCCGGTCACCGTCTGTGCGGACCTCTCCCTGCTACGGGATGGAGCCAGCCTCGTCGCGCTCGCGACGGCGCCCATCGGCGGCACCCCCTTCTCGCTCGCCCCCGGTGCTGCGGCGGCCGCCGAGGCCGCCGCTGACCTCGCGAACGGGCTGGCAGAGCTGGCGCCCACAACGGCGCTCCGACGCGGGGGCGAGGGCGGCATCAGCGGTGGCAACGGTTTCAACGGCGGCAGCAGTGGCAGCGGTGGCAGCGGCGGTAGCGGTGCATTCACCCGCCCATCGCCTCAGCTGAGCCTGCAGTTCGACGCCAGCGAGCCGCTCATCGCGATGGCCAGCGCCCTCGAGCGCCCCGACCTCTCGGTGCCGATTGCAAGACTCATCAGGCTGCATGCGCATGTGACCAACGCAGCGCCCAGCGCAGCGCCCGATCCCATGGGCGCCGTGACGTGCGCCCTCGGCTCTGGGATGAGCGGCGCTCAGCACGGCGCTCCGCACGGCGCTCAGCCCGGCGCTCAGCACGGCGCTCAGTCCGGCGCTCAGCACGGCGCTCCGCACGGCGCTCCGCACGCAGTTCCGAGCAGCGGCGTGTCCGGACGGTGGAGGGTTTGGGCGCACGTGCAGCTCGGTGCCTCGTTCGCATCGCAGCGGCGCCTGCTGCCGCTGCTGGTCAGCCCGCCCCCGCCCCTGAACTTGACGAGCGCTCAGGACGGCGGCGCCGACGATGGGCGTGATGAGGTGGAACCGGCGGCGGTGGCGGCGGCGATGGCGAATGAGGAGCGGCCGTCTGCCTTGGCAGAGCGACCCATCGGCAGGCCCACCGGTCGGCGCTCGCCCGGCCTGAGCAGCGGCGAGGAGGACGAGGAGGACGAGGACGAGGACGAGGACGAGGACGTGGACGCGGATTCCGACCTTTCGGACGAGTCGGTGCCGGTGGCGCAGGTCGTCATCACGCGCGATGAGCTCCTGGCGCTTGGCGTGGACGTGCTCAACACAGCGCGTACCGGTACGCCCAGGGAGGAGCTCGACGCGCGTGGCAAGCTGTCCCGCACGAGCTCTTCTCCAACGGTCCTGTTGGCGTCTCCGGAGGAGTTGACGCAGCCCGAGCTCGCCCACTGGCGCCGCGCCGCTACTGCACCGGATGCGCGCGGAGACGAGGCGCGCAGTGGAGGAGGGCGACTCACGAGCCTGCATCCTAATGAAGGAGGCACTCATCCTAATGAAGGAGGCACTCATCCTAATGAAGGAGGCACTCATCCTAATGGAGGAGGGCGACTCACGAGCCTGGGCGACATGCAGGCCACGTGGCGATCGCACACGCTGCACACCGGCGGGAGCGGCGGCACCGGCGGGAGCAGCGGCGGCACGACCAGCTCGCGTAGCTTCTCATTGCTTGCCGGTTCACATTCACAGCCGAGTCACATTCACAGCTCGCGCAGCTTCTCATTGCTAGAGCGTGGCCTTGAGCTCGCGATGGCGGGCCATATCGAGCTTGCCATACGGCTCATCATACCGCCTCCTTCCCCATCCGAGAGTTCGCCGGTTCACATTCACAGCCTCTCCATCGACGAGCGACCGCTGCCGCCGCCGGTGAGCCAAGCGGCGTTGCTCGCCTGCGCTGAAGAGGTCCTCAGCCCATGTACACTGAGCGCCGAAGTGAGCGTCCCCGAGAGCTTGCTTCATCAGGCGGCGCGGCCGGTCGCGCGGCCCGCGGCGCGGCCGGCGGCGCCACCGCCCACTTCTGAAGCGCCACCATCGAGCCGCGTCGACGCCGCCACCGCCGCCGCCGCCACTGGTAGCCTCGGCCACCCGCCCGTGTTGCATTGCCTCCGCCTGCACGGCACACTGCCCTCGATCAGTCTGCATGTGTGGCCGGCGCTCCTCACCGAGTCATTCTCCCTTGTGCGCTTCGTCCTCCCAGCGGTGTCCGAGGCCTTGCGCCCGCTCACGCGAGTCTCGGCCGACCAGAGGACCAAAGCGACGGGTGGCGTGGGAGGCGACGGGTGGCGAGAGGGGGCGACGGGCGGCGTGGGAGGCGACGCCAACGCCAGACGCGATCCCATCGGCAGCGAGGGCTGTGAACGATCGAGGGCTGTGAACGATCGCGGATCGACAGAGTTTGGAACGATGGCCGCCGCCTCGCCGCTTGCGGCGGTGACGCTGCAGCTGCACCTGCCGTCGGTCGAGCTGCACGTGCACGAGCAGCGCCCTCGGCCAGGCGACCCCGCCGACCGTTCACATTCACAGCAGCGCCCTCGGCCAGGCGACCCCGCCGACCGTTCACATTCACAGCAGCGCCCTCGGCCACGCGACCCCGCCGACCTGCTGCTTGCCAAGCTCACGGGCCTCACCGTCTGCTGCGACGCGGACCCAACGGCTGGCGTCGATGCGGACGTCTACCTTGGCAGCCTCTCGGTACTCGACGCGCGGCGCCACGTGCCCGAGGCGCTCGCGCTCATCGTGTCGCTGCGCGCGGAGGCGGCCATGTGCCCGCCGCCGCAGCTGAGCGCGTCCATCGTACCGGTAGACTTGCGGCCGGCCGGTGCGACACGCGAGAGGGCTCGTGCCGCTGTGGGGAGAGCGCCTGTGGGGAAAGCGGCCCAAAACCCGAGCGCCGCTGTGGGGAGAGCGCCTGTGGGGAAAGCGTCCCAAAACCCGAGCGCGTCGAAGCCTCGTGGCGCTCAACACAGCGCTCCCGGAAGCTTCGTGGAAGCTTCATGGAAGCTTCCTCGCCACCTCATCGCCATCCCCGGCGCCTCCGCCTCTGTCGACGCCCCCCCCAAGCCGCTGCTGCGTGCTCTCGTGCGCCCTCCCGATGCGCATGGCACCCTCGCCGTCCGTCTCGTGGCCGTCTGCCAGGCGCTCGGCATGCAGTGGAACCCGGGGTTGATTGCCGCGCTCATCAACGTGCTCGTCGACCTACAACGGCACGCCCGGCCGCCTCCGTCCGCGCCCTCGCCCTCTGCCGCGGGTGCGCCGACGCAAGCGCCCGCGCAGACGACGGCGAGCGAGGGCGTGCCGGCGTCTTCTTCCTCTGCGCCGCTGCATCTCGAGCTTGAGCTTGAGGCGACCGTTGGCTCGACGAGTATCTCGCTCAATCTCGAGGAGCGAGCTCGCCATCTCGAGAAGCGAGCGCCCGAGGGCGCGCCGCTCCATCAGCTGGTGCTCATCCTCGCTCGGGACGTGGGCGTCTCACTCGCGCTCGCTCAGGACGGCGCGCTCAGGATGGCGCTCGGCGCGACGCTCGGGAGCATCCGCATGCCGAGCCACTCGCCACCGGCGACGACGTCCTTTGAGGTGGTGCGCCCCATCGATCGCGAGGACGCCGCGGTGGTCGTCGAGGTGCTCAAGAATGAGGCGACCAAGCACGTGCCCGACATCACCGTCCAGTCACGGCCAGTCAACTTCGAATTCCGCAACCAGACGTTGCTCCAGGCTGTCGACTACATGGACCGCGGCATCCTTGCCTTATTCACGCCGCTCCGGCCTCCTGGCGGCAAGTCGTCGGTGCAGCCGCTCTGGCGCGTGAGCGCGCCCTCCGCCACCATGCGAATCCCGACCGATCACGAAGGCGTCCTCGAGTTCCTCGTCGGCCCCGTGTCGGTGGGTTGCGAGGTGCTCTTCCCGAGAGGCATCCAGACACAGAAGATTGTGCTCAGGGCGCAGCGCGTCTCTGCGTACGTGCTGCGCCCGCCCAAGCAGCCGACGCAGCCGACTGCGGCGGAGGCGGTCGCCGCCTCGTCCGCCGCCTCGGATGAGGCCGCGCAGGTGCGCTGTGAATGTGAACTGGTGCGCTCACAGCTGCCTTTACTCGAAGAGATGTCCAACGTGCAGCTGAATATCATCGTGCCGCTGCGCAAGGTGGACGGTGCCAAGCAGGGCCTTCCGTTCATGACACTCGAGGTGCTCGCCACAGCGCCCCGCAGCGCCCCACAGCGCCCCACAGCTCCCCACAGCCCCCTTCATGACGCTCGAGGTGCCCGATGTGGGGAGCACGGTGATGACCTCTGGTGGCCTCTTGATGACCTGTGATGGCCTCCTGATGGCCTCCCTCATCAGGTGCCCGATGTGGGGAGCACGGTGCATGTGGGATTGCAGCCAGAGGACTTTCGTACCATCACGGCGCTCTGGTTCGACAACTTCTCGCGCAACCCCCCACCCGCCCCGCCGGACCCTGCCAGGCTGGCGCTGCCTCGGAACTGCAACGGGATGGTTGTGTCACTCAACCTGGAGCAGACGGTCCTTTGGCTGCATCCGACGGAGGCGCAGCCAGCGTTCCTGCGCGTCGAGATCAACGAGCTGCGCCTCGACGTCGCGAAGACCCTCGCGCTGTGCACGCACGTGAGTGTCGAGGTCGGCTCCCTCATTAGGGTGATTGCCTCCCTCATTAGGATGATTGCCTCCCTCATCAGGTGAGTGTCGAGGTCGGCTCAACGGCCGTGCACGGCCGTTGGCAGAGCGAGCCGCAGCAGCCGCCCGTGTGGTTACAGCTCTTTGGCCCGCCGCTCCCGCCACCTTCGCTTGCTGCTATGCGACGAGGAGCTGCGGGCATGTTTGGACAGGGCAAGCCACCACCCAAGTGGAAAGGGTATAGCCCCGAGGACGACACGTCGGCCGATGCGCCACCACCACGTGGCACGCCACCTGCCAGGGCGGCGCCCGTTACGGCGCCGGCAACGCCGCCCGCCACGCCGCCCGCCATGCCGCCCAGCACGGCGCCCGACGCGGCGCCCGACGCGGCGCCCGTCTCGAATCCGATCGTGTGCCGCCTCAAGATCGGGGAGCCGGCGGGATTGCCCAACGAGATCCACGTGGACGTCGGCCGGCAGGCGCTCACGCCGGCGCCCATCCCAGTGCTCCTGCTCGCCGACTTCACGCTGAATGTGCTCGCGGGCCTGCTGGGTGCGATGCCCAAGACGACGGCGGCGGCGGCGGGCGGGACGGCTGAGATGCATCTGGCCGTCCAGATCGCGCAGCTGCAGCTCTGCATTCCACAGCCCATGCTCTGTGAACAGCCCATGCTCTGGGAAGAGACGAAGCCGAGCGCCGCCGGTCCGCCCGGCACGGCGCCAGCCGGCACGGCGCCCGGCACGGCGCCCGGCGCGACGCATGCCATCGGCGCCATCGGGGACGCATTGCTCGAGGGTGCGATGGAGCTCGGCCGCGTGCCCCCGTTTTGGTGCCTGTCGGACGAGGCCGCGCGGCTCGTGCGCCCAAGGATGCTCGTCCTTCAACTCTCGTCGTCAGTTGAGGTGCAGAAGAGCAAGGACCAAGGGCAACGGCTTGCGCCCGTCACGGCGCCCTCATTCGATAGCGGCGGCGGCGGCGGCGGCGGCGGCGGCGGCGGCGGTGGCGGCGGCGGCGGCGGCGGCGGCGGCGGCGGCGGCGGCGGCGGTGGCGGCGGCAGCAGCAGCGTGCCGGGTGTCGGAGCGAGCTGTGGGGAAACATGGAGCCTCATACAACACGTTATGGTGCATGCAAGCGTCGAGTACACTTGCATGTGTGTCGGCCACTACACCGAGCCAGCGAAACGGTTCGGCGTGCCCGACACGACGCCCGTGGGATCAGGGGAATGGCGCCCGACATGGCGCTCCGGGGGGCACACGCCGCCCACCCATGGCGACCGCGCGAGTGCGCTGCTGGCTCAGGTGCGCGAGCAGCCGATCGAGTCTCCTTCATTAGGATGAGTGCCTCCTTCATTAGGATGAGTGCCTCCTTCATTAGGATGATTCATTAGGATGAGTGCCTCCTTCATTAGGAAGTGCCCCCCCTCATTAGGATGAGTGCCTCCCTCATCAGGTGCGCGTGCAGCCGACCGAGCTGGATGACCAGCCGTGCGTCCTCGAGCGGCTTGTCGCCCTCTTCGACTTGACGACGCGCCCGAGGGCTGGTGGCGCCGTCTCGGGCGCCGACGGCTCGGGCGGAGGAGCGCCCAGCGCGACGCAGCAGCAGCTCTCGATCCTCTTTCAAGATCCGATCTGCATCTCAATCTCCGCCGCCCAGATCGTCTTCGCGCTCGCTGTGGGCGCCCAGTACACGCTAGCGGCTCTCGCGCTCCCGATCACGGTGCCGCCCATACTTCTCGCGCCGCCGCCGCCGGACAAGAGCTCGGACAAGAGCTCGGACAAGAGCTCGGACAGGGGCGCGTCGGCCGAGGAGGTGGCGAGCTCGGCCCTCATCATGGTCAGTTGCCCGTATGTGCAGCTGACCATCTTGTCGGCGCAAGTGCCCACGCTGCCCTTTGTGCAGCTGAGCGTGGGCGATGAGGAGGCGCCGCTCTCAGTCACCATCGAGAAGCATGCGGGCACGCGCCTGAACGCGACGGAGCTGTCCATGCGCCTCTCTGCGCGATTCTACAACGCGTCGCTCTTCGCATGGGAGCCCATCGTCGAGCCCTTCGTCTCGACCCTCTCGCTGCGCTCTGGCGGCATGCCCGACGTCGCGGTGCATCTCCACATCGGCGACACGCTCAATCTCAACGTGTCCGACGGCATGCTCCGCGCGCTCCAGGCCAACCTGCGCACAGGCCACCAGACGTTTGAGAAGCAGCTGGCGCACACGCTGCGGTACGCGACGGCCGCGTGGGATGGCGTCGGCGTCTCGGCCGGCGGAGGCGGGCAAGCGCAGCCTCAGGTGCCTCCTCGCGTCGAGTTGGGCGTCGTGTCCAAGCCGCGCCGCACCGAGGGCGTCGTGTTGGGCGAGCCTCGGCGTCATAGGGAGTTGCGTGACTCGCGCTCGCCCACTTCGCCTCCGGCGCCGGACTTGAGCGATTCGCCCGGGTCGTCGAGCGCTTCGTCTGCCTCGGTGCCCAGCAGCTCGTCTGCCTCGGTGCCCAGCGGCCCAAGCGTCGTGTTGGGCGAGCCTCTCCAACGGCCGCCCCTGCCCGGCAGCGCCGTGCTGGGCGGCCCGACGGCTCGCGTGGCCGAGGCGCAGCCTGCGCCAGGCGCGGTGCCTTCGTTTCTGACCAACGAGACCGGCGGCTTGATACGTTGTTGGGTGGCGCAGCGCGTCGAGCCTGACGGCGGTGGCAGCGGTCATCATTCGCCCAGGACGACGCTCGACCCATCGGGCGTCGTGCCGGGCGTCGTCGGCGGCAGCAGCCACGTGCCCCCCGAGCACTGCCAGCTCGCGCTGCCCGCGGGTGCGACGAAGCTGCTCCCGTTTTGGGACGCGGACGCGCGCTCGTTGCAGCGCGACTGGCACGAGGACGGCCCGCGTGAGCTGTGCGTGCAGCTCGAGGGCGACTGGATGCCCCTTGTCGGCATCGTCGTCAGCCAGCCAAACACCACCGTCCTACCGCTCCAGCGCTCGGCGAGCGGCCGGACATGTGACTGGGAGCGAGAGAAGCCGTGGACGCCGGGGACGGGCAGAGGGCCACCTCGCGCTCCTCGGTGCGTTGTGTGCGAGGTGGTGCTGCACGAGCGTGGCACACGCCTCACAATCCGCTCGATGCTCACGCTGATCAATGGCACCTCCCGCACACTCATCGCGGACCTCGCGTCGGACCTCGCGCCGCTCCGTCACCTCGGGATCCTCGCGCCGGCCGACGTCCTCCCCATCCCATCAGGCTGCCTCGAGGGCGGATTGCGCCTCATCGACGCTGGGGTGCAGGGCGACGCCGAGGCGCAGCGCGCGGCGCTCGACGCGGCCGACGTGGCCGAAGCCTTTGGCGAGGTGAGGAACGTCATGTGGCTCTCGCCGCTCACGTGCCCGTACGACGGCAAGCCGACGGCGGAGGAGGAGGCCACGTGGCGCTCCACGTTTGAACGGCCGGACGCTGAGCACCTGGTGCGCTACTACCCGTCGTGCACGCTTGGAGAGAAGAGCGGCGACCTCTACCTGGGCTCGTTCTCGATGCACTTCAAGCCCAAGGATGGAGCCCTCTCCGTGACGAGTAAGGCGAACCGGCTGCTCAAGTGGTACAGCCTCGAATGGCACCGCGTGCTCACGATCATCAAGAAGAGCGGCAAGCTCTCGGGCTACAAGGGTTTCGTCATCCTGCTCGCGCCCGCCGACCGCGCCGGCGCCGGCGCCAGCGCAGCGGCGGCGGCGCCAGCGACGGCGCCGCCGGCGGGCCGCCGCGGCGGCGCAGACAAGGGTGACTCCATCACTCTCTCGGGGTTTGCGTGGGCCAATGAGGTGCGCCATGTAATCGAGGCACTTGTCGCCGAGCGCTCCCCTTACTTTGACCGCGCGGGGCTCGAGGAGAATGTGCGCATGCGTGCCAAATTTGGTATCGACGACGAGAAGGAAGTGGTGCTGCACGAGTATGCATGCGCCCTCATGCATGCCGACGGGTCGTCCAATGGCAAGATCTACATCACGCGCCAGCTCATCTGCTTCTCGGGCTCCCTGTTCGGGCGCGAGACGCGCGCCATCTTCGGCGTGGCGGATATCGTCACCGTGGAGCGAGCGGAGTCGCCGGCGCCCAACACGCTCGTCGTCACCTCGTCCACCACTGAGGAGAAGTTCACCTTTTTGCTCGACTCGACGCGCGCGCATGCGCTCGCCCTACTCCAGCAGCTCATCGCCATCGTGCACTCCGACCACTCGCTGCTCGCGCCACGCCGGCTGCCCACGCAGGGCCTCGAGCTACCGCCCGAGCCCATCCTCGAGAAGGCCAAGGCGCCGCTGCAGCCCTTTGCCCAACGCTCCCTCGCACTCTCGCCCTCATGCCTGATCGTCGCGTCTGGCTGGCGCTACCCGGTGCGTGCCTCCCTGATGACCTCTGATGACCTCTGATGACCTCTGATGACCTCTGATGACCTCCCTCATTAGGTACGTGCCTCGATCGCCACCGGCAACCCGGCGACGCTGCTGCTGCAGCCGCCGCTCGCGCTGCACAACCTGCTGCCATGCGCTCTTGAGTGGCGCCTCGTGCCGCTGCTCGTCGACAAGCGCGAGAGGGTCGAGGAGCGCCTGGGCGGGCATGACTTTTGGGACGAGGGGGACCCGGCGATTGGGTGGGTTAGGGAGCTGCCACCCGAGGGCTGCCATGACTTCTATGAGCTGCCCTTCTCGGGACGATGGGGTCTGCAGCTGCGCCTCCCCGGCTACGATTGGTCGGCCTCCGTCGCGGTCGACATGACCTCGAACACCGAGGACACGGAGACGGTGCGCCTTCGCTCGCTCTCGGCCGAATCCAAGGATTTGCGTGTGCAGCTGCGCCATCGTGCGGGAGCGAGCCGGGCGCGCCACCTGCTCCAAGTGCTCGTCTCGTACTGGCTCGTCAATGGCACCGGGCTCACGCTGCAGTACAAGCGCCGCAAGCAGCTCACGCCCGCGTCCAATGACGGCGGCGGTGGCGGCGGCGGCGGCGGGAGCGGCGGCGGCGGCGGCGGGGGCGGCGGCGGCGGCGGGGGGGCCCGCGAGGACAACAGCTCGATCGGTGGTAACGGCCTCTCGTCGGCGCTCGTGGCGGTGGACAGGGCGCTCGCGACGGCGCGCTCCTCGCACACGGACGACGAGAGCTCGACCTCCGAGATGTCGATCTCGACCTCCGAGATGTCGATCTCGAGCCCGCTGTCCCGAGCGCGCTCCGGCATGCCCGCGGCCGCGGCCGAGAGAGAGGGCGCGGCCGCCGACAGCTTGCAGAACACGCTCGACCACGAAGAGATGGGCGCCATGTTGGGCGCCATCGAGGCTGAGGCGGAGGCGGGCCTCGAGGGCGAGCAGTACGCGTCCGACCAGCAGACTCTCCTCTACTCGGTGCCCAAGGGTGGCAGGCAAGGACTGCACTGCATTGCCGTGCGCGTGGTGGGCGACACAGCCGGCTTCGTCACAGCCGGCTCCCGCCAAGCGGAGCGGCAGCCCGAGAAGGCGCAAGGCTGGTCGCCTCCCTTTTCGCTGCTCCTCGGGCCCTTCCAGGCAGAGCGCACCTTCCGTGCCGGCGCGTACGACCTGGCGGTGGACATCAAGCCCGTGCAGACGGCGGCCCGAGAGCTCACCAAGGTGGTCACCATCGTGCAGCGCTTCTGGCTGTGCAATCAACTGGATCTCGCTGTCGAAGTGGAGCAGTGGGGCGGGCCGGCTGGCCAACGTCTCGAGCAGCCGCTCATGCCCCTCGCCGTGTCGGAGCGAGCGCCCTTTCATTGGCCCAATCCCAAGGTGAAGGAGGACGCGAAGCTGCTGCGGCTGCGCGCGGCGCCGGGGCAGGGCGCGGCTGGCTTCTTGCCAACACCCGATCAAGGGTGGAGCTCGGGCTTCCCGATTGACACGCCGGGCTGCTTCGTGGTCCACTGCGACCAGGGTGTGCCGCCTAGCGAGCCTGGCTGGTGGGCTTCACTGCTGCGCATCATGGTCCACGTGCAGCCCATCGGCGCATGCATTGAGATCTCGTTCACACATGCGCCCGTGTCGCCCGCGCCCTACCGGCTGGACAACCGCACACCGTACGCCTTCTCAGCACGCCAAAAGGGGGCCGAGCACCTGCTCCCGTTACTGGTGCCGCCTGACAGCCAGGCGCCCTTTGCGTGGCCCGAGTCTTCCCTCGAGCATGTGCTCTTGTGCTACCTCGCCCCCCCGCCCCCGCCGCACGCCGCCAAGCGGCGCGTTGAGGAGCCCCCTTATGGGCTGCCGCCGCCGGGCGCGTCCACGACGGCGTCGCAGCCACGGGGCGCGCGCCCGAGGCCCGAAGTTGAGCCGCTCAAGCCGCGGGAGATGAGGCCGAGATCAGGCCGAGATCAGGCCGAGGCCAAGCCGACCCTCGTGCGCCTCGATGCGATGATGCGCTCGGTTCCGCTGCCCGTGAGCCCCGCGAGCGCGCTGGCCGAGTGGCTCGGTCTCGAAGACGAGCAGCCGACGGCGAGCAGCGCACACATTGGCTATTCACACATTGGCGCGGGCGGGCTGGAGCCGCCGCATGTATCTTCGCACGCCAGCACGGTGGCGCCCGTCATGGCGCCTCGGGCGGCGTGGGTGCATGTTGGGATGCAGGGCGGGCAGCGCGTGCTCACCATCTCGATGGAGCGCATCGAGGCCGAGCTCGCGAGCTCCGGCGCGGACGAAACCGTCAAGCTCTTTTTGGGCATCTCGCTCCATTCGATCGGCATCTCGATCGTGCACGCCGGGCATGAGGAGCTACTGTACGTGAGTGGGCAGCAGCTGAGTGTCGACTACGTGCTCTCGAAGCGCACGGCCACGATCGAGGCGACACTGCTCGCGTTCCAGATCGACAACCAGCAGGCCTCCGCGACGCTGCCCGCCGTCCTCTCCCTCACCCCCGGCGCAGGCGCAGGCGCAGGCGCAGGCGCAGGCGCAGGCGCAGGCGCAGGCGCAGGCGCAGGCGCAGGCGCAAGCGTCGGCGCAGGCGTCGGCGCAGGCGGCGGCGCAGGCGGCGCTGAGGAGTCGCAGCCTCCGGCGGCGCACCTGAGCATCGTAAAGGATCTCCGCATGCAAGGCGGCGCGGTGGACTGGTGGGACTACGTCTCCTTCCGCCTCCTCGAGATCGACGTGGCGCTCGAGCCGTTACTGATCCAGTCGGTGCTCGACTTCACACTCGCGTCCGAGCTGCTCGGGCTGATCTCGTTAATCTCCGAGCTCACGCCCAAGCAGACGGACGAGGCGCTGCGCGAGCGCGCCGCACGGCGCGTGGCGCGCCAGGCGCTGCGAACCGAGCTGCTTCGGTATGGGGAGGCGCAGCGGCGGTGGTACTTTGGCAAGCTCGAGCTGCACCCGGTCAAGCTCAACCTCACCTTTCGCCAGCCGCAGCCGCACGGCGAGGCCTTCACGGAGGCGTTCACGCTACCGATCCCGAGCGTCGATGGAGCGCCACTCTGCTTGTCGGCGCTCATTCGCGAGCATCTGTACGGTCTGCCCGATGACCTCATCGTCGCCATCGGCAAGCATTATCTCTTCGCGCTGCTCCGGCAGGTGATGACCTCTTCGTGATGACCTCGTGATGACCTCTTCGCGATTACCTCTTGATTACCAATTGGGTCGAAGCGCTGATGACCTCAGATGCTCGCTAATGACCTCGGATGACCTCTGAGTGCCTCCCTTCATCGGCTGTTACGGCAGGTATACCGCGTCATCCTGCGTGTCGAGCCGACGGGCGCGTCCGACTTTGTGCGCACGCTTGGCACGGGTGTCAAGGATCTCTTCTACCTGCCCGCGAAGGCCGTCGTGCGCTCCCCACGCGATTTCGGACGCGCCGTCGCAGCGGGGGGCGCTTCGTTCGCACGCGGCGTGATGCTCGCGCCGGCGCGTCCGGCGGGTAAGATGGCCGCGTCTCTGCTGAGCTCGACAGATCGAGCGCTGCAGGCGATGGCCATGACGTCTTCCGGAGGGGCCCTGACGGTGAGCGGCGCGGGCGGCGGCCGACCAGAGCAGGAGTACCACTGATGACGACTGATGATTGCATGCTGATTGCCTTCCCCATCAGGTGAGCGGCGCGGCGGCGGCCGACCAGAGCAGGAGCACCACCACTGATGACGACTGATGGCCTCT
>Ga0210242_100423_pt1 | contig 37484 bp, 33 predicted proteins | sample ChrtobMeP5a_16mM_FD_155445 | JGI IMG/M metagenome (GOLD analysis project Ga0210242, IMG submission 155445) | Chrysochromulina tobin associated microbial communities from unialgal haptophyte culture, Seattle, Washington, United States - P5a_16mM | ecosystem: Host-associated > Algae > Haptophytes >... | reverse complement strand
GGAATGCGACGGCTGGAGCCGCGCCGAGCACGTGGCGTTCGAGGCGATCGACTCGTGCATCGTGTGGCTCACGTGAGGTTTTAAGGTGATTTTAGGTAGTTACACGTGCCGAGGTGTCGAACCACCTGAGCCAGGCGGCTTGGCTCACGTCAGAGTGGGCCATCTCTGCCGTATGCGGGCGGCACAACATGCGGCGTGTCACGTATCGGAGATGTCTTGTGAGGTGTCACACGCACGATCTTCACCTGAGGGCATCGCAAACAGATTTGTAAAGATATTTTGCGCTCCTGACCGCTGAGCGCTGTGTCCGTCCCGCGTCTCCCGTCCGCCGCCGCGGCGGGGTTCAGGGAGCCGGCGACAGCGGCGAAAAACCAGAAACGTACCGGCGGACCGCATAGTTTAGATAATCTCAGAAGGCGGACCGCCCTACAGGTCCCCCTAGGTTCCGAGAGGGTGTAAGTCTACGGCAAAAACCGCGTGACTTTCGGCGATATTTCCGGGCCGGCGTGCACAGAGAGGCCGAATGCCCATGCCGAAGACTCTGGGGGACACCTTGCGCAATGCTCCAACGCGTGGCACGACGCGGCGCCGACTTTGTTGGCTGCGACTTCATCTATTGGAAGAATCGGCTAATCAGCCTCTCGCTCTCCCAGGGCACATTCTTGGGTGAGGAGTTCCCTTCAGACCTGAGTGGCCGGCCACCGCCTTACCCTCGCGACCAATGCGAGCGCTGGGACCTCAGCGCGTTGCCCCGAGGGTGCGCAACGCAGCACCCGCGGCAGCGCGGGCTGTGGGTGCTCCCTGGGGCGCTGAGCCCCGAAGCCTGCGAGGCGGCGGCGGCGGCGGTCGACGCACTCACTGGGCAGAATGGCGTGCAGGGTGAGGATGGCGTGCTGATGTACCCACCCGCCACGCAACCGCTGCCGCTCGCGCCCGCGCCGGCCGCCGAGCGTGTCTGGGCGTGGTATGCATATGGGCACGCCCGACACATGGTCCCGCTGCAGCCGAGTCGGGGCGTGTGCGAGGCGTTCGCACGCGGGCCGCTCGCACTCCTCCGGTCGCACAACTGCACCGACGCGCGCACATGGCCGGAGCTCGCCAATGTCGGAGGCGGAGGCGGCGACGCACTGCGCTCTCTCGAGGCGATGCCGGGCGAGGCGATGCCCGCTGCCTTTGGCGGGCGGCCGCCTCTCTTCATACAACTGCAGAGCCTCGAGCGCGGCGCGGTCATCGGCGCCCATGTGGACGAGCATGACGTAGGAGGACGAGCGATCGCCACAACAGTTATCCGCGGCGGCGTGAGCGAGGTGGGCGCTGAGTGCCGCTGAGTGTCTATCTGATGCCCTCTGTACGCCCTCTGATGAGTGGCTATGATGTGGCGCTGGCTGAATGTGGATGGAAGGATGCCTCCGACAGATGTTGGCTGAACATATGTCGGCTGATTCCCGGATGGGTAGGTGCGCGTGGGTGGCGTCATCTTCACGCTTGAGGTGGGGGACTTGTACGCGCTCTGTGGCGCCGCTCGCGACGCTGTCGATCACGAGGTCAGCTGCTACCGACGCCTTGACTACACGCCACTACCTCAGCACACTCTCTGTGTGGCTGACGCACGCCAAATACACGCCGAACGCACGCCTGCCGCCTCGGATGCATGCACTCGCCCCCCATCGGAGTTCCCCGCATGAGTTCACCCACGAGCCCCCTGCACCTTCCACAGGTGTACGCCTCCAACGCCAAGCCCAACCGAATCACGGTCACCATTCGGTATGGCAGCCTCAGCAGCAGGTGCAGTGACGGCTCCACAGCCGGCGGCGCGGACCTGACGGAGCATGACCCTTATCCGTACCCGGCGGCGGCAGCGACTGTGAAGCGACGGTAGCTCCGGCCAGCTATGAGCGCAGCAGCTGGCAGGCAGGGGCACGATCCACACACCAGGGTCACCAGAGGCGGAGAGCTAGCGGAGAGCCGGAAGTCGAACCTCGAACCTCGAAATTCACGAATCCAACTGGTCTCGTGAATTTGAATCGACGGGACGCCGTTTCCACCACCACACCACCACCCGAGTTTCGACCCTCGCCGATTCGACCAGGCGTCCCGCCGATCAAACTCACGAGACAAAATCAAATTTAAGCTACAGGCAGGCGCAATTACATCCCACATCAAGGGGCGCGAAGGGGCGCCTGCCGGGCAGCTCGCGGTGGACCCCCGAACTCGGCGAAGGAAAGAGCAGCATGTCGGCATGCCTCATCCGCCTCGATCGAAGGCCAGCCGCGGGCCAATTCTGCGTGACGCTCAGTGGCATCTCGCCCAACACCGACCCGGCCAAGCTCGAGCGCTGCTTGCGCGAGTGCGGTGGGCCGCTCGAGAACCTGATCGTGCACGAGTCACACTTTGGGGAGAGCCGGGCGCTGAACGCGACGGCGCAGTTCTTCTGCGAGGCGGACTGCGAACGCTGTCGGAGCAACTGCGACGGGCTCCTCCTCAGCGGCCGGCGCATTCAGGTCTCCAGGCTCAACAAGAGCTCTGGCTGGAGCTCGAATGGGGCTGTCCTTGAACTCGGCTTTGCAAAGGCCATTGAGCTGATGAACCATTTCTTGGGCTTCAACGGCTGGTCGAGCGAGCTGCTTGGCTTCGAAATCGTGGCAAACGGCTCCGGCACGAGCGCAGGTACGCCCGCCGCCGTCCTCGCCGCCGCCGGCTACGAGGCACGTGTTCGCATTCGAGTGCCGGGCAGCGGTGTCGACCTGATCGGCACAGGGGTAGGCGACACAGGCTCCGTGGTGGGCTTGGGCAGCGGCGCGGCGGGCTTTGAGGTTGCGGCGCGGCGCAAGAAGACTGCCGTCTCGAACGCCGTCAAGGCAGCCCTCGCACGTCTGGTGCTCGTACTCCTGCCGAGCGGCAAGGTACTGGTGCGCGTGGTGGAGGCTCTCCCGAAAGAACAAGCAAGGGTGGTGCTGGAAGCGAGGGGGCAAGCAAAGGGGGAAACTAGGGGGCTGGGGGCGCCGCGCGATCGGTTACCCCTGGCAGTGGCACCGCTTGCCGCCGCACCCACTGCCGTGCGAGCAAGCGTACGTCAAGCTTTACCTCCAGAGGTCGTAGACTGACTGAGTAACTGACTGAATTTACTACAGTGTTCTTGAGAGTGACTTGAGAGGCGCTAGCGGAACCGCGAGAAAACGTGCTACGCGTTATATCGCGCCCCGCCCCACCTCCGCCACGGGCGGGGCGCGGCGCGGCGGCGCCCGGCGCGCGGCGCCCGAGCGCGACCGGGCCGAACGATACCGCGGCGGTTACGGCGGCACAGTCGCCCTTCATTCGATGATTACCGTACCGTACACGGCCCATGCGACACATGTAGATTCCACCAGTTGGCACCACTGCTGTACACTGTGTACTCTCTGTCGCATCGCCCCACCGGGAAAGGCAACTTGGGGGACATCGAGGGGGACAAGACGGGGGACGAACGAGGAGGCCCTTCGGGTGTGTCTCTCCCCGCGTACCGGTACGCCAGGCCGATCATCACCAGCCGGTGCTTTCTGCTCTCGTCGCCTATGGCTCTCTCTCACGCGCTCGAACACAGCTCTCCTCTGTTGCATATGATGGCATCGGTTCATGCATGCGCCCAGTTGTTTGCTGGCCGATTAGATGGCTCATTAGATGGGAGGATACAAGCCCCTGATTACATCCGCTGAGGGCGATACCCCCCATCCGCAAGTGGCTTTGCACTGCATCGTCCCCTGCGGCGGCGAGGGCAAAGCATCCACGCACTCCTCGAAGCAGCCGACGTCCATCGCGTAAGGAGCAGCCAGAGCGTGGAGGCCTTGCGATGGAGGCCTTGCGACCATGGTGGCCAGCACGGTGAAAAGCACCAAGGTCACAAGCACCAAGCCAACCCACACGAGGCGCATAAATGCAATCGTGACACTGTTGCATTGCTGGGACAAAGCCAGCTTCACGGGATTCTGTTCGGGTTGTTGCGAGTCCGTAAGGGCTTGCTGCTGCTGCTTGTCGGCATTCCGCGCCTCCAGCACCGCCTCCTCTTGCTCGAATTGGGCCATTGTCGTGTCGAACGAGACCCGATCTTGCCGTTCATAAGGCAACGTTATCTTAAGCCCTCCGAGGGCCGTGGGCGCCTGCATTGTCGAGCTTCTCCTTGCTTGTCCTTGTGATCATCTCGGTGCAGTGAAGTGAGTGGACCTCGCGCGGTGTCCCAGTGACGAAACAAGTTTTGACGAGATTTTGACGAGAATTTGATTGCTATTCAGCTCTCGATCGCATGCTGTAACGGCGGGGTCGTGCTACGACACGACCGTACTGTCGCGGTTGTGCGTGTACTGTCGGGGTACCCGTCGGCGCTCCGCTTGGGTCCGAGGTCTCTCTGGCTCCCACTCCAGCGCGCCCAGGGGGGGGCTTCATCAGCAGCCTAATGGTCCACCGTTTCGCACGGGGAGCGGGAGGTGAACGTGTCCCTCCACATCCCCCTGTGGCACGCCCCCCCCCTCCTCAGCCTCTCAAGCCTCAGCGCTTGCGCAGCAGCCAGTCCATCCAGCTGCCGGCATCGGCGGCGGCCATGGCGCCCGCCGCGCCCGCCGCGCTCCCGTAGCGATCTCTCGCGCGCGCCTTGGCGCTCACCAGGCGCTTGATGGCCATCCGTAGCTGGCGGCGCTTTGCGGTCGCCGCGGCCGTCAGTAGCACGAGCTCCTCATGGCCACGTCGCAGGAGCGCCGCGTGCTGCAGCAGGATAAGGGACCGCTCGTCGTCGTGGGGCTCGAGCGGGTTCGTCGGTTTCGTCATGTCGAGCGGTTTCGTCGGTTTCGTCAGGTCGAGCGGTTTCGTCGGTTTCGTCAGGTCGCGTGGCCGGCTGGAGAGGGCATCGACGCCGCCGTTGGCGACGCCGGGAACAGCCATCTCCCGCCATCTGTCGTCGTCTGCCGCCATCTGCCGCCATCTGCCGCCATCGGAGACTCCGGCGGCGGCCGCCGCGGCCACTGCCGCCGCCGTCGAGGTCGTCATGATCGTCGCCTCGCCGCTCGAAAAGGGCACCACCGCCTCTGCCCCTCCTCCGTGAACGCCTCCGTGAACGCCTCCGCTGGCCCCGATTCGAGTGTCGTCCATTCGCCTGGCCGCTCCCCCGCTGGCCCCGCTGGCCGGCGCGTCGGGCAGCGGGGCCACGAGGAGCTCTGCCAGCCGCTCGAGCAGAAACTCGAGCTGCTCGTGCAGCACGTCCGACGTGCGCAGCTCCGCCAGAAGCGCCGTCATGGGCGCCTCGAATCCGGAGTCGGTGCGCTCAACTCTCGGGGAGGGCGGCGGCGCCGTCTTGGGCGGCTCGCCGCGGGCGGAGGAGGGGGGCGCACCGCGCGCCGAGGGCGGCGCCGTCTTGGGCGGCAACTCGCCTCCTCTGAGGGAGGGCGGCGGCGCGCCATCGGCGGGTTCGTGGGCGCTTCCGAATCCGGACAACGTGCGCTGCACGGCCCCGCCGACGGCGGCGGCCACGGCGCCGTACTCGCCGCTCGCGCCGCTGCTCCCAAACCCAGACAAGGTCCGTTGAACGGCGCCTCCACCGACGCCGACGCCGACGCCGTCGCCACCGCCGGCGCCGTTGCTACCGGTGCGAAACGAAGCCAGGAATCGCGCCGTGGCGAGCACCCGTGACGCGAGGTGGCGCGCGATGTGGCTGGTGCGCAGGATACGCTTACCCTCCACCAACGCGACGAGCGCCGGTGGCAGCGCGGCAGCCACCCGCTCGACACGGCGCTCGGCGGTGGCCAGCCCCGGCGGCTCATCGCGACTTGACGAAACCGGAGTGGGCGCGCCGTACACGAGTGCCAACACGGCGCGCACCTGCGCGAGCCCCGCCCGCCACGACGCTTCCTCGCTCAGTTCGGTCGAGAGTCGGTCGTAGCACTCGCGGCAGTGGCGCAGCTCGGCCGACGCCGCCGCCTCCTCCCGCGCCAGCCGCTCCGCTGCCGCGCTCGCCGCACCGCCCGTGTCGGCCGCGCCCTTGCTGCTGCCCGTGCCGGCGCCGCCCTCGCCGCCGCCCTCGCCGTCGGCATCCAGGCTCGTCTCAGATCCGCCAGACGGGGAAGCAACAAGACCGCTGTCGTCACGACCGAGCACGTGGAGCCTGGGCACGTTGAGCATCGTGACGGGCGCTGAGGGGGCGGGCGGTACCACGCCCGTTACGACGCCCGCCTGCGACGGCGCCTGGGCGGCTGCCTGGGCAAACGTCTGGTGGTGGTGGTGCTGCTGCTGGTGCAACCGCTGGCTGCTGCTGCTGCCGCTGCTCGCGATCGGCGGCGGCGGCGGCTGCCGCTGCTGCTGCTGCTGCTGCTGCTGCTCGTCCTCGAGCTCCGCGAGGGCCATCTGCCAGCTCGAGAGCAGCGCACATGGCAGAGGCTGGTGCGCCTCGCGCCGGCACTGCCAGCAGAAGCGGTGCATGCATTGGCAGGTCACATCGAAGACAGGCCGGCCGCCGTTACGGCTGCGCGCGGGAGAGGATTCAAAGCAGTGGATTGCATGCGTGCATCCGGTCCGTGGGCACGCCTGCCACGACTCCGACTCCGTCAACAAGTAGCGCACCAGCGACTCGTCGTACGCGCGTAGCAGCTCAGGGGTCAGCAATCGATGCATCACTTCGGGCGGAACGGGCGCTGGGGGTGCACGCACGCCGCCTTTGCCGCCGCCGGCGCCAGGCTTGTCCTTGTCCTTCTCGCTGGACGTGTCCTTCTCGCCGGCGACGGCCCCCCACAGCGGCTTCTCCTTTTCGTCCACGCCCAGCGGAGCGGAGGGGTAGGTCAGTGGCACGGAGAGGCCGCCGAGCACCTGGGCGCGCAGGTACGCCCCGAGCTGCGCGTCCGAGTGCGCGCTGATCTCTTTTGCACTGCCCTTGGCATCATCCTCGTCCGCCCGACCGTCCGCCCGGCCGTCCGCGCGGCTGCCGCCTGCCAAGACGCTGTCAGCCGAAGGCGGGCTGTCCACCGCGAGCACCGCGGCGGCGACGGACGCCGCCTCGGCAGCAGACGCCTCGCCCTCCATGGCTGCCAAGGCCGCTGGCGTGGCGGCGTCGGCGTCGGCGTCGGTGGGCGAGGCGGCAGCGTTGGCGGCGGCGGCGATCGCGTCGGCGGAGGCGGCGGGCGGCGGCAACGGATGCGGCGGCGGCAGCGGCTGCGGAGGGAAGAGGTCGACGAGGAGGGTGGGCGTCGTCTCGAGCGCCTCCATCACATCGGCGTACGACCAGCTAAAGCGGCGGAGGACATGGACGGCATGCGAGGTGGTGAGATGTGGCGCGAGGCTGGCGATGGCGTGCAGCTGAGAGGCGAGGTGTGCCGCGACCTCGCCCACCGCCATCACATTCGTCTCCGCCGAAGCTGCCTCCTCGATCTCATCTTGCTCTGCCGCCATCTCGACAGCCCGCTCGGCGGCGCTCAGCATGCAAGTGCTCATCACGGCGCTCATCCGGCTCTCGTTGGCAGCGCCGCCGCCGCCGCCGCCGCCGCCGCCGCCAGAAGCGCCGCCATTGCCGCCGACGTCGCCGGCGGCCGTGGGCGAGACGAAAGGGTTCCATTTGGGCAGTGTGCGAGCGCCGTGATGAGCGCCATGGCGTTCGAGGATGTGATGGGGATCCAGGGGACCTCGAAGCGGGGTCCAACTGGACTCCATAGCGCTCGCACTGGCGTTCGCACCGCTGGCGACGGCGCCGCCGTGGGCGCTTCCGAATCCGGAAACCGTGCGCTGCACGGCCCCGCTGACGGCGGCGGCCGAGTCGGCCGCCGCGCCGAGCCGGGCGATGCATGCAAGCGAGCCGTAACCTCCGTCGTCGTGCAGCCGCAAACGACGCGCCTCCTCCTCGAGGTAGAGCGCACGCGCCGTCCTGAGCGCGCGCAGGCGTGCCTCGCCGTCCTTGCCACTCGTCAACGGGAGCGCGGCCGCCGCCGCCGCCGCCGCCGCCGCCGCCGCCGCCGCCGCCGTCGCCGTCGCCTCCGCCTCTGCCTCCGCCGCCGGGTTGGTGACGCTCGCCATCAGGTCGACAGCGGCGACGGCGGATGCGCCGTTGCCGTCGCCGGCATGGTGTGCAGAGGCGTGGTGTAGGAAGGCGTGGCTGCTGCTGCTGCTGCTGCTGCTGCTGCTGCGGCCGCCGCCATGGCACAGTCGCCGAAGCATCTGCGCTGCCGACACACCGACGGCCTCGTACTGGCCCTTGGCAAGTAACGGCTCGAAGATCGAAAACTCTTCGCGCGCGAGTCGAAGAAATTCAAAGGCGGACGACTGGGCCGTGTCGGCCTGCGTGAGCGCGAGGAAGAGCAGACGCGTGTGCGGCTCCAGCTCATAGTGGAGCATGCCGCGGTCTGTGGACACGGTGAGCCGCGAGTGCTCCTTGAGACGACTCGAATGCAGCACACGGCGCACCATCTCCGCGCCTCTCAATGCCTCCGCACGTGCGAGTCCATCGGACCATCCCGATGGCGCCGTGCTGGGCACGCACGAGGCGAGCGGCGCGTCGTGCCCAAGCAAGCCAACAGCGCAGTAGCGTACCATCGGCGCGGGCCAGAGGGTCGAGCAGGCATTCAGGACAGCCTCGGCCGCCGTGAGCTGCGCCGTACGCTTTGTGGGCGCGGCACCCTCGGGTGCGGGCGATGCCCCCGCGCCGATGAGCAGCCGGCAGCACGCCCAGTGGCACGCGCGTGCGGCGAGCATCAGGGGCGCCTCGCCCGCGCCATCGAGCGCATCGAGGCGCACCGTCTTCTCGAGGAGTACCTCGAGCACGTCAGGCGCGCCGCGCCGGGCGGCGACGTGAAGCGCCGTCTCCCCGGCCGTGTTGCGCGCGTGCACCAGTGCGCCGTGCTCGAGCAGCGCACGCACCATGCTCGCCGAGGCGTCGCTCGCGGCGAGGTGGAGCGCCGAGCCGTCGGCGCCGTCGAGCGCCACGTTTACGTCCGTTCTGCCAATACCGAAGCAGCGACGGCTGTTGAGCAGCGCCACGAGCGCCTCGGCGTCGTCCCGCCGGATGGCGTAACGCATCTGCGGGTCGTTGCACGGCTGCAGGCAGCGCAGCGCCGAGACGAGCCACGGCGGCTGCGGGCCGGCGTCGGCAGCGCTCGACGACGCGGGCACGCACGGCAGCAGCGCAGTGATGCCCGAGCGCCTTGGTGTGGCCATCGGCGACGCTAGGCGTGAGCTGTTCGGCTCCGACTCGTCATCGAAATCGGCGTTCATGTTGATGGCACAGAAGGCGTCAGAAAGAAGGCAGGTCAAGAAGATGCGATCCATATCCGGTAAAAGCCAGGCGATCCCTTCGCCCATGACTGGGATGGGTCAAGTACAGCGAAAAGCGCTGTTTCGGTTAAGTTTCTGTTTTTGAAGTTGCGGTTTCATATCGTCGTCGATTTGTATCCAGCGTCTATCCAGCCCTCTGCGAGCGATGAACCGCAGCGCAAGCGGCAGCCTGCCCACTAATGGAGAGCTGCCCGTGCTCAACTCCACGTGCGAGCGCCGGTGGGACATTTCTATGCAGCGGACACACCTCGATCGGCTGTGAGCGGCTCCGAGAAAGAACGGCCCGCCCGCGCGCGACCGCTTCAACAGCTTTTGCACGCTCAGCACCCATCCTCGCGCGCCCTCTCTCCCCGGTTCTCGCAGGCGTGAGTCCACGCCGATGGTCGACTGTCGCGGAGGGGCCCCACAATTCCCGCACCTGAAGCATCGGCTGAAGCGGCGGGAGATGGAGCGCCTGCGCTCTCAGGAGATCGACACCGAGAACATGATCCTGTTGCACAAGATGCGCTCGATCTTCCGTGACGGGACAGTCGCCACGAACTCGGGCCTACCGAAGCCCGTCGAGGTGCTACCACGCTCGCTCAACCAGGAGGCGCGCCGTCGTGAGCTCGAGCGTATCTCGCGAGAGAACCTCGAGATCGTGCAGCGGATCCGTGCCAGCAAGCCGTGCTACAGCGCGACGAAGCAGCTGTCGGACCAGCAGGAGCGTGAGGCGATCCTCAAGCGCATCTCGCGCCACGGTCGGCGCCGCCTCGACGTCTTCTCGCCCTCCTCCTCGACAGCGTCGCTGCTCAGCAGCGGTACCCTTGGCAGTAGCTCGCGGAGCATCACGGCGCTCGGCCGCTCGCGCAGCATGGCGACGCAGCTCATGTCGTATTACGAGCCCCAGGCGGGCGGGCCGCAATACGGCGATGAGCTCGGGGAGCCCTCGGCAGCCTCGTCGATGCTCAATGTGGACGAGTTGCGTCCGACCCCGATGCGGCTCAAACCTCTGCCTGGCGGTGGTAAGGGGAAAATGGCGCTGGGGAAAATGGCTCCAGCGTCAGCCGACTCCATGCCCCCCCCACCGCCGCCGCCGCCTATGCACGTCGGCGACAAGCCACGAACGCCACTCTACGCAGCCAGGCCCGAGCCCAGCCCTGTACGAGGACCGAGCTTGGCACCAGCACCGGCACCGGCACCAGCACCGGCACCGGCACCGGCACCAGCACCGGCACCGGCACCGGCACCGGCGGCGCCGACGAAGCCAGCCGCTCGTGCCACGGCTCCAGCGGCACCCACAGCCGCTGCTCCCACAGCCCCCACAGCCACAGCCCCCACAGCCCCCGTGCCTGCCGCGCCAGAAGCTGCTGCTGCCGCTGCTGTGGCTGCCGCTGCTGTCGCTGCTGCTGTCACCCCGCCCGCCGCCGCGCCCGCCGCCACGCCCGCTCCCGCGCCCGCCGCCGTCGAGCCGCCAGCGCACGCCGTCAACGTGGCGATAGACTTCCAGGATTCCTCTCGACCACAGTCGCGGGGTCTGCAACTCAAGCTTGACGTACCCGACGGCGTGGGTCCCACCGCCAAGGTCGGCGTGCTCTTTGACCTACTCGAATGAGGGCTCGAGTCGAGTGAGGCTCCTCTGTGTGAGGGGCCCTCTGTGAACACACTCTGTGAAGGCCTTCTCAGCGGTGTATGAGGGGGCGCCCTCACAGCACACAGGGAGGCATTCGGAGCGGTACTCAAATAGCCTGGACGCGACGGACCACCCCCCCACTCAGGCAGCATTCAGACACGGTTTTGGTCAATAATCCGGTCGGCGAACAAACGAGATTGCTGACCGCCGCGCGCGCGAGGGCGCGAACTCACATCCACATGTTAACAACTAATTCGTGTCATGAAATCACTACTTGTAACGACTAAGGTAAAGGTCTAAGCAGAAAAGAGCACCGAGGTGTTCGTATGTTATTAACATTATAAATGTTTATGTACACGCTTGTACACGCTTGTACACGCGGACCTATCTCGACGCACATTTTAACCTCTCAAAAGTAACGCGACGTGCGTCGTGCCGCTGCCGGAAAACCCCGACCGCGGGATGATATATTGCATTGAAAATTCCCTGTACTTTGAAAATTACCCCAATTGCAATTCCCAAATCCCAATTATACCCGTGGAGTCGCGAGTGTACAATAGTACTCAGTACTTGTGCCTTGACCGAGGGGTGCGGAGCCATACATTGAGACGGTGGAATGGTTTGCGCCGGGGGACCGCGACTGGACTGACGATTGGGACACCGCAATCGCCATATCAGGAAGCAACGTCACGGAAATTAAACGCGTGGTGCAACCCCCTGCAAAACCGCAATTGCCGCACACCGCCAACCAATGCTGTCGCTTGTGACCACGCCCCTCTCGCTCTCGGCTCCCATCTTGTCGCGAAGCTCGGCACCACAGATGAAGGTGAAGACCCTCAGCGCCAAGGATCAGCTGATCGAACTGGCCCTAGCGCAGAAGCTCCCAATGGTGAGACGTCTACCACGTGATTAAGCTGAATGATATTCTTCTCAGCTGAGTGCCCCCGCCTCAAGCTGAGTGCACGTTGTTCATCTTTCAGGGATTCTGGGATCCGCTCAACCTCGCCGAGCAAAACTTCTGGGAGCAGGGCAACGAGGCGACCGTCGGCTTCCTGCGCCACGCCGAGATCAAGCATGGCCGCGTGGCGATGGCCGCGTTCGTCGGGTACATCGTGCAGGCGAACAAGATCTGCTTCCCATGGGCGCTCACCGGCGGGCCGCTTGCCCATCAGGGGCCTTTTGCGGACGTCCCGGGCGAGACCATCATGTTCTCGGACATTGCTGCCGCCGGCTCTCCCATGGCTCAGTGGGACGCGCTGCCGAGCTCCGCCAAGTGCCAGATCCTCGGGACGATCTTCATCCTCGAGTGGATCGGCGAGGCGAACATGGGCGCGCACTACATGCGCGGCGGCAAGCCAGGCTTCTACCCTTCGCTCAAGGAGGCCTCCTCTGAGAACGGCGGCATCGTGCCGCACCCGATCCCCTTTGACCTCTTCAACCCATTCGGCCTCCTTCCCGAGCAGACGGAGGCGCAGAAGGAGCGCGGGCGCAACGTGGAGATCAACAACGGCCGCGCGGCGATGCTCGGCATCTTCGGCTTCATCTCGGCATCCAAGGGCTTGATCGTCCCCGGCCTCGACGGCATCGAGGGTGTCGGCCGTTACTCGGGCGTCTGTACGCGCCCGCATTCTGAGTGCCGGCACAGCCCAAAGCCCATTCCCCCCCCTACCCAAAGCCACCCACCCCCCCATCTGCCTCTATCCGTGGCGCACTCCTCTTCTAACCGCTCGCCCTCTTGCCTCGTCGCGCAGACATGGGCCCCTTCTCGACGGGTGACATTGGACTCCCCTTTGTCGAGGGCATGCTCAAGTCTGTGCCTGGGCTCGAGGCTGTGCTGGCCGCCCCCATCTAAAGTCTGCATGCATCAACGCGGCTGCGTGAAGCGCAGGGCACGGACGGATGGTCCCACCCGTGCATCGTCGCGCCGCAAACCTAACGCAAACCCGCAATGCTGAGGCCGATTTCCGGGAGACGCGCCCCCCGCGCGGTCCCCCGAGCGCGAGTCGGTGACCTACGGTGATCTGTGCTGCAACGTGCAAGAGCGAAAAGAGGGTCGATAGACCACCGCTTGTCGTCGCGAGGCTGTAACAGACGGAGGGCCCGCATACTACGTGTGCATACTTTTGAGTTTTGAGTAAATACCCGCGTGTAGAACGTAAAGAATCGATTCCGGCGCCGATTTCACCGCGAGCGACCGGCTATACGTATATCCTTCGGAGGTTCGCTCTCATCGGTTGCATCGTCGTATTCGGCAAAATCGGCATACACGTGTATCATGCATGCTCATCGGACATCGCCTCGTCAGCGGCCCCCGTAAAGCCGTGTTTGAAGCACACCACAGCCATGCCACATCCGCGGTACTTGCGCCCGTCGTTGGCATGCGTCTCGCATGCAATCTATCGGCCGCCGCATGCAATCTCGCATGCATCTCGCATGCAATCTATCCCGCACCATACAGATCAGAAGTCTGCCACTCGGCTGCCGGGTCCATCAAACCTGCCGGCCATATTGCCGTCACCCGGGAGCATGAAGCTGCGTGATGGGAGGCACTGTCTTGGACCATAGATCGTCAACATCTTCGTTGGGACGGGTGTGAGCCCCCACGGAGATGGGCCTTTGGGTTGCGGCACGCCTCCCCAAGGGACCGGGCCCCGGCTCAGGCGTGCCCTCGCATCGACCAGTGGCACGAGGTCGTAGCCGATGCTCCGTCGGCCCCGGCCAGTGTTGAAATTGGAACGCTTGTTCTCGCCATGGATATCGATCATGTGGTAGCGCGCTTGCAACTCTCGCTGGCATGCCTGAGCGACGGCATTGCCTACGAGAGCCATCGGATCCATCGCTGTCTCGGGCCGCACCGACGTCCTCTGTTCCGGCCTCCACGGCATGGAGGGCTCGAAGAGTTGGTGACGGCCGACGGCGTCCGAGCTGCGCCGGACGTTGGCGCCGGCCGTGCCAGCACGGAAGCATCGCACATCGCCGATGTCCTCTTTTGCTCCGTTGCCAGCGTAGCGCCTCGGAGTCTCCAGCCTCGGCGAGATGATCTGGCTCGAGGTGGGCACGGTCAAGCCCGCGTCGATTGGAGTGCCGTGGTCCAGGAACGTCCAATCAGGGTGCGACGGCACGAAGCGAGGAGTGAACTTCTTTGCCATGGTTGGGAGCGGCAGCTGACGAGTTAGGAAATTTTGTAACAGCCGAGTGTGTCGCCCGTATTTCTGTTGAACTCGCGCACACGGGGTTCAAAGAGGAAGTTAGGAACATGACTTTCATGGACAAAAGTCTGACAGGAGTTGGCGTGCAGGGCCTCAGCGGATGCATCCGGCCGAGGTCGTGAACGCCTATTTGGCGAAGCACGGCCTACAAACGCATGTACAGGCGGCACTACAGCACGTCGTCAACGAGCAGTCGCCCGAGCCGCTGCTCGTCTTCTCCAAGTTCTTCGCAGCCAAGCATGCCGAAACTGTGAAGACGTCATGTGGCGAAACAAGTCCTGAGGAAGATATTGGTGTGTCAGCCGGCGTGTGCACGAGGCAGGGCACGCGCTCGTACATGGAGGACCGCGCGCTCGCATGCGCGCTCGCGCCGGGGCTCCTCTACGCAGCTGTTTTCGATGGGCACGTGGGCGACGCCGCTGCCGAGTACTGTGCACAGGAGCTGCACCGTACTGTGCGCAGCCGGCTTGGCGGCACCAATGATGACGCCCTGGAGGCGGCGCTGGAGGGCGCGTTTGAGAGCACGAACGCCGCCTTCCTCGCCGCGACGGCGCCTGACGAGGTCGCAGGCACCACCGCTTGTGTGCTGCTTCGCGTGAGCCACGCCGACACATTGAGTGTGCATGCGGCGAATGCGGGCGACTCGCGCGCGGTGCTCTGCCTGGCGCACGCGGGCGGCGCCGTATCGGGCACCCACGCAGTCGAGCAGCTCACGCGTGACCACAAGCCCGATGATCCGGACGAGACGACGCGCATTGAGGCCGCTGGCGGCTCGATCTGGGACATGGAGGACGGCTGCGGCGGGAGGGTAGTCGGTCCAGATAACGTGTCTATGCTCCAGGTGGCACGTAGCCTGGGCTCCCTGCCTCCCTGCCTCCATCTCCCAGCATGCATGTGCTCACCACGGCGCCTTCGCCTCCCCACAGGTGGCACGTAGCCTGGGCGATCGCATGTTCAAGAGCACGGAGCCGCCTCTCGTGCCGTGCGCGCCGACGACGACCTCGCGTGCGATCTCCGCGGCGGAGCGGCAGGGCGCATTTGCGCTGCTCGCGTCCGATGGCGTGTGGGAAGTCTTCTCGAATGAGCGCGCATGCATGCTTGTGATCGGCGCGCTGGCCGAGGGAAGAAGCGCACACGATGCGGCGGAGGCGTTGTGCGAAGCGGCGCTTGCGAAGGGCTCCGATGACAATGTGGCAGCGGTGGTCGTGATGCTCTCGTGATGGAGCCTTCGTTAAGCACTTCGTTAGCCGCTGTCGTGTAGCGCTCGAACTCGATACTCGTTCTCTAAGACGCCCCGCACGCGCGGTGCATGTACACCTAACGGCGCTAACGCGAGCGCGACGCGAAAGCGAAGCCGCAAGCAGTACCGTACGCACTACGCTCACGGGTTCCGCGAAGCGAAGCCCATCCGCGTGATCCGAAGCGAACCTCGGGGCGGGCGTGCCGGTACTTTTGTATTAATGCCGCCGTGGTAATCGGTGACGCGACGATCGACGAACCGGTAAGGAAAAAGCACAGAATGATCCATATTTTAGGGCCCAGATACGGGGTCGAAGGACGAAGCGGGAACTCGCGGGGAAGCGCGGGCGGACCAACGACCATCATTAGCGTAGAGGGTTGGACGTGGCTTGCGTTTGGCTACCGCTGCCGCCTGCGCTCCGCCACGCCTCTTCTCTCCCTCCCTCTCTGGCGTGGATGAATCTCTCGGTGCGACGCGATACATGTACTCGCAGATGGCGGGTGGCGGACATTACTGTAGCCCTCGATGATGTAGGCCATTAGTCCTCGATGGATGAAGGCCATCAGTCCTCGATGAGCACCGGATCGCCGTCGAGGGGTTCGTCATCGGTAGGCGCGGCAGCCGAGGAGGCGGCGGACGGCTTGTGCGGCGCGTGGCGCAGGTGCAGGTCCGACGACTCAATCCACGCGAGCGCCTCCTCCGTCAGGTCCTCCTGAAGCACTTTGTAATAGTCGGTGCCGAGGATGGCCACCTGGGGACATGCAAGCAGAGGCAAACAAAGGCAATCAGGATGGCCACCTGGGGACATGGGCGCCGAAGGGTCATCAGCAGTAATCAGCAGTCATCAGCAGTCATCAGCGATCATCAGCAGTCATCAGAGGCAATCAGAGGCAATCAGAGGCAATAACCTTCGCAGTGACCGACTTGGGCAGCACCGTGGACACGATGCGCCAAAAGAAGGGTAGAAAGCTCGGAGCGTTGAGGATGACAGCCTTTCGGAAGGACGATGGGTAGTGGGTCGAGAAGGACGAGAGGATGTCCTTGGTGAAGTCGAGCACGGCCCCAGTCAAGATTCGATACGAGAGGCCCGATAAGTCAAAGATCTCATACGTCTGTCACCAGGCAGCCCATCGACTTCTCAGTGCTCCACCATGGCAATCGGTGCTCATCATTTGGGACGCTCCTTGCCATCTTTGGCACTCGGAAGCACTCGGAAGCACTCAGGAGCGCTCAGAGGCACTCAGAGGCACTCAGAGGCACACTCAAATACTCACCTGTACCAAGCGCCCCTCCGCCAGCGTGTAGTGGTCGAGCCGCTGCTGAAGGAACTCAATGAGGCATAGGTAAAAGTGGTTGAACTTTCTGCGATAGTCCGGGTCCGATCGCTGGAGATCCTCGAGATTGTACTTGCCCAGCCGCTCGATTTTGACCGGACACCCAATTTTGGAACGGCCGCAATAGAGCCCTATGGTCGCGTACTGCGTCGCCCACTGACCATGCGTCATCTCAGCCGCGGAGAGCCAGCCGCCCGGATCGACCATATTAGGCATCTGGCTCAGTGGCAGATTCTTCGCACGCCACTCGAGTGCGCGACGGTAGCAGCTCTCAATCTTGTTGGCGTGCGGGCCGTGCTCCTTGAGGAATCGTATGAGCTGTCATCGGAAGTCAACAGGGAGGCGATTAGAGACGCAAGAGGGGAGGCCATCAGTGGCCATCAGTGCTCCTTGAGGAATCGGATGAGCTGTCATCGGAAGTCATCAATCATCGAGGCGTCACGGTATCATCACGGCGTCATCACGGCGTCATCACGATAACATCACAGTATCATCACGGTATCATCACGGCGTCATCACGGCGTCATCACGGCGTCATCACAGCGTCATCACGGGGTCATCACAGGGTCAGCAGAGGTTATTCAGCCTCTTACTTGGACATCGAGCAGCGGCTCGTGTGTGGGCACGAGCTCGCCACCACGCTCAGGCGCGGGCGGGTCCTTTCGCAGGTTGTCCTTGACCTCGCGCAGCACGCTCAGCTCCGCCTCCGACGCAATCAGCGCCGTCAGGTGTGTCGGTTGCACCGAAATCTCGCCCACCTGAATCGGCATCGAACTCGATTCGGCTGATGATCGGCTTAAGCGCAGGCGTGGCGAGGTCTCGCCGACCGTGCCGGTGGCGGTGAGCACGCGCTCGGGCCGTATCCGCCGCCACCGGTACCGGCGGAAGCGCAGCAGTACCACCACGGTCATCGCGAGCAGCGCACCCTGCGCGAACGCATAGCTGTCTACGATCTGGATGGAGACCGCCGAGAGCAGCAAGTGGAAGGCGAGGGGCGCAGTGACGGCGAGGCCGAAGAGCACGCGCTTGGAGAGCGGATCGCGCTCTTGCACTAGGTGGATGGCGCCCGCCACCTTGGCCTGCTCCTCCTTGAGCAGCGCCGCCGACTGTTGCGAGATCCGACTCTGCAGGTTGTCGCACTCGGCCTTGAGGTGCTCCTGCTTGGCGCGCGCCGCGTCGAGTAGTGAGAGCGCCGCCTCGAGCTGCTCCTCGATCTCGCGGCTCGACCCGACGCCCATTCTGAGTTGGCCGCTCACGCTGGTGTCAAGAGGATGAGCACAGACGAGCCCTTAGTCGAGGTGGAATTTCTGTACCGGTAACATGTACTGTGAAATACCTGTGAAAGTCGAACTACCCCCTCTCACACACCACACTCCCACTCACCCTCGCCACTCTCACTCGCCACTCTCCCTCGCGCCACTCTCCCTCGCCACTCTCTCTTGCTCCGCCCTGGGGCCACGCCTCCCCCGATGGTTTCGCGTCCTATACGGCCCCCGTCGCTTTTACCCGGCGCTCCTCCCACACAGCATCCCCCCCTCGACCACATCCCCCCCTGCGGCTCATGGCTTATGAGGCAGCAGCTCGGGCGGCAGCGTGGCGGGCAGCGTGATGCCCGCCTTGACGCGCGCATTCGTCAGGTGCATCGCGAGGATGAACTCCTGCAAATCGAGCGCACGCAATCAGGAGCACGCAATCAGGCGCGCAATCAGACGCCATCACGCACCTGCAAGTCGAGCGCACGCAATGAGGAGCACGCAATCAGGCGCGCAATCAGACGTCATCACGCACCTGCAAGTCGAGCATCCCGTCGCCGTCCACGTCACTGAGGGCCCAGACTTGACGAAGCTCGGGCACGCCGAGCCCCGACTTTTGGAGCACTGAGAAGGCCTTCTCCTGCGAGACGCCCTTGGCGGTGCGCGTCGTGTGCAGCACTGAGAAGATCTGGGAGTAGCGCTGCTTATGTTGGTCGGTCGGCTGTGGAATCGATCCCGGAGCTGGAGCCGCGGCAGGGGTGTCGGCGGGGGCCACGGCGGGGGTGGCGGCGGGGTCGACGCCGCCAGCAGCAGCGGCGCCAGCAAACGCGCCAGCGGTGAGCAGCTGAGCAGCAAACGTGCCAGCGACGCCGCCGCTCCCCTGGCTCTGCGCCGCGGCCACAGCTCCCATGAAGACCGATGCGCCGGTGGATTTCGTCAATTTGGCATGCAATTCGGCGGCCTCGGCCTCCGCCGCCGCCTTGGCCATGGCCGCCGCCTTCGCCGTGGCCGCCGCCTCGGCCTCCGCCGCCGCCTTGGCCGGGGCAAAGGCGCCGTCGAAGGCGCCGTGCCGGGCACTGGCATGCGCCGACGCCTGCGTGGCGCGCACTTCTGCGAGCGCTGCTGCCTGGGCTCGGGAGAGCGCCGCGCCCAGAGCGATCGGGATCGGTGGTGCCTCGACGCCCGCGACGACGCCCTCGCCCGCGACGGCGCGCCCCTCGTGAGCGAGGAGCAGCAGGGACTGCAGCACCGAGGCGAACCCGACGCGCGAGAGGGTACCATTGGGGCTCGCGACGAGCGCTCCCATCTCGGCACAGAGCTTGGCGAGGACGGAGCCCGGCACGCTGTGGGGAACGGAGCCTGGCACGCTGGGGGCGCCGCCGAGCAACCCAAATAAGGCATCGGCACGCCGCATCTCGGACGGGAGCGGCGGGGGCAGCCAGCTGGGCCAGTCGGGGAATGAAAGAGGAGTCTCTGCGGGGGTTGCAGGGGCGGCGGCGGCCAGGCTGGGGGTGGTGGCGGTGGCGGTGGTGACGGCGGCGACCCGAAGGTCAGGGGCTGCGTACTGGGGAGGAAAGGAGGAGGGCGTAAAGTTGAGGTCCGCTGGCGACTCGAGGCTGGTTGAGTTCGTTGCGGGAGGCCGGAGTGAGTCGGCACACGAGGAGTTGGTGAACAGGGGGGTGTTGAATTCGGCCCCAGCCTCCGAGCTGAATCCGCCCAATACAGCGCCGGCCTGCAGAGGGGTGGCGCTGCCGAGCTTGGCGTCTAGAGAAGGAGAGAGGAATCCTTGGGGGGGGGGCGTGGGCGATTGGAAGCCTGTAGACTGGAACGAGTCCGGAGCCTGGATCGAAGGCGGTACGGCGCTGGCGCCCCCAAGCGAGCCACCAAAACCAGCCGCATCAGCGCCGCCGCCAAAGCCAGCCGCGCCACCGCCAAAGGAGCAAAACGAGCCTCCGCCGAAGCCGCCGCCAGTGCCGCCGCCGCCAAAGTCAGGTGCGCTGGGCTGTGGCTGCGGCTGCGGTGCGCCGCCCTGGGCGCTGCCATAGCTCAGACACGCGGAGTCGAACCCCATTGCCTGAGATGACGTCGCTGTCGCGGGCACCGCCGGTGCGGACGCGGTACCAAACCCGCCACTAAAGCCAGCGCCGCCACCACCGAAGCCGCCACCATAGCCGCACGCCTCGACGCCCCCGCCCCCGAACCCATCTCCAACGCCGCCTCCGAAGCCCCCCGCTACCGCAGGGGCTGGCTGGGTAGCGGGGGGCGTCGGAGACGGGTCTGGTGCACCGCCAAAAGCGGCGCCAAAGCCAGCGCCACCGCCGCCGAAGCCGCCGCCGCCGCCAAAGCCACCACCAGCGCCGCCATCACTGTGGGACCCAAATCCCGTCGATGAGGTGGACGGCGGCGCGGTGGACATCGAGGCAGGCGCGCCACCGAAGCCGGCAAAGGCATCGCCAAAGGCGGGGGCGGCCGGGGCGGGGGCAGGGGCGGGGGCGGGGACGGAGTGGTTTGCGCCATCCATGAGCATCGACGCCGCCCGATGCACATCGCCTCCGCACTGCGAAAGGGCTTTCTCTGCGTACTCCGCAGCAAAGCCCATTTCGACGAGGGTAGTTAGCCCGGGGTTGGTCGTCGGTGCCGGCATGCCCATGCCCACGCCAGTCGATGGCGCCGGTACCGATGCCACTCCACCGAACGCGGCAGCGCGCAGATCGGCCGGTAGCACCACAGGCGGCGGCTGCTGCGACTGCACGCAGTACTTGATCAGAGCACAGCACATGAGGTATTCGGGAAGAATGAGCCGATCGTCGCCATCAAGGTCGACGAGGGCCCAAATCTTGAGGAGAGTGTCCACCGGCAGACCGCTCTTGCTCAGCCCAGCGCTCGCCTTGTCCAGAGATGCCACGCCATGCTGCTGGCACGCTTGCTGGAAGATACCCGTGTACTTGGCGATCGCCGCGGGGTCCAGTGAGATCGAGGGGGTCGTAGGCGGCGCCGGAGCGACGGGCGCGGGTGGGTCGAACGACGGGGCTGGCGCGAAATGCGCAGGCTGCTCATTTTGCGCAGGCTGTCCGAACTGCGCGGGCTGCTCATATTGCGCTGGAGGTGCAGACGGAGCGGGTGTGAATTGCGCAGGTTGCCCCCAGTTTTGAGCGGCTGGTGCCCCTCCACCGAACGCAGCGGCGCGCAGATCGGCCGGTAGCACAACAGGCGGCGGCTGCTGCGACTGCACGCAGTACTTGATCAGAGCACAGCACATGAGGTATTCGGGAAGAATGAGCCGATCATCGCCATCAAGGTCGACGAGGGCCCAAATCTTGAGGAGAGTGTCCACCGGCAGACCGCTCTTGCTCAGCCCAGCGCTCGCCTTGTCCAGAGAAGCCACGCCATGCTGCTGGCACGCTTGCTGGAAGATACCCGTGTACTTGGCGATCGCCGCGGGGTCCAGTGAGATCGAGGGGGTCGTAGGCGGCGCCGGAGCGACGGGCGCGGGTGGGTCGAACGACGGGGCTGGCGCGAAATGCGCAGGCTGCTCATTTTGCGCAGGCTGTCCGAACTGCGCGGGCTGCTCATATTGCGCTGGAGGTGCAGACGGAGCGGGTGTGAATTGCGCAGGTTGCCCCCAGTTTTGAGCGGCTGGTGCCCCTCCACCGAACGCGGCGGCGCGCAGATCGGCCGGTAGCACAACAGGCGGCGGCTGCTGCGACTGCACGCAGTACTTGATCAGAGCACAGCACATGAGGTATTCGGGAAGAATGAGCCGATCGTCGCCATCAAGGTCGACGAGGGCCCAAATCTTGAGGAGAGTGTCCACCGGCAGACCGCTCTTGCTCAGCCCAGCGCTCGCCTTGTCCAGAGATGCCACGCCATGCTGCTGGCACGCTTGCTGGAAGATACCCGTGTACTTGGCGATCGCCGCGGGGTCCAGTGAGATCGAGGGGGTCGTAGGCGGCGCCGGAGCGACGGGCGCGGGTGGGTCGAACGACGGGGCTGGCGCGAAATGCGCAGGCTGCTCATTTTGCGCAGGCTGTCCGAACTGCGCGGGCTGCTCATATTGCGCTGGAGGTGCAGACGGAGCGGGTGTGAATTGCGCAGGTTGCCCCCAGTTTTGAGCGGCTGGTGCCCCTCCACCGAACGCAGCGGCGCGCAGATCGGCCGGTAGCACAACAGGCGGCGGCTGCTGCGACTGCACGCAGTACTTGATCAGAGCACAGCACATGAGGTATTCGGGAAGAATGAGCCGATCATCGCCATCAAGGTCGACGAGGGCCCAAATCTTGAGGAGAGTGTCCACCGGCAGACCGCTCTTGCTCAGCCCAGCGCTCGCCTTGTCCAGAGAAGCCACGCCATGCTGCTGGCACGCTTGCTGGAAGATACCCGTGTACTTGGCGATCGCCGCGGGATCCAGCGCAGCCATCGTATTTCCCTTGCGGCGGCGGCGAATCGCGGCGCGGCGGCGGCTCCGTCTTTCCGACGCCCGAACAATCCAAAACGAAGATTGCACGTGTGTCCCTACCCCTGAGGTCGTGTCACCGAAGCGGTTACGAGACCTCCGCAATCTGCAGATCTCCGACTCGGAGCAACTTTAATGCCAAGGACCATTGTGTGCATGAAAAAACTCAGGCGCCACCGCATGCTGGTGCTCGCGCTCGCCGCGTTACTGCCGTACGCACTGTCCGCACCGTCGCGGCCGGCCGTCAAGTCAGGCAAGAGCGAGAAGCCGAAGCGCAGCAAGCCTCCCGTGCCCTTGCACATTGACGCGATCGCCATCAGCGAGCCTGGCGTGCGCTTGCAACCCTTCACATACGAGGAGGTGGGCCCGCTTCCTAAGGATAGCATCGAGGTGGTGGTACACGCCTCGTGCCTCACCGCCGGCGACGTGCAGCAGTGCCGCGGCGAGTGGGGCCCGTGCCTTATGCCGCTCGTCCCCGGCCGCGAGGCAGTCGGCGTGGTTGTTAAGGTGGGTGAGGGCGTCAAGGGGCTCGCGCCGGGCGACCGCGTGGCGGTGCTGCTTGGTACGGGCCTTGACAGCGAGGCTGACGACGACGGAGCCGACCGCAGCACGCTCGACCAGCTCACGACTGGCGCCGCCGCGCGTCGGCTGCGTGTGCCTGTGCGCTGGGCTTTTGCTCTGCCACTCGCGCTGCCCTCAGGTCAGGCGGCGGGGCTGCTTGGCGCGGGCGGCGCCGTGTGGTCGCAGCTAACGTCGCGTAAGCTCGCCAAGGGCACCAAGGTCGGCGTCCTCGGCAACGGCGCCGTCGCCACCCTCACCACGCTGATCGCGGAGATCCTCGAGCTCAAGCCGTTCGCCATCTCGGATGGCTCCGCGGCCTCAGTGCCCACGACGGCGCCCATGGAGGCGGTGGTGGACGTGACGGACGCGGAGCATCTGCGCTTGCACACGGGCTCCTTTGCCGCCCTCGTCGTCGCCACCTCCTCCCCGACTCTCGAGCTCGGTCCATATCTCGCCCTCATCTCGCGAGGCGGTGCGCTGCTCGTCGCGAGCACACCGACCGCTTCCGTCTCCATCTCGCCTCGCGTGCTGCAGGAGCGACGGCTGAGCGTGCTCGCACCTCCACCGCTCGCGCCCAAGGCCGTCCTCGCGATGCTCAGCGCGTGCGCCGAGCACGGCATCGCATGGCCTTCTGAGGAACTCTCCTTCGACGCCACGGGCGCATCTGCAGCGTTCACAGCGCTCGAAACGGCGCCCGGGACCCGTGCGGTGTTGCTCGAGCCAGTCGAGCATGCAAAGTGGCTCAAGCGCGCCAAACGACTACGCGCGGCCGGTGGCGCCAAGGCTGGTGCGGGTGCCGGTGCGGGCGCGGCCGCGGCGGTGGGGTCGGCGGCGGCAGCGGCGTCGGCGGCGTCGGCGGCGTCACTCAATTCGGTCTTTAGCGTGTTTTCGAAGGTGCGCGAGATGTGGGAGATTAAGCGAGCTCTGGCGAGATCGTGCGTGAGCGCCCTTGACCCCTGAGCGCTTCTGGCTGCCTCGCGCTTGTCTGTGTCTGCTCTCAGGTACGGGAGAGCGCGGCGCAGGCGGCCGCAGCTGTGACGGACGGCATCAGCCAAACGACACGCACGCTGGTCGAGCAGGTTGAGAAGGAGGTCGTCGAGGACGAGGAGGCGCGGAATGGTGCGCTGCAGCTTGGCGGGGTAGCTGTGAAGGAAGCTGTGAAGGAGAAGGAAAAGGAGAAGGACGAGGACGAGGACGAGGACGAGGACGACGAGGATGACGAGGACGACGAGGAGGAGGCGGAGGGTGGTGATCCCGTCGACGAGGAGAATGAGGAGGACGAGGAAGACGAGGAAGACGACGAGGAGGAGGACGAGGAGGACGAGGAGGACGAGAAGGACGATGAGGACGGGGAGGAAGACGACGAGGAGGATGAGGACGAGGACGAGGAGGAGGACGACGACGAGTAGAGAGCACTCGAGTGCCATCGATCTATCTCGAGAGATCACGCATCCTCTCGAGCGCCATCAATCTCTCTCTCCGCCATACCTCTCGCCGCGCAGTACGGCGCGTGCTTTCTGCCCCCGAGCGTGCCAAGAGACGGGCCGCGGCGTGCTCGAGCGGCGTGCGGGTTCGGTGAAGGGAGTGCAACACTGGAGGAATCCGTCCCCCAGAGCGCAGAGCCCCGCTCTCCTCTCAGCCGCTCAGTGGCAAGTCCGACCAGTCGACCCACTGTGCCAAGAACTGCACCGCTGTGAGGGCGCGAGGCGACCGGTCACATGAGACATTTGTGTCTCATGTGAGATTAGAACCGGAAATGGAACTCGTCGGCGTCCTCGCGGAAACACTTCGTAAATGTTAAAACGAGTAACGTCCCGCGAAAAGTTAAAGTACGACAACGTGTATGCGGTGGACACGCTTCAGCCGGATGTCAAGGCACCTCGCGACGGAGCGTCGCAGGCCTCAAAGGACTAAGGAGGGAGACCAATGTCGAATGTGTGAAACTGTGAAACGGCTGCGCTCCCGGCCGCGGCCCATGCCCCAAGCGACGCTAATCAAGCGAGAGCGGCGGACACGACGATCTCGACGTAGTTTGGTAGTCCGTGTCGAGCGTGTGCCACTTTGAGCCCTGGCTGTCGAGCTGTCGAGGCTCCGTCGAGGCGCTGTCGAGGTGCTGTCGAGTCGACTGTCAAGGCGCTGTCGAGGCGCTGTCGAGGCCTTGCCTGTCGAGCCTGTCGAGCTCCTGTCGAGCTCCTGTCGAGGCTGTCGAGGCTGACTGCATGTGCCTGGGTGTCGAGCTGTCGAGTAGCTGTCGAGTTTCTCTGTCGAGGCTGTCGAGTGTGGTGTCGAGCTCGAGCCTCGCATGTAGCATTGCTACATGTATTTTGCATGAAGCACTCTGACTCTCACAGCAGTAGGCCTAGAGGACCCACACATAAACCACCAACCAAACTAAGGTCAAACGGATAAAGAACTCGGGCTCGGAGATCAGGACCCGTCACACCCTAACCCCTAACCCCTTATCCCTACATAGCCACAGGTTTCTTTACTGTTATTTTTGTAATACCCACCCTAAACCCCTACCTAGCCACTGGTTTCAAGACCAGAAAATGCAATCTTAATGCAATTATGAGGAGAATTAGGTCAAAAAGAGCACAAAGACAAACGTGGAACAAAAGGTCCACCAGAACATGCATCATCCAGCCACCAAGTTGTGTAGTTGACCAGTGGGCCCACCAACCTTCACCCTGAAGGAGTGGGGCTCTCACCTGGCTTCTCTCAGCTAGTGCTAGATCCCAGTCTTTATAGACCTCGTGTTACCCTCGTGTCGAGGTCTGTCGAGGTGCTCTGTCGAGCTGTCGAGCTTGACAGCTTGACGCCCAGGCACATGCAGTCAGGGGGGGGTCTGTCAAGGTCTGTCGAGGTCTGTCGAGGTCTGTCGAGTAGCTGTCGAGCTATCCTGTCGAGTAGCTGTCGAGCAGCTGTCGAGTATCCTGTCAAGTAGCTGTCGAGTTCCTGTCGAGTTTCCTGTCGAGTTGTCGAGGCCAGGGCTCATACAAGTGCCACTGAGGACCACCGTTACGTGTTTGGGGAGGCTAGCGGCCGTGAGCACATGAGCGAACGAACGCGAGACCCCGACCGACGTGGAGAGTCCCAAACAAGTCCCAAACTGTCACGCTACTGTCACGCCAACGCCAACAGCAACACTGCTCGCACACACACTCTCACCGAGTGGCACGCAGCGCGATCGGAAGCGGCATGTCGCATGACCACAGCGCTCAGGCCTCTACAGCGCCACCCCGTAGCCCGACCCCGCATCAGCCTCTCTGCAACTTCAGACCGCACAATGGCTCCGCCAGCGCGCAGTGCTGTCCCTCCCATCGCAAGGAAAGACACAGCCCTTTGTGTGTGGCCTGCCTTGCCACACCGCCTCATCTATCTCCGCTTCTCCGGCGCGGGGTTCCGCATCTCGCCCTACTTCAATCACTGAAGTATCTGCCGGTGAAGGTTTCTTGCCTTCTCGGAGACGATGCCCTGGTTCGACTCGCCCACCGCGAGCATCTGTGTGTCGTACGCGAAAAAGTTCTGCGACGTCGTCCTATATGGGTTGAAGCCGGGTGGCTTTGCCCCATTGCCCGGGTTCATGAAGTCGTAGGTGTGGTTGTTACGCACCTGGCAGAAGCGCGCAAATGGTTTCGCGGCGCCTTCGAAGACAACGGGCAGCCGGTTGCGAAGCGCGTTCGGGTCGTATTTGACAATCGGCTGCTTCTCATTCGGGTCCTTATAAGAGGCCTTGGCAGTGCTCGTCATCACCTCGCGCGACGCGGCCGGTCGGGCAGGCGGGGTAAAGTGCGCGTAGCCCAGGACCTCACCGTTGCGCTTGAAAGAGCCTTTCGTGCTCCCAGTGCGGCTCTTGTTACTAATGCCGGGCGCTGTGGCAGAGCCGCCCATCCTTGATTTCTGACCGACCCGTCGAGAGGCAACGTTCGCGTCTTCAACTGAACTTCTCAGAAAGAAAGGCATGCATCGACCAAAGCTTATACGATATCATAATACGATATACAACTAACTATGAGTTTGTGGTGGAGAGAGAGAGTGGAGCGTAGAAAAAGGGGAGCAGGTCATATCATCATCGATCTTCCGTAGTTCCGTACTTTAACTTTTGGTCTTCGCGGAATCCATCCAAAAGGGAATCGCCGGGGAGGCACGACAGTTGTGGTCTCAGAGCTTGTCGGACTGCAAGGTAAGCCATGTAGCCATCGCCGCGCCGTTCGTATGCCCCCAGGTGCCGCGATTTATCCATTATAAAGGGCATTATCGCAGCGTCCAGCGACCAGCGTTCCGAACCAGACTGTACTTCCCCCATCTGAAAGCCCGCGGCGTGTTCGGTACAGAATTCAGATTGTATTTAGTTTCCTACGTCTGTGTGGTAATGCCGCAACCCACAGCGTGCTCCACACGCGAGTTGCACGGTCGCGCGCCGTGGCCGTCATTCGACACACACATCGCCCTCTCACTTCTTCGCGCCTTTCTTGGCTGCTTTTCTGGCTGCCCTCGCGGCGGCGGCCGCCTCCGCTGCCAACGCCTCGGCCTCCGCTGCTGCCGCTGCTGCCGCTGCCTCTGCTGCCAACCTTTCGGCCTCCGCCTTCTCGGCCGCCGCCTTCTCGGCCGCCGCCTTTTCGGCCGCTGCCTTCTCGGCCGCCGCCTTCTCGACCGCCAGCTTCGCGGCCGACGCCTTCGGAGACAGCTTCCTCTCGTACTTTTGGCTGCCTGACTTACCGAATCCATCCTTGCCGTCAGGGCTGACAATCTTTTTCGGGGACTTTTTCTTTCGAGGGCTGGGCGCTTTTTGTTCCACGACATGCATCGTCTGGAGGCCACCGTCAAGGTCCAAGCTTAAGGGCGAGCCAAGGATGTGGATGCCATCGATGCGAACGTAAACGAGGACGTCTGTCTGTGGAATCGACGAACGCCACGTCAGCTGATACTTGCCGTCCCTCAAATCGATGCAGCTCGACTCGACGTCAGTTGAAGCGCTGGCAACGCCGCAGGTGACGTTGCCACCCCCTGTTTTGCAATCGTTGCCGGCCTTGTCGCGAGTCTGCAGGCAAAAGGTGCACACGTAGCCCTTCCATTCGGAATCCTTGACTTCAGGCGGGGCAGTAGTGGCTGCCGGTGCGGCGAGAGTTGGCACCGCTGGTGCCATGACGGCCAGGAGTTCGGCGATGGAGGCGTTGGTGGGGGTTACCGGGCGCTTGAAGCTGTCTCGGCTGGCAGAAAGAGCGTCTCCCGACATCTTGAACGATCGACCAAGAGCAAAAGAGTTTTGAGAGGCCTCCTGAGAGGCCGATTTCATGGCCTGGGCAGGAGGCGGCTCGGGCACGGACGGAGCGCTGCTGATGAGAGTCGTGTTGCCACGGCTGAGTGCATTGATGCCTGCCTTCTTAACAAGGGCCTCGTAAAATGAGATAGGACCGTGGTCTTGCGGAGCACTGGGCGTTTTCAATTCCATGTACTGGCCGCAAAGGGGAAGCTCCGCCACCGGCACTTGGGTGGACAGCGCATATGGTTTGCCAGGCTCGACCGTGAAGAAGAGCGGCGAGCCTGGGATCGTGCCATCGCCCGGCTTGCAATTGTTCTGGCGGAGGCGCACATGGAGGACGTATTCGCCAGCTGCAGCTACCGAGAAGGCGACCTTGTACTCCTCTTGGAGCTGCTGATGGCGCTCACCGCCCTCGATGCCGCCATATGCAAAACCGATGTGTTCAGGATCCATGCCGAGATCTTGAAGATGAAGCGAAGGCAGCTTGACAAGCGCTCGCGCCCGCAACGGTGATAAGTTGCGGCCACCAGATGCCTGCTCGTAAAGTTCGTCTCGTTCTCGAGCGCGTGCGCGCTCCCTCTCAGAATCAAGTGCAACTCGTCGCGACCATAGTTCAATATCTTTTCGGGGCGACGTGTTGACCCGCGGCGCACCGTATCCTTGCGACGAAGCCGAGCGAGCCGTGAGAGTCCCGACGGCTCCCTCTTGAGTCTCCTCCTGAATCTTGGAGAGCGCGTCCAGACGAGGGGAGAGCCCTTCCACGTGAGGAGGAATCCACATGGAACGTGGCGAGGGACGCCAGGCCAGGGGAAGGCCACATTCGTTGTACACTTCCTCGTGCTGCACGCAGACCTCCAGCTCTGACTTTGTGGCATGGGCGAGCTCACCGCGCTCGTCTCGAAAGCTGACGTAAAAGTGCGTGGGGACGCACGCAATTGCTGGCGCCATGGGGGGCTTCACCGAGCATTGTGAAGCCGACGGCGTCACGCCCGAGATGTAGCACTGGAAAGGGCTGCCGGGAAGCGGCTCCCCAAAGATGCCGTGGCTCTTGAGCAGCGAGACACTCACCGTGCAAGCGCCCCACGTGATGGGCTTGAAGCGCACCGTGTAGGTGCCATCGCCATTGTCCGTGATCCTTGCATGGATGCGAGTGCCCTGGGACGTGCAGCGGATGCATACCAGGAAGGTGTCGCCGCCATCCGGCTGCTGGCTGCCAGTCTCATCGAAAGCTTCAATCGTGAATTGCGTCGGAGTGCCGAGAGTGCCTCTGCGAAGTCCGTCGCCCGAGAGTCGACACCACTTCGCTTCGGTCGGCGAAGCTCTCGTTGCATTTCGATCGTCCTTGGTGCGTGCGAGCGCTGCATGTGCTGAGGCCGTCTGATGTGCCTCCATCGCCTGCGCAGTCGATGCCTCGGCTTTGACTGCTGCTCTGGACGAGAGCGCGACCGCCGTCATCGCTTTCTGACCAGCAGTATTCGCGGACTTGACCGCTTCAAGCTTCATCCGACCCTCGCCCTTTTCGTCCGCGGCGGCATTGAGCGCCAGAGGAGCCTTCTGCCTGGCATCGAGATCCGCAGCCTTCCGTAGCTGCTCCAGCTCCTGATACGTTTCGCTCAAGCTGTGGGCCATCTTCTCCTCCTTGTGCAACTCCTCCAAGGCGGCCTGCTCCAGGCTCTGCGCTTCCCGGATCGCAGCTGCGAGATCTACGGCATCCTTCTGGTCTTGAATCATTGCATCGTACTCCTCCACCACACTCCTCGCCAACATCTCCTTTCGCTCATGCGCGTCGCGTGCCTTCTGACGCGCCCTCTTTGCGGCCTGGTTCGCCTTGTCGGCGATCGCCTCAAGCTCGCACGCATCAGCGTCCAACCGATTCGCCTCCAGCAGGAGCGAGTCCGTGTTCGCCGTAAGTGCGGCGTACTCAACCATCACATCGGCAATCTTCTCATCGAACGAGTTGATTGCAGCCTGGTGCGCGTGTACCTCATTGTTGACCACCGTGGCGATTTCTCGAGCCTTGTTGGCCGTAAAGTCAGCCTTTCGACTCTCGTACTCCGTGCGTTCAGCGATCGCCTTGCCGGATTTCGCACCTCCCCGGGCCGCTTTGCGAGCAACTTCAGCCTTCGCATCGAGCTCGGCGAGTACGAGGTTCTTCTCGGCAGCCAAGACCTCCGTGGCTTTCATGAGCTCGACCCGGGCCGCCTTATCGCGCTCCAGCTCGAGCTTCTTGTCAAAGGTCTCCTGCGCCACGCGAGCAGCTTGTTCCCACACGCTCTTGGCCTGCTCTGCCACCTTTCGTGAACTTGCTGCAGCTTTGAGCTCCATTATCGATTCCGCTTCCACCTCCTTGGCCGCCGCCTCCTCTGCTGCAAGTGTCGCCACGGCTGCATCGGCCTCCTGCTTCACTGCCTCGACGCCAGGTCTGGAAAGACGAACTGCCGCCGCCTTTTCAGCCGCGTCCTCCGCGGTGCGTCTGCCAGTGGTCATCCTGGCAGCCTTGGACTTGGCCGCCACCACCCGAGCGGCAGCGTCCAAGGCAGCCTGCCGAGCCTTCACAGTGTCCGTCTCGGCCTCTTCGAGGACTTTGTTCGCAAGCATAGATGCGTCCCTCGCTGCCGCGGCTGCCCGTGCGATCGCCTTGCCCGCATTCAGCTTGGCCACTAGCTCCCAGCACGTGATGACGACCTCGACCGCTTTGCGCGCCGCAGACTGTGCCGCGGCCAGGGCGCCGGCGTCGGTAGCAGCCTGCATCATGCTCAGCGTAGCATCTATTCGGGACTTTGCAGCAGTCTCGGAGAGGGCCTTTGCGGCGGTCACGCGCGCAAAGGCGGCCTTTGCAAGGAATGCTTTCGCATTTGCCTCGGATGAGGGTCGCAGCGCTGCGTCCTCCTCCGCCTTTGTAGACGCCTCCTCCATGGTGCGCGTGGCGTCTGCTCGTGCCCGTGCCGCAGCTGCTTCATATTCGGCGCGGATCTTGTTTGCGCTCACGGCCTTATTCCATGCCAGCTGCGCCTCCGTGCTAGAATCTTCCGCGAGGATATGCGCTTCCTCGGCCTCGGCGCAAGCCTTCTCCACCATCTCAATTGCATGCATCGCCATCCGCTTTGCTTGCTCGGCAGTCTCTTCGTCGAATACCTCACCAAGTGATTTCTCTGCTACCAGCTCTGCCACCTTGGTGACCGCTCTTTGAGCTGAAGCTGAGGTATTCAGCATAGCTTCCAATGCCGCCGTTGCTCTCTTGTCGTTCTTCCATGCAAGCGCTGATGCTGCAGCTGCCGCCTCGACCACATCATTCATGTCGTTGGGAGAGCCGTTGGCGCCTTTGGCTTTTTCGTGCAGCTCACCTTGGGTGTCTTGGCGCGAGATACCTTTGGTTTTCAGTGATGATCCTTGCTCAGCCGAAGCATCATCATTCAGACCACCATCGGAGCTCAGGATTGCGATCTTAGGGCTGCGGCTCATGGTGTGCGGCCTCACCCCTTCCGCTCGCCCGACGCGAACGACTTTCGAGCCGGGATCTTCCCCCGGCGCGTTCGGGAAGCTTTCGATTCGATCGCCTTCCGCGGCGAAAGTGCTTCGTTTCGCAAACATAAAGTTGTGAAACCATTTGTGTTCTGCGATATGCGTCTTGTCTTGTGTATTCTCGAACATCTGCCTGACAGAAGATTTGTGAGATCGGGACTGTCCACCGTCTACCACGTCGATGAGCTTGGAAAGAACTTGTAAAGTACCGGTACAGTACATGTGTACGCCCGGGCAAGGTGCCCGGGAGGCAGAGGCCCTTGCCGGGAGGAACCGGACCAGGTCGATGTAGGGGAAGGAAGCCTTCGTGTCCTGAAGAGCGACTACCAATCCGGAAACTAGGGCCACGCTGGGAACCTATACACTTGAGGGCCGCGCTCGGAGTTGTGTGCAGACCCAATTTATGTGCACAACCTATGAAGGGTGAAAGCGAGCGCCCGAAACCAAAATAAGACAAAAAAACTACATGCGGGACGTCCTCTCGCGTGCGTGCGGCAGCAGCGATTACGGCGTCTCTTCCGATGATTTCATGGCGAGATTGGACGCGGCCGAAGCTCGAGACGCAGAGGTGGCGCTTGGTGTGCCGACTCCAGCCTCGACGGCGTCGGCACCGCGGCCAGCCAAAAAGCCGCTTCAGCCGTCGAACAGGAAGCCTTGTGCGCCGCAGTCCAGCACGCCGTCGCGTGAGTGTCGCGACAGCACTTTCGGCAGCAGCAACCAAGCTCGGCGTGCGGTGGCGGCCAAGGCCAAGGCGAAGCTTCGGGGGCACATGAAGGCCAAGGTTGCCTTGCAGCAGGGCAGCCGTGCGGCCTCCGACCCTTCAAGGTCGCTCGCTGCCGCGGGCTACGAGGTGTTAGGTCCCATCGCTGCTGGGGCCTTCTCAACCATCCTGCGGTGTCGCCGTAGGGCCATTCCAATACCATCCGCAGACAGCACTGGCGGCGGCAGCGCTGAGGCGCGTGACGAGAGTGGCCGTGGGCGTGGCGAGCTCGTGGCAGTGAAGAGCTTCGACATGTTCAAGTGCAGCAGCATCCCTGAAGTTGGCGAGGCGCGCGACCGAGAGCTGGGCGTGCTGCGACTGCTGCGAAAGGCGGCGTGCGACCCGTACCCGTCCGGCCATCCGCATATTGCGAACATGCTCGCAGAGCTGGGCGACGTGCACGCGCAGCACCAGCACGCGGTGCTCGAATACTCCGCTGGAGGCTCGCTCGCGAAGCACCTTCAATCGCTCAAGAAGGGGTCGGAGAATGCGCGCGCGATGGCCTTGGCCCTAACGAGAGCCATTGCCACAGGAGCTGTGGTCGCCGAGACGGAGCTGCCGGGGATGCCGATAGGCGTCGTGGCCATTGCAACACGCCAACTCGGGTCCGCTCTCGCCCACCTGCATTCCCTTGACATTTGCCACCGCGATATCAAGCCCGCGAACATTTTACTGAGCGCGAGTGGCAGCGGCGGCGGCGGCGGCGGCGGCGGCACAGCTGTTACGGCAGAGACCATCCAGCTCAAGCTCTGCGACTTTGGGTTTGCTTGCGTATGCGCCCATCACGGCGCTGAGGAACGGCTCACCGAATGGTTTGGGACGCCGATGTATGCGGCGGCCGAGATCGCCTCTCCGGCGCAGACGCAGGCCAACGGCTACTTGGGCAAGCCCGTCGACATGTGGGCACTCGGATGCGTCGTCTTCGAGATGCTCCATCGTCGGCCGGCGTTCGCCGCGGAGGAGCGGTTTGAGCTTGAAAACCTGATCCGCCGCGCCAAGCACGCGCCTATTGACAAGCGCGTGCCGGCCGACGCGCGCGAGCTCATCAAGGGCTTGCTCGACGCGCAGCCGCAGCGGCGGCTCACGGCGCGGCAGGTACTCGACGAGTCTTCGTGGGTAGCGGCGGGGGCGAGCGGAGGCTGACGGGGCGAGCGGCATGTGCATGTTGAGTGACCGCGCGACGGCGTGCGTACGAGCTGCAACATGACTCATGCGAGCCAGGTCAGCTCTCGGCTGCGAGCGGCAGGCGCTACATATGGTGACCAAGCTCCACGGCGGCGCGCGCACCGGCGGGGGAGAGTCGTCTAGACTAGAGTCGTCTACAGTGCATCTCCTTCTGTCCAGTGGCTCGCCCGTATTCCCGTCACTTCGGTGTGTCTTTTTCAGGCAAGTTTCGCGAGACCCCACGAGGCTGGAGGCTGTAGCTCGACTGATGGCGGCATTCAATCTGCGAGGACTCCTCGTCCTCGCGTCGTGCACCTCGCTGACCGGGCTGCTCCCGCCGAAGGCCCCATTGGTGCCGCGGTGCAGCATGCCCATGGCCCTCGCCCCCTCGCCCGAGCCGGCCGAGGCGTTTGACGAGCTTGCCTCGCTGTTCGAGGAGCCGGCAGCGGAGGCGGACGCCTCTGCGGCGCATGCCGAAGCGGCAGAGGAGCCAGCCTCTACACGCCGCAAGAGCCGGCGCAAGAAGGCAATGATCGCCGTGGTTGGTCGGCCCAACGTGGGCAAGTCGACCATCGCCAACCGCCTTACCCAAAATTTCCACGAGGGCGGCCTCGTATTCAACGAGGCGGGCGTGACGCGCGACCGCACGTACGGCGAGGGCTTCTGGGGCGGGCACGAGTTCACGGTGGTGGACACGGGCGGCATCGTCTTTGACGACAAGGAGGGCGAGGTCTTCCTACCGCAGATCCGACAGCAGGCCATGCTCGGCATCGCCGAGGCGTCCTCGGTGCTCCTCGTCGTCGACGGGCAGACGGGCAAGACCGTGCTGGACGAGCAGATCTCCGCCTTTTTGCGCCGTCAGAAGGTGCCGGTGGTCCTCGCGGTCAATAAGTGCGAATCGACGGTCGACGGCGCCATGCAGGCGGCCGACTTTTGGTCTCTTGGTCTGGGCAACCCGTTCCCTGTGTCTGGTCTGCACGGCACAGGAATGGGCGACGTGATGGATGAGCTCATCAAGCCGCTGCCGCCGCCGCCCGAGGAGGGAGAGGGGTGCGTGCTGCGCCTGCTCATGGGCCGTTGATGGCCATCGGGGCTGCCTCGGTGTGAATGCCTCTGTGTGAAGTTCTCTGAGCTCATCGCATGCTGATTGCCACCCTCATTGCATGCTGGTCGAGCGCCTTCTCTTCTGGGCCACCCTCATTGCATGCTGAGCGCCTCCTCTTCTGGGCGCTCAGGTACGACGACGCTACGGACGAGCTGCGCGTTGCGTTGCTCGGGCGCCCCAATGTGGGCAAGTCCTCCTTGCTTAACAAGCTGACTGGCACAGAGCGCTCCATTGTGTCTGACGAGGCCGGCACCACGCGTGACGCCATCGACCAGACCGTGTACAACCACGGCACCAAGTTCACGTTTGTCGACACGGCGGGGGTGCGTCGTGCCGCCAAGGTGCGCAAAGGCATCGAGGAGCTCATGGTGCGCCGCTCGCTCAAGGCCGGCAAGCGCTCGGACGTGTGCTTGCTCGTCATCGACGCGACGGAGGGCGTCTCGGAGCAGGAGAGCCGACTCGCGCGCTTTATCGTCGAGTCGGGGCGCGCGTGTGTCGTCCTCATCAACAAGTGGGACCTCGTCCCAAATAAGGATGACGCGCTGTACCGCACGTCCAAAAAGTACCTGCAGAAACGGCTGCCACAGATCGCGTGGGCCAAGTCGCTCTATGTGTCCGCCAAGACGGGACTGCGCACGAGCGATGTCTTCGATGCCTGCCGCGAGGCCGCCGCACAGCACCGTCGGCGCGTGAGCACCGCCGTGATGAACGAAATCCTAGAGGATGGGGTGCGCTGGCAGAAGCCGCCCGCCACCTCGACTGGCCGGCAGGGCAACATCTACTACTGTGCCCAGGTGGCCAAGCAGCCACCCACGATCGCCATCTTCTGCAACGATCCTGAGCTCTTCACGGGCACATACCGTCGCTACCTCGAGAGCCATTTCCGCAAGGCTCTCAGCTTTGAGGGATCACCCATTCGGCTCCTCTGGCGCGGCCGACCTCGGCGTGAGGTAGCCCCAGGCGCGAAATCCGCAAAGTTGGACTGATTGGACGAAATCCGCAAAGTTGGACTTGGACTGAGCTCGGGCGCCATCTGCGGAGTGAAAGACTCGATCCCTTGAGCTCACGTCGGGGTGTGGGGGCAATGCTCGGATGCGAGAGCGCCGGCGGCGCATGTGTTGACGCTCATGAAGTGGTGAAGCCTCCGCGGACAGGTGGGGGACAGTGCCGAGAAGTTGAGTGATTCGCTCTGAGAGCGATCTTTGACGAATCTTTGACGCGGTATCCTGGTAAGCATGTAGCATCGCGCATCGGGCTGGGCGTCGTTCGCAGGAACGGGACATATGTGGTGTGGCTGTAAGGACAGTGTGGGCGGCGGCGTGGACGCTGGGCGTACCCGCGCGGGAAACCCGCGCGGATCTGCTGTTGACACCAGCCGTGCAAACTCGGTCTCGGACGACGAATGAAGTACGCGAAAATGGTAAGAATGCACCGGCCGCGCGCGATCGTACCTTTTCGCTTTTTTTACCGGCGTGATACGACGTGATACGACGAGCACGGAGCAGAGCGGCATGAGGCATGTTGACGAGTTGTCCGAGCGTTGACGGGGCGTACCGACCGCACGAGACATGCTACGCGGCGTTCGACTATTCGTTTGAGCTTTGATCTCCCCGCGCGACCACGGCCGGCGCACGCGGCGGGGGCCGTGCTGCGTGCAGCTTCGGCGGATCCCGCGTCGCTTCGAGCTCGCGTCAGCCTTCGTCCCCGCCCCGCCCAGCCCCCCCAGCCGCCCCTCTCCCCTGACGTCTCCGCGCGGACCGCGCGCACACGCGTACTGAGCACTCGACAGAATGTGTCCTGGCACTGACACGTAACTGACACGCACACGGCGCGGTACCCGCGCCTCGGCCGCCCCCGCCCATCTCCCTCTCCTCCTTGAGTTCGCGATCAGACGCGCACAAGGCTCTTGGACATATGTGGCGGCGCGGCGGGTGTGACGCCGCGCCCTCCGAGCCAGGGTGGCTCGGCGGCCTTGCCCGTGAACATCGTGGGGGAGCCCGCCATCACGACGGCGGCTAGGCGATCGAGAGGCATGGAGAGCAGCCGGTCCTTGGGCGGTGAGGTATTTGGCCCACGGTCACTGCCCGTCGTCCTATAGGTGCGGTGGCCGTACACAGGCCGCGAAGGCTGCGAGGGGACATAGTGCGTCGGGCCCTTACCGTATTCGACAGGGTCGCGCCTATAGACGAGTCGTTGCACGCCGCCGGTGACGCGCTGGGCGAGCAGTCGAGGGGACGACCAGTTGCGCGACGAGTAGACGCCCGGTGCCCTCGTGGTCGAGCCTGACGTCGACGATAGGTCTAGTCGCTGGTTGGCGATGCTCGAGGGTGAGCGCAGCTCGCCCGCAAACCCCAAGGGAGGCGTCGCCACAGCCATGGCGGCGTCGCGACTAGTGACGAGGGACGCAAACGATCGCGGGCCAGATTGGACAGATTGGAGGTCCTTCATCATCGATGTGGCCGACGCTTGACGAGACTTCGTAATCGAGGCTACAGAGGCCTGCCGGGCCACCGCGGAGGCTTGACGCGCTAGCCCAACATCCTCTACTGCCGCAGCCGTCGCCGCCGCCGCAGCTGCTGCCTCCGCCTCCGCGGCCGCCGCCGCGGCCGCGGCCGCCGCCGCAACCGCCTCCGCCGCCGCCATCGCCTCCTCATCACCCGTCGCCGCCGCCGCCGCCACCGCCGCCGCCGCCGCCGCCGCCTCCACCGCCGCCGCCGCCGCCCCCGCCCCTCCCC
>Ga0210242_100411_pt1 | contig 37896 bp, 19 predicted proteins | sample ChrtobMeP5a_16mM_FD_155445 | JGI IMG/M metagenome (GOLD analysis project Ga0210242, IMG submission 155445) | Chrysochromulina tobin associated microbial communities from unialgal haptophyte culture, Seattle, Washington, United States - P5a_16mM | ecosystem: Host-associated > Algae > Haptophytes >... | reverse complement strand
GGTGGCGGGGCGGGTGGCGGGGCGGGTGGCGGATCCTTGAGCTTGAGCATCAGCGCCGTCTTGAGCGCCGCCTCGGTGACGACCTCGGCCATCTTGTCGACGAGATTGCCGAGATTGCCGAGGTCGTGAACCGTGTGAGGCCGTCTGGGCGGTGACGGCGGTGATGGCGACGGGGGCGGTAGTGCTGGCGGCGGCGAGGGTGGTGGCGGCGCGGGCGGCGCGAAGGGCCTGCCGAGCGAGGCACTCACTTCGTCTGACATGGACATCCGGCCTTTCCCTTTCCACTCCATTCGCTCCGTCGAGCACCCACGGGTGGTGAACAGCCTATGGAAGCCGAGCTGCATCTCAGCGATCATCTCCGAGCCGAGCGCCGTCGTGAGCTGCGTGCCCGCCGGGTGGCCTGCCAGGCTCTCCCCCTCCCATACGACCACGAGGATCAGCAGCAGGGCGTACGTCAGCAGCGAGCGCCAACGGTGCTCTTGGTGCCCCCGCTGCAGCTGCTCCGCCTCCGCCTTGGCCTCGGCTCGCGCCGCCTCCGACGCCTCCGCCTGCTGCTGCTGCTGCTGCTGCTGCTTGTCACTCGTCTTGGTGGCGCTGCTGGGCACGACCTGCCACTCGCAGGTGCCGTCCGCGCGCCGCGTTGGCGAGTAGACGCCCGCCTGCACGCGCCCATTGGACGAGAGGGTGCTGGCGCTGGCGCTGGCGCTGGTGCTGGTGCTGGTGCTGGTGCTGGTGCCGGTGCTGGCGCTGGTGCCGGTGCTGCCGTCGGCGCATCCGTCGGCGCCGCCGCAGGCGCCACCCTCGGCTTCGCCGCCGAAGCCCATGCCAATGATGCCAGTGTACGAGATGAGCAGGAGCGCCGTGCCGAGCGCCCAGAAGGCGGCGCCGCTCAACGGAAGGAATCCGAAGTCGCCCGCGGTGCTCAGCACGGCGCCGACCGCGTACATCCCCAGCCCTAGAAGCCCGAAGAGCCCATGCACGACGAGCAGCAGCAGCTGCAGCGGCGAGGGCTGGCAGCCGCATGCGAGCCTGGCACAGAGGCCCTCCGAGGGCCGGGGAGCGGCACAGGAGCCCTCCGAGGCCAGAGCATCCGAGGGGAGCGGCGGCGGCGGTTCGAGCAGCTGCTCGATCTCGGACTCGATCTCGGACTCGATCTCGGACCGTTTCTCGGAGGGATGGACCTCGCCGGGCGAGAGGTGCATCGATGGGGACTCGAATGGGGACTCGGATGGAGGAGAGGAGACGTCCCCTTCGCCCAGGGCGGGCGTCTGCGGTGAGTAAGGGTAGCCGAGCGGCAGGTTTCCAGCGGCCGATGCCGATTTCGGGGCTTTGGCGCGGGGGTCGGTGCCACACGCGCCGCGGACGTCGCTCAAGACGGCGCTCGGCCCGGATGGCCTGCGGAGGATCTCGGCGACGACCGGGTGGGTCTTGCCCTTCGTGAGCTGCTCGATGGCGCTCACGTAGTCGCCCTGGACGCGCACGCCCCCGATCGCAATCAGCTCATCACCGCGTACGAGCCGTCCGAGATTCAGACTGTCCGCGGCCACGCTCTTGATGAGCACTGACGGTCCCCTGATCGCATCCTCGACGCGCCCTAGCGTGATGCCAAACGTGGTAGGAACACCCTTGCCGTCTCTGGCGCACTCGAGCATAACTTGCAAGCTCTCGCCCGCGTCGCGCCCGTTGGCTGCGGCGCCTGCCGGCGAAGAGAGGCGTGCACCACGCACACTCGTCACATACTGGGGACTGCTCGCCTCGGTGCCCAGTGCCTCGAGGAGCTCGTAAGCTGCGAACTGTTGCTCCGCGGCGGCGGCCGCCTCGCACGCGTGCTCCTCGGCCTGCGCGACGGCGCGCTCCATGGCCATCGCCGCCGCGCGCTCCACCGCCCGCTCGCGCGCGAAGTCCTCCGCGAGCTCCTTTTCAGCTTCCGCATGCAGCTGATGGGCGAGCGCCGCCTTGAGCGCCTCAGCTTCCTCCTCGGCCGCACGGCGCGCCTCGGCGAGCACACGCTGGCGCGCCTCGCTCGCCACTCGGCGCGCCTCCGCCTCAGCCTCCACGCGGGCGCGCTCGATGAGTTGACGGTGGTGCTCCGCCTCCGCCTGCCGTTCGGCTTCGGCGGCAGCGGCGGCGGCCTTGGCTGCGCGCTGTGCTTCGGCACCGCTCATGCGCCGCTCATACTGCTGCAGCTGGTACTGCGTGAGCTTGCTCGCGAGCACGTCGTGCGAGTCCGAGAGGGAGTAGGAGATAACCGCCAGGTCGAGGGCGTGGCGCAGCTGCACCGTGGTCCAGTGGCGAGGAGAGGGTGGCGGTCCTTCCCCTTCTGCTTCGGCCGGAGGCGCAGATGGGGACGATGCGACCACGGCGCCATTGATGGAGGCACCCTGCGGTATTCGAGAATCACGCAGAGCGCTCTCCGCCCCCCCGCTCGCACTCTCGCGCGCGACCGCTTGCCGTACCGCCAGCTGCAGCGACGCCACGACCTCCTCGAGCCTCTCCGAGGGCGATTTCCTCGGCGAGACGGTCCAAGGGCGCTGACGGTCCACAGGGCCGGGTGAGACGGGCGTGGCCGGTGGTAGCACCGTCAAGGCGGCCGCTGCCTCAGCCGCTGCTGCCGCCACCGCAGCACGTGGCAGCGTCCTCGTCGAGGGCGCCGGTGGCAACGTCTCGGCCGCTGACTTGGCAGCACTGGCACGCAGGCCCGAGTATTGGACTGGCACGTACGGCGATGCATCAGGCCCGCTGAACGTAACGCCGCGCTGCGTGCTGCGAGCCGAAGGCATCGCACTCGTCGACGGGGTTGCGGCGAGCGTGGGCGCTCCAGACGAGTTGCGCAAGCGCCGCTCAGCGAACCGCTGCCGTGCCTCCTCACGCTTGGCCTGGAGCTTCTGCCAGCGCTCCTCCTCCTCCCTGGCGCGACGCTGCTGTGAGTCTTCGGCCTCGGACTTGGCGGCGGCATCCGCCGCGGCCGAAATCCGCAGCTGCCGCTGCAGCCGCTCGGCGTTCTCGATTTGCAGCCTCTGCATACGCTCAGGCCGCGTCTCCTGCTTGTACGCCTCCGGAGTAGGGTACTCAACGAATTGGTGTTGCATGCTGTCGCCATACTGCTGCTTTCGGGCCGACCGCAAACTACTCGACTGTGACTTTGGCGTGTCGGACATCGCGTGGGCCACGGTCTCCGTATTACCCGCCGCCACTGGGATGGGGCCCCGAAGCGGAGGAGCGTCGTTTCGGGCGCCCCGATGTTCGCCATCTATTACGAGACTCGTGTGACGTCCTATCGCGAGAAGACTCTCAATTTCGACGTGTCGATAGACCATTGAGTCTGTGAAATGAGGGTGTTGTGAATGAAATGAGGGGCGGTGAGGCCTTGCCCATGAGGACCGAGGTGCCTGCCATGGTGGCGTCACCGACGCTGTTCCCGCACAATCGCCAAGTCCCCGAGTTCGCGGCGCACCCTCTCATCCAGCGTGAGGCGAGCATCTACGAGTCGGACTGCACCTGCACGCGTAAGGTCGAGGAGGGGCGCGCTCAGCTCCATGCCTCTCTCGACCGAGTCCTCGTCATCGACATGCGGATGATGTGGAACGGCATCGGAAACTCGCTCACGCGATGGCTCGCGGTGCTGCGGCTGGGCACCGCGTCCGGACGTGCAACCTTCTTGTGGATGAGTGATCGCGAGCTGCGTGCTAGCAAGCACGCAGCGCCCGCCGCAGCGCGTCGATTGGACGAGCGGCCGCCACCCAGCCGCTCTTCCAACGCCACCATCTCTTACACGGCCGACGGTCGTGTATTCCCGCGCCGCCTGCGCGATAAACGCGGTTCCAAACAAAACCTCAAGCGCAGATACGGTCATCTTCGCCCCGAGGGGTTCGACCTCGGCGACTATTTTGTGGCAGTCGGCGCCGACTACCGCTGGTCGCGCTCCACGTACCGGCGCGTGGCCACGTCGATGGCAGCGCGCTTCAACGTGACATCGCCGACGATTGTGAGCTACCATTGCCAGCATCACACATGGGCGTGCATGAAGCCCTACTTCGAGGTGGGGCCGATGGCTCCTGCGCAGCCGGATGACGAACCAGCCGCCCTCGACCGGGGGTACGACGCGCCGCCCACCCAGTACTTTTTCGAGCACGAGCATGAAAAGGACGGCCAGATCCTGTCGTGGCTGGCGGCGCGACGCGACCCGTGGCTGCTGCTCCGGCTGCACGAGCAGACGGCCCTCGAGCCCTCGCAGAACGCTGCCCATGCCGCTCTCTCGGGTGCGTGGCTCGGACGGACGACCGGCTCGTCCAAAAACGCCGACCCGGACGCCGGTGTGCTGGCCGACCCCGTGGCAGCAGCCGACAACGACCCGCTCTGGCGCAACCTTCTCGCCGATCGGCTGCCGACGCACGCCTGCGGCACGTGCCTGGTCCGAGCCGACGAAGAGAAGGACTGCGTGCGTGATCGACCTGGCAAGGGCAACTGGCGACCGAGTGGCAAGCCGACAGAGCCAAAGTTACTCGCTGCGTACCTCGCGGCTTCGCGTCCGGCGTGGGCGCAGGGACTTCGCGTGCTGCGTCGGCTGCGGCGCGGCGCGCGCATGATGGCCATCTCGACAGTGTGCGAGACCTATGCGGTGCTCCGGCCACGCCCGTGGCTGCAGCGGGCCATGCTCACGTACCTTCGCCGCTTGGAGGAGGCGCGCGGCGGCGGTCCTCTCGTCGGTATGCACATGCGATGGCCTCTGATGACCTCTGATTGCCTCTGATGACGTCATCTTTCATCAGGTAAGCACATGCGCACCGGGGTGCTTGGGAGCGCTCCCTCATCATGTGATTGCCTCCCTCATTGCATGATTGCCTCCCTCATCAGGTATGCACATGCGCACCGGCTTCGCCGACTGGCAGTGGTACTCGGCCACTCGTCAGGTGGATGCGGCCGAGCAGAAGCGGCTCGCTGCAAGCGAGTGGAGCCGCGCGGCCACCTCGCCCCCGCTGCCGTATGCGCGCCACTGGGCGACTCTCGAGGGTATGATGCTCGACTGTACCGCGCCGGGCTTGCCCTTGGGCACGCCTTGCTTCAAGTGGCGCACGCCGCGCGAACGCGTGTCGCCGACAGTGGCCATGGCGCTGGAGTACTGCGCCGGCAACTCGCCAGCGCTGGCGGGCGTGCGGCCGCTACCCATGCCGGGCAACGGCACGCTCGCCGCGGCGGTCGAGTGCGTACACCGGTACGCACTCGAGCTTACAGCCCCTCGCCTGCCCCAAGCCCGCCGAGGCAAGTCGGGAGGCAAGTCGGCCACGTCGCCGCGGGAAGGCGCGCCACGAGTCCAGTGGGGCGTTCTCGTGCTCGGCGATGCGCCGGGCTACGTCTCTCTCGTGCGCAACTTACCGGCGCTTGCAGGGCGCGTGGTCGAGACCAACGACGCCGGCGCCGTCGCTCACACCACCTTCACCGGCTCTTGCCCGCCCAACAGCGGCAAGTGTGTGCAGATGGGCACGCACAACCCGCATGGCGGCTGGACTCGCGCCATGATCGATTACTACATAGGAGGGCTCACCGACGCCTTCGTGACAGTGCTCTTCTCCTCCTTCCCCGGCGCCTTTCTCCGCCGCTCATTGCTATGCTGTCGGCATCGCGCCCACTTCGGCGCCATGTACTCGCAGGAGTACAGCCACCGCGACAAGCCGATGCGCAATCTGGACTTCCTGCGCGCGATGATGCAGACGCATGAGGTGGGCACGGCTCAGGCTGAGTGGGCCGCAGCCCATAGTGCTGCCCCAGTGGAAGTGGCACCGGAGGCCGCGACTGAGCCGGGACGGCCTGCCATCATCGAATGATGCGATGTGCAACCGTGAGCACAGCTCGGATACAAGTATACACAGTCCAGATACGCAGGGGCGTGACGCGTGTGTGGGTGTCAGAAGAGTATTGGGTTCACAGCCACCCATCACCGTTCACAGCTCACGATGGGGTTGCTGCTCCCCGGAAGCGTCTCCCTTGCCACGCCAGCCCGCGCATTGTGGCAATGGCAGTGGCGTCTTTTTTTAGATTGTACGGCACGGTATTCGGCACGCTGATCTTAACATCGCACTCTGCTGCGGCGCTCGCCGCCAAGAAGACGCCGGCGAAGAAGACAACCGGTGTAGCCTCGACGGGGGCTCGGGGCTTCAGCGCCCAGGCGGGCGTGAGCAGCACCAAGCTTCCATCCCTCGGCGATCCTCAGATGGACGCAGCCTTGGCATCTCGGTGCGAGGTGCTGCGCACGCCTCGAGGACAAAAGGACGCGCAGCCGTGGCTGGAGCTGGGCTCTCTGCTCGTCAAAGCCAAAGAGTACTCTGAGGCCGAGCGCGTCTTCCGTGCGGGCTCAGCGCGCGTTCCGAAGAACGAGATGCTCTCCGGCGCGGCGCTCATGCTCGGTGGCGACTCGGCTGCCTACTGCCGCAGCGGCATCGGCGACCTGCCCTCCACACCCGCCGCCTTCGACGACGCGAACTTTGAGAGCTTCGAGGCGCCGCCGGCTGACCTGCGCGGCTGGGACCAGGCGGACCGTGCGGTGGACTGGGAGGCGTCCGAGCTGGCAGTGGGCCGCCGCGGCGTGGTGCACAAGAGCAAAGGGCCGTTGCTAGATCCGGCGGAGTGCGCGTGGGTGATCAAGCAGGTGGAGGCGCAGGCCGCCATCTCGGGATGGACCACGAATCGTCACGTGCAGGCGCCCACGACCGACATCCCTGTGTCGCAGGTACCTGACCTCTGATGACGTCTGATGACGTCTGATAACCTCTGATGACCTCTGATTGCCTTATGATTGCCTATGATGACATATGACTGCACTCTCATCAGGTACCTGATTGCACTCTCATCAGGTACCTGCGATCCGCGAGTGGTTCGACCGCTCGCTCGCGACGACGCTCCTCCCGATGCTCGCCAGCCGCTTCCCACACGCGGTCAAGTCCGCCGCACAGCTGCGCGTGATGGATGCCTTTGTCGTGCGTTACGACGCGAGGGAGCAAGCCTCATTGCCTACCCATCAGGATGAGAACACGCTCTCGTTTACGATCGCCCTCAACGACCGGAGCGAGTACGAAGGCGGCGGCACCGTCTTCGAGAGGCTGCGCCCGATGGGCGCCGTCACGGGCGCGCCCTTCGAGCAGACGATCCTGAACGCGGACGCGGGCGGCGTCGTCGCCTTTCCGGGCCGACTGCGTCATGGCGGCAGCGTCGTGACCTCGGGCCGCCGGTACATCATCCCGCTGTTCATTTACGTCGACTCGAACCGCAGCGGGCGCGAGGCGGGCTATGTGTTGCGCCACCTAGGTATCGAGCCAGTCGCCGCCGGAGATTTAGGGCTCTCGCGATACGCGAAGCAGGTGCTTGAGAGCAGCCGGCCAGCGGAGCCCAGCGAAAACGCGACCTAGGCGATAGTCCCCAGCGGCCCCACAGCCCACTGGCATATCCATAATCGAATAGCAGTGGACACGCCTCGGAATGTTTGTATGCGTTTCATATCACACGTATGGTTAAGCCACGCCCAACCGCCATTTAAATTTTATGATACGGTTTTCACACCAACTCACGTTTTTGCTCCCTACCCAGCGCCACGTCGCCCACCGGGCCGCCCGCCCCGCGCAACGGATCTGGGTCGGCGACCCACTCGGCCTCCGACAGCTCAGCGAGCACAGCGATGGGAAGTCCGTCAGCAGGAGGCGGGAGCACCGTCGCCGCTGTGTGAAGTCCGTCAACAGGAGGCGGGAGCACCGTCGCCGCTGAGGCCGGATCAACAGGTCCCTTGGCACGCGTCGAGGAGCGCGAAGGCGCCGCCTCCGTGCTCATCTCGGCTCCAAACAGGTTCGTCTTGGGCTCGTCGGCAAAGAGTCCGGGGAAGCGGCTCGTGGGTGCCGTGCTGGGCGCGTCTTGCACTGCAAACTCGTTGGGGTCGTCGGGGTCGTCGGCCGGGGGGGGCTGGGGGGCCTGGGGGGCCTGGGGGGCCTGGGGGGCCTGGGTGGGAGGTTGAGGGGCAGGCGCGACGGGCGCGGCGGACAGCGCAGTGGCGGCCCCTCCTCTGCCTCTGCTGAGATGTCGCTGCTGTAGCAGCTGCTCCTGCTGAAGCTGCTCCTGCTCCTGCTCGTGCATCGAGAGGGAGAGGGCGAGCGCGAGCTGCAGCTCGGGATCATAGTCCGTGGCCGCGGGCGCGCCGCCGGGCTTGCCTGACAAGTAGACCACCTCTGGGTCAGCGGTCTCGGCCACGCTCCTGTTCACAGCCTGTTCACAGCTGCCCCTGCGTGCGTGCGATAGCAGCTGCGTCGGCGACTTCGATATCCGCGGCGCCCTGGGCGGTGGCGAGCCGGCGCTCGCTGCGGCGCTCCAGTGCGGTGGCGGTACGGCGCTCGGTACGGCGCTCCTCGACCCTCGCGCGAGGCGTGCCTGTGGCAGCGGCGGCGCCAACGGCGACGCGAAGCCGCCGAGGCGGAGCCGGCGCTCATTTTCATCGGTGACGCTCGATGGCATCAGGAGTTGGCCGGGGGCAAAGAACTCGTGTAGGTCGTGAAGGTAGTCGACGAACTTGAGCTTGCCCCAGAGCGCGATGCCAGCGAGGGTGAAGCTCACGCGCAGCCCAAGCGTTGGATGGACCATGTAAAAGGCTTTGAGCTCCTTGTGAACCTGCATCGGGAGGGCCGAGAGCAGCGTGCGCAGAAAGTGGAGCGTGGGGCCGCACTCGTCCGGCAGGCCCGCCGCCAGGAAGATGAGGACAAACGGGCGGCCGACGAGCTCGTTGGCCTCGCGCAGCAGCAAGAGGGCCACGGACTCCGAACGCGGCGTCTTGAAGGTTTCGTCACCTTCGGCTGCCTCGAGCTCAGAGCCGCACGCCGCGTGGATACGGCTCGCGACGAGGATGAGGCTCGGCCGGCCCTGCAGGTCGGTGCCGCCGCGGTACACGAGCTCCTCACGCTCAACGTGCGTGAGCTCGCTGCGTTGGGCGCGCTTGATCATCTTCGCGTACTGCTCGCGCGCCTCGAGCTCCTCCTCGTCCTCCTCCTCGTCCTCGTCCTCCTCGTCGGGCACGCTCCTCGCGCCGTAGTGAGCACTGCCGCCTCCTCCTCCGCCTCCGCGTCCGCCGCCGCCGTCGCTTCCGGTGCTGCCATTGGCGCGCACGCGCCCATTCTGATCGGCGGGAGGGACGAGGGCACCGATGCTGCGTCCGTTCACACCGATGCTGCGTCCGTTCACACCGATGCTGCGTCCGTTCATGGCCGCGCGTTCATGCGCCGCGCGCTCCGCCCGTCGAGCTGCCTCGAGCGCTTCGTCAGCCTCCGTTGGCGCTCGCTCATCCCTAATATGGCGCTCATCCCGCGTCTCGAAGGCCTCCTGGATCACCTCCATCCACTCCTCCCACCAGGGGCGTTCGTCGTGGGAGCCGTTGGGCAACCTGACGCCACCCGCGACGATGGGCACACTGTGCACACTGCGCACACTGCTGCCGCTGCCCGCGACCACGCCGCCGCTGCCTCCCACCCCTCCGCCGCCGCCGGACCTGCCACCCCCTCTGGCGACCCGCTCAGCCCACTCACCAGCGTCGGACGCGTCCGCGGAGCGCTTCTTGTACCGTTCGTCGGGGCCTGGGAGTACGGACTTGAATTCGCCGAGCCCGTCGGGCCCCTTGCCGCCTAGCAGGTCTGCCCAACTCTGGTCTCCTCCTCCTCCGACGCCGCCGCCGCCACCGCTCAGTGGCGCACGCTCCGCCAGGACCCATTCATAGGCGCCCCCGCTCCCTGCCGCCGCCCCCAAACGGCCTCCCTCGCTACCCTCCAGAGCCGCGCCCGCCGCCACCGAACCAATGGGCGCCGGCGCCGTCGCCGCGCTCGCTGCCCTCGCGGCCGTCTTCGCCATCGAGGCAGAGGCTGGCGACATATCGCTCGGCCCCCGCGAGGGCGTGAAGGCGCGCATCGGCGAGCCGAGTCCCGCGCCCGGGCCAGTCGAGATTCGAATCTGGCGCTCCACGGCCAGGATCTCGCCGTCAGCGTCGCCGAGCATACGCCCTGAGAGACAGTCTCGTGAGCGCCCTAGCTCGGCGGGCGTGCGGGGGAAGTAGAGCGGTAGGCAGCGACTGTACGACTCGAGCTCGTCCTGCTGCGGCATGAGCAGCAGCAGCACGTCGATCGCGCCCGGATGCCGCTCGAAGAACCGTCGGATTGTGCGCAGTGCCACGTGGCAGCCCTCCTCGCGTGGATAGTGCTTCTTCTCCACGTCGTGCAGCGGCAGCAGTGCCACGGTGCGCAACCCTTTGTCTCGGCACAGCTGGAGCGTCGTGCGGTACGCCCAGTGCAGCGCCGATTCGGCCGCCTCGGCGTATTGCTCCCGATAGCGCGGGCCTATGGCATGCACCACCCGACGCGCAGTGAGCCCGTGGCCGGCCGTGTCGCACGCCTCGCCCGTGCGGACCGTTTCGATTGCAAGCACTTCGCGCTCGAGGCCTGTGCCGCCGTGGCTAAAGATGTCGCCCACTACACCCGTCCGATCCGTAAGCGCCTCGTTGTTTCCAACCACCAAAGCGTCCACGGCCAGCGTCCACGGCTCCGATGCACGAACAAGCACGATGCGACGATTGATGCTCTCTTCGATGGCAAATGGAGGTGGCGACGCGCCCTCCGCGTCGGACGATGGCACGTCGGCATGTCGCTCCGTCAGGCCCGCGAGGCTCGCGTGCCACGAGACGAAGGCCTGCGTCGTCATGGACACGCGAAACCCAACGCGTCTCTGTGACGAATCCACGTGGCTGGACGAGACTTCGTGAAACTGTTACTGCTCGTCGTGCGCACGTTTGCTGCGAGAAAATTAAAAGGTCGTAGGATTCCACTGGGTATCCGTCGTGGGCCGCCTGGCGCCATGTAAGGTGTGTGTATTCTGAGCGGGCAGTAACAGTGCCGTAGCCCCGGTTGTCGCGTACGTCGTATTAACGTTCACACGGTTCACACACATAACCCGGATTTCCTATGCACCCCCAGCGACGGGCCGACCGACGGCCGACCTTGAACTCAACTCGCCGCGCCGACTTGGTGACCTCAATGCCTGCGGCCGCCACTTTGATCGCGCTGCCACACCTCGGCAGAGTCTCGCGCACGAGCCCCGACGAGGCACCTGTGCCCTACATCGAGCAGCCAGCAGAGACGGCCACCGCACTCGCCGGTCAGTTCTCGCTGCGCAATGCGTGCGTCACCTTTTACAACACATCCTCCACTACACGGCGTGCACACTTCGTCTCGTTAGAAGGTGTGAGCGCCTTCGTACACGGATTTAACGAGTTCCAGCAGGGCTTTCGCCGGCTTGCCATCATTCGGCCCGTATCTGGCGCGCAAGAGCGCGAGACGCTCCGCGATCGCTGCCCGCATCGGCAACTCGGCCTTGCAATGTCGTTCTCAACGGACAACATGGGCCACCAGCTTCGCCACGCGCCGGCGGACTACGCCGTCCTGCGCAAACATCTCTCCGCGGACGCCGACCTGATCCCAGTGGCTAGCCACTGGGCCGGGCTTCGGTGGGACCACGCACCCACATTTCGCTCGTTTGCGTGGGAGTTTACCGTGCGGTCGTTGAGTGCTGCCACTCCCGAGCAGCTCACAACCAACCTGCGTCGGCTCCTCACGCCACCGTACTGTGCGTGCTACGATCGAATCGAAGGATCCGTGAGCGAGCACAACCCATACGCCATGCACGAGGAGGCACGGCGCACTCAGCGGAATTGGCGCGACGCGGCGCTCGCCAACGCCGCCCTTTTGCTAACGGCAGAGCAAGCAGCTACCGCCGCCGTTGCCGACCGGCAGCTGTTGTACATCGCTCGCGCAGTGGGAACGCGCGTCGTAAGCAACGGGGCTGAATTGGTGCGCGAGCTTCGCGCTCACCACCCTCGCGTGCGCCACGTCGTGCTCGAGCGGCTTCCCGTTGCGCAACAGATGATGACCGTGGCCTCGTCCGCGGGCCTCATTGGCGCCCACGGCTCGGGTCTCGTGTGGACAACCTTCCTGCCTGCGGGGTCGCGCCCGACTGCCGTGATCGAGATGCTACCGCGCACGAACTCCATTTACTGGTCGTACGCGCTCATCTTCCCCGACCTGTGCGCGCCGCTTGGCGTGCGCCACTGGACCGTGCGGGCCGAGCTGACGCCGACGCCCACGTGCAAGCCCAAGGGTTCGCGCAAAGGAGACACCGGTTCGCCGCTGCGCTGCAACCTGACCGTGCAGGCGCCTGAGCTTCTGCGAGCCGTCCGTCACGCCGAGGAGTGGATCGCGACCGCCGCCGCTCCAAAGGGGCCGGATTTGTACGATTCGTGGCGGCTACTCTCTTTAAGCTACGTGCACATTGCGCCGTGGGGCGTGCCGCTCGCGGCACTGCCAGAGTCAAAAGCAGCACCCGAGTGGCTCGCGGCCACCCAGCGGCCACTCACCACAAGTAAGCAGGCGCACGCCGAGTCGATCCGGTACGCACAGGCGTGGAGCGATCGGACAGGTGCGGGTCGCGAGGAAGACCCTTTGGATGCTGTTGGCTGAGCAGCGGTGAAGCCTGCGAACCTGATGAGTGCATCGAGACGTAGATCGTAGTTAGCCCAGGACGTTCGGAAGTCGTTTCTCGTGATATACTAAATTCAATCCATGTATCGATCGCGTAGACAATCCGGTCGTGGTACGTGGAATCCGTTAATTCCGTACGGTACCACGGATTCCACCGCTCGCCCCCCGCCGCCCCGGACCCCGCGCGGTCCTACAATAGCGGCCAGAGCTAGAAAACACAAGGAAAACTGTGTCTTTAAGGCTCTTCAGTTGAATTCGAGGCGCTGCGCGCGCAAAAAAATCGAAATTTACAGTGACCGCTTTGCAGAGCGATTTTGGGGGGCGCGGGGGGGGGGCGCGGTCGGCCGTTTGAGGCCGTTTTCTGATTTCTTCCGTCTGATTGCGCGGAACATGACCTTCATCCCCGCGTTAACGCCCGATCCCGGGACCCCGTCCTAGCGTGCGGCGTCCCGGCCCGATATCACAGTTTACTGAACACACTCGCGCGGAACCGTCCGACCGGCATGTCGATCCCGCATCCGTCCCCCCCGTCTCCAACGGATTCGCATGCAGCTGTGCAGGACGACCGCGCCTGCGCGACGCGCTGCCACGCTTGAGATCAGATGACCTGGTGGCTTGTGCCACGCATCTCGTTCGTTCACTACTTCGTGATCTCGCCGCGCCACGCATCGCACAAGTGGCTGCACACATGCTGCTCAGACGTGCTGCTCTGCGCTGCGTGCCGGCGTGGACGGCGGCACAGGCACACCCTGGGCCGGCGTGCCACTCGCTGGCGTCGCCCACAACGGCGCGCCCACCGCAGCACCCGGCGCCGCGCTTCGCGGCGTTGGCGGCTGAAAGGAGGATTGCACGGCCATGGCCGCGACGACACACGCTTGCGGCAACGGCCTGTCAGGCGGCTGTTGCCGCCACGGCGGCAGCACATTCGGTGCCGACGGCGGTGTCGGCGTCGGATGCGCCGGGGCGACAGAACGGGTGGACGGGTCGGGCATCAGAACTGGCACATCGCTTACCACGCCAGTGCCAGAGGCTGCCGCTGTATGCTGTGCCAGTGGTAGCCTGGCTGCGGCAGTGGACTTGGTCTGATACTGGTCGTCCCAGAAGGGCACCGCCGCTGGCGGCACGTACGGCTTCCGACGGAGCTCGCGCGCGACACACGCGCTGAAGGTGAGAGACAGGAGCATTGTGACGAAGAGGGTCAGCTGGCTGAGGAGGCTGAGGGTGGCGCCAAACGCGACTGAGTCACACACGCCATCGGCGACGGCTCTGCAGTAGGTGGGCTGCAGGTACGTGCACGACTGCAGGGGAAGCACCTGCGCCTCGTAAAGCGGCTGCACATCCTTCAGGAGTGCTTGCAGCTGCCGTGCGTCGTCCGTCGGACACATCTTGAGGTCCCCACTGATGATCTTCTCGAGCTGCTTGAAAGACTCATCGGCGTCTGTGAGCTGGGCTTGTAAGTCGTCGACAAAGCTTGAGTCGCGACAAAGCGAGTAGAAGTCGACCAGCTCGCGCGCCGGCGAGCCCATTTTGAGCCCATCCCAGATGTGGCCGAGTTTGGCGTCCGGCTCTTCACATAGGTCGGCGCTGCTGAGCGCGACGAATGCGTACACGGCCGTGGTGGCGAGGAGGATGAGGGTGGCGGCGAGGAAGATGAGGCTCGAGGCGCAGTCAAGGAAGCGTGTGCATGCGCCCGTGCAGCCGCATCGGCCGCACGCCTTGAGCACGAGCAGCCGGAAGAGCTCAAGCAGTACGCCGATCAGAGCGAGCCCTGTGGGGATCATGAGAGCGGCGCGCAGGATGGCGCTCACGTCGTATTGGTTCTGCTTGCCGCGCACGTCAAAGTCGTCGAGCTGGGCGAGCAGCGGCGTCGTGAACTTTTGAACCGACGCGAGGGATTGCTGCGCGTCGGTGATGTACTGCCTGGCATCAAGCAGCGTCTGCACGGGCATGCGGGGGCATGCACTGGAGTCGGCAATGAGAGCATCGAGATGGGGGAGCGCCTGTGAAGCTGCCGTGTCGAGCTGCTGAGCGGCTGTGTTGGTGCTGGTAAACTTGTTCAGGGAGTCGTCGTAAGCATCGAGGATCGTTTCGACACCATTGTCGACCTCGGAGACGCCGAGCTCGAGCATCATTGCGGCAGAGGCGAGGACAAGCATGAGTGACACCACGTACGCCGTCGCCGGAAGGCAAGTGCGCTGCTGGCCGGGTTTGGGGTGGCGGCAGCCGCAGGAGCGGCACAAGCACATGCAGCAAAAGACGTAGGCGACATAAAGGATTAACATGGCCGTCGGCAACACCAGAGCGGTGGCCCACGTGGATGTCCAGTAGTCCATTGCGGATGCCGTCACATCATAGACCGCAATGTGACAATCTAGACCGCAATGTGACGGCCAAGAAATGCGCGGCACGGAGTCCTCGAGCAAGAACTCCAAGTTCAGCAATCGCGCTTGCGCTTTCGAGTAATCGCAAGTGGCATTGGATCCCATGCCGCGCTGCCTGGTGTACGACGTGTGTGTCGAGCACCAAGCGGTGTGTCGAGGAACAAGTTTTGTTGCTCACCGCGGACATGTACTTTAGAGAAGTTGGTCATTTTCTCGGGCGAATTCACATGCGACTCGGCATTGCCGACACTGATTTAGCTGCGCGACGCCGACTCTAACAAGATCATCCCTTGGCCTTCAGCTTCGCCTGCAACTCCTCGATCTTTTTCTGCTGCTCTTTGAGCGCTGCCTCCTGCTTCGCAATCGTGTCCTGCAGCAGCGCCGAGTCGCTTTTGAGCGCACCGCCGCCTCCGCTGCTTTTGAGCGCACCACCGCCTCCGCTGCTGCTGCTGCTGCCGGCGCCCTTTTGCATCTTGTGCCATCCATTGCAAAATTGATCCAGGTCAATCTCGCGATCACTATTGGTGTTAACTTCGGCGACGAGCTTCTCGATCTGGTTCTCCTCCACTACCTTGTTTTCCGTCAGGTACGCCTTCATCGAGTCCAGCGGGATGCGTGCAGCTCCCTTGGACACCACCTTGAACATGGCCTCGGCGTCTCCCCGCAATCTGCGCCTCTCTTCAGCGGCTATGCGCGCAGGGGCAAGCACCTCGTTGGCCTTGACCACATTGATTGCCTTCTTGTAGGTGGGCTCCATGCCATCCCACTCCTGCCCCGTGTACTTCTTGTACCACGCGAACTTGGCATCCTGGAAGAGCCCGCCCCGAAACTTGCCGCCCACTTGGAAGGCTTCATCAGTCTCGTCTGGCGGCTCGAGCCTTTTGACGCGCCACTGCATGAGGGAGCGGTCGTGGCCGCCCGCGGAGATCAGCTTGAGCTCCTCGAGGCCCTTCTCGTTCTTGTACTTGAGCCAGCGCACGTTGGTCACAAAGGACGAGTGGCCTAGATGGTAGTGGCACGGCTGCTTGTTGACGACCGCAGGGTAATTGAGGACCATCACGCCCGAATGGTTGTCGGCGACCGCGACGAGCTGGCGCTGGTTGCTGCCGTCGCGCTCGAGCGTGGGCGAGCGCGCGACCATGTTGATGTCCGGGTTGATGTAGTCGGGCGGCCAGATGCCCATCACGTCGAAGCCAAAGCACGAGGTCCACGAATCCCACTGCTGATCGCGCTGATCGTCGAGAATCTGGCGTCCGTAGAGCTCCCTCTTGCGACCGCGCAGCGGTGAGGGCTGCCCAATCGTCCATTCCGGCTCGGGGTCGCCGCGATCGCAATTCCAATAGAGCAGCTCGTACGCGTTGCACTGCGACTGCAGCATCTTCGAGTCTGCAGACCAATCTATGTGCAGCACTGTGGCTGAGTGGCCCGTGCAGCGGGCGAGCCGCACGTACGTAGAGGCGGCGCAATCGTACAGGTCGATGGTCTGCTCGCGCGACGCGGCCGCGAGTGTGCGCAGATCGGGTGAGTAGCGCAAGTCTTGAATGGCCGAGGTGCAGTCGCGCAGCGGCCAGATGGCCATCTCGTCGACGCGCGAGAGCACGAGCTTCTCTCCCTCCCAGTCATTATTCTCCTTGAATACGAAGATGCACCCGTCTGTACTGCCCACGGCCAGGTGCTTGCCATCGCCGCGGAACTCGCAGCACGAGGCCGCTCGCCCCTTGAGCGACGCCGGCTTGCCCACCATCGACTTCTGATCCGCTGACCAGATGTAGATCTTGTCGGACTCGCTCGCGGAGGCGAAGATGTGTTCCTTTGTCGGGTGTGCCGCGATGCCGTTCACGTCCGCTGCGTTGCCCTTGACGAGCTGCATCACGTCGGTCGAGTTGTCCGGCTTGAGCTTGAGCTTCCAGATGTCGCACTTGTCCGTGCCCACAATGAGGTCCTCAGAGCCCGGGAAGCAATCGAGCGACTTGACGGCGGGTGGCTGCGACGCGCCGTTGCCCGCAGCGGGCGGCGCCGACTTGCGCTGCCCCAAGTCGCGCGGCAGCTCGATGGTGGCCTTGTACAAGGGCACCACACCATCGAGGTCCTCCCAGACCTTGATTGTACCGCCGCCGCCGCCCGAGAGCAGCGTCGCCTTCGGGTCACCGCCGCCCTCGCGCACATAGCGAATCTTGAGTACCTGCACCGTGTGCACGTGCGCGCGTGTCTTCGGTTCGGTTGGTATGGGGGCATCGACGAGGAGCCGCTTCTTGGCCGAGTACTTCATCGGCTTGGACGGGTCGGGCGTCTTCTCTTGAGGTTCCCACAGGTAGATGTTGCCGTCCGACATGCCCGTGACTACGTTGCCGTTATCAAGGAACGCGCAGCAGAACACGTCCTGCACGATGATGTCCTTATTAGGGTTCGTCTGGTCGATGAAGCTGCCCGCCTCCTTGGTCCAGCTTTGGGGGTAGTCGGGGTCGCTCGGCTGGGCGTCCTCCTTCCAGAAGTTGATAAACTTGTTCCCGAAGGTCACAAAGTCGAAGTGCTTGCCGTCGTCGCCTATCTCGACGGGATTCCACATGACGCCATAGCACTGCGGCGGCACGCCCGATTTCGTATCCGCGCGGTACAAGAGCTTGGCGAACCGCCACTCCCAGACGAAGATGGTGGTGGCGGGGTTGCGGCACGCGGTGATGAGCCTCTGGCCATCCTCAGAGAAACAGATCGCCTGGATACCCATGCACCCCTCGTCGGGCTCACCTGGCTGGGCCTTCTTAGGTGGTTTCATCGGGTCGAGGTTTTGGCGCGCTTTGGAGCGATGAGAGAGGCGCATGAGCTCCTGCATCGAGTGCACGCACCAGATCGAGACGAATGGGTCGACATCCTGCCCCTCCTTGGTCTTCGCGATCGGCCCCTGCCCGGTCGCGCAGTAGTTGCGCGACTCGTCCACTGCGACCGCGAGCACGCCCTTAGTGTGCCCCGTGAAGAAGCGCTGATTCACCTCGTCGAGCTTGCCGTCGGGGGTTTCGGACCAGTTCAAGACGATGCCGACCGCGGCGGTGGCGTAGACCACCTCCTTGGTGGACGTGTAGAAGAGGTTGGATGTCAAGACCGAGGGGATGGGCTCGAGGTATTGCTTGCCCGCGAGCACGCCGTACTCGCAGCAGCCATTGTAGCCGTACACGTGCTCGAGCTCGAGCTCGACATCGGGCGGCTGGCGCGCGCGCACGATTGGGTGCACCTGGCCTTCCTTCTCCCACGTGTCGGTGGCCCAGCGCGAGGGCGGGTACGAGCCCGTCACTGAGTGGCCGGGACCCGCCGACAGCGGCTGGATCTTGGCGTCGAACATCCGGTCGGCCGCTAGCGTCTCCTTTGTGGCCTCCAGGACGAAAGGCGTGCCGCGCGGCAGGCCCTTTGTGCTGCGCGCGTTCATGTAGTGTGTCTTCGTCCACGCGAGCAGCCGGCTCTTGGACGTGAAGAGCGCGCGCGTGAACACCTGGTAAGGGAGCCGCTTCTGCGCGTCCTGCCCAAATTTGCGGAAGAGCGCTCGCCCCTCGGCAGGCGTCATCGTCACGCCGAAGCACTCCAGGCAGCGCCGGAAAGCATCGAGCGGCAGCGTGCCGCGACGCTCGTGGTCAAAGGTCTGGAAGGCGCGGATGAGGACTGTCGTCTTGCGCTCGTGGTAAGGAGTGTGCCGCCCCACCTCGCCGCGCAACTTCTCCTCGAGCTCGACAAGCCGCGACGGCGGCACCTGCTTCTCCTGTACGAGAAGCGCGGACTCGCGCTTCTTGATGAGGGTGAGGTCTGCGATGCCGGGCGCGCGGCGCATGTTGACTGGATTGCCCTCCGCTGTCAGTATTGGCCCGCCGGATACCACCGGCCTCGGCTCTCGCTGCTCATAGTCCATCGGCAGGCCATACTCCCTCGTCGACCACCACGGCGGCTTCTTGTTGGCCGCGCCGCCATTGTCTCGCGCGGCCATCTTGAGCAAGCCCTCTTTAGGCTTGCCACCCTCGCCTCCAGGTACCAAGGCGCTCTCCATTGTGTACGGTTGCCCGCGTTTTGCCTCGCAGAGCGCGGCGCCGAGATGAGCAACATCCAACGAGTTCATCGGAACAATTGGCATATGTCGTCCTCTTTAATGGTTTACTTCGTGGGTGCCCAGCGCCGTCACACTCTCTCGACGCTCGTGTACACCATGATGCGGTTCGTTCTACTACAATGCCCGCAACCCATGAACAGTGTCATAACTACAACCCGGAACGGATCGGTTTCGCGTTTGAGGGCCCTTCATCGCTCTGCTTTTTCGGCGGCAGCGTGTGGGCCGGGTGTGGGCGACATGGTGGCAGCCTCATGCAAGAAGGCTGGCCTTGAGTGGCAAATCGGCGATGGCCCGCAGCAGCACCTCGTGCGTCGCGCGCTGGTTGAACTGAAACGCGAGTGCGGCGGCGGTGTTGCCGTTTGCGTCGAGCGCCCCGATGGTGGCGCCTGCTTCGATGAGCATCTTGACACACGCGGTCGAGCCGCGCGCCGCGGCCCAATGCAGTGGGAAGCGGTCGCCGTCAGCGTCGCGCTTGTTGACGGAAAAGAGTTCCCTGAGCCGCGGGTCCTTTTCAAGCTCCGACGCGCGCTTTCGCTTCTCGATTTCGAACGCGCGCAGGAGACCGGCAAGTTCCTGTGGATTGCCCAGAGCGCAGCGCATCGAGACCGGGCCCTCCGTGCCCGTCATCTTCTTACTGTCTTGGCGAGGCGCTCCGTACTTGATGAGATCGCGGATTGCGGGCCGGTCACAATCGACTGCGAGCTCGCTAGGCGTACGCCCCTCCGCATCGCGCGCAGTCTTGTCCGCGCCGGCCTTGAGCAGCAGGTCGATGCACTCACGATGGCCGCGTGCCGCCGCCCAATGCAGCGGCGTGCGGTCGCCGTCAGCGTCGACCGTGTTCACGTCGTGGCCAAGGTTGAGCAGCTCCCTCACCTGCGACAACTGGTTGGAGGCGACGCACAACGAGAGGCCCTTCAACTCTCCCGTCACTTGCTTCGGGTCCTTGTGCTGCACCACGCTGGTGAGCGTTCTTGAGGTCAAGAGTACTGGGCGCCACGTGGAGTACGCGGTGTACGCGTTCATCATGCCGCCGATCGAACCGGTTTGGGACTTCCTAGCGCTCGTCCCACCCGTAGGCGGCGTCATCGACGACCTGCCGGTGGACGTGGATAGCTGGACTGACTGACCTGTGAATAGCGGGAGGGGGCGCTTGTCGAGGGCAAGCGGCGGCAGCGCGTCGGATCCGGTGGTCCGCTGACCAAGCCGCTGTCTCGCCGGCGAGTGAACTGTCGCCGCCGACTCCTCCGGAAGCGCGTCAAGGTCGCGCTCAGGGATTCCGTATGGAGGGTCGGTCGCTTGCTTCTCCTGGAGCAGGCCGGTCGGCGACTGGACCCTCGTGTTGATCATCATGCTAGCGCCCATGAGCATCATGTGCTTCTGCTCCTCGTACATGCTCCTTGGACGGCTATTCCCGTCGTCACTCTCTTCGCTCTCGTCGCTCTCATAGGACTGGATGAACATGGACGGCATACTTTCTTTGGAGCGTGCGCTCCCCAGGCTCTCTTTGGAGTTCGACCGGCTGATTCCATCCAATGAGATATCCGTATCATCCATGCTGTCTGTGGTCTGAATTCTGGATCGAGTTTCCTTGGGGTCGGTGTTGGGAACCTCTACACTGCTCTGGGCTCCCATGGTTGCACCTTTGGTCGGCGTATGGGCTCGAAGCGGAACGAGCGCTTCTTCGTACGAGATAGGCTACTCCTCCCCTCTCAGGTTCCTTCGTTGTTTCGGCACATTTAAATTACCAATTTAATTCACAAAACTTTGAACGCGTCCTTCTGGATACTTTCCTGGAAGCCACGCCCCTCCTCAACACCTTACATATCCGGATACGTGTAGTAGATTCCGGTGGCCGATCATCTGTGTCGGCTTTGAATCTTAGACGGGCGGACGCCAATGGTCGCGCAATCGAAGTTGGCCGTGCTTCAGTCCGAGTTCTTGGCCCGCACCTCGAAGCACTGGATCACAACCACCGGCACCCCGTGGCCGCCAGTGGCTGCAGCTTCGGCCGGGCGCGCTGCGAGCAGCACAGTGACCCCGGTCGGCACAGTGCTGCCCAATAGGAAGATGCTCAAGATGCTACGCCGCGCCATCACCTTCGCGACAGCACGCGTCACCTTCCCCAGGGTGGTTCGCACATCTGCGAAGGCCGCAGTCACGGGCTCAAGGGGCGTTGCGATCGCGACCAAGAGCATGGGCGCCGCGGCCAAGGCCGTCTCGTCGGTCGCCTCGGTTGGCGCCGTCAAGGGGGCCCAGGTTAGCGTTGCGATCGCGACCAAGAGCGGGGGCATGATTGTCGGGGTGGCCAAGGCCGTCTCGTCGATCACCTCACTTGGCGCCGCTAAGGGGGCGCGGATGAGCGCTGCGATCGCGACCAAGATCGTCTCGTCGGTCGCCTCGCTTGGCGCCACCAAGGGCGTACAGGTTAGCGCCGCGATCGCCACCAAGGGCTTGGGCCATAAGGTCGCGAGCCTCCTTGTCAGGGTGGGACCGCCCGCCTCGCGTCTCGCGCTCGTAGTGGCCGCGTACGCTGCGGAGGAGGCGGCGCGTAAGTGGGTTCCGAAGCTGCTGGTCGCGCGTGCACCCATGGCCGAGCTGCCCGAGCCTGCCGCCCGGTGGCTCTTTGCCATCGGTCCGGTGGTACCGGACGCCTCGTCGCCCCTGCTGACGTCGACAGTGCTCGCGCTGCTCGTGCTCGCGCTCGCGTTTGTGACGATGCTGGGACTCAAGGACCGGCTGCTTGGGCGCTCGAGTGCACTGACGCTGCTGGAGCCGGTGATGCCGCGCGATAGGATCACCGCGGAACACGCGGCCGTGCGCGATAGGGTCGCCATGGAGCACGACTCACGTGAGCACGCCGCTGTTGAGCCGATGCGTAGACGGATCGGGGGCGCACGAGCCAACGAGGAGCAGCAGGGGGAGCAGGAAGTTTCCGAGAAGAAGGTGCGATCCGTGCATGAAATGACCAAGGACTTCGAGCACAGGGCCAGCCCCACGCTCAAACGTGATACCCCTTCGCCCGAGCCGGCAGCGGCCAAGGCGGCGGCAGCGGCCAAGACGGCGGCCGAGGCTCAGGCTGCAGCGGCGGCCGAGGCCAAGGCGGCGGCCGAGGCCAAGGCGGCGGCCGAGGCCAAGGCGGCGGCCGAGGCTCAGGCTGCAGCGGCCGCCGAGGCTCAGGCTGCGGCCGAGGCCAAGGCGGCGGTCGAGGCCAAGGCGGCGGCTGAGGCTCAGGCTGCAGCGGCCGCCGAGGCTCAGGCTGCAGCGGCCGCCGAGGCTCAGGCTGCGGCCGAGGCCAAGGCGGCGGCCGAGGCCAAGGCGGCGGCCGAGGCTCAGGCTGCAGCGGCCGCCGAGGCTCAGGCTGCGGCCGAGGCCAAGGCGGCGGTCGAGGCCAAGGCGGCGGCTGAGGCTCAGGCTGCAGCGGCCGCCGAGGCTCAGGCTGCAGCGGCCGCCGAGGCTCAGGCTGCGGCCGAGGCCAAGGCGGCGGCCGAGGCCAAGGCGGCAGCCGAGGCCAAGGCGGCGGCCGAGGCCAAGGCGGCGGCTGAGGCTCAGGCAACCCAGGCGTTGCAGAGGGTCAGGGAGGCCAAGGCGGCTCAGGAGGCAGCAGACAAGGCGGCGGCGGATCGGGTCGAGGCGAACCGGCTGTTTGCCGTACAGCAGGCGGCCGAGGCGGCTGAGGTGGCCGAGCGCGCAGCAGCCGCTGGCGCGGAATGTGAGCTCTTCTGCGTCAACATCCCGCTACCGGTCCACGGCGGCGAGAAGTTTGTGTGGACGGTCGACGACCGACTCATGCAGTTCGTTGCACCGGAGGGAATGCGCGCGGGCCAGGAGCATGAATATGAGCTGACCGCCCATCAGCTCGCCGCCGCGCCTAAGCTGGAGAAGTTCGGCCTCCTCATCCCCCTCCCTGTGCCAGGCGGCCAGAGCTTTGTCTGGACCGTCGACGACAAGCTGATGGAGTTTCAGGCGCCGGAGGGCATGGCCGTCGGCGAGGAGTATGAGTTCGAGTTCACCGAGCTTGAGCTGCTGAGTGCGCCCTCCGTGGACGCACCGCTCGAGATTACTCCCCCAGACCAAGACGGGTCGCCGTCGGACGGCGCGAAGACGACGCAGAACCCGAGCAAACGCTCGGTATGGAAAGTCCTCGGGAAAAAGGGCAAGGAGGGTACGCCCAAAGCGTCGCGCACCGTCCGCACGGCAACATCGCCCTACGATCCCGAACTCGACCCCGACAACAAGAGAGGCTCGACGCGGCGTCAGCTGTCGTTTGCACGCCGGGTCGCGAGCGGCTTCCGGCTGTGAGCAGGGATGGCCGGGGAGGCATGATGCGCTGCTACTATGGATGCCTCATGCGTGAACAGGGAGATGGCTGGCGCTTGCAGTTACGTGTTCGGTGTTCGGCGCCGCCGTGACTCGACTCGCGAGTCGAGCCGCCATCCCAGCCGACCGGACAGCGGCCAGGTGTCGGCTACCGTACCGTACTGTGCCTCCGGTCGGCGTCGGCTAGTTTTTTGGCCAGTGTCTATGATGCACGACGCGATGTATACGTTAATACGCATATTTATAGCTATATAGGTGCGATGCCGCGTATTCGAATCACCCCGCCCGGTAGCCGTGTCGCACAGTGACCGCAGCGGCACAGCCGCTGAAGCTGCGCACTAGCTGCCCTTTCACGGCTGCCGCTGCCTCCACCGTCACCGCGGCCTCTGACGCCAATGCCGCCGCTGCCGCCGCTACTTGTTCACCTCTTGTGACCGCGCGGCGCGCTCACGCCTTGGGCTCGAGACCGAGCTCGATAACGCAGCGCACGCACGCCATCGCCTTGTTGGCATCGAAGAAATCGGTATCGTCCTTGAGAGTTGTCCTGAGGGACGATTCCATGTCCACCCATAGTGTTCGGCCGGGGGCCGTTGCGCCCATCTTGCGCAGCTGCTCCTTGAGGTTCGTGGGCGAGAGGCCACCTGCATAGCCGAACGGCAGCTCTGGCGGCGGTGGCGACCTGCAGAGGAAAGTGAGTGCGCGCGATGCGCACGTGAGAGAGCGTGTGAGCGAGCGAGAGCTGGCGGGCGGCCGTGCCTACTGCGCGCGAGCTGAGAAGAAGCGAGGGGCGCAGCGTACGGCCAGCTGGTCGCACTCACGCCGAGGCCCATCGAGTCGTCAAAGAGCAGTGACATGTTGGGCGGCGGCTCCTCTAGTAGCCGCTCCCAGAGCGCGCGAGTGTTCTCATTCCTCTGCACGATGAACTCGATATGAGGCAGTGTGGCAAAGGCGGCGCGCAGGCGCGTCACAGTCTCGGCCGCGGCTGCGTCGGTCGAGAAGAGGCTCGTGTCGCAGCCGTTCGCCGCGGTCGCGTTGATCTGAAACCGCGTGAAACCCAACTCTTGGTGCATGCGCTGCACGAATTCAGTATCACCACGAAGCAGCTCATCAACGCGGGTCGAGCACAGGTGGCCGGCGAGGCGCATGGTGCGCTCGACGTTGGCTGTGGCTAGCTGGGCCAGCCACATCTCCGACGCGAATCGTGGCAGCCCGGCCTTTTCGGGCCGAAACAGCACTCCCCACTCAACCCAGTTGTGCTGCAATGAGATTGCGGAGAGGAGAGCCGGCTCGACGGAATCATCGGCGCCACAGAAGCCGACGCAGCGCAGATGGATTGTCGAGGTGTCCGAGTTAGTCGGGGCCTCCCTCGGACGCTTCAGCACGACGCTCGTCATGACGTTGGTGAACACTCCAGTATCCCTTGCCTTCACGCGACGTGAATTTGCTGACCAATTTTCCGGTGTTCACGTTCACGTTAGTTTGCCGTTCCAGCATGACGCACAAACACCGGTCCCGCGGAGACACAGACGTACCGGCCCGCCCTGAAGAGCAGTAGAAGGATGCTCATGCTGGGGCCGGCCCCGGCGGCAGCCGGCAGGCGGCACCATGGGCGGCGTCGGTCCGTCGTCTGCCACCACCGAGCACCGACCCCGTGAGTGCTGCGTGCTTGGCGCGGTCGCTCGCGCGCGCACCGCAAGTAAGCGCAGACCGCAGTGGGCCCAGTGCGCGTCCGCCGTGTCATCCGCGCATCGCGGCGAAATAGGTCCGATCGCACGCGCTATACACAGCGCGGACCGTCCCCGGGGCGTCGCGCGCATGATCGCGCGATGCATCCGCGACCGCGATCGCGCCGCGAGATCGCTGATCGGAGATGGAGATCGACGACAGAACTGAGTACATAAAATTAAAATGGCTTGCAAAAGCATCGGATCCTCAAGGTTTCTTACCGAGCTCCACTCGACTGCTCTGTGCCGTTCGTAACGGGCGTACCGAGGTACCGTACCGGCTGCGGATCTGCATGCTGGACGCAGTGCGCGGATTTTACATGTCACGCACACACAGGTGAACTCATGAAGAGTGGATTGCGTCCGCGCACGTGAGGCTCCTCACTCCTCTCACTCCTTCTTTGCCTTCTTTGGCTTGCTGCCCCCTTCATCAGTGGCCTTCTTGGCGTTGCTCGAGTCCGCAGGTGCCGCGGCTTTCTTGCCAGCGCCCGCCTTCTTCTCGTCCTTCTTCGTCTCGGCGGGCGCCGCCGCCGAGCTGCCGCCGCCTCCCGAGCTGCCGCCCGCGCCAAACTTCTCCTCAATCTTCGCCTTGCGCATCGTCTCGTATTCCATCCACGCATCGAGCTCCATGCCCGACTGCATGAAGCGCGTGAAGTCGCGCTCCGACAGCTGCGGGTTGGTCGCGGTCGACTTTCGCTCGCGCGGCCCGTCGACGATCCCTGACTGTGCCTCATCCGCCGCGGCGGCGCGCTCGTCATACGCGAGCTCAGCCGCATGCAACCATTCCGGGAGCTCCTCGAGGTGGAGAAGGCCCGGCGTCTCGCCGCGCTCGGCGTCCATTTGGTTGAGAAACTCCACCTCGTCCTCGCGCGTCATGCCGAGCGTCGCGTTCGGGCGCGCGAGCATCTCGTTGATCTCCTCGTCGGTCGGGATCGCGTCGTCCACGTCGTCGTCGGCGCTCTGCGCGAGCACACGCTGAAGCGTCTCGCGCCGCTCGGAGGCGTCACTCGTCTGGTTGAACTTGCCCGCCTCGATAATCTTGGCCTCCTGGTCGAGCTTCTCGTTGGCAGTGGCGAGTATCTTCTCTTCGATGGGAGAGGCGGTGATGAGACGGAGCACGCGAACCTCCATCTTCTGCCCGATCCGATGCGCGCGCGCCATGGCCTGAAGGTCCATCTGCGGGTTCCAATCGGAGTCGAAGATGATGACTGTGTCGGCCGCTTGCAGGTTGAGCCCCTGGCCTCCTGCGCGAGTCGAGAGCAGGAAGATGAAGTAGGACGGGTCGCTGTTGAACGTCGCAAGGAGCGCGCCGCGGTCGTCGCCCTTGGTGTGCCCGTCGAGGCGCAGGTGCTTGAAGCCGTACTGCTTGAGGTGGTCCTGCAACAGGTCCATCAGCTTGACCATCTGCGAGAAGATGAGCACGCGGTGGCCGAGCGCTTTCAGCTTGGGCAGGACGCGGTGCAGCAGCTCGAACTTGCCCGACGAGCGCCAGATGTGCTCGGGCGTCTCGTTCCTCGCCCTCTCGTACTGCTCCTCGCCAAAGTGCAGGTATGGGTGGTTGCACACCTTGCGCAGCTGCATCTCGACATTATTGAGCCCGGCAAGCTTGACCGCGCCTCCCGCGCCCACCATGCACAAGCCCTGCCCTTGGATTTGCTTGTACATGATCTTCTGCATCGAGGAGAGCTCACACTTGAGCACGTACTCGGCCTTGCCTGGCAGCTGCGCCAAGACCTCCGTCTTGAGCCGGCGCAGAAGGAAGGGGCGCAGCACCTGGTGCAGACGGTTGATGACGAGCAGCGTCTCCTCCTCTGTCATCGAGGCGTCGTCAGAGCCCCCCCCGGCCGCGGCGAGCGGTGCTGAGAACCACTGCTCGAAGGTGTCGGCGGACGCAAAGATCTTTGGCAGGAGGAAGTTGAGCAGCGCCCACAGCTCCGTGAGCGAGTTCTGGAGCGGCGTTCCTGTCAAGAGAATCCGATGCGCCGCCTCATACTGCAAGAGCGTGGACGCGAGCTTGGAAGCGGCATTCTTCATGCGGTGGCCCTCGTCGATGATGATGTACGTCCAGCGCCACTTTTTGAGGCGCAGCCGGTCCTTCATGATGAGCTCGTACGTCGTGAGCACCACGTTGAAGGGCGGCTCCGCGGCCTTGTCATCCTTGCCGCCCATCTCTTGTTCAAACAGGTCTTTGCGCGCGTCCGGCGAGCCCTTGTAGACGACTGTGACCGCGTCCGGGCACCAGCGAGAGAACTCGAGCTGCCAGTTGGAGAGCGTGGCCAGCGGCACGATGACGAGGAACGGGCCGCGCAGGTGCTTCGACTCGATCAGGTACGCGATCAGCGCGATCGTCTGGATGGTCTTGCCCAGACCCATTTCGTCGGCCAGGATGCCGTTGAGCTGGTTGTTGTGCAACGAGACGAGCCATCGCAGCCCTGCCATCTGGTACTCCTTGAGTTGGCCTCCCTTGAGCAGCTTGGGCTGCTCGTCGATGCGCGCCTCCACCGTGTGCGCCAGCCGGTAGTAGGTCGAGCGCTCCGTATACTTTTCCGCGTTCGACTCGCCCTTCATGCGGACCGCCGCCTCGAGCTCCGCGGCCATGTCATCCTCCTCCATCGAGGCTGAGCCGGCGGTGCTCTCCTTCTCGCGCACGTCCTGCTTCTGCTGCGACATCTTGGCGCCCAGCTCGAGCAGGTACTTGTCCGTCTCCTGCAGCAACTGTGAGATGCGCTCGTTCTTCGAGTCGTTGACAAGCTTGATGTATTCCTCCATATTGTTCTCCCGGAGCGCACGCAGCCTCTCCTTGCGCTCGCGCTCGCCGTCGCGCCGATCCTTGCGCGCCTTGCCGTCAAAGTCGGCGAGCACCGCCTTGCCTAACCGCTGGGCCGCGCGGCGGGCCTCGCGGTGGAAGCCGCGGAACTCCTCAGCATGTGCCGACACACTCGAGAGGAACTCGTCACGCCGACGCCGGTGGGCCAACTCGTCCTCGGCCGAACGCTTGCGCTCGTTCCGCTCAGCCTCGCGCAGCTCGCGCGCCTGGCGCGTGCGCCGCGCGCGCCGCAATGAGAGCGTCGCGTTCGCCTCGTCGAGCAGCCGCGAGCGGTCGGCATAGCTGAGCACCTCAGCACGCAGCGCCCGCTGCTGCACGAGCAGCGAGGGGAGCTGCCGCCCGACGGCCATGGCGACGCGCATATGAGGTGGCATATCGGTGGGCACGTCGCGAAGCTCCGCCTGCCGCGCCTTGAGCCGAGCGAGTAGCAGTGTGTCCTGCTCGCCCTCCGCGGCGAGCAGCTCCTCTGCGCTCCGGATCTCAGCGATCGACGGAGGTGTGGGAGCACCCCAGATCGCCCCCTCCCACACCGAGGGCGGAGGGGCGATGCCTCGCGCGAGGTGGCGGTAGGCTGCCAGCTGTGCACAGAGCTGGGGGTCGCTCGGTCTGGCGCTGTCGATCTCCATCTCCATTGGTGCGAAACAAAATAGACGCCCCGCCTACGCGCCGGTGACGAGGCTCCCCACAGTCGTCGCATTGCTCACCCTCCTCACAGATGTATCATTGGCAACCGTCCAATTCGAGCGGACCTTTTGGACCTAAAAGCGCTTTGGCTGTTTCAAGTCAAACGGAAGAGCTGACCGCCATGGGCCTCACGTCGAGCACGCCTTACCCAACCAAAACCATGGTGCCGCCGCCGTCGAGCACGCCGAAGCTGGCGCCCGTTACTCTACACGTCTTTCCCGGCTACCAGCTGGCTGGGGGCAGCCAGGGGCAGCCACTTGCAACATCATCATCGATCCAGTCGGGCCTTGGCCCGCAGGTCAAGTCCCAGAGGCCGAGCACACAGGGCTACTCCTTCAACCGCTCGGGCACTGGGCGCGAACGGCATGCCAAGGCATACGATGGTGTGGTGGTCGACCCAGTCTACCGCGGCGAAGAGTGGAATCGGCACACGATCCCTGGCACGCCGATCCCTGGCACGTATGAGCAAGCGGTGTCGCTTGGCAAACAAGCGCTCTCGCAAAGGAAGCTCGCGCCCTCGTTTGCATTCCCAAAGTCGGGCCGATTTGCGCACCAGGATCGTGCTCATAAGGCGAGGCTTACGCCAGGGCCAGGCGAGTACGTCAATTGAGAGTTCATCAACGGGTGGCGTGTGGCGCTTTTGCCTTTTAAAAGCAGAAGCTACGGTTGCTCGGTTGCATACAGAGTTTTTTTCTCTAATCCACCCACAAATACCGGGTATGTCTTCTCAGACTATGACGTTAGAGACTCGTCAAACACGACGTGAGCTCAACTACAGCTGAGCTTGAGCTTCTTGTCTCAACTTGTGACCGTCGTCACTCGTGTCATACAATTGATTTCAATCGATATTCGTGCATGTTGCGGGTTGATACATGCGCCACTGATGAGACGTCGCTGATCTGAATGATAGTAGTTGTGAAATCGACGCTGTAATATCTCGCATAAGCTCATCGACCAGCCTTCCAGAGGCGCATTTGGGTCGACAAAAGTGCACTCTGGTTGTTGCGTGACCAGGAATAGAAGTCGCTTGGCTACGTCTGCGTGCTTGCATCTGTTGGCGAGTCGACGTGGAAGCCCCGCGTTCAAAATGGGTCCATCGGGCTGAGCCGAGAGTCTGAGAGCCATGGGCGCTCTCCCTCCAAGGTTGCCAGGAACGCACTTACAAGTCGGCCGCCGGGTTCGAGATCGGAACACATCACAAAGCCATGGCCAATGTGCTGCGATCGTCTGTCGGAATCTTCGATCTGGTTCAGATTCCGCGCCCTTGCGGTGTATGACACGTGCAGCTTGTCGACTCGCTGCGTGTCTGTGCTTCCCAGCTGGGCTTCTCCGAAGGCGCCATCTTTTTCAGCTGCAGCAGCTCGTTGCCCCCGCAGCTGCGCACAAAGGCGGCGCGTGTTGGCCAGAGCTTCTTCAGCATCCTCTGCTAGGTCCTCTGCTCGGTCCTGTGCTGGGTCCTCCACATCTTCTGCAGCTCGTCGCGCGGCATCTGGTGCAGTTCGTTGTGCTCGCAATCGCGCACGGATCCGAGAGCAAAGAGTTAGCAAAGAAGGTTCTGTACGTTCTTACGAGCCGTCGCGGCGAGCGGCGAGTTCTCAAATGACGTCAATTCACACTCGGCTTTCCGCTTTCCTGAATTGTTCTGCCGGTCATGGCTATCCTTTTTGTCCCTCCTTTGACCTCAAAAAGCTGCTCGGGCAAAATGCCGTGGAGCAGTTCCGTGGACCGGTCCGCCTCGGCAGAGCGCCTTTTCGCCTCATTTCTCGTCTGCTCCATTTTCACGGCGCTGGTCGCAGCTTACGGCTGGCAGCCACCCGACCCGTCGGTGCACTGGCCTGGGCACAGCTGGATACACTTCATGAAGCGCCTCCACGTGATCATGTCCATCGGCGCTTTCCTCATCGAGGTGTGCGCGATGTTCTTCTCACTCTTTGCGCTGCACCGTGTGCTCGCTGGCGGCTTCGACCCGCGCGCGCACTCGACAGCGGAGCTGCTCGTGCGGGAGCTAGAGTTCGAGCACGTGGCAGTCTGCTCCTACTTCTTCGCCGGCGCGCTGCTGGTCATGGGCCCGGTGGCCATCCGCTGCTTCTGCATGGTCCAGATGGGAATCCGCTCCAACTCGTTGGCCGCGTCTGTGTGCTGCCTGATCGTGGGCATCTCGATGCTCATCCTCACCTTCTTCAACGCGCACCTCGCCTCGTTCCCGTACGACTCCATCGAGCTCGTGATCTACCGCTTCGTGGAGCTTTCGCTCACGCGCTGCGTCGAGGGCGGCGCTCAGTCCGTCATCACCATCCTTGCATGGACCCTGCAGGCTGTCTCAGTCGTTCTCGCGCTCATCTCGATCGTGGAAACCTTCCCACAGTACTACTACCGCGAGCTCAACGTGTACGCGAGCGAGATCTCCGCGGCGGCCGTGTGCACCCCGGCACACGAGAACTCCGTCTCATCGGCAGCGGAGAGGCAGAGAGCCCAGACTCCGGATGGCATCGAGTCTGAGGACGCGCTTGCCCTCGGCGAGATTCCACCCCCGGGCAGCACGCCTGAGCAAGCATGGCGTCCGCTCAAGGACCTGCCCGCTAAAGGCGGAGCTTCGCTCGAGCCGCATCTCTTCGGCCAGGCGTCCGCTAGCGCTGTCGGCGCCGGTGGTGGCGCGAATGCCGGCGGCAAGGGTACAGCGCATGCTCCGTCGCCCATACCGACCGCCGACGGCATCGCGAATGGCCTACCGACGCTCGCGGCGGCGGCGGGTAGTGCGCCCGCGCATGCGGTGCCCCAGCAGGGACTGCTCCACCCGTGGTCGCTCGCTTTGTTCGGGCATGAGCGCCCGTCGATCGGCGCCGGGGGCGGGCTTTCGGGGGGCGCGCTTTCGGCACCGATCGCAGGCGCGCCGAGCGCGCGCAGCCACCAGCGGCAACGTAGCGGCGAGGTGCGCTTCGCAGTGCCCGAGCGCTTGTCACACATCTCCGCAATGTCGAACGTCTCCGCGATCTCCAAGGTCTCATCGGTTGCGTCCTCGATGCAGTCACTCGATTCGTTGGCCGTCGACTGAGAGACTGCTCAGAGGCCCCGCCCCCGCAAGCGACCGCGTCCTCACTACCGTGTTCTCGTGCAAATTGTCCTCGGCGCGTGGTCGCCAGACGCGGCAACCGGCATACTGAGAGCGGTTCACAATCATCAGACTCTGATGACGTATGTTTTGCTGGCGCCCTTGTCAGGGGCGAACCACCGGCAAGCTCACCGGCCAAAAAGAATCACGAGACTTGTGTGACCCGAGGAGTTACAACGCACCCCCGATCTTTGTTTTTGGGGCGATTTCGACGTGTGACGTGTCCATTCTTCCCGAGTGTGTCAAGTGTGGCCTCAGCCACCGCTGACGACACCGCGGCCGCGCGACGCCACTCAGCTCGACTTTCTCGTGTGCGTGCGCGTGGGCTCGATGCAATCGTCAGCAACGCATCGCATCGCGGCAGCAATGCGATCGCCACCGGCGTTCCGCGCGCTCAGCAGCAGCGGAGCAGGCGGCCAGCAGCCTCGAGCAAATGTGCCGCTCGGTGTGCCCAAGCAGCCGAGGGGCGGTTTCCTCGGCTGGGTTGAGCAGCGTCGTCATTCAATCATCCACGTCTGCTTCTCTGGCATCACCGTGATGCTGTCGCTGCAGCTGGTCAACTCCGCGCACAAGGCCGAAGATACGGAAGCAGAGCTGCGCGCGCTGCTCAAGGAGGAGGCGCGTGTGCGAAAAGCGCTGCTGCGGCGCACGCCCGCGCTGGCGTGCGATAACGGCTTGCCCGCATCCAAGCAGGCAGCCTTTGAAAAGTCGCTCTTTGCGCTCGAGGCGGAGATCATTGAGGAGGACCCAGCGAGCGTCAATGCGGCGGCAGTGCTGAGCGATCCAGCCAGCACGGGCGCGCCGCCCGCAGCGTCCAGGAAGGTTGCCGTTTGGTGAGGCTCCGCCACTCCTCGCGTTTTCCATAGATTGCGCATTATCGGCTATGATGTGTTTAGAATTCACTTCATTTGCCCCGAGTATTGGCTGAGTGTCTTCTGTCCCTCGTCAACGTCACACGCGCTCACACTCACACCGGCCCCCGCGATACGGCGATCCGTCAAGGCGTCATCCGAAACACGGCATCCGCCGGGCCGCCGCACTGAAACACGACAACCGAACGACATAGGAAGGTCGGAGGTACCAACCCAGAGTGACAGACCAAGTCAGAGTTGTCTCAGTGAGGCACGATTCCCGCCTCAGTGCGGTCGTTAAAACCGTCTCACTGAGGCGGGAAAATCCGACTCACTGAGGCGGAAAACTGCCTCACTGAGTGGGAAAACTCACTCAGTGAGCCGGAATTTCTGTCTCAGTGAGTGCAAATCTCTTACAGCCACGTTACCATACCTAGCCCGCAGCTTGCTCCCCCATGTGTCGGCATGCCTGTCTGCCCGTACTCTCTTGCACTCGGTATGTACTCGGTATGCACCTGACCCTTACACGCACACAGTACCCACATCAACAGCGTCCTCGTTCGCCACCCCGAGGCTACTTGCTGACACTGTCTGTGGGGAAGGTGGGGACCCGCCGGCTGGGTGTCGCCGATCGCAGCCGATCTCGTCGTGGCGAGTTTCGTCAATTGGACGGGTTTCGTCAATTACGACGGGTTTCGTCAATTGCGCGATCGCTCCACCCTTCCAGAACCCCTGATGGGGGTCTACCGGCAATCCCGACGGCATCGGACCGTCCATGGCATCTCCATAGAGATGTTTCGCTTGTCACTGAAACATGTCTGGTGTGTAGCTATCCCAGAGGGACCTTGCAATGTGGGTGTATGAGAGCCACCGGCCGCTAGCGTCAGCGACGTTCGGCAGTTTCGGCTCGACGAGCTGGCCGAGGCGGGGCAGCCACTCTTCCCGTTCTGTTGCGCTCATCTCGTGCCACCGTGAAGGCACGTCGGCTATGTTCGAGTCAGTCGGGACATAGTCGATGTAGAGGGACGCTAAGCCCCTGGTGGCGACGACGAAGTGGAATGCATTGACCAGCTTCGCGCAGTCTGCTTTTCCTGAGTAGCCCTTAATGAGGCAGCCTATGGCCCCAGAATTGTCGATCCATAATTGGACCGGGCGCCCCTCGAAAAACTCCGGCGGGAAGCTGAGGAAAGCCGAAATGGCCGCGATCACCTCGAATTGCCCAATATAGGTGTCGCGTTTGCGCACCTCGTCGAGGAGTGTCACGATGCTCGCCGGGACTGGTGCATACGACCAGAACGATCCACGCGTCGGGTGGATGACCTTGAACCCGACGTGCCCGGAGGGGGCCTGGTTACCTTTGCGTTTCTTGCCTTCGGCGTCGGTGAAGATGATGATGGGGGCTGCGTCGGAACGGAAGATTGGGATTCTGCAGTTGGGCATGATGTCGCAGAGCAGCCGGACAAACTCCATGGAGTCCATGGCCCATTCGGAAAGAGGGCCTGGCTCGCGCTGTGCTGCGTGTTGCTGCAAGGGCTGAAGGCAGGCCTTGCCGATGCTGCTGAAAGCGGCTGAAAGGACGAACCTGGCCTTGCCTATAATGCTCTGTGTGATGGCTCCTGGCACGACTCTGGCTGCGAGGGCTGTGTCGACTAGGTCTCGAAGCTTCTTGCGTCGCTTCTGAGTGATGCCAACGACGATCGATCCGTGTGATAGCATCGTCGAGAAGTCGGTCAGGACTCCTAGGTACACGTTGGATGGGTCCATTTCTTCGTGCTTCTCGTCTGCGAATGCGAAGCCGAAGAAGGTTGGCGAGCAGATTTCGACCATGCATCTTGCGCCAGTCTTCTCGGCGAAAGTCGGCTCGCATGTGTCGAAGTCGTCAACGTAGTGCTCAGCGACGACGCCTATGAGCTGTCTGGCCACTGCGATGAATGCTTCGGGTGCTCTGTTGAAATTGACGACTGCCGCCAGTAACCCGAAGTTGTGCCCGGGGACTTCGATGTACACGACCTCGCCGCCGGCGTCTAGCTTTGGGTCGGGGCGCCACAGCGCGACGAGGGTGAACTGCGGCTGGCTGGTGGGTGCTCGGCGGTACGCCGCGAAGAGATCTTCGAGGCCGTGCTCCATCATCGGGATGGGCTGACCGGCTTCGGCCGCTCGTTCGGCGAAGGCTCGCGCGACTTTTGCTGGGAAGTCGGAGCGGCTGCAGACTACCGTCTCGTGCATCTGCGTGGCCTTGTTAAGACCGTTCCTCTTTGCGTCGTCGATGCACCTCACTTTCTCTCCTTGCATGATGGCCGATCGTTTGATGGCACGCCACTTGCCTCTGCCGTACTTGCGGTCAAGCTGCGCGCCCGACACCGGGCCGAAGACGAGGCCGGCTTCGATCTCTTCCTCCGTCCGCTTCCAGCACATCCTCGCCCGCTCCACCTCCTCCGCTCCGGAGGGGGGCTTGCTGAGCGATTGTCTGATGGACCTGTTCATCGCGATGTTGGTCGCCATGAACTCTGCCTCCGATGTCTGCGCGGGGGCGTCAATTTCCCTGAAGACTCCGGAGTCTGGGATGTCGAATGCGACGGGGAACCCTGTGATGTACCGGAGGGCAAGTTCGTCGTCGGGCCATTGGATGGCCTCGAGAGCGACGACCGTCCACGCGACGTTGAATTCGTCGGCGATCAGCTGGGCGCACGGTAATTTGATGCCGTCGAGCACGCTGCGGAGCGGTTCGAGCAGGCTGGCGATGACCCTGAGGCGTTTCATGCGGCGGTCTCGTTCGGCGACGATGCCGGGGCCGTGCTCGGCCACGAAGTCGATGGCCGCATGCAGATCGGGTGACATATCGGCGGATGCGGCCGCCTCAGCACCCTCGAGGGGGTCGGGTCGTGCGAGGGCGGCAGCCTCGAACTCTGTCTTGCTGAGCTCGACGCCGGGATCGAACTTGTCGCGCCTGATCTCGGGGAAGTCGCGCTGCATGAAGGGGTGTGGCATACTGCCCTTCTGCGGCCGGTGATATTCGCCGGTCCAGATGCGCATCTTGCTGGCGGCGCGTACGCACGCGATGACCGTACTGCGATGCGCCTCGATCTTTGCTACCGCTTCGGGGGCGTTGACGGCGGCCCACTGGATGATCATGTCGAGCTTGGGGAGGTTTGAGAGTCTCCCGGCCTCTGGTTGGGGCGGGGCGGCGGCCGGTGGCACCTGCGTGTAAGGAGGAGGTTTGTGTGGTCGGTGGATGTGTGGTTGGGAGCTGAATTGAGAGGCGGAAGTTATGGATGCGTGATGCACTGCTGTACGCGCGTATGAGGGCCTTGTGAGGCCCTAACCGTGTACACCGTAGAGTGTATACTGCGCGAGTCATGGTATGGAAGCTAGTGCCCGCGTGTCCGCACACTCACTGTGCCTGAACGATGGTGATGTCGTCCATCGGGCTCTTAGGCCCGGTCCGGTCCCGGCTCGGCCCCCCTTTCCTGATATGGTACCCTGGGATGCTCCGGTCAGTTGTGCGTGTCCGCGTATGACCGGTGCCATACCCGCCCTGTATCTTGGCGAATACCGGTCAAATCACCTCGGGGAAAGGCCCTTGCTGCCTTTCTTGGGTGGGGATCGGCGCCCGCGCTCGTGCGGTGCCTACTGCTTCGTTGGGCACGCCTTCCAGGGGTGCGCCCCGCCGCAGTTGCCGCAGACGTGCTGGCGGCCGTTGGGGCAGGGGGACGCGCACGCGCGCAGGTTGAAGTCGGCGCACACGTGGTCGGCAAACCGCGGGCGCACCTGAGGCGGGGTCATTGGCGGCTGCATTGGCCAGCCGCCCTTGCCCATTCCTTTGCCGAACTGCGGCTGCCATTGCTGGTACTGCTGGTACTGCGGCGGCGGGGCGTAGTTGAATCCGGGGGGCACCCACGACGGGTTGCCTCTGCCGCCGCCTCTGCCACCGCCGGCTCCTTTGCCGCGGCCTCTCTTGAGGTTCTCGATCTGCGCCTGCTGGTTGGCGATGTGGCGGTCCTTGGCTGCCGCCTGCTCTTCGGCGGTGCGGTCAGCGGCGGGGCGCTTTCCGAGGGCTTTGGCCGAGGTGCCGGGGTCCGCGGCGGCAGCCGCCAGGGCGCCGGACGACTTCGATCTGGCCTCTGCGTCGACGCCGATGTGGGCCGCCACGTTGTGGTGGTCCTCGATGACGGCCTTGCGGACCGCCGCGTCGGCGGTGTGGCCGCGCAGGATCGCTTCCTTGAAGGCCTTGTCGACGTTCTTGCTGAGGGCGATGATGCCGGCGGCTCCGAGGCCGTTCTGGTCGGCGATCTGCTTGATCACCTGGTACTTGAGCATCTGCCCCTCGCGAGTAGCGAAGAACTCGCTCTCGACGACGACGCCGCCCTTGATGTGCTTGACCTTTGACTTGGGGTCCTTGTGAATGCACTGCACTCGCCACGTTTCCTTGGCGAGATCGGCGGGGTTGAACGCGCCAGCGACGGCGCGGGCCTCGGCCTGCCGGCGGAGCTGCTCGAGCGCCGCCTCTTTGCCGTCGATGGGGCAGTCGGGTGAGGCGCTCGTCGTCTTGACGAGCGTTTCGCCGAACATTTCCATGGTCTTCTTGGTCGGGACATAGTCCTGCTGGAGGCCGTAGGCCTCGAGCGGGATGTTGTGGACCGCGTGGCCGGATTTGAAGTTCTCATTCTCCTTGTAGATGATTGAGAAGCCAATGCGCTGGTCCGAGGGGACCTGCCCGTTGGTGTACTCCTCTAACTCGGAGTAGAGTCCGGCAACGACCTGGAATTGCTTGAGTGACTCGGCGTCCGAGTCCTTGGCCGAGCCGGTGGTGGCCGGCGCCGGGGCGGCCGTCTTCGGCTGCGGAAGCTCGTCGTCGGCTTCGACGGTCGCGGCTTTGGCGTAGGCCGCCGAAGCTGCCGCTCGCATGAGGCGGCACTCTTGCACGAGCGTGAGGAACTTGGTGAACTGGGTGGTCTCCCCTTCGGCGTCAAGGAGCCACGGGGCCCAGCCGGCGGCGATGTCAGCCTCGCGGATGGGGATCGCATGGAGGGTCTGCAAGACCTCTCTCACGCCGCCGTGATCGATCGGCGTTGCTTGCGTCGGGAAGGAAATGTGCTTGGCGAGAAGCTGCTGGATGACGTTGACCCCGGCGTCTTTGAGGATGTATGCGTAGTACTCCGGGTACCCGCACGTGGCGAGCGCGTTCTTCATGAAGTGGTCAATCGCCATCTGGATGGCTCCTGCTCTCTGTGGTGGGAGGGTGTGGAAAGAGCTTGTGAGTCAGACGGGGGTGAAGGATCGCTTGGCCTTGCTGCCTGCCTGCCCGCGCGCGCGCCGGATTCCAACATGAGCGGCTCTTGCGAGACCGCTCTGGATTGTGCGTACGCATCCT
>Ga0210242_100410_pt1 | contig 37927 bp, 33 predicted proteins | sample ChrtobMeP5a_16mM_FD_155445 | JGI IMG/M metagenome (GOLD analysis project Ga0210242, IMG submission 155445) | Chrysochromulina tobin associated microbial communities from unialgal haptophyte culture, Seattle, Washington, United States - P5a_16mM | ecosystem: Host-associated > Algae > Haptophytes >... | reverse complement strand
AAACGGTTTGATGCGCATCCCGATTTAATTCCAACGGCTGGCACGGACTGGGTGCTTACACCTCGTTGAGGAGATCCTCGAACGATGGTCGCATTCTCGTCTGGCTCTCTGATGAGAGCGGAGTGGTCCCGCCCACCCACCGCGATGTAAGCCTGGTCTAGCTTTAGCAGGGACCGGGTTGTCGCGCTCACCAGGCTGCTTGTGTAGCTCTGATGAACAGCAATTCAAGTCAAACACGCGACCAAGTTTACGTGAATGTACAGTACAAGTACTCTATTCATTCACAACACACCAACACGCACAGACCAAACTCAAACCAAGCGTGAAGGTCGAACACCATATACTCTATTCATACCTACCCCCGGGACACACACGGGACACGCGGACGCACAACGGCACACGGACCACCCAGACGAACCTCACAACCATCCAAACCCACCCACAACACACGTTCATACCTACCGGTACTGTTTCGCCCACCGCCTTCGAGCAGGCGCGGGGAGGCGCTCTGGGAGCGGGTGGAGGCAGGGTCGGGTTCGCTGGGGGTGGCCTCTTCTGAGTCGGCCGCGGGGGCGGTCGACTCCGGGCCTGCGGCTCTTGAGTCGGCCGCGGCAAGGGGCCGCAGCTTGTCGGTCGTCGCGCTGACGTGCGGGTTGTGTGTTGTTGGTGGGTTTGGATGGTTGTGAGGTTCGTCTGTGCGGTCCGTGTGCCTCTGTGTGTCCGCGTGTCCCGTGTGTGTCCCGGCTCCCCCCGGTGTCTTTTTACCGGTACTGTAGAATTCATTATGAATACACACAACACGTACAACTGTGAAAACAAAACAAAACTCCCGAAGGGAGTCACATGCAGGCGGAGAGCTGAGAGACAGCCTACAATTCACACAAACAAACATTTAACCCCAGAGACATGTAACCAGATGGGCTCTTTTCACACGCGCCGCTGTACTGTGTGGTCCTGTTTTCAATTCACAGTTTCACACACACACACACATCAACACGTACGAACGCAAGCGCTCACATGTGAAGAACAACTTCCACACGTTCACACTCAGGCTCGCGCGCCGGGTAAATGAAGTTCTTTAATCTCCACTTCTCCAGCCTTGATCTACAGCGCGACTGAACATGTGTTGTGTGTGAGTCCGCCGCTGATCCGCTCGGTTATCCGCTAGGCGCCGCTCCGGCGCGCCTCGATGAGCAGTGGGTGTAGAACTGGTGCTAGATGAACACCTCGTACACTGCACCACTGCAGTCTTCTAGTTGTAAAAGCCGTGTACATGTTGCGCGTTCTGATGCGAAAAAGAACGTCCACCAACCACCAGTCCTGGACCCTGGCCAACATTTGCCATCCGATAAATCCCCTCCAAATAATCCGAGAACCCAGCACATCATTAACCCCCCCTTGAAACCCCCCGACGCCCCGTGCCGTCTGCCCTTGAGGCATTGTAAAACTTGTAAGTGGCTACATGTAAGTGCCCTGTAGAGCTTCTGAGCCCCTGACCCTGAAATCGGTAGTTGACAGCATAATCCACCCCAAAGGACCCCCTGAGCGAGAGGGGCTGACTCAGCGTCCTAACAATTGTGCTTTATTAGGTAGGTGTCCGACTTCCGAAGCCAGTCGCCTGCCTGTCCAGGTCTAAAAATAAGTCCAGGACGAGGACGCGACGAGGACGCGACAACCGCCCTGGACATCGTGTCCGAGAGTATCACGGCCATGCAGACGACTCCGAGGTCGCCGAAGCAGACACCGAGACAAGGACAAGTTGACGCCACTGCGAAAGACGCAAAGGACTACGACATGCTGGATGTCAGACTGGACGACGACACGCTGGACACACCGTGCAAGCACGAGTTTTCAAAGGACGCCGATGATCATGACAGCGAGCTCGAGCCCTCTCACGACCCGTCAGACGACGGCTTCACCTTCACAGCGGTCCTCGTCGGTGGCCTCAACATGTGGAGAGATGTCGTAAAACACCTGTGCGGCATCAAATTCCCCGTCTTTGTCGCGGTCTTGGGCTCCGTGCTGCTCGTTGCCTTCTCCGCCTTGCCCGGCGATATCTGCATTACTCAGAACGTCGGCAAGGTAATCTCGACCATCTGTCTCATCAGCGAGTCGAATTGGGTCATGGCGCTCCACCTCTCGGTCTTGGGCACGGTTTTGGGCTCGGTATGTAGCCGGAGCATCATGCGCGGCCTCCAGCATCCGATCGCCCTCATCATGACAGCGCGCTTGCTGCCCGTGCGCGCTCGAGCGTACGCCTCGGGCTCGAGCCGATCGGGTGCCATCGGCGCTGCCGCGGCCGCGCCGAGCCCCGTGACCATCGGCTACGTGACCGATGTCGAGGGCGACCTTGGCTTCTGGCGGCGCTACTGCGCCATCTCCGAGGTGATCGACGACAGCGGCGGCCTCGACGAGCTGCGACTGCACCCGGGCTGCCACTTTGTCTTCGGCGGCGACTCGGTCGACAAGAGCAGCGGCGACCTGCGCTTCCTGCGCTCGCTGCTCGCGCTGCGCCGGCGCCACCCGGACCGCGTCCACCTCGTGCTGGGGAACCGCGACATCAACAAGATGCGGCTGCTGGCCGAGCTCGATGAGAGCCGCGACAACTGGCTCGCCGCCTCCGAGCACCCGGGCGTCTACTGGCGCGCGGGCGGCGGACCGGAGGGTGGACCGTCCACGCCAGCCACATACCTGGCGGCCCTCACGGGATCGCGCGCAATGGATACAGTCGCGAATCGTCTGCGGTACATGCTCGCCGACAACATGGGCTCGCCGCGCGCCTTTGAATTTCGTAGGCAGGAGCTCGCCGCACTCGGTGTGAACGCCGCCGCCGTCGCAGTCGGTGGCGATGCGCCGAGTGCGAGGACGGCGGCGGCGACGGCGGGGGCGACGGCGGGGACGGTGGGCGGTGGTGGTGGTGGTGCGGCGGCGGCAGTGGGCCACACGGGAGTTGGAACAGGCGCCATAGTGAGTGACGAGGCCGTTCTCCAGTCTTACCTCGACTCGCTCCACAAGCCCGAAGGTACGAATGCACCCGAGTGCACCTGAGTGCACCTGAGTGCACGCACCTGAGTGCACCTGACGACCTCAGATTGCGTGCCTCACATCAGGTCTGATGCGGCAGTACCTCGAGCACGCCGTGCTCGCGGTGCGATTAGGCTCGGTGGTCTTCGTACACGGCGGCATTCATCCAGAGGCCATCGGCGTCGTGCCAGGGCGAAGTGCGATCTCCCTTGATTGCCCGTGATTGCCAGTGATTGTCCTTGATTGCAAATGATGGCCCCGTTCATCCAGAGGCCATCGGCGTAATGCCTGGGCGAGGTGCGCCGCTGGCCGATGGAGCTGCTCTGCCCAGCATGCATGTGCTCACTACGACGCGCACTCTCCCCACAGGTGCGCCGGTGGCCGACATCGACGAATGGCTCGCTGCTCTAAATGCCTTTGCTCGCAAGGAGGTGAACGCATGGAGTGCGGACGTGGATGAGGTCGCAAGGACTGGCAAGGGGGCCGAGTGGGCAGGGCGACACGATCGCACCGGCTTTGGGTTCTTTGATCGACCAGGTGGGCTGAAGGCCACTGATGGCCACTGATGGCCTCTGATGGCCTCTGATGGCCTCTGATGGCGCCTTCCGCATGTCTGAGCACGCACATGCTCACTACGACGCCCACGTCTCCTTCCCCACAGGTGGGAGGCTCCTCGCCTACGGCATGGATACGCAGCCCGACTTGACGAAATCGCCAACGGTCGTGTGCTCCTCGTACCTGGTGAATGGGCACCCGCACCGTCCGGCGGCGCGGGCGGTGGAGCGGTTGGCAGAGGCAGGGGTGCGTGCAGTCGTGGTGGGCCACCAACCCCACGGCGACGCGCCCGTTGTCATCCGATGCCCGATTAGGAAGGCGCAGGCAGCAGAGGAGCCCGCAGGGCAGTCCGCAGTGAAGTTCGCAGAGGAGTCCGCAGTGAAGTTCGCAGAGGAGTCCGCAGGGAAGTCTGCAGAGGCGGCTGCAGATGAGGATGCATTCCTCGTGATCACTGCGGACTCGTCGTTCAGTTCCTCTGTGGAATGGGAACCGCCCTCGTCCTCTCTGCCGCCGCCCTCGCCGCCCTCGCCGCCGCCCTTGCCGCCCACCACCGTGCCCACAGCGGCGCTATCGCCGCCGTCCACAGTGACGCCCAAGACGGCGCCCAGTTTCGGTCCGCCTCGCGGGCCATCACCGCCCCAATCCGAGGACCCCCGAGGTATGCATGTGCTCATCACGACGCTCTCTCTCCTCACAGGCCGGCCTCGCGGCCCATCACCGCCCCAATCCGACGACCCTCGAGGCATGGCAGTCGTCGAGGTGCTGCTTAGGGTTGCCTTGGATGGCGGCGGCGACCAGGACGGCGCCCAAGGTGCCGCCTTGCACCGCCAGCGCCACCAAAGCTGCCGCCACCACACCACCACCCGCACCGCCAGCGCCAGCGTCAGTGCCATTTGTGCACATGGGAGTGCTCACCACGGCGCCACCACTCCCCACAGGTATGCCATTTGTGCGCGTGCACGGTGTCCTATCGGATGGTCGTCGACTCGATTGCGTTGTCAGCGACGCCCCTACCGCCGCGGAGGCCTTCGATGGCACCATCCTTGTCGGCTCCGAGGCCGATGCAGCGACGGGGGCGGCGGCGGAGGCGGCGGCTGCAGCGGTCGATGCGAATGCGACGGACGCTTCTGCTCCAGCGGAGGCATGCGCCGTGTTGAGCACGGATGGCTGCTCGGCGCACGTGCACGTGGGGTGTGAGGTGGAGGGCGGCCGTTGGTGGATCAAGGCGAGGCTCGAGGACGGCGCGTGGCTGCTCTCGCGAGGGGAGGGATACAAGGTGCAGAACGCTGTGGCGGGTGGTAGTAGTTTAATATAAATGTGATGTAGTTTCTTCCCTTGCTAACGCATTCGGATATTTGTGGCACACTGCTGCGTGCGTGGGAGTTGGGTTCTGAGCCTTCCCCCCACGGAGTATACATCGTACTTCCAAATACGATGTATTCACACAAAGTTGTTCACAACCTTCACAAATCCCGAGCTGTCTCGTGTGAGTTTCCGTCTGGTCAAGGGGATAAGGGCCGACCACGTCCTTGAGGATGAAGAGGACACTTTTGATGCTCTGCGCAACCGTGCACGGGTCCAATGTCGATCTGCCACTTCTCGATGGCGCTCTGGCCGCCATTGCAGCCGCCAGAAATGCACTCACCGCTGCTGCAGAGGAGACCGCCGTTCGACGCATCCTACAGGGAGATGAACACCTGCTGCTACTGGCCAAGCACTTTGGCTACATGCCGAGCTTTGCACAGCTTCTCAACAATGCGGTGGGTCATCAGTCGGCGACTACGGTTGAGCCGTCGCTGGCGGCAGCGGCAGCTGGGGTGAAGCCGTCGCCGTCGCCGGTCAACGTGCTCACCTTGCGACGCAGTGTCAAGGAGTACGACTCTCGACCAGTCCCGCCAGACAGCATCCGCCGAGCGCTCGATGCGGCGATCTTGGCCCCCAACCACTTCCTTACGGAGCCGTGGCGCTTTTACGAGCTCGGGCCGACTGCGCGCCAGGCCGTTGGCGCACTGAACCCGGCAAAGCAAGAGGTCTTTGCCAAGGTACCCGGCTGGATGATGGTCACGGTCGCTGCGTCTGAGTACGCCGCGGACGGCAGTCTGAGCACTAAGAAAGGCCTCGAGGACCATGCGGCCACCGCCTGTGCCGTACAAAACTTCATGCTCTCACTGGCCGCTGAAGGCCTGGGCACGAAGTGGATGACGGGAGCTCTCGGCATTGTGCCTGAGAAGCTGATGGATCTGGCAGGTGTGAACGCGACGGCAGAGCGTTTCATGGGGATGGTGTGGTACGGCTACCCGCAGACGCAGCTGGAGAGTCTCACGGCACCTGCTCGCAAGCTGGGCGTCGAGGGCGTCTATAAGGTGCTCGCATGAGTGTTCGTATTTGGTCGCCGAGACAGGAGAAACAGAAAGCGATGGCCAATGGCAATGCGTCGCTATAACTCCGTATGATGGACATAAGGTGTTGGCAACTGTGCCAGACTGTAATTAGTTTGTCACTCTAAAGAGATATATGAATTCAAGAGGGGGGCGCAATGCTCACGCTTGTCGACCCGCCAGGGCTCAGTCGCACCACGTGACTGGTGCCCAGCAACCCTCGGCGGGCACATCCGATTGCGGCGGAAGTCCCAAGACAAGAAACGTGCATACGGCCCGCACTGACGGCTGGCGGGAACACCCGCTCTGAACGTAGAAAGAGCGTTGCCTCGGAGGATGGTGCAGCTTCGTGTCGCAGCAGCGCGAGCTTCACGGTGTTGGTGGAGCCCTCAAACGTGAGCTGCTCGATCATCGCACCCTCGACGCTGATCGTGAGCCCAAGTCGCGCGATGTATGCGCGCCGACGGAGTGCGTCGCGGGGCGCAATCGTGACCCGACCACCACACACATCCGAGACGCTGCCTGGCTCTTCAGCGCCATCGGCCTGTGGCGAGCCGACTATGTCGCACAGCATGCACTCCCATCCACGCCACACCGAGCAGTCGAGGTATGCTGCGGCCGAGCGCCAGTAGCCGTACAAGCCAATGCCGTAGTCGCCCGAGTAGGCGTCACGCCGAAGCAACGAGGGGTCGCCATGCCACGCCATCGAGGCAGCTCCGGACGGATGGATGTTGGAGAGATGGCCGAGTAACGCCGCAGCACCCAGTCGTAGCAGATGCCCCCGCCCCGGGTAAGCGCGGTATGCGTCGAGGACCGCCACCGCGTTCAGCGTGCTTCCGTAGTGATGAAATTCACGCTCGTTGCCGAGGGAAGTCTTGCCATTGATCACATAGTCCCAATACCGCCGCGCTGAGCCTGAGTACGCCCAATGCGGGAGCACCGCCATGTACGCGAGCACAGCATCGACTGTCTTGTTTGCGGCCGCGTGATGGCCCTCACGGAGCAGCCAGGTGTGGATCTCTTCGTGCCCGGTCGAGTCCCAGGGGAACTCCGAGCCGTACGGGAACTCCATCGCCATCCACTTGCGCATCCGTGCTCCTCTCAAGTTGCGCATCTGGACCACAGCTGCCCTGAGCTCGCTCGCATTGGCCGTCTGTGCAGAGTCGGCAGCATGAGTTCCTTTAGGGCCGGCGGCACTTTTCGCCACAGTCCAAACGTCTGCGGCTGGCTGCCTCTCAGCTGCTTCGAGCTCGCGCTCCAGATCGGCGAGCAATCGCTCGAAGACGGAGCCCACCATCAGACCCCATTGTGAGGTGCCGCTGCCCTTTCCGCCGTGCACCCACATGGCCGCTGCCGTCCTCGCCGCCTGCAGCAGGTACCAGTGCCAGCTCGCGCGCGAGGCAAGCGGCGGCGAGAAGTGCCTCGCGAGCCGGTAGAGTGCCCAATAGACAGCAGTCACGTGCGGGTAGTTGTACGCGCGCCAGGTCTCCAGTGACCGATTCTCACTCCAGCACACCATCCAGTTGCAGCAGTTGGTCTTCTTGGCACACGCAGTCCAGCACTTGAGGCACTCGGCCGTCAGCGCCGGCGCGGCCGCACGCGCCCTCTCGGGCGCCGCCTGAAATTCGTCACTCCAGTAGACCATCGAGGCGCGCACTGCATAGTCTCGGCCCTGCAGAAACTGACGCCTGTCTCCATGCTCAGGCGTCCAAAGCGTCTCGTGCACGTACGCCTCGAGTTGCGCCACCTCCGAGGCCACGGGCGCCCCGAGCTGCTTGATGGCCATCGCGAGCGGAGCCGCTGCGCCCGCTTCGTCGGAGAGCCCATCCATAAAGATTCGAGGCTCGTCTAGGAGCGCTCCCGCGCCCACGCCCTCCCCTGATCGGTCGGCATCACTCCCCATGAAGGCGGGTGCGCGGTGCCAAGGGTCGGGCTTACCTGCCGGAAGCCAAGCCTGTCGACTGCCGTACGCGCCGTGCCGCTGCAGGAGCGAGCGTGCGTGCTCGAGGATGATCAAGTGCACAGTCTGCACGAGCGAGGGCGTGTGACGGCACCAGCCTGGCGACCCGAGGGCCGCGCTGTGATCACAGCCCTTTGCGTAGCGCAGCGTGAGCCTACAACGCCCAACGGCTTCGCGCAGCTTCAGAGTGATGACCTGCAACCGATGCCCCGACTCCCTCGTTGTCCCGTCGCATCCAACCCGCAGCGCGTCGTCGCCGCTGCCCATGTCAGCGCAGGAGATGAGGCGAGGGGCTTCCACGACGAAGTCGAGCGCCGACGGTGGGTCGGCACTGATGTTTACGAGAGCGAGCCAACTTCCCGACGGCAGCGATGGCAGCAGGACCTCAACTCGCGCCTGCATGCCCACGTGAAGCGAGGCAGCGGGCAGAGGAGTGGCGACGGGCATGCCAGCACCCACCAGCGCAGCAGGCACGTGGTCAACGGAAGCCGCAAGACGAAGCCGTACGCCATACGTAGCTGTTGCGCCGGGTAGCAAGGTGGCCTGGGTCGGAATGTTCCATGGATCTGGCTTGACCCCTCGATAATTCCACTCCTCTTGCGCATACGCTTTCGAGTGGAACACGATCTCGTAGAGTGCCTCGAACATCCACCCCTTGCTGTCTCGCGACTCATCCTTCCGAAGTGGACGCCACGCCTCGAAGCCGGCAGCCTCTGGAGCGCCGTCACGGGCAGCCTCTGGCGCGCCGTCGCGGGCAGCCTCTGGAGCGCCATCCGCCGCGACGGCGCCGCGCGGCTGCGAAGACGGAAGCACGAGCAGGACTGGCCCACGACCGTTGGCACGTGTCACCTGAACGTAGCCTGCGCCTGCCCCGAGGTACACCTCGGTGAAGCTGCAGTTGGCCGCCACATTGGCGAGGTGGCGCCCCGTGAACAGCTGGTTGAACGGCATCGAGAAGCCGAGCCCGCCGATCTGGAGCGCGAGATCGGCCGTATTTCGGAGGGACCAGCTGATGGACGCCTCGTCGCCCTTGGACGCGACGAGACGTGTGACGCGCAAGCCCGAGCCTCTGAGCACGTGCACTCGCGCAGCAGGACGTAACCCAGTGAGTGCAAAGGGGTACCATGAATGAATTCGTGCATCAGAGACTGGCAGCATTGATGTTGAGAGGAGGGAGAGAGGAGGGAGGGATCTGCGTGTGGCACTGGAACGCGCACCGAGGCCGGAGCTGCGTGGTCACATCCATCGAAGCCGACGACCCATCACGAGACGCCACCAGCCCGCCGTCTGCGCCCGAGTCGGCGGGGTGAGGGGCGCTCGCCACGACCGTCGAAAAGCTAGTGTACCGAGCCTCGAGCGCGGCGGCGTCGGAGCGCGGCGCCGTTGGATCCATTGTTGGATCCAAGCGGCGCACGCGAATCGTCAGGTCTCCGAGGTGCTGGAAGCCGGGCGTGGAGCGATCGAGCGGCTGCGCCACGTTGCCCGAGCCCGACCAGTGTAGCTTGACGGACGGTTCGCGTAACGGGATAGTGTACGAGAAGCCTGATGTGGCGGCAGGGGTGACGACTTCGACCGTCCCGAGATCCGTTCGAAGTCCGATCAGGAAGGCGTCGCCGCGCCGCCCGCCCAGAGGCAGCAGCGATGAGCGAGTGAGTGCGGCACGATCGATGGCGAGGCCAGGGTCGAGCGCAGCCATTGGTGGCTCTGGTGGCTCGGGCGGCGGCGACGAACGTGGCGGTGGCGGCGGCGGAGGTGGCGGCGGCGGCGGCGGCGAGGCTCGCAGACGAGCGACGGTCTCGGCGACGCACGCGCTCAAAAGGCAAGCAGCCTCAGAGTCGATCCGCTGCAACTGGTACGCGGCGCCACCATCGCCGACCTTTGCAAAGTGGTCCATCGTGATCTTCGGCTCGCTTGGAAGTGCCTCGACCATCGAGAAGTCGAGCGCACGCAGCTTGCACCCAGAGGTAGGGAATCGGATCCACGCCCGCATGCCTGCATCATCGATCCTCCAAACAGAGCCCCACTTTGAAACGAGGCATCCGGCACTGGCGATGGCTGCTGGTGGTGAATCAACGGCTGCAGCAACCGTGCTTATTGGAGGCGGTGGCGGAGCTGTGACTCGGGCTTGCTCGTTTGTGGCCGATTGGAGCATTTGAGTAGCCGGCTTCAACACATTCGCCCACAGCACGGCGGCGCCGACGATCAGCAACAGCACAAAGTGCCGGTTCCGCATTGTGAAACTCACGGATGTGCAGGCAATCCGCCGGCCAACCGTCGGCCCTCTCGGCGTTCGGAAAAGAGGGCCGTCGGCCCTCTATGGGAAGCGCGCGGGATCGGTGTGAACAACCAAATTTGGAAACCGAAAAAACAATGCCAATCCGTCGCACAATAGTTCGAGCGCGGACGTGTGCGGACGTGTGCTTGTCGGTGTGCTCACGGCAGCGCCGTTACGTAAGTTTCGCCGAGAAGTGCGTTCCGCTAACACGTCGGCTCTCAAGATCGCGCTGACGGGAACGCAAGGCGAGGATGGGCTGCGGCGCCTCCCATGAAGGACGACTTTCGCAATCGTTCCCCCCGATCCGGAGAGCGTCAAATCATTCAAAAGTAGTAGGGCCCCAAGTAGGGGAACCTCATCGTGCCGCCACTGGAATCCTCGTGGTAGAGTACGAGTTCAGCGAGGAGGATTGGGAGGATTTGACAGTTTACGAGGCCGGTGCGTCAGGCCCCTCTGCATTCGAGGCCGTACCCACATGCATCTCATCTGTTGCACTGTCCCCCTCTCTCGCACAGGTATGGCCAGGGCTCGAGCAGCGGAAAATGCAAGGCAGCTAGGAGCGCTGAAATCAGCGCTGAAGTCGCCATCGTATGAGCTCACCAGCCATGCACACCGTTCGATTGAGCTCTCTATGACCGCATCTGGGACGGACAGCAGACCAGTGCTCTTAAAACTATTGGCGACCAAGGGGCGCGCGACCAAGAGGTAGCGACCAAGGCGCGCGTAGGGGTAGACTTTTCTCGACGGGGCTTTGCGGCTATCACTTGTACACTCAACATTGCATCTTTAACTCACACTGTACACCTTAGAGTATTCGTATTCTACTAGAGTTGTTGTAACGCATGCTAAGCATCTTGACCCGATCTACTCACTCTGCGAGCGTACACATCTGCCGCCGAACATCATACTATTATACGGCCCGGAGCCGTCCACTGCGCGGCACTGCACGCAGAGGGTTCTCAGCTCTCTGTCTGCACCGGAGCAATTGTGAGCCGCGCACTTCCATATTAGGGATGTGCCCTCTCAACAAGCCCGCGCACGTTACGGAGTGCGCATACCAGGCGGGTGCCAGGCTGGGAGGCTGGTCGGCAAGCTGAATGATATCTGCCGGTTGCTCCGCGACGGCCTCCTCTCTGCATCGCAGTAGAGCTTGAAGGCGCTGATGCCAGTCTGTCCAGGCTGGCGTGCCAAGGCGCGAATGTCGTCGAGGACGTCGGCTGGCGCGTCGCGCTCGAGCGAGCTGCGTAGGCGCTCGCGAGCGGTCCAGGAGATCTCCGGCCCGTGGCTTGCATAGTAGCCGAGCAAGTGCGGTGTGTGTTCAGTCACGGTGAAGGATTCGTCCTCGTCGTCTCGTGACGCAGCGAGAAGATTCTGGATGGAGACGGAGTGCCGACCGGTGCTGTTCCTGTATAGCACCACGTCTGCCATTGCCCGCTGCTCCACAAGGCTGGCAGCGGTCGACTGCTGAGCTATTCTCGCACCTGCCGAAAAGCCACCCATGCTTGGCGTGCGAGAAAGCGATACGGATGATGCGAGCCCTGCGCTCTGCGCGCGAGCCAAGGGCTGCTGCGAGCCGTTCAGCCTCATCACCGGCTCGTCGAAGACGTGGGCGTCATCGACGAGCATAGACCCTCGTTGGTGGAGCCGTTTCCCTTCACGGTTCGTGGGGTTTGAACACTCTCGAACCGCCATAATGGCGCTTTGAAGCGGCTTGGGCCCGCAGTTAGTTTCGTAGCTTCTGCATGAAACTTTGACCATATTTGGGGTGACTTTCCTTTTTTTGATGGCGCCCTTCGCCGTCAGAGCCTATGGAGATGGTGATTCGACGCTGCTGAACCGCTATTTGCGATTTGACAAATTCGATGTCGACGCTGGTGCAGACTACGGCGTGCGCGACCTCGATTCACCGGGCAGGCTCGAGAGCAGCATGCCGTACACATTCGAGCCACCCACGCCATGCCTGACGGAGTGCTTTGCAGACCCGCACTGCCATGGCTTCGTCACATTTCATGGCCAATGTTACTTCCGCGGCGGGCCGACCCAGACCGCCGACCACCTGCTCAGCGCCAAAAGGCTTGCAGAGCAGAGCAAGCTCTACGTCCTAGTTGGCAAGCACAATGAGCTGCCATCACCGCCACCCTCACCCCTGCCGCCGCGGCCGCTGTCGCCTCCCACCTCGCCTCGGCCACCGCCATCGCCTCAGCCACCGCCGTCGCCTCGGCCACCGCCATTGCCGCCGTCGTCGCTGCGATCGCTGGAGATCGACGAGCTCCTCGAGGGGATGAAATCGCACATGCGTGCTGTGCTGCTCGTGCTTCTCGGGATCATGCTCCTGCTCATCTCCTACACGTTCGCCCTCGAGGACGAGGCGAGGCAGACCTTGAAGCGACACGCCAAAAGCCTTCTCCTCGGCAACGAGGCGAGGCGGTCCTCCTTGAAGCATCATGTCGAACTTGATCGCTCCAAATACTTGAGCGCGCCGAGCCAAGAGTCAATTGAGGCTACGCTGACTCTCGACCATCCGAATAGCGAGCACTCCGAGTCCAAACACCAGCCGGAGGATGGAAAGCACCACATGAGAGCGCGGTCCTCCGAGAATCGCTCAGAGACTCGGAGTGAGGCGGTGCCAGCCCCCGAGGAGGCGGCGCAGGGACGTATCGCGCCGCCGGCGACGCCGCCGCCCGCGCCGCCGCCACCGCCGCTCCTGCCAGGCTGGCCCGTGCCTCCGGGATGGTCTGCGGCGCTGGACTCTGCGTCAGGGCAGACAATCTTCGTACACGCTCGTGCACGTAGTACGTCTGCCCCCTCTCATAAAGCCGTACTGATCACACCGGAGAATGTGCATGCACTGCCGCCGCCGCCGAGGGCTGACGGTGGCAACATCATTATGGGGTCTCCCTTGATCCAAAGGCTACCTGCCTCACCTGCCACCAGGCCTGACCAACTGCCGTCACAGGTTAAACAGTCTCCTCAGCCTCAACCACTGCTCTCGGACTTTGAGAGAAGCGTGTACCGTGTCGGCGGCGCCGAGGCGTTCGCCGATGAGGTCGCCAGCACGGCGCGGGAGTGGCAGGCAACGGGACGGTTGACACCCGCGGTCATCTCAGAGACGGGACGGGTGGCTGGCGACAACACCGCCTCTGAGAAGATCCCAGCGAGCCCCCTACCTGCCTGCGGCGCTTCAATCTCGACCGACAAACCCGAGGCTCCCGCTTCAGGCCCTTCCGATATTTCGTACGGCGTACTACCGCAAAACACTACAGTACTTGCGCTTTGTTGAGGTTTGAAGGGTTGAGTTATTCCATTAAAGGTCTGAGTTGGTGCTGGTTGGATTTCGCGATCAATACGCGATCATTCCCCCGGCGCCCCGGGGGGGTGATCGTACCGAAGAGAACGTATGTACGTGTGTAATACGTGTGGAAAGCCCAAACCAGAGATCATGAGAAAGGGCCAAGGCTGCGAAGCAGCGTCTAAGCAGCGTCACCGTCTACTCTCACTCTCAGACTCCGCAACTCCGTCTCCTTACCGTCTCCCGCCTCGACCCATGGACTCTCCAAGAGGCAAGAGCGCAGAAGGTCGCGACGGTCGTGTGCAGAGGGCAACTACAAGGTGCACGAGGTAAGGTGGTAGGTGAAGGGTCCCCGCTTCAAATTCACGAGACACAACCGAACAATTAAAAAAGAAAAACCGAACACAGCCCTCCAAATACGTCCCCCAAAGCGATGGTCAAAAGATGCACGGGGTACCGGTACGCACGGCGTGCTGAAAGACAACAAAGTTTTATTCATAATGTTTCACCGAACAAACTCACAACACACGGTTGTCGCGTCTGTCGGGGGACCGCGAAGAAACTGACTGACTGACGACACTGACTGACTGACGACACTTATTACTGACTGGCGTCTGTCGTGTTAACGTTCACGCACAGGGAACCACAACCGCGCACCTGGGATCTCTCGCCTGGCAAGTCGACGCTGGGGGCATTGCCAGGCCCCAGCTCTGTGGGTGGGAAAAAGGAGGGAGCCGAACCTGTCGTGGACAAAAGGGGCCCTATGTCATCGCTGAGGCGTCCCACTCCGACCGAGGCGGCAGTGGTGCGCTGGCTGAGGGCGCTGCCACGACCCCCAGCGGAAGTGTACCTGCAGGAGGCACGCGTCGCGATTGAGGCGGCAGTCGAGCAAGTGCTCATCGACAGGCCGGCCGATCCTTTAACCGCCATCGCGGACCACCTTCGGGCTTATCGGCCACAGGCGTTGACTGAGCTGCGGGCTGAGATGCCCCACATGGAGCACAGTCCGAGCATCTCCTCTCGCATGCTGCTGCCGCCGCTGCTCTTGCACGACGGCAGCTCCATCAAGGGCAGCCTCATCGAGGGCACAATTCTGGCTCAGATTGTCAAAGCGGAGACGAAGGACGCTACACCATCTAAGGAGCCGGTTGTTGAGCCCGCTCGTGCCTCAGTTCAGGTAGCCGCGGCACAGGTCAAGGCGGAAGGGCGCGAACGCGTCGTATCGGCCGTCGATGCACAGGTCGAGGCTCATGGGCGCGAGCGCATCGCGGATTTGATCGCCCAACATGCGGACGAGCTTGCGACGCTGCGCTCGCGGGTGTGCGAGGAGGAGCATTACGATGCGGCACGGCACGACGATCTTTTCCTCTTGCGCTTCGTGCTGAGCCACCTCCCGTGCAGTCTCCCACTGGGGAGCACAGGGAGGCAGGCAGGCAGGCAGGCGGCCGTCAAGGCTGTGAAGTCGACCATTGCGTGGCGAGCGCGACACGGCTTGGATGAGCCGGGCTTGCTGTGCGGCGGACCAGATGCTCTAGTGTTTGGACCTGTGGCCAAGTTTTACGCCTCGATGACGGTGCGCGACGCCGTCTCGTACTACGTGCCCGATGCGGATCGAGGTGCCGTTCTCGTCGCCGTGCCGGGGTTGCTCGACTTCCACCAGATGGTCGCCACCCTCAGTGAAGAAGAGCAGGTGATGGCATCATCTGATGACCCCATGCTGGCCCTTGAGTGCTCATGAGGGCATCGTATGACCCTTGATTGCAGGCCCAAGCGCATCGATTAGCCGTTGAGTGGCTCCATCGCCAGTGCGATGAGGTCACGCGGCGCACTGGCTACCTGACCAAGTATGTGCGCCTCATCGACCTGCACGGCATGTCGCTCCGCGGCATCAACCGCCGATTCCAGCGGCGTGACGCCGAGAATACGAAAGCAATCGAGGACTTCTATCCTCAGCTCCTCGGTGCTGTCTTCATCTGCCACGCGCCACGCTGGCTACAAGGGGTTTGGCGCGGCCTGCGCACTATGATGTCCGCGCGCGTGCTCGAAAAGGTGATCGCCGCGGATTGCCGCGGATTGCCGCGGATTGCCACTGATCGCGCGGCCTCCTGGCTCACTCAAAAGATCACTGATTGCACTCCAGGTCGACTTCCTTGAGCCACGGACCAACGCTAAGGAGCGTCAGAAGCTGATGCGCTGGATCACGATCGAGAACTTGCCGCGCTGCTTCGGCGGCACCAGCGACACTTGGCCCCCGCCCAACACTCGATTCGCACCGGTGTCGTGTGGTGATGGTGTCGCGGAGGTCAGAACCCGTCTGTGATCAGTGATCTGATCTACGTCTATCGAGCGGTACCGTTAAATCTGTTGAACGAACTAGACTAAATCTTTACAGTTGCTCCTGTTGCCGCCCTTGCTGATGCAAAACGCGTTCGTCGCCTTCCTCCACCACGCCGCCCTCGCCATGTTCGGTGACCTGCGTGGAGCCTGTAGGCGATCGAACGTAATGTGGCCTGAGTGGCTTGGCCGCCCCAGCTCAGCGCGAGTGCGCAAGCTGCGGAGCCCACTGCGGAGCACGGCTCCGAGTGGTCCGAGTACCCTGCCTCCACGCTCGTGCACCACCTCACCGATGAGGCGCCCAAAGTTGCCCCCACTCGGCGCGAAGAAGCGCGCTTCGGACATGAACGCGAAGTCGCAATCGACGCCAAGCTGTCCAGAGCCTGCCGGACTGATCCAGCGCACGTGAAGTGATGAGCCGCTGCGCGACTTCGCCGACTCGATCCAGCGGCGCAAGTGCGAGATGTACCTATATGGCGGCGGTGTGGCAATCAGCATGCAAACAGCATGCAATCAGCATGCAATCAGAGGCCATCAGAGTAGCGGGATGTACTTGAGACTGCGCCCCATCGCGCCATGCCCGAATCCAGTCTCGTTGTCATTGTTTGAGAACTTGCGCCCGTCGTCGAGCAGCGTATTGACCTTGGCCACGATCACAAGGCCAGTGGCACCTTTGGGGAGCTCGTTGAGCAGCCCGTAGTAATAGCTCTCAGGTCGCACGTACCTGCCATATATCCGTTCCATAGATGGCCATTAGTCGCCATCTACAGTCGCAATCAGTCACAATCAGTGGTAATAGTTCTCGGGCCGTGCGTACCGGTCGCACACGGACGCGCTGCCGACCTCCTCGTGGATCGTCCATGGGGCCCCTGTGCCTGGGCGCCCGCGCCACAACTCGTCGGCGCTCCGATTGCACACGCCGTTGCCGAAGACTTCGCCGAGGCGCACGTGCACTACGCACTCGTTTCGCGCGGGCTTCACGAACGGGCACGTATGCGGCCCTTGGAGCGCAGAGCTGCGCGGCACGGGCCGCATGCCCCGGTAGCGCATCGCATCCGCCGATCGCGTCAGAGCTTTCATGTCGTACACTTTCTCGGCGAAGCGCGTGTAGTAGTCGCCAATTGAGCCCGGCCACTGCTTTCGCACATTCGCCGGATCGAGTCCAGCACAATGGAAAGCGTCGACACGCTCGCCGAAGCAGCCGATTATGTCCGCGAGCCGGTACTGCCCAATCATCCCGGTCGCGTTCAGCCACCACCGTGGGAAGTCGATCGCTGTGCGCGAGCACGCTTTGGGCTCCAACGCATGGAGTGGATCGGATGGCAACACCTTAATGACCAGTGCTCGATCTTTGAGGATGCAATTCCCCTCCTCATCGATGCTGAACGAGAGGCAGTCTCGGCGGGCTGCACACGCGGCCCGGCAGCTCGAATAGGTGTAGGGGGCAACGTAGTGCTGCAGTGGGCATGGCATACTGTTGATGCACCTTGCCTCAGGTGAGGTTATCGCCTCTGCCTGACACTCGAACTCGTCGAACTCGTCGGCAGGTGTGTGGCGAGTTGAACCGTTGATGGTGGAAGCCAAGGTGGAGGCGGCAAGGCCGATGAACAAGGCGAAGGCGGAGTAGCAGGCGGCGCGCGCGATGTTACGTGGCAGCTTGACAAAGCCATCCTGCATTTTCTTCTCCCCGCGAGATTCTTGCTAAAAAAGGACATGAATTGAAACTGCCCCACGGAACCCTTCGCCACCAAAACGTCTAAAAACCTAGCCTTCTCTTGACTTGTCCTTGGCTCACTTGGCGACAGACTTGTGAGACCCGACCACATGGCGTGCAGAACCGTACAGTACAGTAAGTGCAACGTTCAATGATTTTACCACCACGCCATTCGCAAGTGCTGCTCGCAATGGCCTCCGTGCTTCGCCGCCCGGCGCCGCTCGCATGTCAACCTCCGGTCGAGGAGGTGCTGCCTGGACAGATCACACTGGCAGAAAGTTCGGTAGGCCTTTATGAGGTATTGCGTTGTGTTCCTGAGGTAGCCAAAGGGCCTGCAACGCAGCGGGTCATCGTCCTCACGGGTAACCCGGGCCTCGCGGGCTTCTACGCCGATTTTGCCAGCGTGCTGTCTTCGGAGCTGCGTGCTGAGGTCGTGGTGCTCGGGCTTGCTGGCCACGTGTCGTGGTCTCTGCTAAGCGCCGCAGCCAGCCCATCGCAGCTTCGGCACCGCCCGCCGCACGGGCTCGACGACCAAGTCGCTCATTTAACTGAGGTTGTGGCGCCGCACTTGCAAGCGGCCGAGGAAGAGCGTCAGCCCGTGACGCTCATTGGCCACTCCATCGGTGCGTGGCTCGCGTTTCGTGTGTCCCAGCAGCTGGGATTGGCGCGCAATGGCGCATCGGCTGCGCCGCTCGTGCTGTTCCTGATGCCGTTCCTCGAAGAGAATATGAGCGATCCGGCGTATGCCAGCAAGAGCCGCGCGCTCCGGCGCTTCCCGTTCGTCATTCCGCTCATCAGCCGCGTGGCGCCGCTCCTGCGGAGCGTCGTGCCGTCACGCGTGCGTCGCTGGCTCCTGAGCTCACAAGTGGGGGGCATGGAGCGCGAGTACGTGCGCCTCGTCGAGGAGGGCATGCTGCATCGCGGCTGCATCGAGAACTATCTTTTCCTGGCGAGGACAGAGATGTTCTCACACCAAGCGACGTTTGCGACGGAGGCGTTGCGTCCACTCGCAACAATAGGTAGGCTCGCCGCCCTGTACGTGAGTAGTGGGGACGAGTGGGCGCCGCTGGCCATGGAGCGCCGGCTGGCCACCGAGGCGGCGGTGCCCACGACTGTCGTGAGCCGCGACGAGGTGAGCCATGCCTTCTCGTGCAGATCACGCGAGACCAATGTGGTGGCGCAATGGGTCGTGGAGCGGGTCAACGAGGCATTTCCATTTGCCGACGCCGTTGCTCGGAGTCGGACGAGGAAGCTCCCTTAAATTTACTCTACTCCTGCATGTATATTCCTCTTTACTATACGGCTTAATGCTGCACGCACAACGACGCACACGGCGCGCGCGATCGCGCGGGCGGGCGCGTTGTGCACGAAAGACAATACCCGAATACGCGACAAGGACATTGCAAGCCAATGTACAGATGCACTTGCAGGTCGCAGCACGTATGGCACGGTATGGGTCGCAGCGTGCGCCCCCTTACGCTTTACACGTTGGTGCAACCAACGATCTCTTTCCACTTTCGATGTACGGCGATGTATGCACATGGCAATGGTGCAGCACAGCGTTCTGCGCTTTGCCAGAGAATGTCTCTCGGCTGTAGTTGCAAGCCTTTCAGCCTACACAGCAACTCCGAGAGTTGGCGATCGACTCTCTGGGTCACACCCAGCGCGCCTCATTGGTCTGCTGGTTCAAGTAATAACGCCGGCCGGTCTGCGGATCCACCTGAATCACCCACAGATCCTGCTGCTGAGTCGCTGGCTGCTGCTGCTGCGGCGGCGGCGGCTGCTGTGCCAGCTGCTGCTGCGCAGCCGCCGGGTACATTTGTGCCAGCCGGTACTGCGCCATCTGCTCCTGTCGCTGACGCTCCGCCTGCTCTTGTGCGGATGATGGCGCTGACAACTGCTGCTGCGCCTGCTGCTGTGCTAGGTGCTGCTGCCGCACCGCATGGTACTGTTGCGCCAATTGGTATTGCAGCAATTGCTCCTGCCGCTGCTGCTCTAGAGTCGATCCTGGCGCTAGCTGCGGAAGCTGATGCTGCTGCACGAGATGCTGCTGCGCATGGTATTGCTGCGCCAGTTGGTACTGCAACATTTGCTGCTGCCACTGTTGCATGAGTTCCTGCTGCAGCTGCGCGCGATACTGCATCTCAAGCTGCTGCTGGCGAAGTTGCTGCTGCTGCTGCTGCGCCACTTCGGCAGAGGGCAGCTTTACGTGCATCGTACCGTCTGGTGGGGGCGGAGTAGGTGACATGACCGTGTACGTCTGCCCCTGGTAGTCGAACGTAAATGGTTCACCTGGCGCGACGGTGCTGGGGATGGTCACTCTGACCATCGTCGAGTTCTCCATCTGATGGTCCAATCTCAACTGCAAGGACGTGCACAGCAATTTTGCAAAGGACGGGGATACGAGCGATCAGTAGGGAACTAGGGATTCAGGAGGCAAATGGCGGCCCGAAGCGCCCCCCCGTCATCGAGAGGAGGCGCACAATTAGTATGGATGCGCTTTTCGGCCGCGCGCGAGTGTGCGCCGTCCCCACGAAGCACGCGGGCGCGCAAACGCACGGGGCGGAGTGATGCTTGCGGTGCAGTGGTCAATTCTGGGGTCGCTCAATCGGGGCAATCATAAATCACATTCACGGTACTTTCTAAATTATCTCCGTAAATCTCCGCGATGCCCATGTGCAGACCTGCAACTGTGGCAGAACTCCAGGTCCGGTGTTCTTGTCGTCGAACCTTCGCGGAGCTCATCTCCTTTTCAAGCGCACTGGTCTGTGACCGTGGAGACCACGCGGGAAAATGCTGCAAACGCCGAGCGATTTCGCAACGGGAAGCGCGGAGTCGTCAGATACCAATTCAGCCATGTCGTCGGACCCCAAGCTCACTGTCCCCTCGCTTTCTCCTACCGGCTCGGCGGAATCGGTGAAGACGGAGGTACCCGAGGTAGAGGACGCGCCAGAGTCCGATAGCAAGCGCGCCCGTGTGGAGGGCCTGCCGCTTGGCGACCTCGGCTTGGCGATCGGCGCCACGGTCGAAGTGGCGTGGGTCATAGAGCGCGAGAACATGCCCTCGGAGCGTGTGTGGTGGACGGCGCGCATCGAGACTGACGATAACGCCTCGGTCACCGAGGCGGGCGCTGCCCGCCTCATCTACGCGGCACAGCACGGCTTCGAAGAGGAGAGCCGCCGCGTCACCTTCTTGGCCGAGTCGTTCCTCTTCGACGCGCAGGACAGGGAGCGGCTACCATACCGTAAGGAAGGCGAGGAGGGCCCGGCACTCGACGACGACGACGAGGGCGAGGAGGGTGACGAGGCCGACGCCGAGCAGCTGTACGATCACTCAGTCGCCGAGGCGGACGTGGCGGCGGCGGCGGCGGGTGGCCCGCTGCTCGTGGGCATGAAAGTGAAGTCGCGCTTCCAGGGCGGCGAGCGCTTCTGCGCGGGTAGCATCGTCGAGGCGCACGACGACGGCACGTACGATGTACTCTACGAGGACAACGTGTGCGAGCAGAATGTGCCGCGCGAATACATCGAGGTGGTGGCGCTCGCTGCGAACGTGCGTGCGGCACTGCAAGCGGAGGAGCAGGAGACGGCCGCCGAGTCCACCGAGCAGTTCTTCGAGCTCTTCGTCTCGTCACTCACCTCCGGAGCCATGTTCCAAAATCTGCCGCCCGACAAGCAGCGCCAGGCCTCTGAGCACGTGCGCACGATGCGGCCGCACTTTGAGGCGGAGCTCGGCGTGCTGCGCGATGCCCGTGGCTGGGGCGCGATCGTCACGGGCGAGGACATCAAGGAGCTCATGCCCAAGGTGATGCTCCGTGCCAAGCAGTTTCAGCAGGCCTCCTCGTGACCCGCGGGGCGGCGAGTGTGGAGCGAGCGGCCCCCGGGTTCTCTCGCCCCTCGGTAATCGCCGCGCTGACCATGGTAGACTCCGGCAAGCTTTTGAAAGAACCGCTCTTCACACCTCGGAGCTGCGAGAGAAAACGTTCACACCAGGATCCTGCGTGGTCCCCTCGAAGCCGGCGCTTGACTTTGCCACCCTCACGAGCGAAAGATTCGCTCAGTGCGACTCACGACATCTTCAGCACCACAACGGGCAAAAACGCGGCACCTCAGCTCTCCGCGCGTAAAAGTGTCAGCGGCGGTGATCGCCTTTCCATGGATCCGAATGAGTGCGGTCGCCATATTGGGTGTCTTCTTTCTGCTGATGGGCGTGTTCCACCAGCGCCGATCTCACGCCGGCTTGCTGCCTCAGTATCCGATGAAGCGCCGGCTGGAGGCGTCTGGGTCTGCTCTTCCTGCATTCGCCATATCTGTAAGCGGCGCAAGCCGTAGTCCGGCAGTGCTCAAGAGCTTTGCATCGTCGCTTCTCCGCCATGTCATCCGACCGGCGTCGACAACGTACGGCTTCCACGCGCTGGTGTGGATGCAAGACTCGGACGCTGAGATGATGCTGTGCAATTTGCTGGAAGCGGACGTGACGCTCTGCCTCACGCGGCAGATGGCAGTCATGACCCTGCCCTCCGGTTCCAAAGGTGAACAGGACGAAGCCGCAGCCATTGCCGCCGACCATCCCAAGGAGGCGTACGGCGCTGCATGGATCGAGGACATGAGTTTCAATACTCTGCGCATGCTCCATAAGCTGCGCGGCGTCGAGTACCTTCGAGAGCGCGCTCTCGCGACCGCCACCGACGGATCCGCAGCTGCTGCCGGCCACATGTGGGTGCTGCGAGTGAGGCCCGATATCGAGCTGCACTCGCGCCTGCCGCTCCCGCCGCCGCCGCACCCTCGCAAACTCGCGGCCGACGATACGCACGAAGGCGGGGGTGGCGGAGACGGCGAGCTCACGCCTGCGGTGAGCGCGACGGCCTTTGACGCGGCTGCTCGTCAACGACATTCAAATGTACTCATGCCATGGCTGTGCCATGCGGAGGCACTGTGCTCCGATCAGTGGATGCTGCTCTCGCCCGCCGCGTCCGCGCGCCTTGCCACCCTGTACGAGCCGTCGGTACTCCGGAAGACGATGAGCCTCTCGTCGCCTCCCAGCCTGTATCCGGAACGGCTGGTGTGGAAACTTCTTACGACGGCCTACACCGTCACGCCCCTGCCGAGCGCGCCGGAGCACCACTTGCTGGCTGCTGACGGCATCGAGCGCGACGCGTACGCGAAGCTCAAAAGGGACTTTCCGAGCTGCTTCCGTTAGACGGAGGCCATCTCGGTAGACGTGGAGGCCCCGCCGGGCCTCCAACCGGAACCGGAACGACGATGCCGGGGTAACAAGTTGAGCAGTGAATCAGCTGTTAACGTTTGTTTCCTGTTACTCGAGTCCCGCGGACGTCTTTAGACCATGCTCTCGAGGGTTTTTTCTCGGGCCCATTCAGCTCACAACAGGTGTCCGCGGGACCGAAGGGGCCGGGGACCCTCGATACAAGCTCACAACAACGGTCCAGCCGCATACTCTGCCTTCATGGGTTGCTCCGCCTTTAGCGCCTCCAGTCGTCGGCGAAGCTCCTCAATCCCACGCCCAGATCCCGCTGGACTGAAAGCCGCAGCGGAAGGCGGCGCGTGATCCTTCGCACTACGAGCATGGCTGCCGTCGTTTGCCGGCCGTTGATTAGCACTCAAACTCAGCACTCCAGCAGCCTCCGATGGCGCAGCCATGGTGGCGATCACGTCCGGCCCCACCGAGGCAACGGCAGAATCGGGGCGCTCGCCTCGGGTCGCATAAGACCACTCGTCGGCCGACCACTCGCTGGCGCTCGAGGAACTCTCGCTCGTGCAGGTGCGAGCAGAGCAAGGCGTCAGCGGCTTGTCGTCCATCGCGCTTGTCCTCACGCGTCGCGGCGCATGCTCGATGGCCTGCTGCTTGAGCTGTCGGAGTTGATGCACGTGCGAGCGCGCCGAGCCGGGGTGCACGTGCGAGCGCCAGCCGCCATCGTGGGCGGCGGCAGTCACGCCTCTCTTGATACTCAAGTCCGGCAACATCGATGCGAAAAGGTAAAACCGCCTTGTGGGGAAAATGGCGCTCGCAGAATGTGAAACCACTTTCACTTGTTTCACAAATTTTTGAGGCCTGAAACCGAGCAGAGTTCCTGATCTGAATTGAATTGGCTTGACTTGACTTATTACTGAGTCGGCCGCTGATTCGGTCGTCTCGCGGTCGCTCGGGTGCCGTGCCCCGACCCCCGTGCGGGTTGGGAACTTGGGATGGTTGTGAGGTTCGTCTGTGTCACTGTGTGATGCGTGTGCCCGTGTGTGTCCCGGCTCCTCCGGTGTCTTTTTACCGGTAGCTTTTCAAACACCACGAGAGCGTTTTCAACTCTCTGATGCCCCACAGGAACCGAAAGTTCGCTTTTCCGAGTCATTTCTTGCCCACGTTCATCTTCGGGAGGGTCATGCTCTCCGGCCGCGTGTGCGAGTGGGTTGCACGTAAGAATGATCACGCGAATGACCCATTTGCCAATCTCGGTGAGCTGCCATCGCCGGCTGCCCAGGGGATTGGAGCGGCAACTGCGTCTGCAGCAGGCACGATTGTTGCAAAGTCTGATCGCATCCAGAAGGCAAACAACAGAGTATACATACCCGTGCAGGATTGCAACGCTTCCCTTTTCATACTGTCTGAAAAGCGATGGCGATGAGCGCGCGGAGAACAGCTTTGGTACCACGTCGCTGGCATACGAGATGCGGCGTGGTGCTACCCTGAGCCTGCGCCTGGCAGGGAAAACTTGCGGAATCACGTCACCTTCGCCACTGGCAAGGGCATCCTCGTGAAAGAGCATGGCGACGCGATACATGACAGCGCCGCGCCAAACAACCCGTTTGAGGCGCGGCGCTCGAGACCCATCGTCGTCGCTGGCTTCGGCACAGCTCTGCAGGCAGTTTCTCCCTCGAAGCCGCCGCCGATGACGCCATTGGCAGCGCTGCCGCCATCACTGCGTGACGGATCTGCCAGCGAAGGCACGTTGCTCACATTTGATCCGACGCGCTTCTCGTCGCGTTTTCTGCGCCTCGAGACCCCCACACGTGTGGCATGCCATACCAACTGCAGCCAGTCTACTCAGGGCACAGCATTCCTCACTCCCGCCATCCGCGGCGGCGAGGCCGTGACGCTGAGGATCCGGTGCAATGCCAAGCCGGGCAGGATGCGCTACTTTATAGGCTGCGCACCGGCGCCCTTCGACGTGGACGCTGGTCAGGCCGCGGTCCAGGCGTCGGGCTACTCGCTTGAGAACCTGAAGGCTGGGCCCAACTGCCCGGCTCAGCCGTGCGGCGGCTCGGCGCCGCCGTGCTTCCATACGGGTAGCGTGGTCACAATGTGGATCGACCTCCAGACCTCGCCTGGCAGCGTGCGCTGGGAGGTTGACACCACTGGCGTGGTGCACACCGTCAGAGTCGACCCGAATACGCCCGAGCTGTTCGCCTTTGTGAGCTTGTACAATCGCGAGGCAGTCTTCGAGCTCATGTAAGGTCGGGTGAGAAAGCGTCTGGCCCCGTCCGCCCCCGGTCGCGACGCCCCTCTACCCGTTTACTTTACTTTATAAGTGCTGCCGTGGTAGTAGTACATAGGTACCGGTACGCAAGGGATCCGATAAATAACACGATGACTCCACGCCACACTCCATAGCGCATAGGCACCGCAGTGCGTCTGCGCTCTCAACAGTCACGTCACCCGGCACACAGGCGGCCCCAGTGACTTATCCCCCCGGAGCAACGGAGATGATGAGGGAGGTCATACATTCGAGTTGCCAGTGGCCCGCAGCCCTGCAGGTGCAGTATGCCCCCGTGGGTTCGAGGCCGACACTGGTACAGCAGACGTTTCCCTATGCCCCCGTGGGTTCGAGGCCGCCACCCGACACTCTCAGTCTCTCACGCCTGAGCCGGAAGTTCCGGCAGGACGCCGCCGTGACCGATCCAACCGAGTCCGAGACTTGCGTTCGGTGGCATAGGGAAACGTCTGCTGTGCCCTGTGTCGCCGAGTGTGGGGAGAGGGCTGCTTGAGAGCGGCGGCCGCGGGCCGCGCGGCGAGACAGGCTGCGAATGCGACCGCTCCGACAATGCGGAGCTGCGCGGCGGCCGTCGCGGCTGCAGCTGGAGCCGAGGGCTTCGCATGCCACCCCGAGAGACGCGCGACGAAGACGGAGACGCGGGCACCGATTGCGCGCCGAATGGGGCCGGGGCGGTGGCGGGGCCGGTGGCGATGGCGGTGGCGGGGGCGTAATCGGGCCTCGAAGTAGCGGAGGCCGTGGACGCATACGACGTGTCTACGAGCGTGTACCCCGTCCAAGATCCTACACTTCGGCGGGGGGGGTCGTGCTCGTAGACGCTCTCGTAGACGTTGCCGAGGGGATCACGCCACACAGCGGATGTCGTCACGCTCGAGCCTACAGGCGAGGGCGGGCGCGTGAACTCTGACGCGTGATCTCTGTGCGAGTCTGACGCGGCGTCTCGCGATTCTGACTTGGTGCTTGGTCGGAAGAGCGTCCCGTCTGGTCCCACAGCGCCATCGTACAGCGTGGTGTCGGTGGTGTATTGGCTCTTGACATGGCGCTGCTGCCAGCGTGGCTCGTACCAACGCGGCTCGCTCGTCTCGGTCGAAGTTCCGGGCAATCTCCATGCAGCTCGGTCCTCTGCGTGTTGCATCCACTCGGGCACGGGCGGGCCCAAGCCTCGAGGAGAAGACGAGTTTCGTGCTGGAGGGACTGGAAGCGAAGGCGGCACCGAGGGTGGATTGCGTGGCGGGCGCGCGACGCCCGGGCAGCCGGCCCCGCTGATCGGCAGCTTGATCGGCAGCGGCCGCATCAGGGGCATAGCGGGGCCCAGCTGCGAGCGGTGAGGGTCGAGGACTGTGGGAATCGACGGGGGCGGCGAGCGCCGACCGGGGCCGCGTGGGGCAATGGCCTGGAACCGGCCCTGTCGCCCTACCGTAGGCGTCACCCATGCTGTCGTGAACTGATTCGCTACGTCCGCCGGGGTCAGCTGTTCGATCGCCTCCGCGGCGCGCGCGTCAAACTCGCGGGAGTAGACGTCCTCCTTGTAGCTCGCACTCGATCGGATTGCATTGTACCACGAGCCGCCGGCCGCCGAGGAAGTGCGCGCGCTCTGCACGGCACTCTCGCACAGCACCGCTGATGACGTGAGGGACGCGCTCATGCCAAACGAGACGTCGTGGGTCCCCATGTGCGACCTCTCGCTGCCGCCGTAGCCGTAGCCAGAGCCCTCAACAAAGGATGTCGTGTTGGAGCTTGGTCTCGTGGGTGGTGGCGGGCGCCGCTCGTCAAGGAAGGCAAGGTACTGGGTGATGGGGGATGGGACGACGCCGAGCGAGTCGCTCGGCGGGGAGGGCTCGATGGGGATGGGCGAGCCACGCCGCGGTAGCAGGTTCATGGGTGCAGCCGCTATGAGCATTTTGGCATGCCGCGGACCACCGCCGCCAGCGGCCACCGCGCTCGCGCCGCTGCTGTTGCTCGACTGGAGAAGCTCGGGAGCACCGCCCTCGAGCGCTGCATCGGCCGCAGTAGCGCCGGCTGAGTCGTGGGCGCCCTCGACGCGCGCGCCCACCTCACGCTGAGAATGATCAGTCCTCCCGATCGCAAAGGCGCGCGGCGTCATGCGATGCACGTGCTCGTTGCAGTCCTTGGCTCCGACGGCCAGCTTAAAGTACGGCTGGCTCAGCTGTAGCGACGGGTGACGTTCGAACCAGCTCGAGTCCATCACGTGTGGTGCGACGGCGAGGAAGCCATCGCCAAACTGCACAAACTCATCGCCATGCAGGTGGCGCACGCCTATGCGCTCGAGCTGCACCTTGGTGAAGTCGCGCACGCCGTAGCCGAGCGCCGAGATAAGCAGCTTGTTGCGCAGCTCGCGCCCGGTGGTTGGGCGCATCTCGATACCAGTCCAATTCAGGGTCTCGTAGCGCTGCCAGTACTCATCCATGGGCGACGGTACGACGACTCTCGCGCGGCGGGGGGGCATGGCCGACATGTTGGTGTGCGACGAGCGGGTAGAGCAAGCACTGCGCCCTCGCAATGGCACATGGTTGCCGTCCAGGGCGAATTCGACAGATGGGGGGCTCTGGGGACGGGATGCCTCTACCCGCGACTGGGGACGGGATGCCTCTACCCGCGACTGGGGACGGGATGCCTCCACCCGCGAGCCGACCTCACCCGACCCCTCGCCTACAGCCTCGTGACTCAAGCGAGGCTGCATGTGGATCGTGCGGCGGTTCGACTGGCGAGAGGGTAGGCGGGATGATGACGTCGAGCCCTCCTTAGACGACGTGTGATCTACGGGCGGCATGTCAGACGGCGGCGGCTCGGGCCGAGGCCCACCGCGCGACGGCGGTGGGCTGAGCGTGCTGCCTCGCGAGCTACCGCGCGAGTCAGGCCGTGAAGAGCCCGGCCGCGGGGGGGTGCGCGAGCGTTGCGGGCGCGATGACGCGGGTCGTGAGGTGGGAGTCTTCGGCCTTCCGACCACCATCGGCCAGTCGGTCGCGGGGGCAGGAGCCGAAGCCTCCTCAACCGCATCTGCAGTGGCAAGGCGTATTAAGGTGAAGGTTGCCTGCTGCCCCTCGCTGCTGCCGTCGGTGAACATCTTGACGGGCTTCTCGCGTGTGATCTCGTTGTCGTTGACGGCGATGACCCGGTCGCCCAGGGCGACCTTACGCATCGTCCGAGGCGCATCGTCCGTCTTGATGCCCGTCACCACGTTTTCGCTGTCCACAGTCAACCCAAAGCCGTCCGGGTAGCGCCAAGTGAGAGTGATCTTGAAGGGCCGTCCGGCGCCCGGCAGCTCCAATTTTGAAGGATCAAAGATGCCCTCACCACCCGTATAACTTTCCAAGAAGGAGCGTCTTTTCCCGGTCAGTGGGCGCGAGGTCAACATCAGCAACTCGACGGGAGCAGAGGCTTCGGCTTCGGCAGCAGGGGCGGAAGAGGCGCTTGGCTCGCATCGACTGTCGCCTTCTCCAACCACGCCACCTGCGCCGACACCTCTGCTACTCCCGGGGCGTGGCTTCCCTAGAATTGGCTGCTCCAAGCCCTCAGGCCACCAATCGTCGTAGTCGTCATCGGCGCGCGTAGCCTTCGCCTCGGCTCCCGGGGCGGCATCCTTCACGGGCGCGAGGGACTCGGAGTCCTCGGCGCCGCTCTTTTGGAGCCCTCCATGGTGCCGTTCGACAAAGGCTCGCACCTCCGTCTCCAGGTGGAAAGCATCGATCCCCGTATGCTTATGGCAGAGCTGCAGTATAAACTCGTGCCGGTCCGGAAGTGGCATCGCGACAAACCGCCCCCAGTCGTCCTCTGTTAATGAATCAAGCACATCCTGCAGCTTGCCCGGTAGGCCGTCGCGCAGCGCCCAAAACTGAAGCCGGCCGCGCGCGCCCGGCGTGCCGCCTTCCCTATGCCTCACTTCTCGTTCCACCTTAACTGCGGCCACCGTTCTTTTGGCGAGCCTGCCGCGGCTAATATTCTGAATCTTCTGCGCGGCCTGCTGTCGTTCCTCCTTCTCCTTGCGCGCCTTCTTGCCTCGCACCTTGGCCTGCACCTTGCTCGCCGCCGCGCGCTTCTGCTGGCTGCTCCCCACGCTCTTGGCAGCCTTCTGGCGGTAGTTAACCTCCTCCTCTTCCTCCTCCTCCTCCTCCACCTCAGCCTTTTGGCGCTTTGCCTTTGGTGGCGGTGGCGTCACCTCCGCCGTACCAGTCGGTGCCGGTGGTGGAGGCGGCGGCGCCTCCTCCTCCTCTTCATCAAAAGTCTCGTCAAACACGCAAGCGGCCTCATCCTTCCAGACAAAGGTCATCATGATGACGTTGCCGTTGGCGTCCGTCACCGGGTACGATACGGTCACTGTTCCAAAGAGCATCCACAGGAAGGCCGCGTACTCATGCCCGCTGATTCCCGCCGTCCACGTGTCTGCAAGCTCAAAGAAGGCGTCCATAAAGCGCTTGCGTGAGAGGGTGGGCGCGCCTTTCGAGTCGTTCTTCCAGTCCTCGGCAATCGTCTTCTCCGCATCCACTGGGTCGAAGTTCTTGATCATGACGCGGTAGATGCGGCGCAGCATGATTGCATGCCCCTCCTGGTGTAGCTCGTTAGCATTTGGATCGCCTCCCGAGTGCAAGCTGCGTTGTGCGGCCTCCCAGAAAGCTTGCAATGCCTCGAGCACGCGCCGGTCGTGCCGGAGCTTCTGCCGCTCACGCATCTTCTCTTCCGTGGCCAGGCTGGCGTCGCCCTGCTGCCACATCTCGAGCTTCTCAAGATCCGCCTCCGACTCTACGACGGTTGTGACTGTGCCGCTCGCCATGCTCTCCTCTTCGGCGGTAAGCGCCTTCTTCACCTTTGTATCGAAGCCCAAGGAGCGCAGGATGGCTTCACCGTGTTTCGCACCCGCGCGAAGCTTGGCCATGTACCGGTCGTGGTTTGAGCTTTTTGTTTCACTCTTGCCCCAGGCGGCCAAGGCGCCCTTTCCTCCAAGCGCGACGCTAGACGTCAGCCGGCGCTTCATCTTAGCGAGCGACCGTGCAAAGTTTGAGACCTTATGCCATCGCAGGCCCGCCTTTGATACTGGGCGAGGGCCAGCACCTGAAGCAGCAGTGGCGGCGGCAGTCGCACCCTGTTGGCGTGCTGGACCCATCCTTCGGTGTGCAAGCCTTTCCACACGAAAAGATCTGCGGTGTCACCTCTGACGAGCCGATTGGAGGCAAACCTCTTGCCACTGCTGAAGTCTCGTCGAGCGTACTGCCGCCCGTGTCGTCCGCGTGGTCTTGTCGTTGCGGACGCGGCTCACCGTCGCAAAATAGAACGACAAGGCGACTTCAAAGAAACGCTACCGGTACAGTACTGTACCGGTAAAAAGACAACGCTACCGGGTACCGGTCAACTTTCGCACTCGCGTTCATGCGCGTTGACACGACCTCTTCGCTACTGGTCCTATTGCTTGGAGCCCTTTCGCTTTTGGAGCTTTGGTCAGTCCCTTCTTTCGAAGAACGCCCGTGCGCTCGACGTGTGTGGTGACTTTATACTTATTTGAGATGTGATGGCCAAAGGCTCCGCTCGGTGGACCGCCTACCCGCTACCGCGCATCCACGCCGCGGAGGCGGTTGCCGGTACATCGAGCGAGTTGCCGAGATCGCTGTTCGGCGCATGTGTTTGGCATTGACCGGAGACCGTGTCAAGGGGAGACCGTAAGTGTAAGTAAGTAAGAAAGTGGCAGCGTACAGACGTGGCGAGGGGGATACCCAGGCATACAGGGCATGTCGTGTACGGTGTTATTGACCCATGACCGGAGACCGATATTCCCGATGTTCAACTTGAAGTTCAACATGATGTTGTATAGAATTTTCACATTTCAGAGACGCTCGCACATCACGGTGGTCTAGTCCAACTGGTTACGTGTCCTCGTGTCGACCGGGCCGGCGGTACCTCTAAATCCCACCGGTCGATGAATCGCTTGCGTTTTGTGTGTTCGCACGTGTCGACCAATGATCTATGATGTCGGACAGTGTTCGTGGAAGAGCGATGTAAGCGTGACGAGTGTTAATGAAGTGTGTATCATGCCGTGCAAGCCTTCATCTCCGCAATTGTCACTGCTCGAATTCTTGACTACTCTTTGCCGCCACGAGTGCGTTCAACACTCGCAGCGCGCGTGCTCGTTGGATTTTGAGCATAGCTCTCTGCTCCTCGAGTGCTGCTATGCCGCCATCCTGGGCTGCGCCACCGCCACCGCCCGTCTCATTGTCCTCGTCGTCCTCCTCATCAGCAGCATCAGCATCAGCAGCAAGCTCCTTTCTTGCAGCCACCCGCGCCTCGAGAGCCAGCTCATCCTTCTCAGCACTGGTTGCGACCTGTTTCGCCTGCTCGATAGTCTTGGTGGCAGTTCCTTCGGGCAGCGTCTGCAGGTAATTGAGCAGATGCTTGAACGAGTCCCGAGAGACTCGATGACTGTGAGGCCATCCCTTGAGCAAGAATGTCTGACGAGACTTGCTAAACTTCCAAGTCGCATTAGGCTCCTTCCGAACCGCCCACTGCTCAAGGTATTCACTTGCAGCAGCTGCGGCTGCACCGCCAGCCGTTGCCGCTGAGGCTGCAGCATCTGGCTTGCGCGCTTTGAGCTTCTTCTTGCGCCGTTGCTTTGCCTTGACAGATCCTTTACCCATCGGATCGTTCGTGTATGAACACCTGTCGCTCTTGGTCCGGAGGCTGCTCAGAAGCCGGACGACGTGCGCGCGGAGCCTGTGTGGACGGCTCTTGCCACGCGGCAGCACGACAGAGCGTCGCCTTGGGCGGATTGCGAAAACAAGCACGTCAATGACGACTGCGGGACTAGGATTTTGTGCTTGAAAAGCACTATGGGTGTTCCAGCACGTGTGATCATTTGTTCAGCCATGGCGCGCACACTCTGGAAATGCAGCGTCATTCCCTACTGCAATTCCCTACCCTACTCCAGGTCCACGCGGCACCTCAGCGGCGTCGCTACTGCTGGCCTTCCCGGCCACCCTGGCATTGATCGCCTCCACCTCGGCCGCGCGCTCCACTGCGGCCTGCTTCTCCTTCTTGAGCCTCTTCGTCGACGCAGCCTTGAGCAGCGAGTTGATCTGATCGGCTTCAGCTTTCGTCTTACGGAGCTTTTCAAGAGTCCGAGCTCCCTCCTTCTCAGCTGCGGCCATCTTGGTGCCCTCGATCATTACAGCTGGATCCATGGCCGTCCAATTGATCTTCTCGCCCGTCGCAGCTGCCTTCTCCATCAGATCTGCCGCCTGCTGCCGCGCCGCCAGCCGCGCCACTTCCAGTTCGGCGGCTGCCTCCGCAGATTTAGCAGCTTTTTGGGCTGCGGCCCTCGCAGCATCGGCTTGAGCCGCCTCTTGGGACGTCCTTTCAACGGCCAGCGCCTCGGTAGCCGCCACAGCGGCGGTCACGCGCGCTTCGTCGTCAGCACGCTCCACCGCTTTGTCAGCACGCTGCACCGTTTCGTCAGCACGCTCCACCGCTTTGTCAGCACGCTGTACCGTTTCGTCATCACGCTGCACCGCTGCCCGCTCCGCTGCCGCGCGCTCCACAAGTGCCTGTTCTGCCGCTGCGAGCTCTGCTGCTGCCTTCTCTGCCACCTCTTGCTCCGCCGTGACCTGCTGCACAGCTACTCTCTCTGCAGCCGCTCGCTCCGCTAGCGCTCGTTCCGTCGCCGCCTTCTCTGCTGCCGCAGCCATCTCTGCTGCCGCCGCCATCTCTGCCGCCGCAGTCTTCTCTGCCGTCGCCGCCTTCGCTGCCGCCGCCTTCTCTGCTGCCACCTTCTCTGCTGCCACCTTCTCCGCTGCCACCTTCTCTGCTGCCGCATCCTCTGCTGCAGCATCCTCTGCTGCCGCCTGCCGCGCGGCGGCCCTCTCTGCCGTAATGCGCTCGGTCTCCTGCCTCTCCGCCTGCTGCTTCTCCGCAGCAGCCCATCGCGCCTCCTGCTCTGCTGCCTCCACGCCCATGGCTGCTTTCGCCGCCTCCATCGCAGCAGCGCTCAAGTTGGGAGGCACATACTCTCTGGGAACGTATGGCTCAGCACGGCTCGGCGTCTGTGTCGGAGCTGCCGAGGGAGGAGCAGACGGAGGAGGCGCACATGCGGGAGGCGCGACCAGCGAGGCCTCCGCATCAACGTCCACCTCAGCTACCTCAGCTGCAGCCTTGGCCTCCGCCGCCGCCTCGGGTACGGGCGCCGCCTCGGGCGCGGGGGCCGGCGCAAAGGCCAAAGCAGCTGCTTCGGCCGCCACAGTATCGGTCGCCGCCGCCTCGGCCGCCGCTGCCTCGGCCGCCGCTGCCTCGGCCGCCGCTGCCTCGGCCGCCGCTGCCTCGGCCGCCGCTGCCTCGGCCGCCGCTGCCTCGGCCACCGCCGCCGCCTGTGCAACATCTGCCGCCCGCACCTGTGCTTGAGCAGCGACCCGCGCCTCAGCCTCAGCCGCCGCCTTCATCTCGGCAACTTTGGCCCTATCAGCGTTGCCCCTCTCAATGGCTTGCAGCCTCGTGGCTGCCTCCTGCTGTGCACTCGCCTCCGCCGCCTCCGCCGCTGCTACTGCCGCCTGCGCCGCCTGCACCTCCGCGGCCGCCTTCTGCGCTGCCAACCGCGCGTCAGCCTCTTTTTGAGCCTTGAGCGCGGCAAGTTTGGCCCTATCCTTCTTGCCCCTCTCGATAGCCTGCAGCTTCGTGGCTGCCTCCGCCTCCGCTGCAACCCTCTCCGCCTCCGCTGCAGCCCTCTGAGCTGCGGCTGCCTCCGCTGCGGCCCTCTGCACCTGCGCTGAAATCCTCTCAGCCTCGGCCGCCGCAGCTGCCGCCGCCTCGGCGAGGATTGCTTTCACGACGGCCTCCTCCTCATCGGCTTCCTGCAGGATTGCCGCCTCGTCGGCGTCCTCCTTCGCACGGTGCGCCGCCGCCCTGTCGTCGGCTGCGAGTCGTGCATCCACACGGCGCTTCGCCTCCAACTTGGCCTGTTCTAGGAGCTCCTGCTCCTGCTTCTCCCTTTCCAATCGCTCCGTGAGCAGCTGCTCTTCCTTCCGGTGGGCGCTCGCCTGCGCCGCAGCTTTCGCTGCCGCCGCCGCCGCCGCCACTTCCGCCGCCTCCGCCGCCGCTGCTGCCTCTTCCGCCGCCGCCAAAGCCGCCAAAGCCGCCTCCGCCTCCGCCTCCGCCTCAGCGATCGCCTTGGTTGCAGCTTCCGCTCTGCGATGCGAGTCCACATAACGAGCCCGAGTAGCGTTACCACGCTGCGTGGCCTGGAGCATGGTGGCCGCCTCGACCTCAGCAGCCGCACGCTCCTCGGCGCTGAGCTCGGTGATGGGTTGCCTCCGAGGCAGGGCCTCGGCGCTGGGCTCGCTGACGGACTGCGCGACGCCCCAAACCTCTTCGTACGTGGTTTCCCCCACCTCGGGCGGTGGGGGCGGCAATGCTGCTATGGGGGTTGAGGCGTTGGCGGCCGCAACGGCTGGCGGGGAGTCGGAAGACAAGGGTGCGCGTGGGGGCGGCGTCTCCTCGATAGGCTCCAGCGCCGCCGGCACTCGCAGCGATCCTGACAGTTCCGGCGGCTCCGTAACTGCACGGACACTCGCAGCGATCACCCCCTCCACCACGGCCTCTCCGGGGGTTTGAGGCCTGCTGACGGCCCGGAGACTCGCCGCGATCACCCCCTCCACCACAACCTCCGCAGGCGTTTTGGGCCTTTCAGCGGTCACTGCCTGGGCACTCGCAGCGATACCCCCCTCCACGGTCTCGGCAGGGGATGGGGGCCTGCCGCCGGTCAGGACGCTCGCAGCAATCCCCTCCTCCACGGGAGCGTACGGCTCGGGCAGATCTTGGCACAAATCTCGGACGCTCGCAGCGATCCCCTCCACGGGAGCGGACGGCTCGGGCAGATCTTGGCACAAATCTCGGACGCTCGCAGCAATCCCCTCCTCCACGGGAGCGGACGGCTCGGGCGGATTTTTGTACTCCACAGGAGCATAGGGCTCGGTGGGGGACATGGCGGGGGAAGAAGGCGCGGGGGTCTGTGCCGCCGACGGTGGAGCAGATGGAGGGGAGCCAGGGGGCGCGCCGATCGGCACGGCCTCGGCGCCAGAGCCCATCTCAACGATCGGCGCGGCTTCCGCGCCCGTCACGGCACCCGCGTTGTGATGGGCACCCGCGTCCTCATCCGGAACAGCATCGGCCGTCTCATCTGGCTGCACCTCGCCCCCCTCCTCCACCGCCTCCTCGTCCGCCTCCGCCACCGCTGACGCCTCGCGCGACACTGTCGCCCTTGCAACGGGCGCAGCCGACGGCGCAAATGCAAGCGCGGCGTCATTGATGGACGCCAAATCAATTTTGAAACTGATATTCACCTGTGGGGAGAGTCGAGCGCCGTGGTGAGCACTTGCATGCCAACGGCCACGTGGACGCCCAATCAATTTTGAAACTGATATTCACCTGGATCGGCGCGGGCGCCGCCGCTTCGTCGGCCAACCCCTCAGCCACCGCCCCGCGCACGCGACGGTCCACAGCCGCTGAGGGTGCAAAGACGGGCGCAAAGTAGTCTGCCACGTCCTCTGCCACCGGTTGGACTATGGCTAGCGACTTCGTCGGGCGCGCGTCGAGCTGCACGGCGACGGGCGGGGCGGCGGCGGGCGCAGTTTCTCTCAGGCTCTTGGTCCGTATAGGCGGCAGCCCTTGTTCCTTGCTGGCGAGGTGATGCAACTGACGCTCGAGGGGAGTCGGCGGTCCCTCAGATGAGCGAGTGAGTGGCACACGTCCATCTGCTTCCTTGAACGTCTTCGGAGGTTGCTGCCCATAGCATAGCTGCGGATGTCTACGAGTCACGCCGTGGTGAGCACTTGCATGCGGCGGCTTTGGACGGCTTCGGATCGGCGAGAGGCCCCCCGCACTTCGGCCAGGGCTGGAACCGCGGCTGTGGCTCGGGCTGGAGCCTCTCGATCGGCGGTTAGGGCTCGACCCGATCTCCCCGATCTCCCTCGAGATCTCCCCGTCGTCCGGCGGCGGGCGCGCCCGCGGCTGCAGCTGGCTAAGCGGCGTTGCGAGCTGGACAAGCTCATCCGTCGTGGGCGGAGGCAGTATCGGGCGCCGGGCGGGCGGGGGCACGAAGGGGGTGATGCAAGATTTGGGCTCGGGCGCCACGTGACGCTTGGCGAGCTCGACGGCAGATCGCGCTCTCGGCCGATCTCGGTCGATCTCGATGGCGGAGCTCCGGCTGAGGCCGCCGTTCTCTACGCTCACGCCGCCGCCGCTGCGACTTGCGCCTCCGTCCGCACCACCCCCGGCGCCGCCCTGGCTGCTGAGCTCTTGCAGCCGCATCAGGCGAGACAGGTTCGATTGCCGCCGAGTTGCCCACAGGCGTCGCTCCGCCTGTAACCGTCGAAGGTCGTGCTGCTCCTGCGACGCCGAGCTGCGTGCCGAGTTGGACATTCGGCTGGAGCGTGGCGTGGCCGAGGTGGCGGTCGAAGTCTCTCCAGTCCATGGCGAGCCCGGGGGTGGGTGCGGCGTGAGCGCTGGCGGGAGCGCCGTGGCGAGCGCCGAGGCGTCGTGGCGAGCGCTCGGCTCGGCGGACGCGAGGGCTCCTCGGGGCGAGTGCATTGGCAGCATGCGCGGCCGAAATGTCGCCCTCAGCTGCTGGTTGAGCTCCGCAAAATCGATGGAGCCCGACTCATTGGCATCCAACGACGTGAAGAGCTTGTCGACGACGGAGGCCGACGCCTCGTAGCCGAGGAACGAGAAGGCGCGCTCAAACTCATTGCGGGTGACGACGCCGTTGCCGTCCAGGTCCCATGACGTGAACAGGTCGATGACGCGCACGCGATTCACGCGCAGGAGCTCCTTGAGCTGCTCGGCCGCGGTCGCGTCGTCCACAGCGTCGAGCTTGATCGTTGAGTCAAGTGCCTGTCCTCGCTCGCCGTGTGCCGCCTGGCGTAGCGAGAAGTTGTAGTTGTGGTGGTTCAGGCCTTTCTTGCCGTCATTCTGCCCAGCCTCCTCCAAATGGCGTTGGTGGTAGGTTTTGGGGTGGTAGAAGCCCGGTTTGCCCGCAATCGGCTCGAGCTCAGCTAGAGCTGCCTCCCGCTCCCTTACTCTCTGGTCATGGGTCAGCTGTTTTCTCACGATGCGCGTCTCCACCTCCTTTGCTTTGACCGCGGTCTTGATGCGCTCCCACCGCTGCAACGCCGAAAGTTGATACTCCGCAGCGCGGCTCGAGGGCAGGGCGCCAAGCCCATGTGAAGTTCTCCACATGTGCGCGACGAGCAAACTTGACGCGCTCTCGCTGAACTGATCTGAACTTGGATCTGAACGTCCGCGCGGCGAGCTCGTGTCGAACTCAACGTCTCAAGTCTACCGTGTGTCCCGGCTCCCCCCGGTGTCTTTTTACCGGTGTCCCGGCTCCCCCCGGTGTCTTTTTACCGGTGCTGGTGGGTTTGGATGGTTGTGAGGTTCGTCAGTGTGATCCGTTAAATCCGTGTGCCCGTGTGCCCCCGTGCCGTGTGTCCCGTGCGTGTCCCGGCTTCCCCGGTGTCTTACCGTAAAGCGTTTTGAGGTGGTTTGTGAGATTCGTGTGTCTGTTCAGGCTCATAAACACCGGCCACCACCCGGGTGACGGGGGGTTTCCTATACAAATTGGGGGGGGTTTCCTATACAATACGTATCCTGATGTATCCTGCATGTATCCTGCATGTATCTTGCATGTATTTCGATGTGTCCCGTTCAGATACATCAAGATACATTGAGATACAACAAGATACATTTGTATCTGTCTCTTCGGCTATCATATGAAATGTATCTTACCTAGGGATATGTATCCTTCTTTAAGATACATTTAGGATACATTTAGGATACATTTAAGATACAATGTATCTTAACCCTCAGATACATGGCACACAAGATACACTCACGATACATGTCGGATACATA
>Ga0210242_100406_pt1 | contig 38055 bp, 21 predicted proteins | sample ChrtobMeP5a_16mM_FD_155445 | JGI IMG/M metagenome (GOLD analysis project Ga0210242, IMG submission 155445) | Chrysochromulina tobin associated microbial communities from unialgal haptophyte culture, Seattle, Washington, United States - P5a_16mM | ecosystem: Host-associated > Algae > Haptophytes >... | reverse complement strand
GTCACATGTGGTATAGTAAGGAGACAGTGTATGTACATGTACATGTCCTGTACACGACTGAGACTAGAGAACTAAAGTGACTAAAGTAAGAGAACCTCACCACCGAAACGACAAACGACAAACGGGGTGGGGAAGCCGGCGGTAGCACTCTAAACATCTGAAAAACTCGAGTGTGTCTGCGCCCTCCACGGTGAGGCTCCACGGGACCCTGTGGTCGTGCGACTTGCCGAGATGTCGTGAACGTGAACTGACTCGAACCCCGTTTCGGAGATCCCGCTGTGGCCGTCCTCGCGACTAGGCACGCGATAGAGAGGAATGCCAGCGCCTCAGCGCAGCAGAGCGTGGTGGAGTGCGGCGGCAGCGCTGATCGGCGTTGCCACCGGCATCTCGGTCCCGAGCACCATCAGCTCGGCCCCCGTCGTTGGCGGGCCTGTCGCCTGGCAGGTCGGGGTCCCAGGCACCGCGCCGTTGCCCAAACCGTTTGGTCGCGAGTCCGTCATCGCGGCGGTGGAGTCGCTCAAACGCGGCGAGGTCATCTGCGTGACGGACGACGAAAACCGCGAGAACGAGGGCGACCTGATCATGGCGGGCGAGCTAGCGACCCCGCACACGGTCGGCTTCATCGTGCGCTACTCAACAGGCGTCATTTGCTGCTCGGTGCCCAGCGCGCGGCTCGAGGCACTGCAGCTGCCAACCATGTACGTCAACAATCAGGATCCTAAGGGCACCGCCTTCACCGTCTCCACCGATGTGCGGGCCTACGGCGCGCACAGGTGCACCACGGGCATCTCGGCCGCCGACCGTGCGGCCACCTTCAACGCGCTCGCCGACCCGTCAGTGGGTGCTGAGGCCTTCTGTCGGCCGGGGCACGTGTTCCCGCTGCGCAGCAAGCCGGGCGGCTGCCGCGAGCGCGACGGCCACACCGAGGCCGCGCTCGACTTTTGCGCGCTCGCGGGCTGCAAGCCGGCCGGTGTGCTGGCGGAGGTGTGTAACGAGGATGGCTCGATGGCCCGTATCCCTCAGCTGATCCCTTTCTGTGAGGCCCACCGGATCGTGCTTACGTCGATCTCGGACCTGAAGCAGTACCTCGACGAGGTGGGGCACGTCTCCAATTTCTGAGCACGCGCGCCGGGGGCTGCGTGAGAGAGCCACTGGGAGCCGCTGCGCTCGCTGTGGCTCCCCCGCAGTTCGACACGGTGCATGTAACACGTGATGCTAGCGCCGCGGTCTGTTCCAGCGTGTTTCTGTGCATAAATGAGCGGCCCTTGCGTAGCAGGGGCGACACGAGTCTCGAGACTCGTGTCGCCCCCGAGGCGAGGCTCACACACGTCGCAAATTCCGCAAAGACTTGTTGGTTGGCCGCCAGCCGCTGCTCTCGAACGCACAAACCGGAGCGAATTATGCGGCAATTCACGCGGCCTGCCCGACCGATATCCGTCGCGTTACTGAGCGGTTGGCTGCCTCTTTGCGCGCTCGGCCTCTCGCCGCTGTACAGCGCTCTCGGCGACTACGCTTATGTCGCGTCGGGCAACCGAACGTACAGCCATTCGAGGCTCGCCACTCGCGAGCGCAAACTCATGATTTCCAGCAACGGCACCGAGACGCCGCTGCTCGTGCGCGGAGTGACGTACTCGCCGGTGCCCATCGGGCGCAACCAGCACAGCGATGCGCTACGCGTGGCCGACTTTTTCACGCCGTCCAACTCGCCCGTCTGGCAGCGCGACCTACCTATGATGCGGCTCGCCGGCATGAACTCGGTGCGCGTGTACGAGCTGGGCGCGACGGGCGACCACATGGCCTTCCTCGACGAGTGCTACCGACTGAACATCACGGTGTTCGCGGGATTCCACCTCGATGAGTCGCTCAACCTCGCCTCGCAAACGGCCGCAGGCACCGCCATCTTCAACCCGCTCGACGTCAATTTGGCGGACACGAAGGAGAATCTACGCAGCGCCGTGCAGCGCAATCGTCACCCAGCGGTGGGCATGTGGCTGGTCGGCAACGAGGTCAACCTCGAGGCGAATCGCTTCGTCTGCGGCAGCACACCCGCCTGCGCCGGCGCCGACTGCTATGCGCTCTGCAAGTTCCAGGACAACACGGAGCTTGCGTACCAGATGATCAACGAGCTCTGTGCCGTGGTTGAGGAGGAAGGCTACCCTTGCACGTCGCCGCTCGCGGACGTGCCTCTCCCGTTCGAGCGGTACGGACTCGAGCCATACGCTCCGTTCAGCGCGTCCGACTTTGCCGCCCACGTGCGTCTCCTCGACAACCGAATGACTCATTTCTGCTGCTGGATGGCGAACATCTACCGCGGCACCACGTTCGGCAGCGCCTTCCATGACTACGCCAAGGTGAGCGGCAAGCCTCTGCTCATCGGCGAGTACGGGATTGACGCGTACAATAGTGCGCCGTCCGTCGCGGCCGAGGACCAAGCGGCGCATGCGGCGGGTATCGTCAATCTCGTCGAGGAGCTCGAGCGGCATGCAATCTCGTGCCGAGCAAACTGTGCCCGTGATGGGTTATGCCTCTCGTACTCAAGTGCTCCGCCGTTCTGCACGCAAGAGTTTGGGACGGACTGCACCAGCTGGGAGTGCCAGACGGCGGGATCGCTCGCGGCGGGTGGCGAGGCCGGCGTGCGCTGCCGTCAATACGTGTGCCCCACGGCCGGCGACGGCGTGTGCAACGACGGCGGCCCCGGCTCCGAGTTCGCCACGTGCCCATACGGCACCGACTGCGAGGACTGCGGCCCGCGCGATGACAATGTCGTCTCGGGCGGCTTCCTCATGTCCTGGGTGGACGAGCTGTGGAAGGGGGACCGCTCATGTGGTCCTGACACCGGTCCTTCGAATGGGTTCTGCGGCCGGTACTGCCCAGACCACGGGCCGGATGGGCCTTACCTGCAGCGGCCGTGCGGCGGACGCATGAGCACCTTCCCCGATGGCTTCCTGAATGAAGAATGGTGGGGCCTGCTCGCGCCTCGGCAAGCGTGCGGTGCGCGCGCGGGCGTCGACCCTGATCGCCTCTCGCCACGAACGGCCTTTCACGAGATACGGCTCCGGTGGGGCTTTCTCACCGACGGTACGTCTAGTGCGGGCTGTTCCGCCTTCGACGCCATCGGCAACGGCGGCAGCCAGCTGCTCGAGCGGACTGACGCCCTTGGCCTCCGGAGCGCCTCCTTCGAAACCCAACAGAACGTCTCGCGTTGCGGCGCTCGGATGGCTCTCGAACGCCTCAAGGCACGGGTGTGCGAGACGGCGCGCTTGGCGGGCTTCCCTCGCAATAACGGTCAGCCCAGCGCCCCCGATCGCGCGTGCTTTGCCTCGTCGCTTCCATCGACTGCCGCGGACTGCGAGTGGATGGAATACCTATACCTCCGAGATCAGGCCGAGATCAATCGGATGGCCAATTGGAGCGGATGGAGCGCCGCCGTGAGCACCTTCGAGTACAGCGCGTGCCCGCAGCCTTCGCCCCACATGAGCTACCTAGAGAGCTCCCCCGAGGGCACCACGCGGCACAACCAGTCGCTGCTCGCACTCAGCCGCGACGAGGGCGTGCTGCCCGTGCCGTGCGACGCCGTGTGCAACTCGTATCCCTTTGAATGCCGAGCCTTCAATGTGTCCAACTACCCGAGGCTGATGCGCAACCGGCTGCATCCCCAGGGCAACGGTCTCGTGCTCAATGGGCGGCCGTTCTTCGTGCGCGCCGTGTGCTATTCGCCTGTACCGGTCGGTCACGACCCCGGCTACAGCGAGCCCTGGGGAGACTACTTCACGGCCGAGTGGGTCGAGGTGTTCACACGAGACGTCGCTCTCTTCGTCGAAATGGGCGCGAACGCGATTCGGTTGTACACGTTCAAGACGAGTCAGCGCCACCGCTTCTTTCTCGATGTGAGCTGCTGAGAGCGCTTTTGATTGCTTGTGAGCGCTCTGATTGCATCGATCCGGCTCGGATCTCCCGATATGGCAGGTGGCGGACCGCGCGGGTCTGGTCATCATCGGCGCCTTCGAAATTGGGACCGCCGAGCACACGTCCCTCGCCTCTGACGGATGGACACCAGCGGATGGCATCCCCACCAACCGGGCGGTCCAGACGGTCAAAGCGCGCCTCGCTCGCCAGCTGCGCGCCTCACGCCACCCGGTGATGGTCATGTGGTTTGTGGGCAATGAGGTCAACGGCGCGTGGCAGGGCTTCGTGTGCGAAGACGACTACGCCGAGCAGCACCTGAGCTTCACCAACCAGTGTCAGTTCGGTACGGCAGCGCGCGTGCTCATGCTTATCATCGACTCGCTGTGCGAGACGGTGCACGAGGAGGGCTTGCTCTGCTCGACGCCCCTCGCGGGAGTCAACTTGCCGGGCGCCTTCACTGACAATGGCTTCGAGTACTCGGTACAGGGATGGATCCAGGCCATGGACCCGATCATGGTGCATCTTGACGTGTGGTCGGCCAACCTCTATCCGGGCCGCGACTTTCGTGAGTTCGACTTTTCGAGGCTGCGAGAATGGACTTCGCGCCCCTTTTTCGTGTCCGAGTATGGAGTCGATGCGTACGACACGAACGCGCCCAGGTGTGGAGACGACGTGCATGCGGCCATGCCGGTTGGATCAGCATGCAATGCACACTCGGACGCTCGTCACATCGGCGCCCCGAACGAGCGCATGCAAGCCGAGTGGCTGATGAGCCTGGTGGAGGATGTCGAGAGGAACGCGGTCACCTGCCGAAGTGGCTGCCAGTCCCAAACCGTCGCCGGCTCTTCGGTGATGGCTTGGGTAGATGAGTGGTGGAAGGGGCGCGTCATCGACGCTGTCGATGCCGACGAGCGAAACGGCAAGCTCGGCTCCCTCTGCCCCGACGGCAACGAGAAGCTGCAGACTCCGTGCGGGTACCCGACCGTCTACGCGCCCACGCAGCCGGACAGCTTCGTGAATGAGGAGTGGTTCGGGCTTATGAAGGTGAAGCGCTCGTGCGCCGATTTCGTCGACCAGATCGAACCTCGCGAAGCGTGGTATCGTATGAAGCAGCTGTGGACCACGGGTGGCTGCGTGCTGCACGATCCGAACTTTAACGTCTCGTATGCGCCCTATTACGACCTCGCGCAGTACCCGGATTGCGGCGCCGCCATCACGCAGGCGAGTGCCTCTGAGTGCCTCTGAGTGCCCATGATGGCCTCTGAGTGCCGCTGAGTGCCGCTGAGTGCCTCTGAGTGCCTCCGAGTGGTTCGCTCGGCCATCATGCATCATGCAGGCGCGCATCGCGTACAACTGGACGCTCGTCGACGCGGGGCTCGAGATCTACCCTTATGACTGCGTGCTCATGCACCGGATCCACGTGCGAAATACGAGCGTGTGCCCGCCTATCCCTTCGTGGTCTTCACCCAATGGAGGGCTCACCGCTGCGGCGCTCGAGGGCTACCGTGGCAACTGGACGGACACGCCCTCGACGTGCGAGATTGCGCCAGATTGGACCTCGATCTTCGTGCCCATTGCGGCGCTCGTCGCGGCCCTCTCCTTATACTCGAGCTCGAAGCACGAGATTTTTCGGCTGTACAATGTGTACGTTCGTCGCTCTGTCAAGCTGTGCTGCCCGTCCGGCTGGATGATGAAAGTGGCCCTCAGCATACTCAGCCGCTCCATTCTTCTCCTCGGTGTCGCCGGGCTGGGCGCCGCCTTGGGATCTATCGGCGGCGAGATCGTACGCCAGATCGCCAACGATCCTGACGAACCCTCGCTCACCTTGAGGGCCCACCTCACGCTGCGCGGCAGCTACGCTGGCCTCGGCACCGTCGTCGGCGCGATCGGCGCCGTCGTGAGCGCACTCCTCTTCTTTCTGCTTCGCGACTGCTACCGCATCTGCCAGCGCCTCGTGCACGCGCTCGAGGAGCGCCGTCTTGGGCACCTGCAGCCCGCCGAGCGGCGCGCTGCGCTGCGCTCCCTCAAGGCACAGCCTACGCTCTGCACGCGTCTCTTCGGCGTACCGAGCTCGCTCGACGAGCCCCAATACCTGCTGCACCCGTCCATCGCCCGGACCGACCTGGGCGGATCTCGCAATCTGGGTGGATCTGGGCGGATCTCGCGAGCTCGACGGATCTCGCAATCTGGGCGGAGCTCGCAGCGGCTTCTCATCTCGGAGCTCGAGATGCACGAGAGGGTCCTCCCCATCGCCGCTCGCGTCGCGCGCGTCTTTGGCTTCCAGCAGCGCCAGCCACTCAAAGGCGGCGGCGGAGGCGGCGCCGGGCGGGAGGTCGGCGGTGGCGGCGGCGGCGGCGGCGGCGGCGGCGGCGGTGGACTGTTCAGCGGCGGCACTCCTGCCGAGGTGCTTTCGAATGCGGGCTGCCAGACGATGCATTTGGCCAAGCTGCTGGTCCACCGGCTCCAGCGCCACCGCCGGCTAGGCACCACCGTGGCCTTCGAACACGCCGTGGCCGACCTACATGCGCACACCTTTGCCAACTATGCACACTGGCGGCAGCATCTGAGCCTGCCGATGGCGGATCAGCTTGAGCACGAGCACGCGAACGCCGCCAAGGGGCGAGTGGACGTGTCACGTGCGTGGCGGACCAACGTGCTGCTGCACGAGCTTGTTCTCTTCTACCTCATCTGGGGAGAGGCGGCCAACCTTCGCCATCTGCCCGAGTGCCTCTGCTGCATCTACCATTGCATGCGCCAGCGGCTCGCCTTCCCGCGCGATCGGCAGCAGACGACCTTCCACAAGCAGGAGGAGGGGCTTTGCATGCGCGAGCCGTCCGTCAAAGCGCTGCCCTACAAGCCCCAGTACGACCACGACGACTGCGTCATCGTACAGGGCGGCTTCGCGCCCCATGAGGACTTCCTCAACACGGTCGTCAAGCCTGTGTACGCGGTCCTCAGTGAGGAGATCAAGGCTAAATCAAACCTCGGCATCGACGTGCGCGTCATGTATGACGACGTCAACGAGACGTTTTGGCACCGGTCCACGATCACACGGCTCGAGCCAAAGAATGACGTGGCTGGCCACCTCTCGGACGCGTACGATGAGCTCCGGCGCGAGCTCAAGGAGCAAGAAGCGATCTCGAGGCGCACCAAGGCGGGCGCTCCTCGACATGACGCTCGGCATGCGAGCCTGTTCCAGAAGACGTACACGGAGCGAGTCTCGTTCGCGCACGTGCTCTTCAGCTTCCACCGAGTGGTCGTCTTCCATCTGGGCCTCATCCACATCCTGAGCGCACTTGCCTTCTTTGGGCTCGACCTGGGCGCTCTGTGCACGCTGAGCCTCACGCATGCCACCCTCGCGCTCTTCCACCTCGTGTGGGGCAATCTGCTCGGCTCGCGCGAGAAGCATTCGTACCGGTATGCTCATGAGCACCCAACCCTCGAGCGCCTTCTCCTGTGGTCCGAGGTGGCGGCACACCTCGCCATGCCCATCCTCTACCTCGGGCAGCTCGCCGCGCCCGAGCTGCGTTCGTACTCACGCTCGCCTAATTTGGGCCTCTTTGAGATGGCGGCGATCCCATACCTGCTTGGATGCCTGCCGCCGCTGCTGCGCCTCACGCCCTCAATCTCGGAGCTGGTGCTTGGCGAGCCCTTCCTCGGATCGCGTCGCCAGCTGCGGGTGCCGTGGAGCTCGTACCTCGCGTACGTCCTGTTTTGGGTCGGCACGCTCGGTCTCAAGATTGGGTTCGATTACGTGTTCATCATCAAGCCGCTCGTCGAGCCGACGCTCAAGCTGTGGGAAGTGGACCTGTACTGCTGGCACTACACGCAGCTCTACTCAGACTGCAAGCTCGACGTGGTCGACTTCGTCCACGGCGACAAGAACGTCTTCCACTCCAACGCCCCGCTTCGCGGCTTTGACGACGCGGCCGACTTTGTGCACAAGTACCGCTGGTTGCGCATGCGCTTCTTCAACGTGGTCTTGATCGGGCTGCGCTGGGCGACGCCGCTGATCATCATGCTGGCCGACACGATCCTCGCGTACACGCTCGTCGGAGCGATCGGCTCCGGCCTGCTAGGCACGTGGTACCGCATTGGCGAGATGGTCGAATGGGTCGATGTGGTGCGAAGAGTCGAGGACTCCGTGAGGCTGCTCAACACCAAGATGCTCGCGGACATCGAGGAGGTCGAGCGGCCGGAGGTCTTCGCGGCCGGAGGTCTGCAGGGCGATGGCGGCGCCGTGTCGAGTGGCGCCGTGTCGGGCGGCCTCGAGGAGCAGCACCTCTTCAACTTCCGCGCCGGCGCCCAGGGCAGCGCTCAGGGCAGCGCCCATGGCAGTGGTCATCAACATGATGACGAAGTAGATAGAGCTAACAATCCTCTCAACACGCTCGGCGGCTCGCATGATGATGACTCGGAGGAGGAGGAGGAGGAGGAGGAGGAGGCGGAGGAGGAGGTGGAGGAGGAGGAGGAAGCTCATGATCACGGACGTCATCTCGGGCATCATCTCACCCATTCGGATGATGATGACTCGGAGGAGGAGGAAGCTCGGGTTCATCGCAACCTGCAGTCTCATCCAACCGTATCTCATCCAAACGACGATCCCGCTGCGGACTTTGAAGCGAGTGACGGCGGCATGGAGGCCTCGAGCCGCGCCGAGGACGAGGAGCTGAGAGCAGATGGCGAGGGAAGGTCGCTCTGGGAGGATCCTCCCGCCTCGCCGCCCGAGTCGCCGCCGCACCCTCAGAAGTCAATCGCGCCACTCAAGCTCGCGCCCGGGAAGGCGCCGCCGGCACTGACTATGTTGCCGCCTCGCCGCATGGACACCCTCTCGACACGGTTCATGAGCTATCTCGGATCGATCTCGGACGATCTCCGATCGATCTCGGACGGCAAGCCGGAGGCCATCGGCGCCGACAGCGTCGACAGACTGTCCGCTGCGCCCGCGCAAGTGCCCACGACGCCGCCGAGCCACCTGCCGGCGCGCACCGGCGCCGTGCACGGCGCCTGGACACGTCTTCACTTCTCCACAGAGGCTCGCTCGCGGGAGTGGCAGACATTCGCATGCGTGTGGAATGAGATGATCCGCGACCTGCGCCGCTCGGACCATCTGTCCAATGCGGAGCGCCGAGAACTCCTCTTCTTCTCCCTCGGAGGACCACAGGTGGGCCCAGAGCCCTTCCTTATGCCCCCCCCACCCTTGCCCTCCTCCTTTTGGACTCCCCGCCTGCCCACCCTCGGCCCCAGTGCTATGATCTCCCCCCTCCTCCAATGCTATGATCTCCCCCGCCCCACCCTCGGCCCCAATGCTATGGTCTCCCCCCTCCAGGTGGAGCGCTTCTTCGGAGTGCCCGAGTACCTCATCTTCCCCACCATGATCTCATCGCCCGTCTTCACAGACAAGGTGCTACAGGACGGCGCGTACGAGTATCCCTCGTTCAAGCGCACGTACATGCAGTTGCGCGATCTCCTCATCTTCCTCGCAGCTACCCTCGGGCTCGTGGCCGACGCGCAGCTCAGTGCGATCCTCACCGCCACCGAGGATCTGGGCGAGCTGCTTGGGCAACAGCTGCGCCGCGCGTGGCCTCGGGACCGCCGCGCTCCCATTCAGATTCGAGATGCACTCCTCGCCCTCATCAACCATCTCGCGGGCTGGCAGCTCGGAGCTGCCCTCGACCGTCGTCAGGCCCAGTCCAACGGCCATGACCACTCAAGCGAGGCCCAGTCCAACGGCCGCGACCACTCAAGCGACCACTCAAGCGACCACTCAAGCGACCACTCATGCGACCCCTTGAGGGCAAGGGCGAGTAACGCATCGTACAAGGCGGCTCGCGAGACGCTCGTGCTGATGCAGAGGCTGCTTCAAACTGTGGGGAACATCCTTCAGGTCGAGCCGTCCAGGCTGAGCGAGCACCTCGAGATGCAATCTCGCGCCGAGCTCTGGGCAAAGGCGAAGGCGCATCAGGTGGTGGCGGCAGCGGCCGCGGCTGGGGCCGCCGCGCCCACGCCGCAGCCCTCGCCGCAGCCCTCGCCGCAGCCCTCGCCGCCGCCCTCGCCGCCCGGACCCGCGTCGCCCGGCGGCGCCGCCTATGTGACTCTCTCGCAGTGCGCGCAAGCCCAAGCCCGTCCACAACGGCTCTCAGGGCAGCAGCGCGCGGAGAGTGCCGAGTCGATCGGCGGCCTCTCATCGAGATCCTGTGGCTCCGGCGTCGACGGCGCCGGTGCGCCGCCACCGCCGCTAGCGCCCCGAGCCCCACCGACCGCGCGCTCCTCGGGAGCCGTCGAGTACCGGTACGTACCGGTAGCCGTCGAGAGCCTGGCGTGCGGGCTGACCAATGTGCTCGGCTTTGGGCACCATGAGGCTACTTTGTCGCCCAGCATGTATGCTGGCCTTGAAGAGGAGCACGTGGGCCTCGCGCCGCACCTGCCACCGTTGCGGCCGGAGGAGCGCCACCCGCTGCTCACACTGTGTCGGCTGCTCAAGCTCGAGGCGCTCGAGACGGCGCGAGCTGTGGACGAGAGTGCGAGTCGGCTCGCGTCGTCGGGGGTGAAGCTCGTGCTGCGCTCGCTGCTTCGCGCCTCGCAGACGCTCAACCCTTCGGGCGAGCCGCTTAACGAGCAGGCGCGCCGGCAGCTCATCTTCTTTTGCAACTCGCTGCACCACCGGCGCCTGGGTCGCGCCGTGTCGGTGTGCGACATGCCCTCTCTCACGGCATTCACACCACACTACTCCGAGGATGTGACATACTCAATGGACGCGCTTCAAGTGGCCGACGACGACAACGCCTCGCTGCTCACCATCATCAAATCCCTCTACCCTGATGAATGGGCCAATCTATGCGAGCGCATCGAGTCGGTGGAGCGGACACGAGAGCGCAAGAAGATGGTTCAGACCAAAAGGGAATGGGAGGCTCAGAGGGCAGGCGCCCTCGGACAGGCTGTGGCCTCGAACCCTAGCCGAAACCCACGGACAGGCGCCCCCGGACAGGCCGCACTGCCGGCTGCGTCGACCATGCAGGCGCCGACGCCGGCTGAGGGCGTCGCCGCGGGCGTGGAGGGCATGATCGTGCAGGACTGGTGCTCGGATCGCTCCCAGCTGCTCTCGCGGACCGTCCGTGGCGTCATGCGTCACGCGCACGCCTTGCGGCTGCTGGCGATGCTCGAGGGGGTGCCACGTGGGCACGTTGAGGACCTAGTCGCATCCAAGTTCCAATATTTGGTCACGTGCCAGATCTACGACAAGTTGCTGAACTCGTCCAGCCGCGCGGACCAATGGAAGGCGGAGGCGATCGACCTGCTGCGCATGCGATTCCCGCGCCACCTGCGCATTGCGTACGTGGAGTACGACGAGGCCAGGGGGGTGCACTCGTCCGTACTGCTCGGGCCGGAGCCGACGGCGGCCGCCCTCGACGGCGCCTCCCCCGCTGCAGGGGCCGGGCGGGTGCTGTACAAGGTCAAGCTGCCGGGTGACCCGATCATCGGCGAAGGCAAGCCCGAGAACCAGAACCACGCCGTCATCTTCGCGCACGGCGAGTACCTGCAGACCCTCGACATGAACCAGGACAACTATTTGGGCGAGTCGCTCAAGATGCGCAACCTGCTCGAGCTCTTCACAGGGGACGTGCGCCTCATCGGGTTTCGCGAGCACATCATCTCGGATGGCAACGGGCTGGTGGCCGGCTTCGCCGCCGACTCCGAGTTCGTCTTCGGCACAATGATCCAGCGCTTCATGGCCTGGCCTCTCGAGGTGCGGCTGCACTATGGCCACCCCGACGTGTGGGATGCCGTCTGGTGCCTTTCGTCAGACGCATCTCGAAGGCGTCCAAGACGATCCACGTGTCCGAGGACGTCTTTGGTGGCGCAAACGTCTGGCTGCGCGGCGGCTCCGTCGACTACACCGAATTCATTCACGTGGGCAAGGCGCGCGACATCACGTTCACGGGCATCAACGGCTTCGAGCAAAAGATCTCGGGTGGCAATGCGCTCCAATGCATGTCACGCGACTACGCGCGCATGAGTGCGAACTTTGACCTCTTCCGGCTCCTCTCGCTGTACATGACCTCTGTCGGCTTCTTCCTGACCTCGGCAATGATGCACGTGGCGATCGTCACGATGCTCCTCTCGCTAATCTCCCTCGCCCTCTGCCGCGCCGAAACGTACTTTGACGCGGGCGAGGTGCCCTTCGAGGCGCTGCTCGACCTCTGATGACCTCTGATGACCTCTGTTGACGTCTGAGATGACCTCTGAGGACGTCTGTTTGCCTCCCTCCTCAGGTGCCCTTCGAGGCGCGGCGCGGCTCCGTAGGGTACGACCACGTGTACTCGGCTGAGTTCGTCATCCAGCTCGGCTTCGTCAAAGCCTTCCCGCTCTTCGTCGAGCACTGGGTCGAGCATAACTTCTTCTTCGCGCTCAAGAACTTGGTCGTCGACTTGCTCAGCCTCAAGCAGCTCTTCACGATCTTCACCGAGCGCACGCGCGACGCCTTCTACACGCAAGGAGTCCTCTTCGGCTCGGCATCGTACATCGCCACCGGGCGCACCTTTGCGACGCTCAGCTCCAACTTTGTGCATCTGTACCATCTGTACGCGCCCTCGCACTTTTACTTTGGCCTCAAGATCGCGGCGCTCGCGGTCCTGTACGGGATGGTCACCGACCTGCCAGGCTACTACGCGCTCTCGACGTGGGGTCTGTGGGTGCTCGTCGGCGCCAACTGGCTCTCCCCATGGCTCTTCAACCCGCACTCGTTCCGGTTCTTCCAGGTGCAGTCCAACTTCGTCGAGTTCCTGCGCTGGCTCGACGACGATCCGGGGGTCCGCCCGGGCATGGGCTCGTGGCACACGTGGCACGAGCACACGAACGAGCTGGCGCGCAAGCAGCCGTGGCGCAAGCGCCTCACGCTCCTCGTCTGGCGCCAGGGCTGGCTCCTCGTCCTCGTCGTCTTCTGCCTCGCGGGGCTCGAGGAGAAGAAGCTTGAGGAGGTCGACAACTCGGGCGGCGACGACCCACGCTCACCCTTTTCGCGCACACTCGTGCTGCTCACCAACGGCGCCTTCTTCCACCTCGTCGCCCTTGTGTACTATCACCTGGTCGGGCCGCAGGTTCATCTCGTGCACGTGCTGCTCCCGCACTCAAAGCTCGGCGCCTTTGCCCTCTCATGGGCGCTCCGCCTCGGCATCAGCTGGGCTTACTTGTGGATCTCGATGCATGTCCTCTTCAGCTCGGTCCTCTCGACCAGCACGGACACGCACGGGCCGGCGGGCACGACCGTGCGTTCGACGTACGAGCGTAACTGCCTCATGCTATACACGTCCGGATTGCTGATGCTTGCAGCCATCACGTCCATCGCGGCGGCGCTCGTGCCCAACACAGCGCCCATACCCACCACGGCGCCCTTGCCCACCACGGCGCTCGTGCGCACCACTGCCTCGACCGAGCACGAGCCGAGTGTGAAGCTCAGCGTGAAGCTCAGTGTGAAGCTCAGGGAGCTCGCCGCGACGCCCAAGCCCGCTTTCACAGCGAAGCCCCGGGCGCCGGATTCGAGCGCCCGTGACGACGCCTCGCATGCGAGCGACCATGGGTGGGTGGACTTTTGGGATCGCGAGCTCGATGTGGTCGTGGGGACGCTCCTCTTCCTGCTGCTCTCGGCGCTCTCGATCTTGCCAATTGCGGGGCTGCACTCGAAGTTCCTCTTCAACCGCACGTACGCCGTCGCCCTCTCACGCCTCGATCGGCAGAACGACCTCGTGCGTCACCTGTTCACGACGACGCGCTCTGGCTGGGTGGCAAGCTCAGCGCAGCGCGCGTGCAGCCGCGCACTCGCGTACTTTTGGCTGCTGTACGCGCTGGCCGCCATCTCGGCCACCGTCGCCATCCTCTTCGTAGTCTCCGTCGTCGCGGCCATTGGCGCCATGCTCGTCTCCTTGGCTCTGGCGCTCGTGCTGCTCAGCTCCTCCCCCAATCTCGCTTCCAATCTCGCTCCCAATCTCGCTCCCAATCTCGCTCCCAATCTCGCGCGCCGTCTCGGCCTCTGCACGCGTCGCCGCCGCTGGGCCGCCGTCGCCTCCGCCGACCCGGCCGCTCCGCCTCCAAATGTGCTCGGGACGGCGCTTGGCCCGGCGGACCCAGCAGCATGCAAGCCCTTCATCGACCTCCACCCGACGCGGCCGGGCAGCCGCCCACGCCCGCGCGCCGCGCTGCTCTACAATGGCAAGGCCTCATGGCAGGCTGTCCTCGCGTCGCATGGTCCATCTCGCGACCACGACGGCGCGCATGACGAGTGGGGAGCTTACTCGCTGCGTGCGAGTGGCTCGAGGGCTCCTTGGAAGAGTGTGAACCTGCAGGCATCCTCCCTGTTCACATCCATGTTCACACTCCATGAGCAGGCATCCTCCACCTCCCTGCCCAAACTGCCCGAACCGTCCAGCCTCGAACTGCCTGCAATGTCGTTGGAGCAGCGCTGGACGGCGCTTCGGGCGTACATCTACCCGGTGGCCGCCCGCATCGCGCATCTCTTCGGCTTCCAAAAAGAGCACACCCACCGCGGCCATACGGTACCCTCGAATCTGGACAACGAAGTCGATCACGTCTGCAAGCTCGTCCTCAACCTGATGGGGCGGCAGGGCTCTCTCGCGTGGTCCAAGGCACTGCAGCACGCAGTCTCGACCCTCCACGAGCAGGCGAGTCTCGTTAATTGCCTCTTGATTACCTCTGCTGATTGCCTCTGATTGCACGCAGTCTCGACCCTCCACGAGCCGAGGAGTCTCGTTAATTGCCTCTTGATTGCCTCTGCTGATTGCCTCTGATTGCACGCGATCTCGACCTTCCGCGAGCAGCTGCTGCACAACTACGGCCGTTGGGTGCGCCACGTGGGACTCGCCGAGCTCGGCTGGCCCAAGGGCCAGGGCAAGAAGATGCACGAGAGCTTCGGCTCGCTGGCGCAAAGCCGCACGTGGGCATTCTTGGGCCCGTGGGAGTTTATGACCGTCGAGGAGGAAGAGGAGTGGGTCTGCACCTGTGAGCTGCATCGGGTGGTCCTGTACCTCCTCATCCACGGCGAGGCTGCCAACCTTCGCCATCTGCCCGAGTTCCTCTGCTTCCTCTTCTACTGCGCCTCGAATGCGCTCACGCTCCAGCCGATCGCCGTGTGTCGATCGCCGACCGGTATCGGCTCCGGAACGGGCTCCGGAGCCCACGTGCGCGAGGCCGAGGGAAGGAGCTCGGAGGGAGATATGCCCCGAGATATGCCCCGAGGTACTGGCTGGAGCTCGGAGGGGTATCGGTATCGGTTCGAGCTCCAGCCAGTCGAGCCGTCCACGATGCCATACCCGGCGGACGACTACCTGGACACGATGGTCACGCCCATCTACGCCTTCCTGGAGGATGAGATCATCAAGAAGAAGGAGCGCCCCATCGACGAGCGCGTCATGTACGACGACGTCAACGAGTTCTTCTGGGATCGTACGAACCTCGAGAAACTTCTCCGAACCCAGCACGCGTCCGCCAAGGACGACCCGAACGCCACGGTCGCCATCGGCGCCCATGCGAGGCATGCGTACCACGCCCTTCGCACGAACATGGCGTCCGCCCTCCGCTCAAAGCACGGCGTGGTGCGCGAGATGCGCGCGCTGTTCAAGAAGACGCACTTTGAACGCGTCTCGATGAGCCGCGTCATCTACGTCTTCTCTCGTGTGCTCATCCCGCATGCAGTCGCGTGGCATGCCCTGCTGCTCGTCGCCTTTTATGATTCGGTCGCGTGGCGGTGCGTCTCGCCCACCCTCGTGACGCATGCGACCTGCAGGGCGCTCATCAAGCTGTACGAGCTCGTCCCCGGGAACCGACACCTGAGCGAGCTCTCAGCCCGTACGCAGCTGCTCGTCATCGGTGCGTATGCATGCATCCCTCTCTTGTACGTCGCAGACCTCCCCACCTCATACTTCGTCGAACGGCTGCTCAATCCCCATCCGGCCGTGTCCCACTGCGCTCCGGACTCGGACTACCCCGCCTGCCCCGCACGCCAAGTCTACGTGTTCGAATGGGTCTCATCGGGCTATCTCGCGCTCGTGCTCGTGCAGCTCGTCGCGCAGCACTCGCTCCTCTCGCCAGCGGGGCGCCAGCTGCATGGGCGCCTCGCGGCTGCTCGGAACCAGCGCCATTTCCTGGGCACCGCGCTGCACCTCACCGTGCCGTTGACGACGTGGATCGCGTACGCCACCTTTTGGCTGGCCACCGGCGGCATCAAGCTCACCTTTGGGTACTACTGGCTCGCACGGCCGCTCGTCGTCCCGATCACTGCGCTGTGGGAGGTTGACTTTAGTGACGAGGGGAGCTCTAGTCGAAGGGGGGGGGCGCCCTCCGACCCGCTGCACGGGGCGGTGCGCCTCATGGCCATCGCGCTGCGCCTCGCCACTCCGACTTGCGTCTTCTTCTTCGACACCAACGTCTTCTACACGATCATGTCGTCGATCTGCTCGACCCTCGTGCTCGCACAGTACCGCCGGATCGGGCGCATCAGCTGCTGGGCCAGCCTGCTCACGAGCTTTGACGAGACGGTGCAACTGCACGGGCAGCGGCTGCTGTGCCACGAGAAGGCGCCCAAGCTGCTCGACGTCGGCGCGCACGAGCAGCTGCGAGACTGGTGCGTCGAGGCGCGTTCGCATCAGTGGCAGCTCTTCGCGCGCAGCTGGAACGAGATTGTGATCTCGCTCCGAGGTTGCGATCTCCTCACGCACGCGGAGCATGACGAGATGCTCTTCGCATCGTTGCGTGGCACAGGACACGAACAGGCCTGTGGAAAGGGCGCCCAATCATTCTTTAATGTGCCGGAGTATCTCATCTTCCCCACCATGATCTCATCGCCCGTCTTCGATTCGAAGGCGTGGAAAGGCTCCCTGATGAGCTTCCCGATGGCGGCCCCCGCACTGCGCCAGGCGTGTGATCTGCTCTGCTGGCTGCTCGTAGCTCTCGGTCTGACGCGCTGGCAGCACCGCGAGCAGCTCAGAGACGTGCTGCATGAGCTCGCCTCCCTCACGCAGCAGGCGCTCGTGCGTGAGCCGAACGTCATCTCATCTCTCCTCGCTCTACGCTCCTCCCTCGCCATCTTATGCAGCTACCTGTGCGATCTCGCGCACGAGCTCAACGCGAGCAATGAGGCCGTCCCCAACCAAAATGCCGCCGCCGGTGCCAACACCGCCGACACTGCCGCCACCGCCGCCGCCGCCACCACCACCGCCACCGTCGCCGCCACCGCCACCGCCACCGCCACCGCCGCCGATGCCGACGCCGACGCCGACGCCAATGCCAACGCCAATGCCAACGCCGCCGCGGCCGACACCGACGCCGCCGCCGCCGCCGTCATCGTCGACGTCGAGATGAGCGCCTCTCCGCCACCGCTGACGGGGGGGGAAGGGGAACGGGGGAGGGAGGGGGTGAGCGCCACTCCGCCACCGCCGACGCCGGCAGCCGATGCCAGGCTCGCACACTCATCGACGGCGAGTGCGTCGCGTCCCTCGACGGCGGCCGGCGGCAACGCACGCTCGGGTGTCGCCTTCCGCGCGTCCCTCTTCCAAGGGCATCCCATATCCATGTCGCACCTTGCGGAACACCTTTCAAGGTGTACGCGCGTCGATCGACGCACGCGCACTCGGCTGACAGGCGCCACGGGCGGCAGCGGCTCGCTTAGGGTGAGCTCGTGCGTTCGTGCCGTGGGCCGCGCGTCTGGCTTCAAATTCAGTTCCAAGCTTGGCGGTGGTGGTGATGACGAGGGGGAGGGCGGCGCGCAACCAGAGGGGTCGCACAGCGCGGCGCAGATGGCCATAGGGCACGCACGCGCGACGAGCACGATGAGGAGCCTGCTCAACACGGCGCCTCGACTCACAGAGCAGCAAGCGCAATCGATCCGCGAGAGCTCGTGCATGCCATCGGATGCCGACACGGGCGCGATCCATGCACGCTTTCAGGACATGGCGGACGCACTTCCATTGATTGCCGAGGTACGCCGCGCTTTGGGCACCTGAGTGCGACTGCTCGCGACTGATTGCATCTGATTGCGTCCCTCATCAGGTGCTCCAGCTTGTGGGGGACGTCTTCCGCGGCGGGGAGCTGTCGCGCAATGCGGCGGCGGACTTGGCCAAGGGCTCGTACGCGCACGAGTACGTGCAGGAGGAGGTTGAGGTCTACTCGGAGCTTCGGAGGCTCGTGAGGCTGGACCTCTTCTCCGACGCCCAGACAGTCGTGAACGCGCTGAATGCGCTCAAGGAGGACGATGCCGTGACGACGCTTGAGGCGCTCGTACGCTGCCTGACGACCCCCAACCCGGGGGGCGAGCCGGTGAACGATGAGGCCAAGCGGCAGCTCATCTTCTTTTCCAACTCGCTGCACAACGCGCGCATGTCGCAGCCGCCGCCCATCGAGAAGATGAAATCGTTCACCGCGTTCACGCCGTACTACGCTGAAGACGTGCGTGAGAGCCGCTGATGGAGGATGGCTCCTTGCCCTGACGGTCTCCTGATGGACCTTTGATGGTCTTGACCTCTGATGACCTCTGATGACCTCTGAGGGTCTCTGGAATCCTGATTGCAGGTGATTTACACGGAGGCCGACTTGTATTGCAAGGCGGCGGGGGGCAAGGGCGAGGCGACCAAAGAGGACGAGGCGACGCTGCTCGACCTGCTGCAGGTGAGTGCTCATGACCTCAGATTGCCTCCGAGTGCTACTGAGTGCCACTGCGTGCCACGTAGTGCCTCTGAGTGCATCTGATGACCTCGGAGTGCCTCTGAGTGCCTCTGAGTGCCCTTGAGTGCCTCGGAGTGCCTCTGATGACCTCAGAGTGCCTCGGAGTGCCTCGGAGTGCCCTTGAGTGCCGAGCGTGTGTGCCCGAGCTGCTTCCAGGCGCTCTTTCCCGACGAGTGGGAGAACTTTAAGGAGCGGCAAGAGATGGGCGAGGCGGGGCTGCGGAGCGGCGCCTTCGGGTCCGACTTCGTTGAGAGCCTTCGCGGCTGGGCCTCGGACCGCGCCCAGGTCCTCTCGCGTACGGTGCGCGGCGTGCAACGGTACGGCGACGGGCTGCGCTGCCTCGCTCGGCTTGAGGATATCTCCGAGGAGGAGATCGAATGGCTCGTCGCGACCAAATTTGAGTATGTGGTCGCGTGCCAGATCTACGGGAAGCAGCGCAGGAGTCAAAACCAGGCGGACGTTGACAAGGCGGACGCCATCGACAAGCTGAGGCGCACCTACGCCGCCAACCTGCGCATCGCCTTCGTGGACGATCCCGAAGCCGAGGGGGCACGCAACCCGCACTTTTCATCCGTGCTGCTCGCGATCGAGCCCGAGTCGCAGCGCGACTTGGTGCTGTACAAGGTGCGCCTGCCGGGCAATCCGATCATCGGTGAAGGCAAGCCCGAGAACCAGAATCACGCCGTCATCTTCGCGCACGGCGAGTACCTGCAGACCCTCGACATGAACCAGGACAACTATTTGGGCGAGTCGCTCAAGATGCGCAACCTGCTCGAGCTCTTCACAGGGGACGTGCGCCTCGTTGGCTTCCCGGAGCATGTCTTCTCCGTCTCGGGGGGCGCAGTCGCCCACTTCTCAGGCTCGAATGAGTTCGTCTTCGGCACGACGGTCCAGCGCTTCCTCACGTGGCCGCTCATGGTGCGCTTCCACTACGGCCACCCTGACGTTTGGGACAAGCTTTGGGCGATTTCGTCAGGAGGCGTCGCGAAGGCCTCGCGCACGCTCCACGTGTCCGAGGACATCTTTGGCGGCTTCAACGTGGTGATGCGCGGCGGCACGATCGACTACGCCGAGTTCATTCACGTGGGCAAGGGACGCGACATGTCCTTCATCGCCGTCAGCGGCTTCGAGTCGAAGATCTCCTGTGGTGCCGCGGTCACCTCAGCCTCTCGTGACATCCTACGCCTGATGCGCGCCTTCGACATCTTCCGACTCTTCTCGTTCTATGCGTCTATGGTCGGGTTCTACGTGACGACCCTCCAGTCAATGTGGTCCGTCTACCTGCTCGCGCTCTGCCAGCTGCTGCTCGCAGTCATGGGGATGGACGTGTACGATCACTTCGAGTACGCGGCCATCGGGGGCTCCGATGCGTGTGCCGAGGCGGCCGCGGCGGCACGAGAGCCTTCTGTGGCAGGCCGCATGCGCCGCCAGCTCGAGGGCGGGCTGACGGTGGTGGAGCATACGTACGACTTCAACCAGGCCGGCCCGTCCGCACGCGTCGTCGACAACTGTACTGCGCCGCCGCCCGCGCCGCCGCCGCGCGACTTTTTGCAAGTCGACTGGGCCGAGTTCATCTCGTTCCACGACTTCCGAAGCACGTCCGCCGCCGGCGGCGGCAGCGGGCTGGGCGGTTACATTGGGGCTGAGGCGAGCGCGGCGGACGGGCTGTATGACGACTCGACGGTGGGGGAGGAGCCCACGAAGATCATCACCGCACGCTATGCGATGTCGACGTACAATACTGCGATGGTACCCGGGATGCTCTAACCCCAACCCAACCCGATCCCGAAACCAAGCTCGAACCCTAACCCGAACCCTCCCTCATCAGGTCCTCCACCTTGGGATGCTCCTGATGGTGCCTCTCTTCCTCGAGCACTCGGTGCAGCGAAACGTCAAGCACGCCCTACGGGAGATTATGCGCATGTTCTTCTCCTTCTCGATGCTCTTCTACCCCTTCTCGATGCAGACCAAGGGGCATAACTTTGGGTACGCCGTCAACTACGGGCGCGCCGGCTACGTTGCCACCGGCCGGGGCTACCACATCAACCCCTCGTCCATGGTCACGCTGTATGGCGCGTATGGCCCGTCGCACGTGTATTTCGGGATGGAGATTGCCTTCATGGCCGCGCTGTACGAGTGCTGGAAGGCGCCGGGCGTCAGCTTCATCTCGACCTGGGGCACGTGGTCCATCTGCATCGCGCTCATCTTTGCACCGTGGCTCTTCAACCCCCAGTCGCTCACCCGTTCGACTCTCGCCACTTCGTGGATTGAGTGGACGCAGTGGCTGTACGGCGTGGGTGCACTGCCCAAATCGGTCGCTTTGGGAAGCTGGGAGGCGTGGGCCGAGGAGCGGCTCGCACTCAAGCGCTCGGCGGGACCCTCGCTCAAGATGCGCCTCATCCTGCGCAACCTCTCGTCCAAGCTGCTCGTCGGCATCGCTTGCGCCTACGGGCTCAAGGTCCCGATCCCACGCACTGCAAGAGGCGGCCTCTCGGGGTTCATGTACCACGGCCTCTTCTTCGGGCGTGCGTGCCTCGTGGTGCTGATCGGCTCCGTGTGCCTCCGTCTCGGAGTGCGCGCTTTGGAGCGCACGATGATTCGGCTGCACTGCACGCGCCTCCTGCCGCTGCTCAGCGCCATCCTCATAGTCGCCGCGTACCTTGGCTTCGCGCTCGTGCTGCTCGTCTTCGAGCATAACGGATGGGAGGGCCTCGCGCAGCTGCATGCCGAACGTAACGTGTGGGTGAGCCTCTTCGGAGCGCTCGCGATGCAGGCGGGTGCCGTCCAGGCCCTCGGCGCCCTCGCGGACACGTATCGGTACCAGGCCACGTTTACCATTTGGGTCCTTGGGCCGGTGGACAAGACCGACGAGGGCGCGATGAGCATTGCACTAGCGCGTCACCTCAAGGTACATGCCGCCGACATCGCCGTCTCGACCAGGCCACGCGACCTCGTCGAGGAGGACGCACGCGGCGCTCATCACGGCGCTCGGAGGAAGGGAGCGATCCGACGCGCCGTGGTGAGCGCTCAGCTCGTCGCCACCAAGCCGCTCGTGCAGACAGCCCAAGCTGAGGGATCGGCGGCGACGGCGGCGGTGACGGGGCAGATGATGGCGGAGGCGACGGCGGAAGTGACGGTGACCGTAGCCACGCGGCAGAAGCTCGTGGCGAACAAGACGAGTGCATGCCTCAACCACCTGACGCCGCGCACCCTCTCCGCTGTACTCGGGCGCGCACTCGGGCGCGCGCTGACGATCCGGAAGGTGTCCAACGTCACCACCTCGCACGCCTTGCTCAACACGGGGCTGCGCGCTCGCGCGCTCGCGTACGCGCAGTTCTACCAGCGCGTGATGGACATGATGATGACGCTCATCATCTTTGGCACACTCTTCCTGCTCTCGTTCCTGCCCATACTGCGGCTGCAGAGCTCCATCCTCTTCAACCGACAGTTTGCGGACCTCCTCAACCGTAAGGTGCACAGGCAGCAGGTGCTTGATGAGCTGTACACCCCCGGCAGCTTCGACGAAATCGAGGCGGACGAGGCCGAGCAAGCGACGCCACGCGCCATATCGAGCAGCATCGGCAAGCTGCGTCGCCACGCGCGCCCGAGCAGCGACCTCGACACGCCGTCGGGTGGCGGCGTGGTCTCGCGCTCCAAGCTCGTGGCCGCCAAGATGAAGCCAAGCCGCGTCGCCGTGTGAAGACTTCAATAAGCGTGTGCGACAGCCATGGCGACAGCGTCCCACTATGTACATAGCAGGTAGTACAGAGTATAACTAGAGATTAGTAGTACTACTATGAGCAGTAGTACTGCAGACTCACGAGACGTTACAATAATCTCCACATGCAAGTTGGCGCCAGTCAACGGTAGCATCGTAATGCCCACGCCAGAGTGCTGGGCCCAACGGGAAATTCACAACACTACCTCTCACTCCGATGGCTCCGTCACTGCTCCTTCTCAATGCCGCACGGCATGTCGCCAGTGTCCATGTCCATTTCGCCGGTGCACCCAGCTCCCCATTGTTCGAATGTATGCGATCTCCAGCTTCGCGATCCTTCAAGATCCAGAGGCCGAGCTGGAGCCCGCCAGTTTACTGACTGCGTATTGCGCCATGAACTGCCGCGGCGAGGCGGTCCTTGGTGAATGCAGCGAGGGCATCAACGGCTGCTGTCTGGCCGCAACACGGAGTTTGTCCAGCTCATGCGGGGTAGGATTGCCTCCCCCCTTTGTCAGAAGTATCCTCCCCCCTGTGTCCAGCTCGTGCGGGGTAGGAGACTTCTGACCGGCAATGGTGTCCGCAGCCGTACCGGCGATGGCGCCGGCAGCAGCTGCGCTCGTAGCAAGGCCGGGGGATTGAAGGTGCTCGAGCACGCGGTCCGCATCGTCCAGCGCGAAGGCGAGATTGCCGAGCTCGTGCGCCGCCGTAGGGCCCTTGGTTCCAGGCAACGGCGAGGCCGACAACGGTCGTGCGACAAAGTTGAGTTTCGCAGTCAGACCAGCTACCTGGTGTATCAGCGTCTTCATGTCCCGGTGCAGATCCTCGACGCTCGCATGCAAGCCAGCCTGGTGCGCTGGGGTGGCATGCATGCATGCATGATTGCTCGCATGCACGCCAGCCTGGTGCTCCATCGGCATGGGCTGCGCTGGGGCCTCCACCGACGGCATCGAGATGGAATCTTTCCATCGCCGGCATGGCGAAGACGAACCATCAAGAGTAAAGCCAGGCGCGTCTGTGCCTTGCGGTGAGGTAGATTCCTCTCGCGCGAGGAGCTTCGGGCTGCGCCCCGAGGGGTCTTGCGTCCGCAATGCCCCGATCATCGCCAGCCAATCACCGTGCCCATGCCCATGCGTTAACCCATGCGTCGCCTGCAATGCATTGTCGAGCGGCGGCGCCACAATTTGATTGAGCGTCTTCTTTACAAGAGCGGCCGCGTTGTCGCCTACACTGCAGGTAGGCATGTGCGCGTAGACGATGGCTTCGCGCATCTTCTCCCAACAAAGCTGCAATTTCATCACGTAGAAGTCCTTCAAATAGTGCACATTGATCGGCTTGCCATCGCTGGTGTCCAACATCTGAGAGATGAACATGCGAAGCAACGCGCCGCGCACCTTTTGCGTCTTCCTGTGGATGCGCAGGAGGGCCTCGAAGAACACACTGCCCTCGAGGGGGAACTTATTGAAGAGGTCGCGGAGGTCCTCCGCGGCGATGGAGAACAGGTCGCATTTCGTGATCGAGCGGTGCGTCGAGTCATGGCGCCGTCCAGTGAGCACGGCGGTGCCGAAAAATTGGCGCAGCCTGACGCGGTACAAGTGGCTCGAGTCCATGGTCTTCACCGCCTCGACACCTCCCTTGAGAAGAATGTACATGCTGAGCGGCATATCGCCGCGGCTGAAAATGACCTCTTTGGCCATCACCGCCACCGGCCTGAACAGCGAGAAGATCGCGACCTGCAACTTGCGATCCAGCTTATTGGCGAACAGCGGGAGCTTGCCGAGAGTATCCTTGAAGACGTGCCTGACCACCTCCATTCGCATCGACGGCGTGAGATTGCCGAGGATGGCTTTCTCGTCAAAGGCGGTGCACGTGTCGTAGTAGTTCTCATAGTACCTGCGCATTCGGACAGTGAGCTCGCGAGGCAGCTTGCGCCAGCGCATGTACTCCTTGATCTCGTCCATCCGCTCTTCCGTGAGACCGCCTTGCCGATCGAGCGCCTTGACGAGCGACGCGATCGACGAGATCATGTAGCCGAAGACAAGCGCGCCCATGAGCAATGCAAACACGGCGTAGCCGCGCTCGGCGTCGTTCGTGGCGACGATGTCGCCGTAGCCGACCGTGGTGAGTGTGGTCAATGCCCAATACATGGAGGCGAGGTACTGTACCGACGGCGGCTCCTCCATCAGATACCCATCGCGGTACGCGCTGACCCATGTGACGATCTCGGGATCAATGCCAACGACCGCCGCCATGTAGAACCAGAAGCACGCCAAGATGTGCGCGAGGAAGATGAGGGCGAGGAGCATCTGCATGATCCGCAAGAAGCAAAGGTTGAGGTCGAAGCGGTCCTCGAGCTCAGCGACGATGGTCGCGAGCCGCAGCAGCTTGAGCAGCCGGAGAAGCCGAAAGAGGCGCAAGAAGCGAAGCATGCCAAAGTTCCCCTGATCGCCCGACATGAGCGAGTCGAGCAGGCTGACGGGTATGCAGGATGGAAAGTCGATCCAAAACCATCCCTGAAGGTACCGCACGGCGATGGCTGGGCGGTCAATCACCCACTTTTCTCCCTCGACGTACGCCGTGTTGAAGTTGAAGATGACGTCGACGAAGAAGAGGAAAGACACGGCCTGTTCCAAGGATCCGAACATCCCGGTCGCGGGCGCGTCGAAGCAGATCCTGTACGGCACCGAGATCGCCGAGTAGATGATCATGTTCAGCACGAGAAGGTCCCACGTCTCTTTCCACTTGTCCGTCGGCAGGAAGACTCCCGCTGCACGTGCGTTTAGGGCCGCCTCATCTTCTTCGTCCTCCTCCTCCATGGCGTCTTTTGGATTCGCAGGCCCGCACACGGCCGTTTTCACTGCAAGGCAGAGGTGCTGAACTGAGAGCGAAAAGTGTTCCAAAGCAGATCCTGTGCGTGCAGCTCTGAATGGCGCCGGCGATGGCAACCGTCGTAATGACCCCGTCGATGGCGTTGGCGACCGTAGATGGCCCAACGGGATGGGTGTGTAGGGACCAGGTAGCGACGACGTTCGTGTTGACGCCAACTTGTCTGGTTCCTTTACAGGAGGCTCCATGTAACCACGTACGTTCATGGCGTTCTTCACCGTGAGATGCGCACGCGTCGGCCCGTCCTTGCTCATGGATTGCTTCAAGAAGGATGTCCGGTTGAGAAGTTGAAAGACGTGCCTTGAAAATGCTTGAAAAGTTAGGGTGCATTGCATGCCGACCCCAAGTTTTGCAAGCAGCAGCCCAGCCCCACCCACTTTGGGAGCACGCCTCATCAGCTGATAGCTGTGTGCAGGACGGGACCGACGACGATGTTCCTGTGACGCTCTAAATCACAGAGGTTCATGCAAAATACCTCCGATGTTAACACTCAACACTCGAGGTGTAGGGACCTCGGATTGTCTATAGTTCGGCGCGCCGCTTAGATGCGCGACGGGTAGAGCATGACGCGGCAGTTGCCGGCGATCGAGGTGGGCGGTAGGTTCTTGCGGAACTTGCAACGCACCACGCCGTTGTTGCCGTGCGCCCGGCATACCTTGCCCCAGATAGCGCGGAACTTGGTGCCGTTGATCTCCGTCTTCGCCTTGTAGATGTAGGCGACGCTGCGAGCGAGACGGGATCAGACGCGGTCAGCGAGTGGAACCGACAGGGCTTGGATCGCAGGGGGGCGGACGGCGTCGAGTGCGGACGGTGCGAGCACGCTGGCTGAGCAGCGGAGCCTCGCTGTAGATGCGGCTCCTGCGGTGGCTGCTTCTGTGGCTGCTGCTGCCCCGCTGCCGCCGTCACAGCAGTAACGCCGCTGTGGCAGTACCGCACAGCCACGCCGTAGCTGCCGGCCGCATCGAGGTGATGCCGCCGACGGCTGCGTTGCGCAACCAATGGCACTGAGTTCCGCATGCTGTCGCTGGCCCTCTCCGCCGCTGCCGTCCCATCGTCACCGCTGGTGCCGCATCGTCGCATTGCGCTGGCGACCATGGCACGCGTCCGCGAGCAGGCTGCGCGAGCATCGGGCGAGGCGGTCGCACCGCTTGCCCAAGTAGAAGTCAGTGTCCGCCTTCGCGTTGACGTGCTCGATCTTGATGAGCGACGTGTTCTCGTACTGGTTGGCCTTGCTCCTGCGAGCGGCGGCAGCAGGCTGTTCAGAAAAGATATTGCCGCGACCTCGCAGCGCGCGCCGCCGCCAGGCCCGCGCAGGCCATGGCCCATCTCAGGCAATCGCTTTGCGAGAGCGGCTTGTGTCGCATACCGCTTGTAGCCGAGGATCTTGCCCTTGGCGTACAGCGTCGTCGGCTCTGCACGTGGCTTCACCTGCAGCACAAGGTGCACAGGCAGATGAGTAAATTTCAGCGCGCTGGTTTGGGGAGCGCAGCTGTCGACGCGTGGGCGACGTGGAGCAGGCTCTAACCATTTCTCCTTCCACGTCGCACGTTCACTAGAAATTTCCGGCCAGGCGTGAACACGACGGTGTTGTGGTGGCTCACCTTTTTCGTAAACGCTCCAAGTGCAGTTCAGTTCAGTTCCGCTCCAAGCGAGACAGCCTTAGGCGGGCTATCCAAGAAATCTTCGGCTCAAATCAGCTACAAATCAGCAGTATGCGTGTGTGAGGCGGAGCGCCCGCTCCGCCTGCGGGCGCCGCCATTGCGCGCACGCACGCGCTTGAGGACGCCCGACGCGCCCTTGTCGCCCGCCGGCTCGCCCAGCGTGTTGGGCGGATCGCCTGGCGCCGCTAGCCCCACCATGCCCGCAATCGAGAGCTCCGCCCCCAAGCGTGCGCACTCCGAGGGGCCCTCGGGTGCTAGGCCAGTCAGGGTGAGGTCCGTCGTCGGCCGCGGAAGGAAGCCGCTCGCAGGCACGCGCATCATCGTGTAGCCGCCCTTGCCAATCGGCTTGCCAGGGCAGCCCGGGTGCGCACAGCACGGGTCGAGCAGCTGCCCGCCCGCCACGGCGCCGCCCGCCACGGCGCCGACCGCATGCCGCCCAAGCTCACGCATCCCAGGCACCTCCACCCGCAATCGTCCGAGTGGGCGCTCATGGTGCTGGTACACTTGGAGGAGGAAGGCGCGGGCGGGCCGCGGCGTGCGCACGTGCATCCGAGCGCCCGGCGTCGTCGTGTGCATGAACGCTTTCGAGCCGTTGGCGCCGCCACGTCGCACCCAGCTCCACCCATCTGCACGTCGCACCCAGCTAGGCAACTTCCCCACAGCACCAGGACCCTTGCCTGCGCCCTCGCCTGCGCCCTCGCCATCACCACCACTCAGCGCCTCCGCCGCCGACGGCACCGCGCTCAAGCAAAAGGTCGGCTCATCACTCGACGTATCCGTGCAGAAGCCGCCGCGCCCAGCGCCCGTGCCGCAAAAGAGATTCGCCTCCGCCGGACCAAGCAGCGGCTCGGGCAGCGGCTCGGGCGACGGCTCGGGCAGCGTCCGCCCTTGCGTACTTCGCGCTGGATCGGCGGCGGCTTGAGCGGCGGCGGCTACCTCGTAGGTGGTCAGTGGTGCGTCGAGCAGCGTGTGTGTCAAGAGGCAGGCTTGGAGTGCGGAGCCCTTCGGGCCGAGGTGCAGATGGTCCCCCTGTGGGAAGAATGGGCGCTGCAGATCGGTCACGTGCGCCAGCTGGGCGCCGTCCTGGCAGCTCGGCACGCCGCCAGCACCAGCCCATGGACGCGCCGTCGCGAGCTGTGAAGTAGCGAGCTGTGAAGTAGCGAGCTGTGAAGGGTCCCCGATGCCCCAGGTGCCGAGAACGTCGGTGCGTCTCGTAGGGTCGAGTGAGCGAGCGAGGCTCTCGGGCAGGTAGCGCCGCCCCATGCGCGTCAGCCAGCCATGCACCGTCGGCTCGAAGGACGTGTCCACCAGTCGATCGCTCTGGTCCACCGCTCCGAGCATACTATGGAACGCGGCGCACGTCGAGGCGAAGGGTAGACCGTAGTGGGTGCTGACGAGGCGGTGCTCGACGGCGCGGAGCTGCTCAAAGTAGCCCTGCGCCTCGTCGCCCATGCGCCAGCCCCACGGGCCGCGGTCGCGCGCGACAACCCAGTCGCGGTGGTACGAGAAGTCACTCATCGTGCAGTGCGCCACGTACGCCACCACCGGTCTGCGCGGGAGCGCGAGCAGGCGGCGGAGGACCTTTTCGTAGACGAGTCCGCCGCGGGGCGCGTGGTAGTGGATCAGCACCAGATCGGCCCGCAGCAGGCTGCGCGAACTCAGCCCGCAGTAGTACAGGTGGTCGGGCTCGAAGCCACCTGCGACGTGCGCGTACTCGATGGTGACCTTGGTGGCCGGGAAGCGGCGCCGCAGCTCGTGCACGAATCCGCGCGCGACGCCAAAGTTGTTGAAGCGCGCGACCGAGTTGCCCACCACCGAGACGTGCAGCGTCGCTTGCGGCTGCGCCAGCCTTCGGCGCAGAGCGGCCACGCCGCGGCCCGCGTGCGCGGCCTTCTGCAGGCAGCACGGTCCGCACCACTTGCGCAACTCGTCACACGACGAGGAGCCCTGTGTCATGTTGACCCGCCATGACGGCGTGTCCAGCGGGTTTTGGCTAGTTGACTTGGATCGGACCCACGTGATAGGCGCGAGCTGGAGCGCTGCCGCCATTGTGCTCAACGCTTGTGTGAAGATCACAGCTGCACAACAAATTCTTGGAAATCGCACGCGCCTCGTAACCGCATACGTGTAGACTTGACTTGACATAACCGCCGCAGAGCCGCTTCCACAGAGCACGCATACCTCCCCTGAAACGAACGAACGAACGAAGAGCACGCATACCTCGTGAACCACTCCTCCCCGTTTTCCCCACAGGGGAGTCGGCCCGGCGCCGGCGTGGGTGCCCCCATTCACAATGAGAAAAGAGGGGCTGCTCGTGAACGGCCGAAAAGGAGGCCGAGAGTTGAGTTCCGATATGCCGACATCGGCCTTCGGCGACTCGCCAGGCGCGTGGGTCTACCTCGGCATCCTAGTGCTGTGCAACGCCGTGGTCACGCTCGTCATCATCTCGCTCACGGGGGCCTTCTATCAACGATGCAGGCACCGGCGCATGGTCGCCAATCTCGGCAAGGAACAGCCTGCCGTCGTGAAAGTTGCCCACGGATCGGTGACTGTGCTGGTTCCATGCTACCTGCCCAACGAGCAGCACATCCTCAAGGGCACGGTGACGCACATCATGGAGAACCTCGAGTACCCGGAGCCCTTTTTGCTTATCCTGTGCTACAACACGCCGAAGCCGCTGGCCGCAGAGCAGGAGCTGCTGCCAGCCCTTGAGGCGACGCGTTGGCCAAACGGGCGCACGCTCCGGGTCTTGAAGGTCGAAGGCTCGCATAGCAAGGCCGAGAACCTGAACGCATGCCTGCCGCTCATCACAACGGAGACTCTGGTCATCTACGACGCCGACCACCACCCCGACCCGCCGAGCCTGATGTTCGCGGCGGAGATGATGCGGCGGAAGGATTGCCATTGCGTGCAGGGCTCAACGTACCTGCGCTATAAGCCCACCCTCCTCGCCAAGATCCTCGACGCCGAATTCTTCGTCATCTTCTTTTGCTTCTTCCCGGCAGTACAGGTGAGCCCGCGCCTCCCGGACGCGCCTTCTGAAGGCGCCACTGACGGCCTCCGATGGCCTCTGATGGCCTTGATGGCCTCTGATGGCACCCTTCCCCCCGAGCGCCTCCCTGAGCGGCTCGTCGCCATGCCCCGCGCAGTTCCTCACGCGCATGGGCGTCTTCGGCGGCTCCAATGCGCTGTGGAAGACGGAGACGCTGCGCAAGTACATGTTTCGTCACGACGTGCAGACGGAGGATATCGAGCTGTCAGTGCGTGTGCTCCTCGGCGATATCAAGATCCGCTTTTGCCCCGAGAGCCGCTCGGGCGAGCTGCCGCCCAAGTCGTTCAAGGCCCTCTGGCGGCAGCGGCTACGCTGGGAGATTGGGTGGGATCAGGTGACGATGCAGCACTTTCGCGACATCCGCAAGTCGTCGCTCTCGTGCCGCAAGAAGGCGTCACTGTATTATTGGCTGCCGTGGCGTTGGCTCATGCTCGTCACTGCGGCGATCAACGCCTTCGTCACGCCGCTCTTCTCGCTCATCTTGAGCACACAGTCCGAAACGCTCGGGCCGTACAACCAGATCATGATGAACTATTCCATCGGCACCTACGGCGTGATCACCCTCTTCATCTTTGCCAACGCGAGCCTCATGGCCAAGCGCGCCGATATCCCGTACATCGTCGCCTTCCAGCTAGGGAGCTCCCTCTATCTGCTGTGGAATGCGCTGATCGTGGGCACCTCCCTATTCCGCATCCTCACGGGCCGCGTCGACTCACAGGGTTTCGTTCCGACCGAGCGAGGCGGCAGCGAGAACAAGGCTGCTGCCGCCGCCGCCGCCGCCGCCGCCGCCGCCGCCGCCGCCGCCGCTACCACCGCTGGGAGTGCGATGCCGCCGGTGCCGGAGAGGACGCCCCCAACGGTCGTCGCTTCCTCCGCCGAGGGCGCAACGACCTCAGAGGTCCGAATCACTGTCGAGCCTCCAGCGCCGCCCGACAAGCCTCGGCATAAGCGCACGGGCCCTGCGAAGAAGGGCCATCGGCGTACCGGCTCGGGTACCCCGCTGTTCCAGCCCTCCTCAGGCGAAGAGGATGATGACGAAGACCGCAGACGCTCGCAGCCGCCAGCTCGGCGGATACCTTCTCAATTACCTTCTCAATCATGCGAAGGCCTCCAGGCCGACGTCGAGGGGCAACTTCACACGATTGCGGAATCCAGTCCGGACAGACGGAGCAGCAGCGCACGGCACAGTTTCACGGACCCCGCAGCGGGGGCCACCGTCGTCGCCACCGCCGCCGCCGCCGCCGTCGTGGGCAGCAGCAGCAGCGATGAGACCGCCGCGCGTGTGCGTGCAGCTTCTCACTTCGGCTTCTACTTCGGCGCGCGCGAGGCCGAGAACGAGGAGGCCATCGAGTACGAGGAACCGCCTTCCGGACACGAACAAGGGCTGAACACGGCGGACGAGTGAGCCCTCCCGAGCGCCGCGATATGCTGAGCGCCGCGCTCGGATTCAGTGCTCGTTGCTCTCCTGAAGGCAGAAGACTCTCGACTTGGCCCTCATGGCAACCCTTAAGACACTTTTCGAGTTGGTGCGGCAATGGTGCGCGGGCGGGCAGGGGTGGCGGGCCGTGGGGGCGGGGCGCCTGAGGGCGCGCTTTTGCACCACTTTCAGTAATTCGGCATTCGGGTGCGGGCGGGGGCGCGGGGGGCGCGTCGTGGAATGCAGTGGGCGAGGCGTGCTTATTTTCATGGCACGGTCGAGAGAAGCAAATTAGACACTAATATGTGACTCGCTCGCGTCCGCGTCGGCTCCGGCCGCATGGGGCCTCGGCTCACGGCTCAGAGCTCGCGCGGTCGCACGTCGCACACGTCACGATCGACGCGGGCTCACCGCTCAGCCCTCCGTGATGTTCGTCTTGGCGAGGTCGATCGAGAGCGGCGTGTCGCGCACGACACACTTGCGGTACAGCTCCGCAAACTTAGCGATCGCCTCGGGGGTCGTGAGGCCGTCGAGTGTCGCCATATCTGGCGCGTCGAGCTCAAAGTCGAACACGGCGAGATTCTCGAGCATTCGCGCCTCCTTGGTGGACTTGGGAATGGCGATAAAGCTGTGTTGCACGCACCAGCGCATCAGGATCTGCGCCGCCGTCTTCGCGTACTTGGACGCGAGCGCCACTACTGTTGGGTCTTCGAAGGCTTTGCCGTCCCTCAGAGTCCGGTAGCTCTGCATCTTCACACCTTCAGCCGTGAAGAAGTCGATCGTGTTTTTGCGGTAGAGGAAGGGATTGATCTCGATCTGATTGATGACGGGCTTGACGGTCGCGCCGTTCGCAAACAGCTCCTGATAGTCCTCAACCGCATAGTTCGAGATGCCCAGAGATCGAATCTGGCCCGCTGCCTGCGCTTTCTCGAGCTGCTTGTACGCCTCGACGTGCTTGCCGGGCACCGGCCAATGGATGGCGTACAGGTCGATGTAGTCGGTGCCCAGGTCGGCGAGCGTCTTCTCGAGCTGCGTTTGCACCGCCTCCGGCCCCTTGTGGATCGTCGTCGTCCACACCTTTGACGCAAGGAAGAGTTGGTCCCGCGGCACGCCACTCTTGGCGATGCCCTCGCCGACGGCCTTCTCGTTGGCGTAGAATTCGGCACAGTCGAGAAAGCGGTAGCCAAGCTTGAGCGCGGTCGCCACGCACTCGGCCGGGTCGACGGCATCGGTCGCCGTCGATCCGGAGGCGACAGCCGAGCTGGCGCTCGTCGGCACGACGCCGACCTTGTATGTGCCGTAGCCAATAGCCGGGTGCAGTCTGCCGTCGTGGAGGGTGATCGTGTCGGTGGCACACGTAGCGGTAGCCATCGAAGAGCGCACGAGGTGCGGTGTGCTGCTGAGAAGAGAAAGGGTACCGACTCGGAGCGCCGACGCCAATCGCATAAAAGTCGCTCCGCCGTCGCGGGCACCTCCTCGCCCCAACGTAACGGCTCAACTTCCATACTGGTTCCGTCATGTTCCGTGGAGCACGGTGGAACACGTGGAACAAGGGGGGCAGTACAGACGCATCGCGCTCTCCGTACGTGCCCAAACACGGCGTCGTCGACCGGCGCACGGCTTCTGACCTCGCTTCGTCTCTTCAGCAAACCCATGAGTCGCCATCTTCGCTTCATCGAGGACACGCCACGCGGCCGAGCCGGCCAGGCACGCACGGCAGCAGACGCCGGCACGATCCTCTTTGCAGAGGGCCCGCTCGTGTCGCTGCATGTCAACCCTGAGGACGTGCGCGCATGCACGCACTGCCTTCGTCCAATTGGCCGGATCTCCTTGCAGCTCCAGCATGCAGCGCAGCTCCAGAGGCCCCCAGACATATTTACAAGTGACGAAGATGACTTCATGAGCGAAGAGGTGCCGTGTCGAGCCAATGGCTGTGAGGCGAGGTTTTGCAGTGCGGCGTGTGAGGAGCTCGCGCACAGCATTGGAGGAACCCATTCAGTGCTGTGCTGCCGAGGCAGCGCGTCACGCAAAGCGGCAAGGCATCGCTTTGATGCCTACATTCGCGAACAAGAGAAGGGCTTCTACTTTTTTGCGCTTGCTGAACGCATCGTCGCCAGTATCCTCGCACGCTACGATCAGATTCGGTGCGACACTTGCCGCGATAGTCGGTTTCACCGCCCAGACGCTCGCCCGTGCTCTGCGTGTGTCTCGGTGGCTCGTGCGCCGTGGCGTCCCTTTTGCCAGCCATCTTGGTATGAAATCGTCCTGCCACTTGCCTCCGTCGATGCGCCCAGCACTCGAGTCGATGAGGTGATCACCTTCCGCGCGTCGATGCGCGATGTGGCTGCACGTGCGCTCGAGCTCCTCCGAGCCGCGCTCGGAGACCATCCGGCGCTCCGTGTCACGTCACCCGAGGGCAGTGGGAGCAGCTGGCTCGACCTGGCTTGCTGGGGCCGGCTTGTCGGACTCGCTCGCCAGAACGCCCTCGAGGTGGTGATTGAGAATCCGGCGCACCCAGTGGTGAGCGTTCTCCGAGCGAGTCGTGGGGCGGGCGGGGAGGCTTATGACGCGCTGCTTCGAGCTCTGCCGACGCCGCTGCCCAATGTTGAGGGTGCGGCCATCTTTGCTCACCTCTCGTGTCTAAACCACAGCTGCTCTCCGAACGCGGAGGTGCAGTATGACGAGACGCATGGCGCACGCCTGATAGCCCTGTGCTCGATCGCGCGCGGCGACGAAGTGACGATCTCGTACATTGACGAGGCGCAGCCAGTGACGCGGCGGCACGCGGCGCTAAGCGAGTACAGTTTTTCGTGTGACTGCCCCACATGTGAGGGCGAGCTGGCATGGCGGCAGCGCCTGCGGCCGAGGGTAGCCAAAAGGCAAAAGGGAACGGGTGTGTGATCCCAGAGGCGACAGGCGTGGAGTTCGTCATGGGAGTTGTAGCGCTCGACTCTACCTGCCGCTGTAGTTTAGTGCTTTGCCGCTATCTGTAAGCTCTCCTTTCTCTGCTATGGTGGTGCCCCATCAATGTGGTGCTGGGCGGCTTCTTTGGCTATCCCATGATTCTGGCCAAGGCCAAGGGGGCTCTTAAGCGTAAGGAGTGAGGGCTCACATTGCAGTTAGTCCGTTGTTTTCTTTCCATAAAACGTGCAAGGCGTTGTACTGAACACCATGTATGTGAATTGACCTCATTGAGATGCTTTGTCCCTGTGCTCGTGGCTTCAGCGGTACAAACGTGTCCTCGCAGTGCTCCCATGTTTCTGCACGGTGCCTTCGGCCGCGCGACCACGCCATGGCGACGTGTCTCATCGCCGCCCATCGCTGAGGAGAGAGTGGCAGCCGATTCGGAGCTACCGCCGCAGGCTGCCGCCCAGGACAGCGCAGGTACGGACGAGCCTCCCGTGGAGCGTGCGGCAGAGGCTCCACTGCCGCTCGGTACGGCGGTGGCCGACCGCTCCGTCAGAGGGGCGGAGCGCAGCCGCAGCTTGTCCAAGTTTGGTGAGCGCCACCCGGGCGCGACGGACTGGCTGCGACGCGACGCGGGCGAGCTCGCGTGGCGCTCGCGGCTGCAGCGCGAGGACCGCGCGCAATGCGTGAATGGGGTGGACAGCCACGCGTCCGAGGAGATGCTCATCCAGAGTGCTTCCAAGGGAGTCGCTGAAGGTCTCTACGCGTGGGCGGTCACCATCACGACTCGGTACCCTTGATGACCTTTGATGACCTTTGATGACACTTGATGACCATTGATGACCATTGATGATCCTTGATGATCCTTGATGATCCTTGTTGATCCTTGATGAATCGGTACCCTCGGGATGGCAGGTACCTCAAGCCGGAGAGAGCCCAGGACGCGTCCACAGCGCATGCCAAGGAGGAGATTGCGACCGCCATCAGCATGCTCGAGCGGGCGGCACTCGAGCAGAACCATTCGAATGCGGCCATGCAGCTCGCGAACCTCTACCTGGATGGGATCTCGCCCGCCCTGCGCCCCGACCCTGTACGTGCCGAGCGGATGCTCAATCTCGCCGCGGACCTCGGCAGCGACAGGGCTGCCAAGTGGCGGGCGAGTGCCAAGGGCCAGCAGCTCCAGAAGGCCCTCAAACATAGCACTCCGCTCTCCAAGGGGTATGTTGGGATGCTGCTGCTGGCCGTGGCGCTCGTTTTCCTCCTGCGGATTCGCATGGCGTATGCGAAGTTGGAGAAGCGTGGCGGCAAGAAGGGGTTCGTCAAGAAGCTCAAGGTTGAGAAGGACAAGGACCATTAGTGTGACTTCCATTTGTAGAGCTTCGAGATACTGTCATTCACATTCACACATGTGAGCAAGAGCGAATGCCCAGCTTTAAAGTTGGTTTAGTTATTGGGAATACAGCTGTAAAGTCTACCGTCTTCACACACCGACCGCACACGACTCACGTCGACGACTCGATGCCTGGTCGTTGCCACTGACTGCCGCCGGTGTCCCCGTTGTAATAGTACGTGTACCCGCTCGCGGGGTCGATGCCCTGGATCCACCCGTCCGGCAGCGGCGCCTCGCCGCTGCCTGCCGATTTTGCCTCCGCCGCAGCCTCGTCAGCCGCCGTTGGCCCCCCTGCATCTCCCACGACTCCCCAATCTGCGCCTGGGTAGGAGGCCGTTACGTCTGAGATACGCTCCTCGGGCGCATCTGCCCATACTGTCGCAGCTGATAGCCCCTCCGCTGGGCTCATCATCTCCGCCGGCTCATAATCTCCGCGCCGCCGCTTGCCCTGTTTGTGCGCCGCGTGCGCCGCTGAGGACATCGTGTCGCCCGCCGCAGGCGGCGGTGCGCAGCTTCGTTCTGCCTCGAGTCGCGTGTAGAGGTCGAAGACGGACTCACGGCGCGCGCGCGCCTCGGCGGCGGCGGCAAGCGCCAGATCGCGCCCCTGCGTCGCCTGTATAGCCGCCGGGTCGTGGAAGCACCATGCGAGCTCGAGAGGCGCGTCGGGCTCGTCCGGGCGCGCCGGCTTGCCGTGCATGGCCTCGACGAAGAGCTGGGCCGAGCTACGCCACTTGAAGCGGACATAGCCCACCCGGGGGTCGGCATCCACCCACGTGCGCACGACGGCGCCCCACTCGCTGCCGAGCGCGTCGAGCAACTGCCGCCGCTCGTGCTGGCTGCTGGTCACGGGCAGGCCTGTGACGCACACAGTCTGGCACTGCAACGCGTCCACAACGCTGCGCTCGCTGCGCTCGCCACGAGCGCGGCCGAAAATATCCTTGGTCAAGCCATCGGCGCTGTGCAAGAGCCGAATCTCGTCCGCGTGCGACGGTAACCTGTGGCAAGCGCCACACTGGATGCCGGCTGGGCACGAGCCACGCGCCCACAAGATGCAAATGTTATGCTCGCCGCGCCGCTCGCCGTCGGTAATGATCGTATCGATGTCGGGCCAGCAGCGAACGACGGGCGGCGTGAGATCCACGCCAGGAGGAAGGTCGAACAGGTCGTCCCGCGCCACTGCCATCTTTACGTTTATCGCGCACTAGGAAGTGTGCCGGTTCGATCGAGTGTGGAGTTCCATTCTCAGATCTCTTGACCTGTGAACGGCTGGCTTGAGTCCACCTCTGATTGGCTGCGCATGCATTCACCTTGTGCACCGAAACGCAATCCTGGTGAACTCTAGTTGGTGAAGCAAAGTCGGAAAAGACGCGGGCTCGTAAGGAATCATGATGGCGCACGGGCGCCAGCATGCCGCGGCGGTCCGCCTTGGCCGCACCTACTTGCGCGCACCCGGGGCCTTGCAAGTGGTCGTTCCGGATCCCCTCGAGCACGACTCGTTCGACGACGCCATGGCTGCCCCTGCCGACGAGATCCCCAGCAGGCCCAGTACGGCGGCCTCGCTCTTCTCAGGGGGGTGACGTGGGGTTTGTTATCGAGTTTGGGGGGGTTTGTTATCAGGATACGTATCCCATGTATCGCGCATGTATCGTGCATGTATCCCGCATGTATCTTGATGTGTCCCGTTCATATACATCAAGATACATCAAGATACATCGAGATACATTTGTATCTTGACTTTGGCCATCATAGGAAATGTATCTTACCTAGGGATATGTATCCTTCTTTAAGATACATTTAAGATACATTTAGGATACGGTTAGGATACAATGTATCTTAAGCCTCAGATACATGGCACACAAGATACACTCACGATACATGTTGGATACATCGGGATACATCGGGATACATACAAGGATACGTATCTCGAGCCCTACTTGCGGCCATCAAGTACATCAGGAGCTGCAGAGTGCTGGAGTTGACCCACTACTGCTCAAGGACCCAATGGGTGGCCTCACAGGTGTGCTGCACACGATGATGGCATCAAAACATTCCCCCAACCCCCGAGATACGTATCCCGCATGAGTATCCCGCATGTATCTTGCAAGGATCCAGAATGTATCTGGATTGTATCTTGATTGCCACTGAGGATACATGTATCCCGCACGTATCCCGTATGTACATGTATCCTGCATGTATCCCGCATGTCGCCTTCGTATCAGATACATGTATCTTAATTTTGTATCCCGGTGTATCCTGATGTATCATGATGAAGAATCCAAGATACATGTATCCTGATGTATCCTGACATGTATCCAGTGTGACACCAAGGAAGCGCCCAAGATACATGTATCTTGATGTATCTGATGTGTATCCCAAAATGTATCCTGGACT
>Ga0210242_100400_pt1 | contig 38247 bp, 26 predicted proteins | sample ChrtobMeP5a_16mM_FD_155445 | JGI IMG/M metagenome (GOLD analysis project Ga0210242, IMG submission 155445) | Chrysochromulina tobin associated microbial communities from unialgal haptophyte culture, Seattle, Washington, United States - P5a_16mM | ecosystem: Host-associated > Algae > Haptophytes >... | reverse complement strand
TGGCTAACCCACACACCGCTCCCGAGCACAGGTATCAAGACACTGGTAGGGGTATGCTCCCTTATGCTCTAATATGCTCCCCGGCCTTTCGCGTCCGTAACATACCATTTATGGTAGGTGGCCGTCAGGGGTACGGGGGTATGCTCTGTCGGGCGGCCACCAGACCGTCCACAGTGTATGGGGGTATGCCTGAAGAGCTTTTCGGTTCGCCGATCATACCCTGACCCCCACCTATTCGGAATCCAGTCGCCCTTTGAAGAGGGATGATTGCAATGCGGACTGTCGACAATGCCGTGGCAACGCCATGCCGCGCGAGGCCACACGAGTAGTACTCGCACGCACGCACGCTTTCTACACGCGCGTTGGGTGCGTGGCACGTCCAGTGTGCTGACGGCGAGCGCACGAGCGAGAGCGAGCCCCTCGCAAGGCCTGTTGCTGAGCGTCAGTCCGGCGCTGCCTGCGCTGTGGGAGCTCGGCGGTCTGACACACGCGTGCCCGACCGCCACACTCGTGCGATCTCTGTGGCATCGTAACGAGCCGCAGGAGCCGTTGCGACAAACGCGAAACAAATCCTTACCTGGCGCACACCTCGCGTCGTCGCCGAAGCTCCAAGGGCATGTCTTCGGACTCGTGCTGAGCGGTGCAAGCTCGGATGCTGTGGAGGCTGCGCTTCGAGAGCAAGGCATCGCCCAGCTCGCACGTGCCACGAAGGTCTCAATCTCGCGGTTCGTGCGCGTCGTCGAGCTTGCGCAGTCCGGCCTGGCCGAAGACTCGATGCCGTGCGGCCTCAACCCGTGCGCGGTTCTGCTTGCCTTTCTGTGGATGACTGCTAGTTCCAAGTCCTGTCTGCTCGACTTTCTGGAGGCTGCCGCGACCCACCTGCCGCCTGCCAGCCTGCTCGGCGGCGAGTACAATGCAGTCTGCGAGCGCTGGCGCGCCCGGTGGAGCGAGTCGGCCTACACGCAGCAATGTGCAGCCGACGGTAGCCCAAGCGCGAGCGCCGCCGCGAGCAGCCTCAGCGGGCTGACTACGTGGCCACCGGCTGCCGAGGCCGTGGAGCTGCTCGCCTTTGCCCTTGCCTCGAGAGGCAATGACCGTCCCGATGTCGAGCAGAGCCGCCACGGCTACAGGGGGCAGGCCGAGGTCGCCGACTGCGTCGAGGCCATCGCACGCGATACCCTCTCTCTCGCTCTTTGGGACGGTCGCCGAGGCCGCTTTGAGCCTTCCCGGCTGCCGCCCACCGCCGACGAGGCCCTCGTCCACTTTTTCGCTCGTGAGGGCTTTAGCAGCGGACACCGGTGCGGCGCGCTCTGGTTCAGCCTGTGCGCCGCACGCCCAGGTATTCACTACCTCAGCGGTGGCGGTGCCGAATGCTATGAAGTTCACCCGTCGCTTCCGAGCTTCCATTCGCTACTTGAGAGCTTGCTGGGGATGCCGCTCGCGCCGCCAGGCACGGGGCAGCTGCTTCCTATTTGGGAAAGCTGCCCTCTCGGCTGGGAAGTACGCGGCGAGGGCTCTGATCGTCCTGTGCTCCGGCTACGCCCACTGCCATCCAATACGCGATCCACCACGCCGCCCAACGCGCCGCCCGACGCGCCGCCGAACACGGCATCTACCGGTACTGGCGGGCTGTCCTCGGGCACGAGTGTGCTGCCGCCGCCCGAGGAGGAACTCCGATTGATCTTCAAGAGTGGGGTACACTGCTATGCTCTGCGCCGCGTGGTGACTGACGAACCCCTGTGGTTGCAGGGAGTGCGCCGGGCGTGGCTCCAGCGCTGGCGAGAGAGTGGTGCGACCAAGGACGATGGGCTTGGCGCGGTGGCGCTCTGCGCCAGCGCGCTGCTCCGTGACCGAATGCTCCTTGCGAGACGACACCACGCTGCCGCCGCCGCAACCGTGACCGCCGCCGCGGACGCTGCCACCGCTGTGGCGGCCGGCGACGCGTCGTCACGGGCGTCCTCCGCCGCCCTCGCGTCCTCCGCCGCCCTCGCCTGCCTGTCGGCGGTCCCCTTGAGGTACGAGGCGCGCGAGCGCGGCCTGCAGCTGCTGCTACGGGCAGGGCCAGCCGCGTGTGAGCTGCTGCTGCCCCTGCTCCTGCAGCCTCCAAGTGCGACGGCGAGCTGGGATGATCTGAGCTTGGGCTCATGCGCGGAGCTACTGGAGCCCATCCTGGCAGAGGCCACCTTGGGCAACCCTGCCGCTCGACAGTGCGTGGCGGCGGCCGTCTCGCAGCCACCACTGCAGGCGTTGCTGGCGATTCAGGCTGTGGATGACGACCGGCTTGACGAGGCCCTCCGCCGCTGCTCACCGCCCGAGCGAGCCCAGGTGCTGCGGATTGCCTTGGGGCATGCCGGTAGTGGCTTTACCATCGGCAGGCGCGTTGCGGCGGCAGCGGCGGTGAGCCGATCATGGTGGGCGCAGCTCAGGGTAGGTGGGTAGCTTAGGGCTGATAACTACAGATTTTCTTTTTCACTGTGGCGGTACGCGAATCGGTCTTCGTTCTTCGAATGTTAATTAACGAGCACTTCGACTCGTAAAGTTCTACATATAAAGAGCGTTTTGTTGGATGGTGTCATGAAGTTTTTAACGCAACGCGGTACCGGTAGCCGGTGTCTTACCGGTGTCATCGAAAGAGGATTCACACACAGCTTTCATCTGAGAACACACGCCACCGGCACCGACGCCCGGAACGCCCCGGACGCTCACGCTGGCGAGGAACCGAGCGACTGACACCGGCCGCTCGAAAGAAGCCACTTATGCGTTATGCGTTATGGCTGCGCTTTTCTGCGCCAACATCGCGGAACATGGCTGTGATCGAACATCGAACAAAATGACTTAAATTTCACACTCCGAGAATAGTTCAACGACCAGTGTGATTATCTACTACCACATCGAGGGCTCCACCGGGGTCACCTACTTTATTCTTTCGCCTTTGCGCTCGCGAGCAAGGCTCCCAAGGTGGTCTCGGTGCATGGGGCGGTCGATCCATTCGCACCCCAGCCCATCGCGTCGAGGAGCAGCACAGGCCGATCGAGCCACACGTCGCGCGGCTCTCGCACACGCGCGAGCAGCGGCTCAAGCACGGGTTCCAACAGTTTGCTATGCGCACTGTTCGCATGCAGAAGGAAGGGCAGCTGGTCGCCAAACCAAACACCATGTTCCTCGGCGTGAGAGCCTCGTCTGGAGTTGTTACCTGTGCGAATCTGGCTGAGCGGATGGAATGCGCGCTCGCTGCAGAATCGGAATGGGCCCGCCACAGTTCCCGACATGTTGAATTCGCACGAGTTCAGGCTCAGAAAGAATTCGTTGGCGTCGTCGAGAGAGGCGTCGAAGGCGAGAGCGCTGTGATTTGCGAGCAGTCGGTGCAAGATTGCCTGGTTGTTAGTGCGTTCTGTGTTGCCGATCAGAGGGGATCGCATAGGCAAGGTCCGATACGAAAAGAACATCCTCGCCATCTCCTCGGCCCACATCATGAAAGACCTTGTCGCTCCCAAAGCCATGCCACCATTTGCGTAGCACGAGGCGCTGCGCTTCCAGCATTCTTGATGTGCGCTCACATTGGCAAAGAGTTCACGATAGCACTTCGGCCACGAACGACATTCCGCACCAATGAGCACGCGCGGAACTTGTTCATCAAGCACGCGCCTCAACGCTGCCGCCGCTGATGAGCCACGTCGCGGAGCATTGGCAATGATCGTATCGCCACTGTCGGCCGCAACAACAGCGCCCGTTGGCAAGAGGTGATGCAAAAGGTGTGCCGCGCGCCGGGTGCCGGTGATGACCTGTGACCCACCCTCATACCACGGCCATCTTGGTGCGCCAAGGCCGGCGATGGCGAGCGGAAGACTGTGCAACGACGCGGAGAGGCCCAAGTACCAAGGTGCTGAAGGCACCCGAGTCGTGTAACTGAGCACGACAGGAAACGGCCGCTCGAGGCCCGCGACGAGTGCTTGCCATCGCGGAGTTGCCCGGGCACATTCCTCCAATTCGGCGGAAGTGAGCAGTGCTTCGGGCGTCCTCGGCATGCCACCGACTCAGACGCTCGATCACGAGGGGGAATGACAAGACAATTACCAGTATACCGGTACCGGTTTGCCCAGGCTGCGTCGTCGTCAGCCCAGCGTCAGTGGCGCTCGCTCGGCGCCCGTTCCATGCTCGACGCGCGGTCCTTCATGATCTCGACGCTGCGCTCCCAGGTCGGCTTCGCCGCGGCCGTTGCGCATGCCCGCCTCCGCCTCTCGCGCCTCGAGCTTATCGGGGGTTCCGGCCGCACCGCCGGCCGTTACGCGTCTGCCGCACGCGCCTTCATTTCGCCGACCGCCTTCGAGCAGGCGCGGGGAGGCGCTCTGGGAGCGGGCGGAGGCAGGGTCGGGTTTGCTGGGGGCGGCCTCTTCTGAGTCGGCCGCGGGGAGCGGTCGGCTTCGGGCTTGCGGCTGTTGAGTCGGTCGCGGCTTCGGTCGTCGCGCTGACGTGCGGGGTGTGTGTTGTTGGTGGGTTTGGTTGGTTGTGAGATTCGTCTGTGTGCCTTTGTGCGTCCGCGTGTCCCGTTTGTCCCGTGTGTGTCCCGGCTCCCCCCGGTGTCTTTTTACCGGTACCGGTACTGTACCGGTAACCAATATTGACTTATCTGCTGACCGCTCTACTTCTCTGTGAGTGGTCTCTCGCTTTTCGTCGTCCTTCGCGCGGGGCTCAGTCCGACGTCGGCAGGTTGGTCTGCCGCTTGACCCACGACACGTACTCGTTGAAATCGACGCGGCCGTCGCCGTTGTTGTCGATGCTCTGCATGAGCTCGTCGCACGAGCCGTCCTCTAGGATGCACATGCCCGCGTCGTTGAGCTCTGTTACCTCGAGCGTGCCGGAGCGATCTGTGTCGATCTTTTCGAATCGGATCGCATCCAAACCCAGATAGCGCCCCGTGAGCGGCGGCACCGTCCCGACTGCCTTCGGGTCGGGAAGCGGCCGGCCCGACGAGAGGAACTCGTACACGAGTGGCAGACCGTTTGGCACACCGAGGCGGGAGAGTTCGTCGTCGTCGAGGCCCTGCACGCATCGAATGAGAGCGCGTAGATTGTTGGCGTGCCCGACGACCAAGACGGTCTGCCCTCTCTCGATGACCCGCGGCCGAATCTCCTCGCGCCATAGCGGCTCGACTCGCGCGCAGCAGTCGCGTATGCTCTCCGTCAACGGCAGCGACAACCCCTCAAGCCTGAGGGCCTCCATGTCGCACGAGTCGACGATGGCCGCGTGGAACGGATTGTCCGATGTCAGTGGCGGTGGCTTGCCATCTAGCGTCGAGCGCCAAGCTTGCAGCTCCGCTTCTGACACTCCCGGCGGCACAGCCGACTTTGACAGACCAGTGATGGCGCCATAGTGCCGCTCGTTGAGCCGGTATCGCTTCAGAAGCGGGATGGCTTTCCGGCCCAGGTACCGCGGCTGTTGCTGCAAATGATCACAGACGACCTGTGCCGTTTGAACTGACCGTTGAAGGCCTGACGTGTAGCACGCATCTATCCGCATGCCCGAAGCACCAAGGAGCCTTCCCGCTTGCTGCGCGTCGTTCACACCGCCCAAAGTGAGCGGAACATCCATCCAGCCGGTAAACTGGTTGGACAGGTTCCAAGTGCTCTGACCGTGCCGCACGAGGATGAGGAGGCCGGTTGCCGCCGCAGTCATTCTCGCAAGTCCACGTCGGCTTGTCGCCGGCGCAGCCTTGCCATCGAGCATGACCACAACAAAAAGGGTGTCTGTCCATGAACTGTGTGGTCTGACGAAACAGCGCGTGAATCAGCGCTCCCATCCTGTGAAGAATCGCAAATTCGCACCACAAGGAATCCTACCGGTGTCCACAGAAGGCCGCCCCCCGCGAACCCGCACCCGGCCCCACCCGCTCCCGAAGCACCCGCGCCGCCACGCGCACCTGTGGTTCAAATAGGCGGTAGGCGAGATGAAGCTGAACGTGCCGCTGACGTGTACGGTGTAGCGGCCGGCGGTGCGGCCGGAACCCCCAATGAGCTCAAGGGAGCCTTTGCTTTAGCCTGGTTTGTGCAGCTGGCACGATACGTCACGTATACTGTCTTCCCGCTCCAGCTGTTCTTTGTATGGTTATTGAAGAGGTATTGAATTGGTGTGCATGCGAGGAAATTCCGGAGCGCCCCTGGGGGCTCCAGGATTTTTGAGATCGCCCACTGACGCGCGCCGACCGGCGCGCGGCCTAGCATCTCAACCGCCGCTCCAGACAGCCACGGTTCTCGCATGCGCGAGAACCGCCCCAGGATCTCACCTTCTCCGACGGTGCGGTCACCAGTCTCGGGGCTGAAACCTGACTCCTGAGAGGTCCACTTGGGGCGTCCCGCATGTAGGGTCCTTACACGGAACACGCTCATTAAATTACTCGGAGTAAAGATGCTTTAAACGAATGCTAATAAGCCAAGATGCAAACCGATTTTTTCTTTAGCTCAACCCACTGAGATCCTACGTATCGCGCCGGCTGCAAAGGCCTCCCTCTCGCACTCGAACGCAAAGTCACCCCACTGCTTGTGTGGGCTCGCCCTGGTTCGGGCGGCGGCGAGGAATGCTGCGGCGGCCTTCGAGTCGAGGTCCGGCGGCGGCAGGCCGGCCTTGAACGTCTGCTGGAAGCCGTAGCGCAACGAGCCGTTGCGCGTGGGCCCGTTGACGATCTTTGGCGGCCACGGCATCTTCGGATACGCCTCACCCCTTGCAAACGTGATGACCATCCGCTCTGCACGCCTCACATAAAGGGAGTCGATGCGCACTTTGCTGCGCTCCTGAGCGCGGCTGTGACTCCATTTGGAGCGCTCGTGGGCGACCTTGACAAAGCACGGCGTGCTGTTACTCCATTGGGCCCAGAAGGACGTGACGTACGTGACGCTCACGTTGCGGCGGTGGAGTTCATTGGCGGTGCTCTGCGCGTACGTCGAGGTCTCGATGAAGGGGAAAGGGAACATCTGGGGCGCGTACATCCCCTTGACGCGCGTACATGGGCAGCCCTCGCACGTAACCATGAGGGCACCTTGCTCCGGCCGCCAGCTCATCAGAAAGCCCAGTGACAAGACGACCCCAAGGCACGCCGCGCTCGCAGCGCCCGGTGGTAGCTGTATCGGGCCGAGCTGGAGGGGATCACCACCTGGCGTCTCACTGACGAAGCCCAACTTGGTGACGCTCCGCACGGTACTCTCATCTCGCAGGTTCCAGCCTTTGGGCAGCGCCGAGCGCGGGACTAGGTCCGCTCGAGGATAGCATACCTCGTCGTCGCCGTCCGCGCCCGAGTCGGTGCGTGTGCTCGTCTCTTCGCGCACAGCAGCCCCGGCGCCTTGCTGCGCGAGCTCGTCACCACCTCGGGCGATCGGGGCCGCGCCGTCCTGAGCGATCGGGACCGCGCCGTCTTGAGCGGAGACGGACGACGGGCAGGCGACCCCGAGCAGCTGCCGAGCGACGAGATGCGCGCCGAGCGCGCCGAGCAGTACGTGGCCATGACGTGACGGATGGATCGTATCAGAGCCGTTGAGCGCATACAGCTGCGCAAGCATCTGGCTGCAAGGTCGGATCGAATGGAACGGGGGCAGGTGCTGGTGTCTCGAGCACTTGGAAGAGGCAGAGGTCGTACATGTATGTCGGCAGCTTGCGGCCACGGACTCCACGTGGCACTGGTGGCTTCGTGCCTCGCACCAACCTACGCTCTTTGAGTCGGCGCTCGTCGAGGCGGGCGGGCCGTTGGAGGCCGAGGCAGTCGAGGCCGCGTCAGCACTGTCCTCAAGCGAGTCACTGAGTGCTAAGCTGGCGAGCACGTGGGCGACATTGATAAAGTCGGCGCCACCTCGCTCAGCGGATCGGCGGATCCAAATCATGTCGCGCTCCGCGTGCTCAGGATAGCGCGAGCTCACCGGAGCAGACTGCTTCAGCGCGCGGGAGTGGTTGAGCAAACTGGAGACAGACCTCAGCCGCGGCCATGCGGCGATCACCGGCCGCGCATTTGGCGCCGTCCGCCGCAGCGCCGCCAGCGCCTCGTCGTGCGCCATCTTGTCCCCGCCGAGATTCGCAGCGCCCTCGAGGAGCACTACGTGCGGCTCTTCAGGGAGGCCGGCGAGGAAGGCCGAGGTGCACCGGGCAAAGAAGGAGAGGTCGACGGCATTCTTAAAGTGGATCGAGGTCATCACACGGATCCCACCCAACGAGCCGGACGCTCTCGCGAGGAATGTGCTCAGAATGTCGTGCAGATGGCGGCCCCACGAGGCTGAAACGTCGCACTTGTTGCAATGATGGCCGCACGTTTTTGGTGCGCCATTGCAGCCAGCCGTCGGAGAAGTGCCGAGGACGAGAATGCGCAGCGTACGTTCCTGAAGCACGCTATTCAATGTTCGGCGCCAGCCTTCCTGCGTCCCGCTGAACAATTCGTGGCTTGCTTCAGCCGCAGCAGCCGCAGCAGTGGCAGCAGTGGCCGTCGCTAACCGCATCGATGTGGCGGCCTCGGAGTGCTCACCGAAGACTGAGAAGATATGCTCGCTGCCCAGAATTGAAAGCCGCGTCGCATTGTCGATGGGCGGCGGGAAGGTTAGGAGCAGCGGCAGCGCTGCGCGCGCGCTGGCGCACGACCAGAGCGGCATCGGCGAAGTTATCGGCGACATACACCGCGCGAGTATATACCGTAAAAAGACACCGGTACAGTATAGAAACCACATGCAGAAACACAGCAGCAGGGCAAAACCGAAACAGGTACATACCAAAAAGGGGCTGGCACCTTGGTCATACATGTACCGATGTCACACCGCGGTGTCCGCTTTCCGCTTTGGGTAGAATGTGTGTCCCGGCTCCCCCGCACAAGGGGCTCGACCCCCCGGAGTCTACCGGGTAGTTACCGGATTGAAAACACCGGGGGGAGCCGGGACACACACGGTACCGGTACAGGACATGTACCGGCGGGAGTGGGGGGGGTCTCCTTACGTTAAGCGTATTTGGTACCTATAGCCTTTACATGTAAGCGCTACATGTACATGTACACGCGGTTTCTAACGGCTGTGCCGTGAAGCTAGGAGCTCGGTAGAACTTATCAAAATATGTAAAGTTTGTTAAAAGTTTGATGACGCGTGGCCTGTTACAGCGTGCACTGACCCGAACCCTCACCGGCCCTCACTCCACAGTTTGCACTCAGTTGTGAAAGTGGTACTGCTCAAGCAGCCGGGTGAGCATCTCCGCCCACACGTGCGGCATCCCAGGGTAGCAGTATGCCTCGCACGCGCCGCGCGGATGTTGCCCGCCGGCTGCGGTCGGGATGAGTGCGTCCGCGCGCGTCGCAGACATGTGAGTCAGGTTGAGGATCGAGAGCTTGGCACGCGGAGCCCATTTTTGGAAGGCGGTGCGCCAGATGATCTCTGCATGCTTGATCTGCTCAGAATAGTACGCGTAGTCGTGGTACATGCCGAGGTACAGCTCGCCCGTGGCGTTCGCAACGCTGGGAGCGAGCGGAGAGGCGAGTTGCTCACAGCCGCGGGAGCCCGGCGGCGTGGTGACGAAGATGACGTGGCCAGTGAACAACGCGTTCCCGATGTGGCGTGCGATACTCTCGACGATGACAGGGTAGCGCACGCCAAACATGTCGCAGCCGTAGTTGGTGCTCGGGCTCAGATTGAGTGACTTGAACGGCTTGAAGGCGTCCGCGTCGCCCGCGGGCGTGCCGCAGCCTGCGAGGGCCGCTGGGTACGGATGCTGCTTCCACAGATGAGAGCCCATCGCGAGGACGAGCGTTCGTAACGGCTGCTCGGCGTCATGCGCGACCTGACGAGCAAAGGGGATGGTCCAATACATGTTGAAGAGCTGGTGGTGCGTGTTCGACTCGTACGGCAGCCCCGAAGGCGTCATCGGCGGACACGGCGTGATCGAGTCGGCGTGGGTCGCACCCGTGGCGCAAAGCGCGACCTGCTCGGGAGTCATCGGACGGAGCGTGTATGAGTTGACGAGCGTGTTGGTGTACTGGAACTCGGAGTGGACCGCGCCGTTCGTGTGCTGCTGGAAGGCGACGAACAGTTCGCTCAGAGGCGTGTCGCCCACGAAGAGGATAGGTCCCGCCGACTGCTCGATGCTTCCGGCGTACGCATGGAACATGGTCGGAGGCACATGTGTCATGGGTGAGAAGAAGCAGCCGTCCGAAGGCTGCCACACGAAGGCGAAGTTGCGCAGGTTGTTGGCAAATGTCGCGGACGATCTCGTCCCGTAGCAAGGCGTGTGGAAGCTGGTGCACACGTCCGTCGGCGACGTCGTGACGGGTGCTTGCTGGCAGCCATGCTCAGAGGCGCAGCAGCCGCCCAACGGGCATGGCGTGGTGCTCTCGACGCACTCCATCGGCATGAATTCCAGGATGCTGCGCCGCTCCATGTACGACGGCACCCATCGCCCTTCAGTGTAGCCGGGAGCACCGTGCGGCCCCAGGAAGACATTCTGCTGCATGTCGCAACGCCGCATGCGGTGATTCCAGAGATAGTAGCGGTCGTGGTCAAGCACCGAGTTCTGGCCTTCTCGAAGTGAGGAGAGCGGGCCATTCGGGCAGTCTGTGGTGCACGGCGGCTGCGCTGTCGAGAGGACGGAAAGCTGCAGGGGCAGCATTGTGTGCACGTCGGTGGGGGCTACGGCCAGCGTGCGTGGGCTGCGGCCAGTGGGGAGGTGGGTGGCGGCCGACCGTATCGTCTTTCCGGACTAAAAACATGTTACTTTGACGACGGGAGCGTTGAGTTTTTAATAGCTTGCATGCCAACCTACATCATTATCAGAAAGCACGCTCCGCTAACAGCCGCGAGACCCCCGGGTGATGATTTCGCCGTTGGCGGTGAGCGGGCGCGGTCCGAAGGGATCGTTGACGATAGATGGACCGCGCGGCCGCCGCTCTCCGCGCGGTAGGTGCCACCACTCGCTGATCTGCGCTTGCGGTGCAATACGTTCAGGAGCTCGGGACGGGACGCCGTCGAAGATGCCCGAGTCGACGCTGCTGGGCAACGAGCGCATCGAGTCGCCAAACTCGCTCGCACGGGAGAGGAGCTGCGAACGCTCGAGGAGCTTTCCCTGGTTACCAACGTAGAGAAGGCGTGGATCGGGTGACAGCTGCGAGCGAGACTTAGGTGGCCTCAAGAGTCCATCTGGGCCCCGCTCCCACTCAAGCTTGGGAGCGCCTCTTGCCCCACCAGCAGCAGAATGTGGCCTCGACATTTCACTCGTCACGCCAAAGCGCTGCCACAGCGGGGAATAAGCACCAGGTCCGGGCACGGAGCCGTCGCCATTCACATTCGGTGGATCGATCGTCGCTGGAAGCGCGTCCTGTGTGCCCCGCGGCTGCCGTGATTGCCGCACCCTTCTTGGTTGCGACATCAACGGCGTCGGAGCTCGAGTCATCATCGGCGGAGAGTCGGGAACGTCATAGTACCCCGGATCAGAGAACCCTGTGGGTCTGGTGACTGCGAGTGGCGTCGTCGCTCGCACTTGGAGCGGTCTGGCGTAGTACATGTGGCAAGGGTCGCCTGAGCGGCCCATCCCGGTCCCCTTTAGAAAAGGGACGCCACGGAGCATGGTCGTCTCTCGACTCCACCACAACGTACCACACAACTCACAAACGAAACGTTCATAACCAATTCTGGACGGAAGTCAAGTCAAGTCAAGTCAAGTGAAGCCACCGCTATGGAATACCCCCCAAGGCTCAAGACTCAAGACTCATGTGTTTGAGGACTCAAGACCCGCAACGAACGAAGTCCTGAGTTGTCCTGAGACTTTTTTCGCTTGAGGCTGACCATACCGGTGTGGTGCGGTTTTGTGGCGACGCGTGCGTCCCGGGGTTTGGGTGTGGACTGGCGCGGTTTGGGTGTGGTCTGGCGCGCGAGTCGGTGGGTGGGTTGGTTTTGAGGGGGTTCGGTTTGTGTTATTTGTGCGGTTCGCGTGTCTGTCCCACGTGTGTGTCCCGGCTCCCCCGGTGTCTTTTTACCGGTACATCCATACAACGGAGCACATTCGACAGGTTTCCTGTATGGGTTGTTTGTTGTTTATGTATACACTAGCGCTTGACTCTTGTCGGAAGAAAACTACGGCGAGGGTGACAACCGGCAAGTGGTCCTGACAGAAAGCGAGATACTTAGGCGCCCTCACATTTCCGAAAATTTCGAATGAAGTCTCCCTAAGACGCGTTGAGATATTGTGCATACCTCAAGCGTGTCGTCAAGCACAAAGATTATAGACGAAACCGAGTTTCTGCAGTTTCATTGGCGAAACTCGGTTTTCGTCGCGCACTCGCACGCCATCACACGCGGCCCGTCCACACTCTTCATCTTCATCATGAGCGGCCCAGTGGCTTTCACGGTGATGCCCGGCGTCCTCCTCGCCTGCACTGCTTCTATGGCCATCTTGTGGGCTACCGCCGGCCAGTCCAATTCAACGCGCCTTCGTCACTCACCGACCGGCGAAGCGTCATCCGCTGCGGTCATGGCGAAGCCCCCCATCAAGCGCCGCAACAGCGCGGAGGCTACGTTTGAAAACCCCGCGCACGCGTCGGGGATCATGAAGAAGTGACTGAATGTCCAGCAAGGTCCGACTATGGTGCGCGGGTATGAGTTGAAGTTCCATCCGGACGTGTCGTCGTGCGCTCACGTTGCCACATAAGACTCGCATACGACAGCGGTAAGTGAGTTCTGACTGTGCGCGCACTATGTGTATGTGTCGGTACGTAACGGTGTGTAGATGAAGAATCAACTCTCTCCTAAGATCAGCCCATAGTACAATCCTTTCAACGGAAGTGGGCAGGCGACAGCCCGGTTCAGCTCGGCTGGAAGCAGGAGAGGTGAGAGCACAGTCCACAGAGCAGCTCGACGTGTCTGTGGGCTACCAGGCATCAAAGCTCCCGAAACCACCTGCCGACTTTGGCTTTTTCTTCGGCGGCTCGTCTGCTGCCTCTGCAAGAGCCGAAGCTTGGAGTGCAGCGGCACCGACCACTGCCGACGACGACGACGACGGCTGCTGTCGCGCGGCTGGCGCCAACTCTCCATGGAAGTGCTGCGGGGCTATGTACTTGCCGACGCCCACGCGAAGCTCTTTGGGGCGCTCTGGCTGGTAGTTGAACCACGGTTCAGCGTCCTCCGCCGCCCGCTTCGCCTTTTCAGCCGCCGCCGCAGCCCCGGGGTTGGCCTTCTCGGCGAGCGCGGCATCCATCTTGGCATCGATGTCGGCAAACGGGTTCACAAAGATGGAGGCGCCAAGAAGCGTCACCGGCTCGAGCGGCCGGTCGTCCTTGTCCGTAGGCAGCGCCTCGATGCGCGCGAGCGTGTCGAGCCCGCCGACGACGGATCCGAAGACGGTGTGCTTCCCATCCAGGTGCGCAGCAGACTTGAAGGTGAGAAAGAATTGGGAGCCGTTGGAATTGGGCCCAGAGTTGGCCATCGAGAGAACACCGCGACCGTCGTGCTTGAGCTTACCCGAGATCTCATCGGCGAATTTCCCACCCCACGCCGACTCGCCGCCGCTGCCCGTGCCAGTTGGATCACCGCCTTGCAGCATGAAGTTGCGGATCAAACGATGGAAGGATGTGCCGTCATAGTAGCCGCGCTCGATGAGCTGGAGGAAGTTGTCGCACGTCCTGGGCGCGCAATCCACGCGTAGCTCGAGGTTGAGCGTGCCATGCGAGGTGCGCAGCTGCACGTACCCCTTTGTCTTCTGAGCCTTGGCAAACACGTACCGCTGGCGGGCCGCCTCTTCGGCACTCAGCGACGCGATCTCGTTCACAGTCTGAACCGGCACGGAGGTGGACGTGAATGACGCGGACGCCGCGCCGGTCGTCTGCACCCAGCGTGCCGGCTTGAGACCACCGCCGCCGCCGCCGCCGCTGCTGCTGGCCGCACCACCCGCCGCACCGCCCGCCGTGGCTTTGACTGCTTTTGGCAACGTCACCTTGATGGCGGCCTCTGATGGCGTGGCGGACGCGGACGCTGCGGCAACTTGCTGCATGATGCGCGCAGTGGCTTCATTGTGCCGCACGCCGCCGCTGTCCTTCAGCTCCACTTCGAGGCCCGCGTTCACGTGATTGAAGTGCTCGAGCTCGCGTCGCTCTGAGTTGGTCGGGTCTTGGATATGAAGCACGTCAGCGCGCGTGAACGGCATCTGGTCGAGCAGGTCGCGCAGGTCGTTGGTCTTGAGGTTCATCTGTTTGACCGCATCGTAGCAGTACACGTTGCCCGTCGTCTTGATCGCCACGATGTGTGTGTGCTGCGTGAACGGCTTGAAGAGAACCGGGCACGCGTACTGCCCCTCCGCGTTGCGGTGGAAGTGCAGCTTCGTCAGGTCGCTGGCGGCCAGCGGCTGACCGGTCACGGGATGCCGGCGGAACTTTTTGAGGTACGGCACGACGTTGAGCAGCTCGAAGATGATGCCGTCGTCTGTGCAAAGTGGCGTCTCAAACGGCCGGAAGGAGATGGCGCAGCAGTCGAACGGAAGCGTCTTGTAAGGCAGGCGCGCCATCGACTGCTTTCCGGCGCCACGGTGCTCTCCACTCGCATGCTCCGTGCGCGTGAGGTAGAGTTTGTCCTTCGAGTGCTGGTTTTTGCCCATCTGCCACGGATCGCCTTGTGATCGTGGCGCTCGAGTCAAGAGACGCTTTCGCGTTTCTGGAGAAAAAACTTTTCGCCCATCGCGGCGCTTTCGCCAAACCGCAGCGCTCTTGTCGAAGAGCGCACGTAACCTACCAAGTCAAACGGGTGCCACCTTACCTGCACCTATACTTTGCTACCTAGTGTTCATGGTTGTACGAATACGGCAGCTCGGAGGCGGGAGTGCGGCGAGCATCAGTACGCCGATCAGTATGCGATGCGGCACACGCCCCCCACGCACGCGGCGCTGCTCTCTGCAGACTGTGGCTCGCAACTATAGCTTGTTGGATTGGACGTAGAGGTAGATGGAGAAGAAGGCAAGCGAGATGGAGTACCCGAAGATCTGTATCGTTGTCGCAGGCTCACCCATGATCACCACCGTATAGAGAACGAATGCCGCATTGCGACCGGTGTTAATGACCTTGAGTGTGACCGAGTTCGTCAGCTTGATGACTATGAAGGTGAGCATTGAGGCAACCACGCCGAGCAAAGATGAGGCGGTGAAGAGGATGGGGTGTGCCGCCATCGTGGCGAAGCCGCCCTTTTCCCGAAACTGGGGCGCCTCGGTAAACAGCGCGCCGACCAGCAAGAAGGCGGCCGCTGTTGGCGCGAAAAAGTACCTGATGAGGGAGGTACTCAGTGGTCATCAGTTGGCTTTCAGCGGCCTTCGGTGGCCTTCGGTGGCCTTCAACGGCCCTAATAAGGAAATCAAACGCAATCAGCGCACTGCGACTCGAGGACCCCTAGCTTGAAGTTCTTGAGCAGCCGCTGCAGTAGGACGAGGCGCGTCGCCTCGGCAACGATGCCTACGCTCCGGAACGCCATCCCGATCAGGCTGAGCTGCCCCTCGCCGTAGCTCGCGATGGCACACCCCAGACCGATGAGACACACACACACGGTCGCACGTGTTGTCGGTATCTCAACGCCAGTCACGTACAGGAGCACGAGCGTGACCGTCGGTGTGAAGGATGCGAGCATCTGCGTCAGCGTGATCGTCAGGTACATGTACGCCGCGTTCGTCATGGCAAAGGTGAGACCCTGCGCCGCACCGATTGGGATCATGTTCCACAGCCAGAACTGGAACGTAATACTGCCGATGCCGCCTTCGGCCGCCTCGCCTCCCCCGGACGCTTTCGGCGTGGTGATCGGCACCGGCTCGATGCCAAGCTTCGGTGCGGTCGTCGCGCGGGGCTTTGTCCATCGCCGCCACAGTCGCTCCACGCGTGGCTGTAAGTGGATGACACCGGCGCAGTAAAACGAGGTCACCACCTGACCCAGCGCGGAGAGAAAGAGCGGGAACGGAAAGTGCAGCTCGTTGAGGATGCGAGCGTTCACTAGCACGAGCGTCGGGCCGACGAGCGCGTATGTCGTGCAAGCAGCGAACACCTTGAGCTGTTGCTGCACAGCAGTAGCCTTGGTGACCGCGCTGCTGGAGCCGCTATTCAGCGGTTGAGTCTCGTTCTCGGTTTCGTGATCACTGCCCACCTTCTCGTAATAACCACCGGGAGGATTGTGAGACATTATGCGCATCAGTTTTCAATGCTGCTTCCACCACCTCGCCGCCGCTCGCGGGGCGAAGAGAGCGCCGCGCGGGCGCCGCGAGAGCGAGACGGCGAGAGAGTTATCGAGCACGAACGTGAGAGCACAAGAAGTCTTTTCTCGTGAACGTGGACGGGACGTGGACGGGACGCCGTTTCGACACCCTTGTAGCCTCGCTGGGCTTTCCACAGGAAAATTGGACAGCAAATTCAAGAGAGAAGATAGATGTCGGCACAAAGCGCCGTCTCGGTCATTCGTCGGACGCTCGGCAAGGGATTGAAAGTTTACAAGAGTACAATTGCAAGAGTAGAATGCCCGTGCCGCGGAAGCCAGCTGGCGGAAGCTCGCCCATGCGCCATGGCGCGAGCGCGCGCTCCTACGGTCCTTTTTCAAAGGCAAGTCAAAACTCAACTCAACGCAGTCACGCGACGTGCTGTGAAATTGTGAATGTGAGGTCGTATGATTTCAGACTGTACGTACCAATCCTGTGGACTGTGACTCGCTCAGTCTCATAGTCTCTCAACCGCTCGAGTCGCTCAGCCGCCGAGGCTGAGCAGAGCCCGCAAGACGCCATAATTCGGCCTCTCGTCGTATCGGAGCAGCCGCACTGCGCGCAGGTACTCTCGAAAGTGCGACGGCAGCGTGCCAGCGATCTCGTCCACACACGCGCGTTGCTTCTCCGCCAGCATGAGCGCGAAGCGCTCCGGCTTCGTTGGCGCTGGAAGAGCGCTGTCATGAGCGCTCCACGGCAGACGGCCCTCGTGTAGGAACGCGAGGGTCAAGGCTAGCGATTCGAGGTCGTCCCGACGGCCGAGTGGTTCGCCCGAGTGGTTGGCGAGCGATGCGTACCGCCCCGTGCCGACCACGCCGCGCCGCCGCACGTCAGGCGTATGCTCGCCCGTCTGCTGGTCGCACCATCGGCGAGCGAGCCCAAAGTCGACCAACGTCCATTGGGAGGATGCACAGCCTGCGACCGCGCGTGCGGCACTCGGGTCGGGACCGAGAATGTTGGCGGGCTTGACGTCCAAGTGAAGCCAGCCCGTCCCATGCAATGTCTCGAGGCACTCCAGGATTGCCTCACCCACCCGCTGCACGGCCACGAGATCGAGCCGCATGCCCGCTTCCCGCTGCACCGATCTCAAGGACGGCCCGAGTCGATCCATCACGAGTGCGTACTGCCCATGCGCACGTCCAAACCATCGCATGCGCGGCACGTACTGCGCGCCAAGCGCCTTGTACACACTCGCCTCGGTCGGAAGGCGTGGAGTTCGCGAATCCTCTGGTTCCACCTTGATTGCCACCGCGTCGCCCGTGAGGCGGTGAATGCCGCTGTACACCGTGCCAAACTTGCCGCTGCCAAGGCGGCGGCCCAAGCGGTAGTGTCCGACGTCGAGTCCGACGAGCGTGGAAAGCGTGGACTTCATTTGGACTTCATTCTTTCATGTTAATACACACAACACGTAAGCAGCACAGCCGTGAAGACAAAACAATACAATACATTCTTTCACACGGCACTCCATCACGTCCTCAAACCTCAATTCTGAATTCAAAAGAACGTGGTCGAGCCCAGAGGGAGAGGCGACGGGCGACACGTTATTTGTACGTACTTCGGCAATTATAGCGACGCAGGTCCCAAAGCCGAAAGCCGTGGGGAATCGAGACACAATTCCGCCATACCGCGCCGACTCTGCTATAGTCTTCGTGGTGTTCCGGGGCGCGCGGGTCGGCGGTGGCACTGGTCCACTCGCCCCGCGGCGCATGCCTGGCGCGCATCCATGGCAGTCTCTCTCTCTCGCGCGCGCACGGCTTACCGCCTGGACCATTCGCGCTTCTCGTACTCGAGCTCAACAAGCGCCTGATGCAGCACCCGCTTGCGCGCCTGCATGCGCATCATGGCCACCCCGCCGCCCTCCGATTGCGTCGCCAGATTCGTCATCGCGCCGAGATGGGCATCGAGAGCCTGCTCCTCCGCCTCCAGATAGGCCTCGTACAGCCGTAGCCACTGGAGCCGCCGCGCAGGAACGTGTGAGAGTCCCGACGCCTCCAGGTGGGAGTCGTCACGGAGCACCTCAGGCAGGCTAATGAGGCGCCATCCTGAGCGCGCGCTCGTGGACGGTAGGCTGCCGACGTCGAGCGCCGCGTCGCGCGCGTACTGGCGCAGCAGGTCCTCGAAGCGCCGGCCGGCCTTGTCGGGCACAAGCTGCCGCGTCGGCAGGGCGGGCGGTTTCGCCATGGTCCATGCCGCGAGGCGGCTCGCCTCAGCGCCCGCGCTGTATCGGGCGCCATCGGCGCCGTCGGACAGGTACGGGCCAAGCGCCGGCTCGTCCTCGACAAAGCGGGCCGTCGAGGCCGCCAACGAGCCCGGCGGCTCGGCCGCCGCGTCGTCGTCATCGGGCGCCATAGCCGCGAAATTGGGGTTTCCAGCGACGGGCGCCACGCCAAGGTCGATGCCGGCGATGCGCATCGAAGACCCCTCGGCGGTGCTCTTGAAAGCACCTGAGCGGGTGTAGATGTCCATTAGGTCCAAGCCGGCGAACCGCCCATAGAAGAGCTGGCCCATCGTGCTCAGCTCGGATGGTGGCGGCTGCAGCACGCCGACGTTTGGCATGTGCAGCTGTTGCACACCTTGCCCAGCTTCGCTGCCTAACTCGTCATGGATGCGCACACTTTGTGCCCATGCGGCGGGTGCATATTTGGCGAGGACCTCGTCCTCGATCCAGCTCGCGACCGTGGAGCGCTCGCTTCGCAGCTTCTCACGGAAGCTGGCATCCTCCACAAACGTGCGGGACAGCAGGTACACGGCGCTGGCGCCAGCGACGGCCGCGGTGGACAGGGCGGCAGTGGTCGGCAAGAGCCGGCCTCTCTCTGCGGGTTTGGCGGGTGATGCAGTCGTCGGCGGCGCCGCCACCGCGCTGAGCAAGCGTCGCGACGATCGGATGAAGGTGCTTCGCATCGATTTCGCACGTCGACGCGTGAAGATCGGAGTTGGCACAGTTCCCACACGCGACGAGCTGAGACCACAAGACCGAGTGTCGACTATAACTTCACAGCCTTTGGACACTTTTCACAAACGCGCTCGACCCCCACCCCTGGATGTCGCTGCTGCGTCACTTGCGACGAGCTGCGTCGACGCTCGCGGCACACGTGCCGAGCGTGAACGTCAGCCTGCATCGCGGTTCGACGCCCGTGGTCGTGCGTAACATCTACTGCATCGGGCGCAACTATGCGGACCACGCACGCGAGCTCGGGAATGCAGTGCCTACCGAAGAGCCAATCATCTTCTTGAAGGCCTCGTCCTCGCTTCGAGGACTTGACGGCGCAGAGCAACTGGCGTATCAAGATGAGACGTTCCACTTCGAGGTGGAACTCGTGCTTCTCGTTGGGAAGTTCGTCGACATCGGCCAGCTCAAGAGCGGCAAGGAGCTGAGCTGCTTGCAGGCTGCCGGCCTTGGGCTTGACCTGACCCGGCGCAAGAAGCAGGAGGCGCTCAAAAAGGCCGGGCTGCCGTGGACTCTGGCCAAGTCGTTTGCAGGCGCCGCCATCGTCGGACCGATGCACACGTTGGATCACACTTGCGATCTTAGCGACACTTCCTTTCAACTCAAAGTCAATGGTGCGGTGAAGCAGGAGGGTCATGTGAATCAGATGATCTTCGATATTCCGTATCAGCTACGGTTCCTAAACCAGCAGGCGCCGCTCTTGCCGGGCGACTTGCTCTTCACGGGCACGCCGGCGGGCGTGGGTGAGATTCGGCGAGGCGATTCCTTTGAGATGCAATTCCTCTCTGGCTTTCCATCGAGCATGTCAAAGCCGAGTCAGGGCGTGCTGTAGCAAGGCGTACTGGATGGTAGATGTCTCGTGGGGCGATGAAAGGGTTGTGAAGACTTTTCGTTCTGAGTCGTTAATGCAGTCAATCTCACAGTCCATTTCGCGAAGAAAACCGCATATTTGCGTTTAGAGCAAAACCGCGACGCTGCCACCGGCTCACGCACAACACGCGGCTCACGCCGGTCGTACCATTCTACCACATATAGCTCATAGCTCATAGCATACACCGCGAGTCGCACCATACACTGAAACGCGACACCCATCACAAAAGAGGATCCGAACAATGCCATATGTGCATGCTACTGCTAGCTGACACTCACGTATCAGCCGGGGGGCGGCGCACGCGTACTCTCGCACGTTGTACACTCCAACAAAAAACCGGGGATTGGCACAGACTGACTGACATGCTTTATTCGGTGGGCGATTTCGGGATAGAGAGCGGCGGAGGTGCTGGAGTTTGAGCGCTTTCGAGGCTGAGTTGCTGTGCGGTTGGGCTGAGCCTCGCGAGCATCCCCTGGGCAGCCATTCCCGCTTTGGCGGTGCCGCCAATTGTCGAGGTTGGCGTGGCCGCCGCTGGCTTACCGCCCGTTGGCGTGGCCTTGCTCTTGGCGGAAATCGGTCCACTCAAGATCTTTTTCAGTTCCTTGTAGTTCAGCTTGCCACCGCCGTCTGAATCCCACAGGTTGAACAGCTCATAAACGTCTAGCTTGGGCACGTCGATGCCAAGAGCCGGGAACGCGTTCTCGAATTCGGCTTTCGATACCTCGCCATCGCCGTCCCGATCCCACGAACGGAAGAGGTCCATGACGCGTGTCGATTGCGACTTGAGCACATCTGCCAGCTGGTCGGACATCGGTCCGTCTGCCGGGTCCAGTTTTCTCAACTTCTTCTTCTCGGGTGGCGGCTTACCGCTCAGAAGCTTCTTCAGCTCCTTGGGCGCAAGGGAGCCACCGCCGTCAGCATCCCACATGTCGAAGAGTTCGTCGACGTAGCATTCGTCGACCACAATGCCGAGCGCGGGGATGGCCTTTCGGAACTCGGCTTTCGATACCTCACCGTCTCCATCTTTATCCCACGATCGGAAGAGGTCCGTCACACGCGCCGACTGTGATGCCAAAGCCGCGGCAATCTGCTCGGGCATCGTGCCCTTGCCGCTGAGCTGGAGGCCCACAACCTTCTTTGGAGGTGGCGGAAGCTTGGCTTTCAGTGCCGCGATTTCCTTGACCATGGCGGCCGCAACTTCCTTGGCCTGCTTTAGGTCTGCCTGCAGGGACACAATTTGCTGCTGATTGCGCACGAGGTCGACTGCCACCTTTTCGCGTTGCTCCGCGAGCAGTGAGCGCAGCATCTCTTCAGCTTGCACCTGTTGGTTCCTCAGATGCACCTTCACCGTGTCACGCTCCTCTTCGGCTGTCTTGAGTGACTCTCTAGATACTCTGAACAGCTCCTGCAGCTGCACGTAGGCTTGGCGCTCGTGATCAGCCGTGGCAAGGGCAGCCTTTTTGGCTTCAATATCATTGGCCTGGTAGTTGACCTTCTGGCGCAGCGATCGGAGCTCGTCCTCCATCGCAAGCTTGACCATCGAAAGCTTGCCAGCCTCGAGGGCCTTCGCGCGCAGGTTCTCCTCGAGCTCGGCTCGCTTCTTGAGATCCGCCTCGTGCTCGGCTTGCCTCTTGAGCTCACGCGTTTCTCGCTCCCACCACCCGAATGCAGACGAGAGTGCAGGGTTGCCCATGCGTCCGCCGGCTTTGCGCATGAGTCGCTGATGGTAGTTCTTTTCTTCCCACCAATCTAACCACGCCTGCCAGCCACGCGTAAGATCCAAGTTGATCATCCGCCGCATCAAGCTCTTCTGCATCTGGTTGATGCGCGCCTCCTTCTCTCGCGCGAGCTCGGCACTCATCTCGGCATTGTGGGTGCCGAGCAGCTCCTCGAGCTGAGCCTCGAGCGCTTGTCGTTTTTCCCTCTCAAGCATCGCGATCTTGCGAGCCATCTCCGCCTTGAGATCCTCGAGCTGCTCCTCGAGCCCGGCGACCGTGCGGGATTGAGCCTCCTCTTTTCGGCGTTGCTCGACTTGTTCAGCCTCCCGTTCGGCTTGCTCCCAGTCCTCGAGCCAGTGATGAAAGGCAGCCGATCGTTCGGGTTTGCTCAAACGGCTTGCAGCCGCCTGGAGCTTGCGCTTCTGAACTACCTTCTCCTCCCACATGCAGAACCAGGACGTCCATCCACGAGCAAGGTCCTTGCGCATGATGCGGTTCGCGATCATCTCGCAAAGGTGCTTGATGCGTTGCTCCTTCTCGCGCTCCTCCTTTTCGAGTTGCGCCTTGAGTGCCTCTTCAGCTGCTGCAGTGCCGCCATCGAGTAGAGTGAGCTTCGCCAGCATCTCGGCACGCGCTGCTTCGGCAACCTCGACCTTTCGCTTGCACTCCTCCTGCACGCGCTTGAGGTCGTCTTGAAGGGAAGCCAGGGCACCCCGGTGCTCCTCGCGCTGCATCGCGACCTTCCTCTTCTGCTTTTCAGTCTGCCAGTCCGAATGCCAGAAGGCATAGGTAGCTGCCAGCTCGGGCTTGCGCAGGCGGCTGGCAGCGGCCTGCAGCTTGCGAAGTTGCGTCGTCTTCTCCTCCCACATGTCGAACCATGCCATCCAGCCTCGCGACAGATCCCTGCGCATGATGCGACGAGCGATCATACTGCAAAGGTGCTCCACGCGTTTCTCTTTTTCCTGGGACACTTTCTCCAGCGCCTTGAGCTCTGCCTCCGCCATGCCTCCATCGAGCGCAGTGATGCGCTCAAGCAGGTCACGATTCTTCGCCTCGGCAACGTCAACGCGCCGCTGCAGGTCGAAGCGCACGCGCTCGAGCTCAGCGTGCGCAGCGCCTGAGTCGCCTTCCAGTGCTGCGACGCGCTGCGCGTACGCTTTGCGCTCGGCAGCCTTCTGCGCAGAATCCCACGATTCCTTCCAATGCCTGAAAGAAGCGGAGCGCTCGGGCATGCGCAGCTTCGAAGCTACCTTCTGCAGCTGGCGCCGCTGGTACACCTTTTCCTCCCACATGCCTTGCCAAGCGGTCCATCCACGAGACAGATCCTTCTTCAGGATGCGGCGAGCGATCATCTGGGACAAGTGCTTCACGCGTTTCTCCTTCTCCTTCTCCTCCTTCTCCTTCTGCTCCTTGAGCTGCAACTGGAACGCGCGCTGGGCCTGGGACATCTCCGAGTCCCGCTCAGCCGCTTTGCTGAGCAGCTCGGACTCAGCAGCCTTCTGCTTTGCGGTCAGCTCTTTGATCTTCAAGTCCGCCTGGTTCAGACCACCGTTGAGTTGAGCGAGCTGGTTTTTGTAGAGATCACGCTCCTTCTTCATGGCATCGAGTTTGATTTGATACTCGTTTCGGACGGTGATCAACTCTGCCTTGAGCTGAGTGACGCCCTGATCGAGCGAAGCCTCCTTCTGCTGATGCAGCCGCTCGCTCTTGTTGTGTCGCGCCTCGATTGAGTACGATGCCCACGTACCGAAGAAGTTTGCAAGCTCGGGCGACTTCATCCGGCTCGTCGCCGCCAAAAGCCGCCGCTTGAAGATCACCCTCTCCTCCCACATGCCGTGCCATGCGGTCCAGCCGCGAGCCTGATCCTTTTTGAGGATGCGGCGAGCGATCATCTCTGTCAGTTGCTTCACGCGCAGCTTCTTCTGCCGATCGAGCTCCTCTTGGTGCGCCCGTTGCTTCGCTTCGAGATCACCACCTGCCTGGCCAAGAAGCTCCCGAAGCTTGTCACGCTCCCTGGTCAGCGCGTTGATCTCGTCGGCAGACTCGGAACGCACCTGAGCGAGTTCCGCACGCAGCTCCGCGACTCCCTGACCCAGCATTGCCTCGTTCTGCTGATGCAGCCGCTCGCTCTTGTTGTGTCGCGCCTCGATTGAGTACGATGCCCACGTACCGAAGAAGTTTGCCAGCGCGGGATTCTTCATCCGGGCCGCTGCAGCCTGCAGCCGCCGCTTGGCGGTCACCCTCTCCTCCCACATGCCGTGCCAGGCGGTCCAGCCGCGAGCCAGATCCTTTTTGAGGATGCGGCGAGCGATCATCTCGGACAGGTGTTGAACGCGTTTTTCCTTCTCCTTCTCCTCCCTTTCACGTTGCTCGATCAACTGCTGCTGGTATGCGGCCATGCCGCCGTCATACTCTGTAAGCTTTTTCATCAGCGCCGCTGACTTGCTCTCCGCGAGGCCGAGTTTTGTCTCGAAATCTGCGCGCTGGCGAGAGAGCTCCGCACGCAGCTCCGCGACTCCCTGATCGAGCGAAGCCTCCTTCTGCTGATGCAGCCGCTCGCTCTTGTTGTGTCGCGCCTCGATTGAGTACGATGCCCACATACCGAAGAAGTTTGCCAGCGCGGGATTCTTCATCCGGGCCGCTGCAGCCTGCAGCCGCCGCTTGGCGGTCACCCTCTCCTCCCACATGCCGTGCCAGGCGGTCCAGCCGCGAGCCAGATCCTTTTTGAGGATGCGGCGAGCGATCATCTCGGACAAGTGCTTCACGCGCTGCTCTCTCTGCCGTTGAAGCTCCTCTTGGTGCGCCCGTTGCTTCGCTTCGAGATCACCGCCTGCCTGATCCAGCCGCGCACGCAACTCATCGCGCTCCTTCACCACGGTCTGGAACCTCTTCTCAAACTCCACGCGGACCCGGTTGAGCTCATCCTTCAGCCCCTCGGCACCGTCGGTGAGGAAGGCCTCGCGCATCTTGAGCTGCATCTGCTTTGCCTTGTCCACGGCTTTCTCCCAGTCCTGACGCCAGAATGCATATGCGGCGGAAGTCTCCGGCGCACGCAGCTTGTTGGCGACCCTCTGCATCCTCTGCTTTTGGATGACCTTCTCCTCCCACGTCGTGTACCAGGCTGTCCATCCTCGGCCAATGTCTTTGTTCATGATGCGTCGCACGATCTGCCGCCGCAGCAGCTCGATGCGCTCCTCTCTCGCCTTGGCCTCCTGCTCTGCGAGTAGGCGCTCCTTCTCCTCAACGCTGCCGGTGAGCCCCTCGAGCTCCGCGGCCAACTCCTGCCGAGCCTGCTCCGAGGCGGCGAGCCGCACCTCGTAGTGCTCGCGGAGCTTACGTAGCTGTTCTTCCAGGTACGTCACTCCGCCCGCTGCCAAGGCTTCGCGTTCTCTCGCCTTAGCCATCGCCTCCTTGATCCTCGTCTGATCCCAGTCATGTTTCCACGTGCCATAGGCGAACGACATCGCAGGTTTTATAAGCCGCATCCCCGCCCTCCGGATGAGTGCCGAATTGCGGGTGCGCTCCTCCCACATGACGTACCACGCCGACCAGCCGCGCGTGATGTCTGCATTCATCATCCTCCGAGCAACCTGACGGCGAAGCAAATCGACCCGAGCTTGCTTCTCGCGCTCTTGGAGAGCCTTAGTCTCTTGCTCGAGAGCTGAGAGCTCATTCATTGTGCCCTGTTGCGCCATTATGGACTGCTCTTGAGCCTCCTTGCGCACCCGCGCCATCTGGGCCTCCATCTCTTTGCGCCACGCGCGAATCGCCTCTTCATCCTCCTTGAGGCGCCGCTTCTCCTCGATCTGGTATTCGTGACGCTCCTTGCGCTCCCGCGACAGCGTTGTTACTGCCCGGCTGAGCGCCGACTCGAGCTCACGCACACGCTTCCGCAGCACAGCACGCTCTTCGGCCCCGGACATCTCGTATGCTTTCGTGACGGACGGAGACAGCAGCGACCCTTGTTGCACCGCACTCGACGACAACCCCGCGGCTGGCATACTCGCAATACTCGCAATACTCGCAGGCGTGATCGGGCGCATACTCTCTCTGGTGAGGGGGCGTGATTCTGGTGACCCAGAGCGTGACCCGGGCGACCGTGTGGCCATTTGCAGAGCAGGGAGTGATGCCACGCTAGTCAAACTCCGAGTGTACGGAGACGCAGAGTGAGACCGTAGCGGCGCCCAGTCTTTTCGCGTCTTCTCGCGCAGCGCCTTGTTCAACTCGTCATGCTGAGAGAAAACGCGCATGATGATCGTTTCAATGTGGCCTTCGGAACGGGAGGCCACAGCACAGTCCGCGCTTGCTTTGCTTTTGTGAAACGTCGCGCCGCGTGCATACAGGTTTCCATTTTAGGTCGGGACAGAATCTGTACTCCCCCGGTGTTGCTTAACTTGCTCATGTCGGGACCGCTCACGGTCGCATGGGCTCACGATGATCGACGATTTGGATGAAGTCATGAAGAACTCTCGCCAAACACATCTTGCAGATTTAAACGGCCGATGCCACATCCATCGTCGAGGTCGTATTCTTCGTGGCGCCCCGTCGGACCCCTTCATGAGGCTCCGTGCCGAGTCCGCCGCTCCTTCCCTCTGTACTCCTCAGCGCGCCCGTTGCAGCGCCGCCGATAGCCTCGCCTTGGACTGAAGTGGGCGGCTGAAGCTCCATCGCTAATGACTCTGCACTCGGTAGTAGTGCTTCGTGAACCTCTGCGGCCCCGTGCCCCTTGCATTTGCCCTGGGCCCCACCTAGGCTGCCGCCATCATCCCGTCTGACCGCACGGCCTCCACCATGGTCCCAGCCGCCGCCGCGGCCTCGACACTTACCCTTGCCCCTGCCGCCGCCAGCCGTGTGAAACGGCGTAGCAGCGATTGGCGGTGGCAGCACCAGTTCGACGCTGCCCGCGCCATGCACTCGGACGACAAGCACGCGATCGCTGGTAAAGATCTCGACCGCTTTGGTCGCGGGCACGGCAGTGCACTGCTCGAGCAATCGCAGGCATGGATAGAGGCGGAGGGTCTCGGCGAGAAGCGCGCAAAGCCGAACGCAGCGGCCTCGCTGATACAAAGGTATTTCGAGGGTCGGCGCTAACGGCACCAGAAGTGGAGGCGTCGGTGGCCAGCGGCACGCGAACACTTCCAGCTCAGGCGGTGCCTCAAGGTGCGGCAGCAGGCTGGCGGCAACGCGGACAACGACATCGTCGACTAAGTCATTCTGCTTGATTTTGACGAAACCAGGTAAAAAGGCTGGATCCGGCTTGTTGAGGAACACCTCCACGTGCACGTCCCCGTTTCCCTCACCATCACCACCACCGCCTTTGCCGCATCCGCACTTTTTGAAGCATACTTTCAGGACATTCCGAAGGCCCATGCGGACCACCATTAAGACCACGATGCCGACGATGAGCCAATTGAGGCTGTTGCTGTTATGGGGTGCGCCGACGGCTTCGCCGCTGCCCGACTCGAGGAGAACGCTTCCCAGCATGTGTGCCATCTGACCTGGGCGATGCTGGCTGTTGGGACAGCCCCGCGGCTGCCGCCGCGAGCACTAGACGGCGTTGGTCGTCGAGGCGCATGGAAAAAGGCGTTTCTTTTGACGTGTGGTGTGAACGTTAACACGTTCACGTTAACTTGCCATCTCGGCAAGACGCACAACCACAGGGGTCCCGTGGAGACACAACGTGGAGGGCGCGGTTGAACGTTAACACAAATGTCCTGTTGTCGTACAAATCAAATCATACTTCCTCCAAAATCCTCGATGCAAAAAGGGCTGGGGCGTCGGAGGGTAGGCGATCGGCAGTGCGTGAGTGAGGTGGAGTCGTAGTGTTAGAATTCATGTGGTGGTTATTAATAGCCTGGAAATTCTCTGTAAAAAGCTAAAAGGTGTGCGGAAAGGTGGGACATGTTAACTTCCTCGCTCTCGAATCGAATGAGATCGTAAGCACGATGAACTTCTCGTCGCGCCGGCGCACTAAGGGCCCATATGTGTGTGCGTCCGCGCGCATTGCCAGCACGAGTGCCCAGAGCACGTCCTCCTCCTGCCTACGCGATGGGGCAAAGCACCGCCGTAGCCGCAAGGCTGTACGCAGCTGGCACAGCTAAGCGTGCCGCAGGTGCACTCAAGCTCCGTCCCGAATGGTATGGGGCTGCGGCAATGGCCTGCGGCCCAACGCTTACAACCGCCGCCTGAGGCATTGTCGGGGGCGAGGCCGCATCGGCCAGCCTTGGCATGTGCACACCAGAGGCGATGGCCATGGGCGCAGCCACTGCAGAAGAGCTCGTCGCAGAGCGCGCAGAGCACATTGCGCACGGGGAGGCACATGGCGCACAGGTCCATGCGTACGTCACACACACAAAACGAGCCCGGGTTCGCCGAGCCTGAGCTGTCCGCATGCACGCCCCAGCATTGGCGTCGCACCCTGAGGCCACGTGGCTCAGCGAAGAAGGCGCCGCAATTAGGCTTTGCACAGCGAAGCCAGCTTTGGTAGTTAGCAGCCACAGAGTGCCTCGTCGGTTCAAGCATCATTGCATGGCGCGCACGCATCGCCTCGTCCGCGGCTCGTAACTGTGCATCTTGTCGGCTGAGGTACGCGCGCCACTCTGCATCAGACCGGATGCGGATGGCCGCCTCTGCCACGTGCATGCGCATGCACTCCGGAGCGTCGCCGCATCCGTGGTGGCCATACTGAAATGGGGCCTCAGACACGCCGACGCCCACCTGGTGCCCGTTGCTTGCCCTCGCCTCTCGAAGTGCAGCTCTGCGCTCGCGTGCCCACGCCTCACGGAGCGGAACGAGCGCCTCAGCAGCAGCAGTGTGGAGTCGCTCGAGCTCTGCAGCGTGGCAGCGGACGATAAAGTCGTGCGCAATGAGCTGGAGTGGAGGGACTCCGGATACAGCGAAGCGCTTGGGCCGCTCCGGCTCCGCATCCGCTTTTGCTGCTGCCTCCGCCCTCTCTGCTGCCTTTAACCTCTTGTCAGCTGCTTTGAGTGCGGCTGACATGCCAGATCTTGACAATGAGCATTCGTGAGCGCGCTTGTTATTGCCCGCACACCGCGGGCAGGAGGCATCTCCCGGCGGCGGGAGCCGCACCGTCAGCTCAATGCCGCGCCAAGTTATGGAGCGTGTCGTCGCATGCATGTGTCTAATATCGTCAGCCTCTGTGAATGTACCCGGTACCGTGAACATGTTTCGCTGTCAGCATTCGTCATCCTAGAGGAATTCCTCTGCCATCTCCCGCACGTCGGGCACAGTCATCACAGCTCCGTGGAAAACCGCACTCATCTGCTCTCAGATTGATCTTTATGATCCATGCGGAACTTCATGATCTCTCGTTTCGTGAGCTCCTTGCCAGAGGTTGGCTTGCCTAACTTGGTCTCGATCGTGCGCTTAATGAACATGCACATGTGCTCGACAAGGTCCTCGGTGTCCATGGCCGGCTTCTTGTCCCACGAGGCCGGGTGCTCCTGGCAGAACTTATCGTACGCTGCGCTCACCACGCAGTCCCTGAGCTCGATCTTCTCGCCCGTCGCCTTGAGCTCCATGAGGTACTCGCCGCAGTCGCTGAAGCCGGCGTAGATGACCTCCTGCATGTCTGGGAGTGACTTCATCGTCGCCACGCGCACGATGGCTTCCAGAAAGTCCTCAAACCAAAGGTTCGTCACCTTGCGGCGTGCGGCGACCGAGCCGTCGTCGAAGGCCCACATGCGGCTCCACACGTAGACATTGCCCGCGTCCCGCGACGTGAAGGTGCGATCGAGCCACGCGAAAGCGTCGACGAGCTGCAGCCAATTGTCCCACGAAAGGCCCTCCTTAGTCGCGAACGGGTTGGGCTCATCCGACAGGTTGGGCTTCTCCTCGTAGGCGAACGCGTCGAAGATCGCGCGCAGCATGTCGAGATTCTTGCGCAGGATGGCGTCTACCCCTTCCGTGTACATCAGCTCGCGCCGGAACTTATTCGAGTCCTGATGTGCGACTTTGGGCGTCTTGGCCTCGCACTCGGCGAGCAAGCGTCCGAGCGCGTCGGACACGTCGGACATCTCCCCCGTCTGCACGTAGCGCATGACGCAGACGCGCACAAGCATCTCCATCCACTCGCGACGGTTGAGCATCGCGTTTGGGTTGACGCACTTTGGCTCCGCTGTCGCGAGCCCCGCGGAGGAGCTCGTATTCACGACCAGGAAGAGCTGCGCAAAGTGCTCCTTCGATCGATGTTGCGAGTTGCGCTCCGTGAGCTCCAGGTGCTCGACGAACTTCTGGTACTCGTTCTTCTCGATGAACAGGCTCGGGTACACTCCGCCGATCGCGAGCTCGTGTTTGAAGCCTGGCTTCGAGATGGACGACACGGAGTAGTAGTCGTACAGGTTCCACATCACGTCACAATACCACGAAAGGTTGCCACAGACCTCGCGCAGCTCTTCGGAGGTTTGGATGTAGCCTTCGATCGCGTGCAGCTGAGCACCCGGTGACAACGGACCTCCACTTGGGGACTGCGGCGAGGCCGGCCTGTCGGCGCCACCCTCGCCGCCAGCGCCACCCTTATCGACCCCGTCGGGCGACCGTTCCAAGACCCATTTCAAGTAGCCCGCGAGCCTGCACTCGTCCACGCGAAGCGCGCGATCCCACAGCAACTCAACCACCTTCGTCTTGAAATTGGGCGTGTCGTAAAAGTCGCGCGCGTCGCACCTCTTCTCACGCTCCGCCCAGACCGACATCGAGAGGTTCCAGCGCTCAACCACCACCTTGGCCTTCGGCTTCTCTGCCACCTTGATCACCACCTCCTCCACCTGCTCGCGAATGACGAAGCGGTTGAGCGCGACGTTCCTCACGGCCGCGCTGTACTGAGCACGCAGCCTTGGATCGTCTCCACGCCCGTGCTCGGAGGCCTCCAGCAGCGCCGCAAGCGCTCTCGTGGCGTCCGTGCGTGCGCTTTGCTGGCGCCTCTCAAACTCATCGATCGCGTCCTCGTACACCTCCGGCACTGCCCAGCCGCCCGGCAGCTCTGGGCGCAGTGACGCGAGCGGCGCCGCATAGATTTTGGGCTTGGCGGGCGGCGGTGTGCTCGAACGGGCGGACTCGGGGGGGCGCGCGCGCACATAGATAGGAGGGGCCCTGTCCAGCACCGCGGCGTACGAGCGAATGGCCTCGTCGCGATCTCGATTGCTTTCCTGTCGGGCTCTCAGCCGGACCGCGTTCGCGTCGCTCGAGTACAGGTCGTTGTAGTGAGCCCGCCAGATCTCCGCGCGGCTCGCGTTCGGGTCCGCCATCACGTCCCGGCGGTACTTCGCCGCCTCGGTCGGCACGAGTTTCGGCCGAGGCGGTGCCTTCGAGAAGCGAGATCGACTCACGCCATCGTACACGCTGCGTCCATGGGCGCCCATTGAAGGGTGAGCGGTGTGCCCGCGGCTGGTCTGGGCGGAACGAGGCTGGGGGGTTGGTGACCACGTGTCTCGGGTGTACGCTGGTGTCTCCCGAAACGTGTAGGGCAGGCTCGAGCTCAGCAGCTGACGAAACTCGACGGGATGCTGGGCGCGCACGACCTCAAGATGCGGATCTCCGCCAGTGACGAATCGTACGCCCTCGAGCAAGTCGGCATCGTCGGCGGTGGGCTTGGGACTCGTTGCGACGAGCTCTTTCACGGTGGATTGCACGAACCGGGAGACCTGGGTTGTGAGAGTGGTGATCATTTCCTTGTAGCTCGATGCCGGTAGCTCACCTAGCTCCTTGCGGCGCTGCGCTGCGTCTTTCCAGAGCCCTCGAGAATAGGCGGGCGTCGAGGATGGTGTGAAGGATGGCGCGGGTGCGCCGGCCTGCAGGGATGAACAAGACGGTGCGCCTGCTTGATGGTGCCGCGGTCTGGAACTTGTGGGTGTTCTCATCACACGAGGGGATTTGGGTGTTCTCATCGACGTGCAAGGGCACGACGCGATTGGCGACGTGGGATCGTCAAACGGCTGCCGGATCATCGCGCCGGCCCGCGCGGCGCCGTGTACAAGGAACGAGGGGGGCGCCGAGGCCGGTCGCGTGATGACCGGCGATTCTTCTTCCAGTCCTCTGGGTACATGCACGGATTGAGCCTCTATGGCTTGAAGGACTCGAGGAGAGGGGTCTTTTGTGCCTGATGCGAAAGACATTCGCTTTCTCGGCGGGGTGCTCTTTCCGGGGCTCGCTTCTCGGCATTCCAGGACCGCGCCCGTTGCTCCGTCAGACGATTCGACCACACGCTCCATCGCTTTGATCGTGACCGCTCCGCCGGCCAAGGGGACGGACACCAACAGTTGAACAGTTGTCCCATTTATGGATAGAAGGGGGGTTAAAAAGTGTGCCGCGGGTTGCATGCACCACATAATTGCACATCGCACGTCCCCAAGAATGCGCTGTGGTGAGAGAAGTGCCATAGGGGCCGCGCCGAGGAACAGTGAAACAGTGTAAACCCTGCCCCAAATCGTACATGTTCACATGCGATACATTCTTAACGAAGAAAACGCCCCTCGTCAACATCTAATCCTACTATCCTTTTCCGAGTATCGCGAGTGTTACCGGTACTATGTAACAGCCAATTCACACCTCTGCGCAAGGAAAAATGCTCGACCTCAATCGTCGATCTGTCGCCGTCGCTGCGACGGCGCTCATGGCCGTCGTCATCGTCTGGACCCGCCAGCCGGCTTCTTCATCAGCACCCGCGTCTTCTCCATCTACCACAGCCGCTCCTGCTCACCAAGATATACACCGCGCCATCTCCGAAGCCGTGCTGGCCGTTAGTCAAGGCGGAGCGGGCAGCGGGGCTGATTCTGCAATGGACGAGGCTGTTCGCTTGTTGTCGGCGCTACGGACACGAATTTCAGCGTCTTCGGTGGAGACGGTGCAAGGCGAATCACCAAAGACTGGCCACAATGAACATTTGCTTTGGCCGCCGGCTCCGCCATCTGCTGGGTCCGACCTAATCTCAGAACCGCCGATCGCTCAGTCGCTGGGCGCGCCCGTGCCGCTATCGACGCCTTCGCCATATCCCCCGCCACCACCGGTCGCAAGGTCCTCTTCAGCTGCCATGCCTGCAGCGTCTGTTGCGCCCGCCTCGCCGCAGTCTGCAGTGTCCCGCTTCCTACGCCACTCGCCAGCACTGCTGCGGCTACACGCGCATGCCACGCAGCTGCGGCTGTACGTCTACGAGCCGCCCCTTTCCGCCGGCTGGTCGGCGCGCAATCTCACGCGCAGCTTCCCGCGCTGCGCCACCTTTCAGTGGAGTGGAGATGCAGAGTTGACGGAACGGATACGCACCCACCCGACGCTCGCCACTACCGACCCCTCGCGTGCGGATTATTTCGTGGTGCCCTTCCTCTCCAAGTGCTACTTCAACTACGTGGCCAAGTACCGGCTCGCGCCTATGGACAACACGCTGCACGCGGTCCTCAGCTACCTAAAATGGAGCGGACCGTGGTGGTCGCGCCATCCTGAGCGTCATCTCTTCTTCTTCATGAGTGGTGCGCGGACTTGATTGCGACTGATGGCATTCTTCATGAGTCGTGCGTGGACTTGATTGCGACTGAAGGCATTCTTCATGAGCGGTGCGCGGACTTGATTGCGACTGATGGCATTCTTCATGAGTGGTGCGCGGACTTGATTGCGACTGATGGCATTCGATGGCGTCGGATGGCGTCCGACGGTGCATGATTGCCTCCACTTGATGGCTTCTGATGGCCTCTGATCACCTTTGTCGTCCTCCAGGTGTCGGCGCGGGCATAGTGCCCTCCTGGCGGCGCTCCCTGCAGCAGAGCGTCTTCATAGTCGCCGAGGGCGATAGGCAAGTGGATTACTTCCGCGAGGGCCACGACATCGTAGTGCCGGGCAAGGCGAGCATGGCCCTCTGAGTGCCCTCTGATTGCCCTCTGATAGCCCTCTGATGACCTCTGATTGCCTTCTGAGTACCTTCTGATTTCGATTTCCCTTTGATTGTCCTCCGTAGCCAACTGATTACCCTCCGAGATTACCCCCGAGATTGCAGGTGAGCACCCACCACAAGCGTGAGCAGAGGTCGCCGTTGGAGCGCAAGTACATGGGGGTCTTCCGCGGATCACTCGATGCAGCGCTTCGCGACTCCGAGGGCGGGCGCGTGCGCAAGCGCAACAAGCTGCGCCGCTGGCTCGCCCAGACTCTGGAGGGCGATCGTGGCTTCATCTTCTCAGGTCGCAAATCCAAACGGTATGCCGAGGAGACTGATGACTGATGACTGATGACTGATGACTGATGGCTGATGACTGATGACTGATGGCTGATGACTGATGACTGATGACTGATGACTGATGACTGATGGCTGATGACTGATGGCTGATGGCTGATGACTGATGACTGATGGCTGATGACTGATGGCTGATGACTGATGACTGATGACTGATGGCTGATGACTGATGGCTGATGACTGATGACGGCCTGCCGAGGAGCCTGATGCCCTCGGATGGCGTCTGTGTGCGTCTGAGTGCGTCTGAGTGCGTCTGGTTCCCTCCTTCATCAGGTACGTCGACGAGATGGACAACTCTCGCTTCTGCATCATCCCGCGTGGCAACACACCGTGGACGCGTCGCTTTTTCGATGCGGTCGTGCGTGGCTGCATCCCGGCCGTGCTGTCCGACCCGGTGAGCTTTCCTTATGAGAGGCTCATCGACTTCCGAAACTTGACCATCAAATTGCCCGAGCAATGGACGCCGCACCTCGCGCGCGAGCTGCGTGCCGTGAACGCGAGCGCCATCGTGGCGCTCCACCGCAACTTGATGCGTCTCTGGCCTGCTTTCGTGTATGACAGCGAGCGCGGCGGGTGCGCGTTCGAGATGCTACTGCTCGAGCTCGCTGCCCGCCGCCGACACTTTTATGACACGTGGCCCGCGGCCACTCCCAACACGCCGCAGCACTTTTGGTCGCCCGTGCGCGGCGGCCTCTTTGAGTTGCCTGAGGCGCGCAAGGTCGGCCCCAGCTGGGGCGCGGGCGCATTGCCGCATTGACGCGACGCCGAGGCCCGCGTATCGCGATGTCGCGATGACCTGATGTGCCTTAGTCCACTTTTTGCAGGCAACGGCCAAGAACGCACTTCGTTCTAGTTTTACGCACATGGTCCACAACTTCACGCTACGTTCCTACGTCCTCGCTGCGCGGCGTGTTCCGTGTAATGGGATCGGTCGTCGCACGGGAACACTCCAAGCATGTCGAGTCACACGGTCCGCCGGGCCCACCGCCAATCGCCTCTTCTGAGGAATGAGCCATTGAGGTATGTAGCTCGAACGATGTGGAGAACATGGTGGACCTGTGCCTCGCCGGCGCATAAAATTTAAGGCGCGTTTGGCTTATTTAGGGGTTCGCAGTTCTGACCCCCACGTGCCACGACCTCGCTCCTCATTCCCACAGATGGCGGGTGCATTCTAACATGCATGCCCACGCACATAAGGCTCAAGCTGAAACAGATGTCCCGTCAGCGTCCCCATCGGACGCGTTTGCCACGACGCGCGTCCTCGGCAAGAACGACTCGCGCTGCCTGCGCACGACCTTGCCGATGCTGTTGACGCGGGGCTCCTCCTTCTCAGCCCTCTCTGGAGAAGGCTGTTGGCGCCACTGGCGGTTGGAGTAGAAGGCGAGCGCCTCGGCCTTGTGGCCAGCGGTGGGCGCCGCCGCGATGATGATGGAGCGGCGCTCGGCGCCCGCGGCCTCGGTAGAAAGCTGCTTGACTCGCCAAGGCATGTTGAGCCGAGTCGCGACCGCCATCTCCTGCGCGCGCGCCATCTCGAGCACTTTGGCCATCTCCTCCTGAGTCTGCGAGAGCGTCGCCTCCATGGCCGAGAGCGCGAGCCGCGCCGCGACGGCCTCGGCCTGCGCCCGCTCCTTCTCCTTCTCGAGCTCCTTTTCGAGCAGCGCGGCGGCCTGCGCCGCCGCTTGGGCCGCGGCCGCGGCCATACGTTGCTCCATGAGCTCCGCGGCCTGCGTCTGGGTCGCCGCGACCTCTGCCTGCAATGCGACGCGCTCCTCCGCCGCTTGAGCTCGAGAGCTCTCAAGCTGCGCGCGGAGGCTCGCGAGCTCCGCTTGCGTCGCCTCGAGCCTTGCGGCCGATTGCACGCTGGTCGTGTTCAGCTGCTCGCGCACCGCCTCCAGAGCTGCCTGCGCAGCAGAGGCATTCTGGGCCGCTACCGCCGCCATGACCTCCGCCTCCTGTTTCTTGGCCGCCATGACCTCCGCCTCTTGCTGCTTGGCCGCCTCGCGACGCGCGAGCTCATCCAAGCACTCCCGTAGCAACGACTGGCTCTCATTGAGCTGATGACGGCTCTCATTGAGCTCCCTCGCCACCCGCCCCTGCTGCGAATTCGTCATCGCAAGCTCCGCTTTGCATGCGCCCAGCTGCGAATTCGTCATCGCAAGCTCCGCTTTGCATGCGCCCAGCTGCGAATTCGTCATCGCAAGCTCCGCTTTGCATGCGCCCAGCTCGGCGCTCCGCAACTCGAGTTGCGCGGCCTCTTGCTCGCGCCTTACCTTGAGGTCCGCGAGGACCGTCTCAAACTGCGCCTGGGACACCTCGAACTCCTTGACGAAACTCCACGCCTGCGCCTTGGAATGGAGGCAGGCCTCCAGCTCGGTTCGGACTGCCTGCAGCTGCACGTCGGTCTGGGCCTGCGTCTGCTTACTGGTGAGCAGCTCCGCGCGCACCGCATCGAGCTCCTCGCGCCTTGTCTGCAGCTCGGTTTCAAGCGTCCGCACGGTCGCCTCGAGGGCAGTTCCAGCGTCAAGGAGCGCCGCGGACCGCAGCTTCGAGGCGGCCAATTCGGCTCCAAGTTCGGCCAATTCGGCTCCAAGTTTGGCCAATTGCGCCTCGTGCTGGCGCGCCACCTCCGCCTGCTGCCGCGACTGCTGCCGCGACGACGCCTCTGCTTGCGCCCGCGCCGCCTCCACAGCCTGAAGCGCCGCCGTCTCGGCGCGCCGCGCCGTGGCGAGCGCCGCCTCGGACTCGGCGCGCGTCGTTTGGAGAGTCGCCGCCGACTCGACGGACAACGTCTGCATGGCGAGCCGCACCTGTGGGGAGAGGGGTTCGGGCGCCGTAGTGAGCACTTGCATGCAGGCCTCGAGTCGACGGACAACGTCTGCATGGCGAGTGCCATGGCGAGCGCCGTCTGCATGGCGAGTCGCACCTCTAGAGCTCGACCAACCCAATCAGACGCAATCAGACGCAATGAGACGCAATCAGACGCAATCAGACGCAATTCGTCACTGGCACCTCTGTCAGCTCGACCAATCCAATCAGACGCAATCAGACGCAATCAGACGCAATTCGTCACTGGCACCTCTGTCAGCACGACCAATCCAATCAGACGCAATCAGACGCAATCAGACGCGATTCGTCACTGGCACCTCTGTCAGCTCGACCTCCTTCGCGGCCACGAGCCTCTCGAGGGCTGCCTGGGCCTCGGCCAGCTGCGCCTCCTTCTCGGCCACCTGCCGGCTCAAGGCTGCCTGGGCCTGTGACGATTGCGCTTCGGTCGCCGCCACCCTCGCCTCGAGAGCCGCCTGCGCAGCGGCCAGGCTCGCCTTCTCCTCCACATTCCAGCGCAGCTCCTCCCGGGCCGCGGCCAGCTGCACCTCCTTCTCAGCCACCTGCTCGAGCAGCGCCGCTTGCGCCTTCGACGATTGGTCTCTGCTCTCGGCCAGCTTTGTCTCGAGAGCCGCCTGTGCCGCGACCAGACACGACGTCTCCTCTAAACTCTTGCGCAGCTCCTCCTGTGCTGCGGTCAGCTGCGCCTCTCGCTCGCCCACCATCTTCTGCAGCGCCTCCTGCGCCTCCGAGGACTGTGCTTGCGTCCGCGCCAGCCTCGTCTCGAGAGAAGCCTGCGCCGCCGCGAGCTGGGCCTCCTTGTCGGCCACCGTCCTCTCAAGGGCACGCTGAGCCTCCGATCGCTGCGCTCGCACCGTCTCAAGCTCCGCACGAGCGACCTCAAGCTGCTTTGCAGCCTCCGACTTGGACTTCGCAGAGGCTGCAAGATCGTCGCGCAGGTTCGCCACGTCGGCCTCTAGTGCGCGCCTTGCAGCTCGGAGTGCCTCGACACGCCCCTCCATCTCGGCGTACACCCACTCCAACTTCTTATCGTTGAAGACTGTGACCGCATTCGGATCGAAGGGCTGCTCAGGCCCGTCCATGGCGACAACTCGGCCACGTGCCGTGGGTGTGCGGAGGATGGCTGGGCCCAAGAATGTTGTGCTCACCAGCAGCAGCATTGAAGAGACCATGTTGGATGTTGCCGATCTTGAGATGTGCCGGAATGTCCGTGAATACAAACCAGGGGGCTGAATTTCTGATCTGTGAACCGCTAGACGCGGCCTTTCCACCCAAGAAACCGTTTACGCGACCTCACACATGGAGAGCGCACGACGACGCACGCTGACACTCGTACGAACCGAACACCATGGGGCGAGCGTGCAGGGGTAGGCGTCGCTCGGCGTCGGGGTCAAGCGTGTCGCACTTGGTCGCCGCCGTG
>Ga0210242_100399_pt1 | contig 38283 bp, 24 predicted proteins | sample ChrtobMeP5a_16mM_FD_155445 | JGI IMG/M metagenome (GOLD analysis project Ga0210242, IMG submission 155445) | Chrysochromulina tobin associated microbial communities from unialgal haptophyte culture, Seattle, Washington, United States - P5a_16mM | ecosystem: Host-associated > Algae > Haptophytes >... | reverse complement strand
GGCACGCATCGAGGCGTCGTTTAGCGAGAAGAAACTGGACGGTTGAGTCTGCCTCCTGCTCCTCCCTTCGCCGCCGCTTACGCTGGACCGTGAGCACCCGGCGTTCCGCAGGGGTGAGGCGCGGCGTCGCCGCCGCCCTCGCCGCCGCGGCCGCTTTCTGAGCCCGATGTGATCGAACCGCTGCACGTTGGCTGTCGAGAATGATACCGGAGACATGTTGGGCGGCGAAATACGTGAAGTCCGAGACACGATGGGCGTGCGAATCGAGGGCACGATAGCGGGCGTCCGCCGCGTTCGAGAGTCGAGCAGCATTGGCGGCTTCGATGGCGGCCGCGCGATGCGCAGCGAGTGCCCGCTCCGCGTCTGCACGTGCACGCTCCGCGTCTGCGCGTGCACGCTCCGCGTCTGCACATGCTTGCGTAGAAGAAAGTTCGTCGATCCCGTCGAGGGCATCAGCAAGCGCCAGAGCGTCGTCAGCAGACGCCCGAGCGTCGTCAGCAAGCGCCCGAGCGTCGTTGGCTCGTGCAAGCGCGGCGGATGCGTCGTCGTCCCGTGCGAGGCAATCCTGCTGTAGCCGAAAAGAGACCTCGCGAGCAGCGCTGCTCGATTGGAACGCCTCCTCGCGAGCACGAGTGACGAAAGAGCGAATGCTCGAGAGCTGGGGGGGACCCTGGGCGCGGACGCCTTCCCGCTGTTGAACAGCTTGAACGGCGCGAGCACCATCGATCGGACGGCGCGACCCTAGGACGTGAACACCCGGCGCGGGCGAGCCGGGAATTGCACAGCACCTGCACGGCGTGCCTGCTGGCTTAGGGTGGGTCCAAGTCTGATACCGAAGCCGCTGTAGGGCGCAGTAGAGTGTCATGCGGCGGCGGCTGGTGAAAATTGCGTGCCGAAGTGTGGTCGTGGAGGCCTGAATCGCGGCAGCAATCATAGCAAGAGAGGCATGGAGGAGAGGGCGGGCGAGCTGGATGGTCGGGCGAAACCAGTTCAAAGGCTCCTGGACGATGCCGAGCACGTGCGCGAGAGCGGCCTGTCGCGCCTCGTCTCGCGAGATGCTCAAGGGCGTCCCAGTACCCGTGAGCGTACGGTACGCCTCCGGGCGTTGTCCGCGTTCAAGAGCACGGTGCGCAATCGAGGAGACGGCGTGATCGCGTGTGATGGGTTCGCAGCGATCGAGCGCGGTACCAAGGGCGGTGCAGGCAGGAGTGAGGAGCGTCGCGCGCCGCGTGACGACGCTGGAGAGCTCGCACTCCCAGAGAACATGCTCGACAGTCTGTCGCCCCTTGCCGCACGGGCAGCCTAGTTTGGTAAGCACCGCTCCGAGGGAGTGCGGACCCGTGTCCCGAAAGACGCGGCTGCCCAAGAGCCGTACTCGATCATCTCGAACGGCCAACACGGTGGAGCGCTGCTGATCGTTGAGCTTGGCAACCCGCAGAAGCTCGAGGCACCCTGGACGTGCGAACATCGAAGAGGGCGTGGTGTAGTGCGTCCGCACGACATGTAGGTTGTACACGTGAAGCATGAGGTCGCGCTCGGAGCCCTTGGCATAGTGCCGAATGGACCGATGGCGAGGAGGTTCGAGAGGGCGAGGGAGGGGCACCGGATCGCCTGCGAGAAACGATTTGGCGAGCGCGTCGACGGCGGCTTCGGGCAAATGGCCGCAGTGAGAGTGCGACCACCAATAGGTGAGCGTCTCGAGGCGCTGCTCAAACACCATGGCCCAGGCGAGCCAATCGTCGCAGAGCATGCGTGAGCGAGCTGGAAGACTCAGGCGGCGAAAGTGTTCTCCTGCGAGAATGGGAGAGGTGGAGTCAAAGATATAGAAGACGCGCTGTCCCTCGAGCCGTGCAAGCGCATCGACGCGATGCGCAAGCTCGGCATCGTAGTTGTCGCGAGTGCCTCCAATCAAGTCGTCGGCAGCGAGAGCGCCGCCGAGGCATGCGCCGGTATGCATCAGCGCGGCGCGCGAGAGGCGCTTCCGCCGAGGATCCCACGACCCATCGCCGACAACCGCAGCCGTGTAGGCGAACCCTTGGCTCTGCTCGTCGGCGAGCATCTCGTCGAGGGTTGCATTGGCGAGCGCAACGCAGAAGCCCGGTCCCCCTTGCCAGGACCTCTCCTCGGGAGTAGGCTCATCGGGCGGCAGCGGGTCGAGTCCAGCAAGGTTGCGCTTCTCGTTGACTTTGAGACGACGATGAGCCTTGGCGGCTTGCTCGCGGTCGAACGCAGCGATGGCGATGGGGAGCGCGGCCGCGTAGAGTTGGACGATGACGGACGCCTGCCGGAGCTCGGTGCCGTGGGAGCAGGCAAGCGAGCGGCCGTCGCGGGCGACGCGCCACGATTGCGACTGGAACCGCGCAAGCACAGCCGCATCAACCGCGGAGCAGGTCGGGGCGGGCCGTCCTCGGACAATGGTCTCGATTTCCCCTCCGCGCGCAGGGACGAGAAATCGGGTGTGAGGACCGCAGAGTTCCTCCGCGGTGGGTGACGGCAGCGGCCGTTCGCATCGCGGGGGGGGTGGTGCCGCGGACCAGGTGCGATAAGCAGCTGTCCACTCGCTCGCGGCGGCGACGTCGCCGTTCGCCATGCGCTGTATGAGATCATCGAGCTCGGCGCGGGGCCCAGTGCCGGCGGAGCCGTCAGGCGCCCCGGCCATGTTGAACGCCGTGCCCCGCCAGATCGTCTGTGCATCGAGGACGGCCTCCCCCGGGACCGTCTCGACGTCGAGATCGCGAAGGTCGGTGATCAGTTGATCCCACGCGCGTTGCGAGGCGAGGAGTGCAGAACCCGCACGTCGCGCAAACGCGGGTACGACCAGCGCCGCTTCAGCAAAGGTCATAAAGTCGGAGCCGTCTGCACGACATACATGCGACCGGACGACAATGCCTGCAGAGAGGAGAAGCCACACCGGTCGACGCCGTCGCCCAAGTTGCACGCACGTGGTCTCCGAGATGAGGTCGCCCTCAAACAAGCGTAAGGTATCATGCGCCAGCTTGGAAGAGTAGATGAGGGCGGTCCGATCAAAGGGATCCCCGGCGGGCGGTACGTGCTCGAAGGTGAAGTTGAACGAGGGCGCTAGATCGCCGTTGGACAATGCGGCGAGTCGGCGAAGCAAAGCCACGTTTTTCATGTAGACCTCGGTGGCGAAGACACGGCCCACCGAGGAGGAGCCGACGGATGGATCCGGGTTCGCAAGGAGATGTTCGAGGTGTACCCAAGACCAAGTGGCCGGATGGGCACCAAAGCTGCCCCAGAGAAAGCACGTAAGGGAAAGAAGCGCCCGGGCACAGAATCGGAGCTGGCTGTCGATGCCATCGGAGATGGCGTCGGTAAAAGCAGCGTGGATGCTGGCGGCGTTGAGAGAAGCGCAGTGAAACCACCCATCGCCAACACGCGAGGCCTCGGGAAGGCCTGCCGTGAGGAGACCGTACTGTGGGGCCGCGCGCAGAGCATCAGGTAGATACCGGTCGGCGCAGGCTGCAGAGACCAGCCCGCGGAAGCGTCGCTTATAAATAGCACGCTTAACCTTTTCGATCGCCTCGGCTTGCGCGAAAGTCAGCGGCGCCAACGGAGCGTACGCGTCGATGACAGAGGCAAGGCCAACGTATGTAGCATGAGCAAACTCGCGCGGGCTGCACCTACACATCTGCTCAACGCGCTTGAGCCACGCCATGCAGAGGCCGACCGCTTTGCCCCGGGTGGGGCTCTGATCGCCGTTGAGCTTGCGTCGATCGCCGACGTGTGCGTACTCGGCGTCGTACGGGAGGCGCGGGATGGCGCGGCCACCAATGCGCGCGGCGGCGAGGAACGCAGGCGGCGCCGGGGCTTCGTGCGGCACGCCGGAGCCATCGACAAAGATGGCAGAGAACGTCGTCTTGGACGCGTCGTCGGCGATGCCAAAGTGGCTAGCCGAGACGTCGGCCCACTCGTCCAGAAGGCGAATGAAGACGATGCCAGCCACCCAGCTCGTCAAGCTACCGAGCAGGTCGTCGGCGCAAAGAATGCTCGGGTACCGCCGTCCCCCGTGGAAAGTGCCGTTCCACAAACGAACCCCGCCGCCGCCGACCAGCGTGTCGATCGCCTCGCTGAGGCTGGCCATAAAAATCTTGGCCTTTTCGGTAGAGAGGAGGCACCCCTGGAAGTAGCCGCACCGCGACTGAACGGTCGTGAAGTCGAACTCGACGCCACCCGAGTCGCGAGCAGGTCGCGCAGCACCCTCGGCGAGCCCATGCTCCGTCTCGTAGAGGAAGCAGGAGTCGTGGTAGAGTGCAAGGGTCGCCTCGCGCACATCGCGCGGGAGCCCGCGCCACTGTTCAGCAATAAGGACGTAGCCACGGTCCATAGACGGGAAGAAGCGCTGGATATCCGCGTAAATGGCGAGGAGAAAGTGCGACAGGAGATGTGTGTGATCGAGCACGAGGCCGCCACACAAGGCGGCGCCACGCGCAGCCACTCCGGGCGTCCAGCCAAAGTTGCCAGGCAGCCGTCCCATGATTGCCGCGTACGCGGGCAGGTAGAGACCCGCTTGAATCTTCAGCAACTGCGAAGGGAGACCGATGTCGCGCTTCTTGGAGATGCACGGCGACGGGACCTTCTTATCGAGGAGCTTGACCGGCACGCGCGTCCAGTACGCGGGCTTGGAGCGGGCACCGCGCGCGTCGGGAGTGGCCACAGCCATGGCCGCAACGTAGAAGGGACGACGCAGCGCGTCGGGGAGGAGTTCGAGCATCTCCTTGGAGACGCGGTCAAGAGAGGTAGCCTTGTTCGAGTGCATGCGCCAAAGCAGTGCACAAAAGGCAGCAAAATCGCACTCGTGTGGAAGGCGCCACTCTGAACCGTCGTGGCCGGGAAGCTCGGGCCACGGGGGCTGACACAGGGCGTTGTGAAACCCAATCACGCGAGCGTCCACGGTACCAGCACCAAAGTTGGCATCATCGATGTGTCGGTAGATGGCGCCCGCTTCCGCCCGTACCGCCGAGGGTTCGCTAATCCATTCGCCTGGAACTTGAGCGCCGTCGCGGTGAACCATCGGCTGGTCATTGCGGTACAAGCCCATAATGCCGCCGTGAGAACCATCGCGCTGCGTCGGCCGCCTCATCGCAGCAACGATGGCGTCGCGCCCGCCACCCGCCATCGCATCGGCAATCCCCTGCCAGATCGGGCGATCGGCCCGTCGCTCAAGCTTTCGAAGTTGATGGCTGTAGTAGGTAATGTCGCGAAGAAGCCGAGAGGCGGCCGCAGACGAGCGCGCAGCAGCAGCTTGATCGGGCGGTCCAAGATACGGCCTGAGCAAGGCCCGATGGAGGCTACGGTCGTGGCGAGCAAGGTACGTAGCCGAGGTGGGTGTATAAAGCGCCCGCTCGGTGGCTAAGGCGCTCTGTAGCTGAAGCTCGGCGCGAAGACGGAGATGAGCGAGCACATCGTGTCGCAAAGTCGCGAGCGAGGCGGCAGCATGCTCAACGGCGAGACGGGCAGCTCGAACACGCCGTAGGATGCCTTGCTGGCGTTGGAGCTGCGCCTTAACCCCTTTAAGGCCGCCCCCGCCATCATGCACACGGCGGAGGCGATCGCCGCGAGGATCGCACCGCACGGAGCCCTCCGCAGCAAGGGCGGCAACATTCAAAAGAGAAACCAGTTGAGTGATAGCCGTAGCACCCGCGGCGAGAGATTGTCGAGTCTCCCCCGGGCGGGAACCGGGCGGGCGCGCCACACGCCAGCACGCAGCTGGTGTAGATTGCGCGCAAAAGAGGCGATGAAGGCAACGCACTGTCGCTCGGACCATCGGCTCACCATAAAGCGAGGCGGCCGATGCACGCCAAGGTCGTCCGTGATAACCGAGCGAGGGGCACGGTCCACAACAATGACCATGTGGTCCGATAAGAGCTTGCCATCATCGCCAAAGGCAAACCATGCTGCGCGGCGCTGCCACCGACCACGCTCCAAGCCTGCGGTGAGAACATGGTCGAGTGTCGCCGTGCCCTGAGGCGACCCATCAGCAAGAGTCGCCGTCCAGTGCGCCCGGGAAAACTGGCCACGATCATGATCGAGTCCAAGATCAACAATATGAACCGTCGATGCACCGGCGTCCAGAAGTGCGCCGCCGTCCGTAAGGGCGGCAAATTCCTCGTCGGCGACAGTCATTCGTCGAGCGCGGCATTTCCACGTAGAGCTAGGAACGACGTTGAGATCGCCCGCGGCAAGGCACCCCCGAGTCTGCGTGACGTGCCGAGTGATGGCCCGAAGCGCCTGCTCCCGCCCGTTCCGCCGATGCGCCCCATAGACGGCGAGAAGTCGCATAGGTGGAGCGTCTCGCGCACAGCTCCGATGGCGAAAGTCGAGAGCGATCGTCATGGACTTAGGATCAAAGTGGGGCGGGCCGCACGCGCTCGTCTCGCTGCGCAGCCACGCGAGGAGAACGCCACCAGTGGCCCCTGTGGACCCATCGCTACGCTGTCGTGTAGTCGACCCACCCGGGTAAAAGAAATGGCCGTACCCGGCCGCGCGAAGCCACGCACCAAGACCCCGCGGATGAGCCGAATCTCTCATGGACCCGCTGACCTCGTTGAGCACGATGTACGTGGGCGCGTCGCGTCCGCGAAGCAGAGGGTCGAGTACGTCGTACCGAGAGGCGACGATAGCCTGATGCTCGTCGGAACCCGACTCGCTGTCTCCGCACCACCATCCGGCCGCGTTCCATACAAGAAGAGACTCGCCGCGAGGAGGCAGCGCAGGCGCAGAGGGCAGCAGGGGCGCGACCAGCGCCTGAGTACGGGTGGACGTGGAAGGCGCAGGATCGACGGTGGGAGTCGACGGGTGGGAGGTAGGCAGGGTGTCGAGGCGGAAGCGTGGGCGGGACGGTGAGAGAGGAAGAGGCGACGGGCGCACGTCGGTTGGGTCGTCATCAGTGGGCGGTGCCCGGCACGCGGAAGGCGGTTCGCAGCTTTCAGCGACAATGGCGTGAAGGAGCGCGCCCTCATCGTCCCATGCCGTCCCAGAGCGCTCACGAGGTGGTGGGGTGAAGAAACCAGCAGGATCCTCGACGGTGGACGACCGAGAGGAAGCAACGGGAGCGGGTGGATCGACGGATGGGAGAGGGACAAGCACGCTCCGGTCGAGAGCGTCGCACGGCGCAGCATGGGGAGGCGTACGTGAGACAGCAGCCCCATCGGGCGGTGCGGCGGCGCCGATAGGAGCAAGGAGAGAGGCTGTAGACGCAAAGGCGGGCGAAGGAGCGAGAGAGGTCGAGCACGTCGCACGCCAGTAGAATTGCGTCCCCGGAGCATTAGGTCTCGAGGAGAGTACCACGCAGAGGCGAGCGACGAGCTCACCAACCAGTCCATGCATGAGAACGTGTCCGGGCTCGGTACGATCGTGCTGCCACGGCCCGGGGAGATCTGGTACGCCGTCGCGGAGATGCAGCTGGTTACGGTACATGCCGTGCGCACATTGCGAGGCTCGAGAGGGTGCAAGAGCCACACGAAGGCGGACGACAGCCTCGGGAACAGTGAGGCGCAGCTCGAGCGCGGATTCGAGTGCCGACAAGAGAGCCCAGCGCGCCACAGCCGAGCCATCCCGTGTAGCAGCGAGTTCATCTACCCACACTTCGCGTGAAGACACGAGAAGTTTGGCGATGGCGATCAGCGGGTCGTTCCCATGTCCTCGAACGACAGCCCACCAACGCTCTGGGTGGTAACCGCATCTGTATGTACGCCGGTCCGGTGTCTTGGGTGCCGAATTTATGGGGTGCAGTTGGAATAAAGTTAACTGTTAAGTTACCTAACACCGGACAAAGTTACATAACATTAACAAAAGCTGATCTTGCTTCCCGCTGGATGGCGTGTTCATAGTTAATGTTAATGTTCATGAAAGTCGACTTTTGCGCGCGCACTGCCCACACCCGAGTAAAAGGTGAGGGCGAACTCTCCTCAGCACAAGGCTCCTCGTGTCGACTTGCGAAAGGCTACGGCGTAGCAGGCCTAGGCTACGGTCCATACCTAAAAAAGGCGCAAGGTGCGGCAATTAAGCGCAAGGGCTTGCTGGACACGGCGTGGCAATTTATCAATGTTTAGAATCCAAAGCCGTCTCTTGCTTCCAAAGCCTTATTTAGAATCCAAAGCCGCCTTTCCGCAAGAATTTGTAGCACCTTAATAGAATTCTAAATCGAACTACAACCGCTCGGTGGTCAGTAGTACAGCCGTTGCGTCCCGTCCTAGGACGTGGAACTACCTGGAACGACAAGTGTTTCTCACAGACTAGTCCGCCTTCGCGGGGGTGGGGTAAGAGGCTTGTTTCGCTCTATGTGCTTGTGTGGCGTGCGCTTCATGGTGCACTGCCGCTCCCGAGATGCGCTCCTAAGGGGGACGGGCGCCATCTGCGCCGGATCGGCCGCGTCGCTCGCACACGAGCGCCTAAAAGGAGAAGCCGCGCATGTCGGCCTTCCAATCTTCGATCGTCCAGCGCCCATCGTCGACCTTCTCAGGCCTCTCGGCCAGAAAGGGTGGGTCGTTTGGGAGCACGAGGGGCTCCGGGGACCACGCCCGGCGCGGGCGCAGCGGCGAATGCCCTCCAGATGGGACCTCAATCTCGCCGATCTCGTAGATCTCGAGCTTCTCGCGCGCCGCATGGGCGCGCATGCGGGAGCGCTCGAGCGCCGGGTCGGCGCCCACCTGTGACGAAACCTTGGTGGGCGAGATTATGGGCGAGATGCCGAAGCTGCTGATGGCATTGAGTGGCGACGTGACGGCGCGCCCGCCGCCCGCGCCGCCGCCGCCGCCGCCGCCGCCGCCGCCGCCGCCGCCGCCGCCGCCGCCGCTGCCGAGAGTCTCGGGGCGGAGAGGCGAGTAGGTGTAGCTGTCGTAAGTGTAGGTGAAGGGATGGCCATCCGTAGGCGGCAGCGGTGTCTGATCGATCAGACGGCGCACGTCGTAACGATCGGCGGCGAGCTCGGGCGACACAGGGCGTGGTGGGCGCCCGAAGGCGCCGTCTTCGCCCTCCGCCTTGGTCGGCGAGCGAATGTCCTGCATCGTCCAGCCGCGAGAAGCGGAAGCGTAGTCTGAATCGTGCACTTTGACGAATAAAGCCGGGCTGGCGACCGACTTGGGGACGTGCTTGGGTGCTTGCTTGGGCGTGGGCTGCTTGGACTTGCCCTCTTTTGAAAACTGTCGGTTACGGATCAGCTGGGGCCGCGGATCTGTCGGCGCCGTGTCGGGCGTCCCCTTTGGTGCGGATGGGCGCCGCTCGAGGGGCTTGTGCTCACCACGACGCTCGAAGGGCTTGTGCTCATGGGGCGGCGGTGCTGTCGAGGCGGGCGCTGTCTGACAGCGCCCGCGCCACCCCATGTATTCGGCGGCCCCCTCCCATGACAGGCTGTCCACCACCTCCTCGGCGTCCGCCTCGGCGTCGGCCTCGGCCTGCGCCTCGGCCTCCGCTGCCGTCTCATACGCCGCCTCTGCTACGGCAAGCTCGATCTCCGCAACCTCGACCACGAGATCTTGTAGCGTGTGCATCTCGCGCCCAGCTCCCTGTGCGGCGATCCGCGCGAGCGCCTCGGCATTCGACAAGGACTCCTCCGCATCCCTCATGCGTCGCTCGGCGACCGTCTCAGCGCCCGCACTCCGCGCCTGCGCCGCGCGTGCCCCGTGTGCCTCTGCCTCGACGAGTAAAGCCGCCGCCGCCACCGCTGCGGACGACGGCGCCACGTCAGCAAGCAGCAGCTCGGCGGCAGAGAAACGCTCGGCATGCCGCTGGGCATCCGCTTCGCGTCGAGCCTCCCTGGATCGCTTTTCGGCCGCCGCTGCCGCCGCCGCCACCCGAGCGCCAGATGCGTCCCTCGCACTCGCACTCGCACTCGCCGCCCCACTCGCGGCCGCCATGGCAGCGGCCGCGGCCCGAGCTTTCACTTCGGCTTCACGGCGCTTCGCGGCGGCATAGTTCTGCTCCGTTGAGGCCGCCTGGGCCGCCGCTTGCGCGTACTCGGACACCTACGAGGCGAGATGACGAAGATCATCAGTGGCAATCAGTGGCAATCAGTGGCAATCAATGGCAATCCCCTCACCTCGGACGCGACGCGTATCGCATTCGAGTGCACCTCGGCTGCCTTGCGGGCCTCGACGGCGGCCTCCGCTGCCGCCTCGGCGGCCTTTGCCGCCGCGCGTGCTGCTGCATGGGCCTCGGAGTGCAAGGAGGCCAGAGGGTCGGGCAGCTGTTGCTTGTGCAGCTGCTGGTGCTCGGCTGCCCACGACCACCCATTCCACCAGGCGTCATCAGCCGCGATCAAGGGCGGCACGAAGTCGGTGCGGCCGCTGCCGAAGACACGCTTCCCGTGGTCAAAGTCAAAGTCCGAGGCGCTGTCGGAGGCGGCGGCGGCGAGCAGCCGCTTCGCGTAATCTTCCTGATCCATCGGTGGCTTGGCCTTTTCCTTCTCGGGCTTCGCAGCCGCCGCCTCCGCCGCGCGCGCGCGAGCCTCCTCCTCGTACACCTGGCGCTTGTACCTCTCGAGGGCTTCCCGCCGCTCTGCCGCCTCTCTCTCCCTCTCGGCGGCGGCTGCAGCACGGCGCGCCGCTTCCATATCCTCATTCAATCGCTTCCTCGCCGCTTCCGCCGCGCTCACCATCGTGATCGCAGTCATCGATCGCTCTTGCGCCAACGCAGTCTCCTGTGCACGGGCCTTGATCTTTTGCTGGGCGGCCAGCGCCGCCGCCTGCGTGGCCGCCAGCTGCGCCTGCATCTGCTCCAAGGCCGCCGAGGACGAGGCGCTGTACGCTGCAGGAGGGGGGGACGCGGCGGCGGCGGCGGCGGTGTAGATGAACAGATTCGCCTCGGCGTTCGCGACGGCGGCGGCGGCGGCGTCGGTCGCGCTCGGCACGGGGCTGATGGATCTGCGCTCGAGCTGCGCCCTGCCGCCCCGGTACTCGGGCGACGGTGGGGCTGGCTGCTGAGCCCCTCGGATGGTCGACGTGTAGAGGGGGACCTCGGCCTGCCCAAAGATGGCAGCCACGTGCTTGGCGTGCTCCATGAGCGAGTAGTCGCGCGCGAGCCGGTTGTGCCCGTGAGCGCGGGCCAAGCGGCCGCGCACGACGGCTTGAATCTTGCTGATGGCGCCATCGATCTTGGTGCGGCTGTCGGTGAGCGCGGAGCCGGCGCGGCGCCGCTGGACGAGCTTCTTCGCACTCTTCGCGCGCGCAATCTTCTCGATGCGCACCGCCGCATTCTCCTGCATGTGCGCCAGCTGCGCCGCGTAGGCCAACTCGGCGGCCGCCCTCTCCGCGGGATCCCAAGACCACATGGCCGCCTCGGACGCCGCTCTCGCGCGCGCCTCGACAGCGGCCTTGGCTTCAAACTTCGCCCGCGCCTCGGTAGCGGCCTTGGCGTCAGCTGCCTTCTTGGCCGTCGCCTGGGCCATCTTCGCCGCCTGTGCCGCCTCAAGCTTTGCCGCCATCGCATCCGCTTCCCTCATCGCCTTTGCCGCCTCCGCGGCCCTCGTAGCGTCCACCGCCGCCTGCCTCCTCGCCTCCTCCGCCGCCTGCCTCCTCGCCGCCTCCGCCGCCTGCCTCCTCGCCGCCTCCTTTCGCTCCGCCTCGGCCATCCGCCCTTCCAATCCCGCCGCATTGGCCGTGCCGCTGATGGCGTGGTCGGCCGCGTCCGCGTGGACGCTCCACACGGCGCTCGGCTTCAGAGCAGCCGCCGCCTGCTTCCTCGCCTCCTCCCCTGCCTGCTTCCTCGCCTCCTCCGCCGCCTGCCTCCTCGCCGCATCCTTTCGCTCGAGCTCAACCAACCACGCTTCATTCTCCGCCGCTTTGGCCACCTTCGCCTCGAGTGCCCTTGCGGCCGTTACCACCACCGCCTTTGCCTCCGCCTCCTCCGCCGCCTGCTTCCTCGCCGCCTCCTTGCGCTCTAGCTCGGCCAGCCGTGCCTCGGCAGCGGCGGCCTTGGCAGCGGCGGCGTCAGCGTCGGCCTCTGCCGCCTTGGTCAGTCGTGCCTCCGCCGCGGCGGCTCTGGCGTCGGAGGCCTTCGCCTCCGCCCCCGCTGCCTTGGCTGCCTTTGCCTCCGCCTCCTCCGCCGCCTGCTTCCTCGCCGCCTCCTTGCGCTCTAGCTCGGCCAGCCGCGCCTCGGCAGCGGCGGCTCTGGCAGCGGCGGCGTCTGCGTCGGCGGCGCTCGACGCCAAAGCCGCCGCCAAAGCCGCCGCCGTTGGCTTTGGCGAGGCAGCCGCGGCGGCCGCCTGCTTCTTCGCCGCCTCCTTGCGCTCTAGCTCGGCCAGCCGTGCCTCGGCAGCGGCGGCCTTGGCAGCGGCGGCGTCAGCGTCGGCCTCTGCCGCCTTGGTCAGTCGTGCCTCCGCCGCGGCGGCTCTGGCGTCGGAGGCCTTCGCCTCCGCCCCCGCTGCCTTGGCTGCCTTTGCCTCCGCCTCCTCCGCCGCCTGCTTCCTCGCCGCCTCCTTGCGCTCTAGCTCGGCCAGCCGTGCCTCGGCAGCGGCGGCTCTGGCAGCGGCGGCGTCTGCGTCGGCGGCGCTCGACGCCAAAGCCGCCGCCAAAGCCGCCGCCGTTGGCTTTGGCGAGGCAGCCGCGGCGGCCGCCTGCTTCCTCGCCGCCTCCTTGCGCTCTAGCTCGGCCAGCCGCGCCTCGGCAGCGGCGGCTCTGGCGGCGGCAGCTTTGGCGGCGTCGGCGTCGGCGTCGGCGTCGGCAACGAGCCGTTTCTTCGCCGCGGCCCCCATTCCGCCCATCAGCGTCGGCGAAGAGCCTGCCGCCTCGGGCGCCGCCTCGGGCGCCGCCTTGGGCGCCGCTGGCGCACCGCCCTTGAGCGCCGACTTGGGCGCCGCACTCAAGGGCGCCGTCTTGGGCGCCGCACCCGCCTGCCGTGGCGTGCCGCCCAAGACGGCGCCCTTGCGAGGTGTCGGGCCCTTGCTTGCACCCTCGTGCTGCTGCGCCTTGGTGACGGCACCCGTGCGTTTGGGCGTCGTATTGGGCGTCGACAGCGTCACTGCGGGCTGCGCCGCGCGAGCCACGGCGCTCACTACGGCGCGACGTGGCGTCTCGTCCTCTGGGGGCTTGCTTTGGCCAAGCGGGTGTAATCGGAGTGCATTATCGGCTGCCAGGTCCGCGGCGGTCCTGCGAAGCTTCTTCTTGAGCTCCGCGTACTCGAGATGCCCTGAGCCGTCGACGTCGAACGTGTCGAAGAGCTCGTCTGCCGTGGCGGCGCTCAGGTTGAGCCCAAGCTGTGGAATGACGCGACGAAACTCGCGCTTCGAGATCATCCCGTTGAGATTCTCATCGAGGGTGTGGAAGAGGTCGCTCACGCGGGCGAGGTTGGTGCGCAGCGCCTCCCGGAGCCTCTCGATCGCGCTCACGGCAGCGCTCGAGGCTTCAGCGGCGGAGGCGGAGGGGGCGGCAGCGGCAGCGGCGGAGGGGGCGGCGCTCCGCGCGGGCGCGATGATCGACGGAAGCTCCTCTCGCTGATTGCCTCTGATTGCCTCTGATGACCTCTGATGACTCATCGCGTTGATCGTCGGAAGCTCCTCTCGCTCGTCGTCGTCATTAAAGTCGTCATTAAAGGTGGCGAGGGCACGGGAGGGCGGTGTGGAAGGCGGCTTGGGACGGTCAGGAGTCAGCGGAGGACGCGCCGCCATCATCTGCGCATCTCGCTGGGCCGCTGCTGTGAAGAGCAGCTGCCTCGGGATTACCGGCGACGCCTCGGGTTCCAACGGGGCCGCCGCCGCCACCGGGCTCGTGGCCCCGCCGTCGACCCTAATATGGATGGCGTCGACCACATCTTCGTCGTAGTACTCCTGCTCGACAGGCGCAGGCGGCGGCGGCTTCGGCGGCGGCTTCGGCGGCAGCGCGGCGGCTTTCGTAGCGGGTGCAGCCGCTGCTAGCTTTGGTGCAGCCGCAGCCGGCTTTGGTGCAGCCGCTGCCACAGCCGCTGCTGGCTTTGGCGCAGCCGCTGCCGGCTTTGGTGCAGCCGCAGCCGGCTTTGGCGGAGACGTTGCTGGCTTTGGTGCAGCTGCTGCCGGCTTTGGTGCAGCCGCAGCCGCTGCTGGCTTTGGTGCAGCCGGTGCAGCCGCAGCCGGCTTTGGTGCAGCCGCAGCCGGCTTTGGTGCAGATGTTGCTGGCTTTGGCGGAGACGCTGCTGGCTTTGGCGGAGCCGCCTTGGCAAGTGCCTTCGCTGGGGCCAGCGGCGCGGCAGCCGCCTTGCTGGGCAGTTGGGCTCCTTTGCCCCCTTTGGCACCGGTCAGCCGATTGCGCTTATCCGCCGCAGCCTGCTTCGCAACATTCGCCATGTCCTTACGATTTCTTTCGTTTCGGCATGCCTGGTACTTGATCCGGCCCATGTGGCCGCGCCACATGCGCTGGATTATTAGCGCATAGACGGACTGCCTTACGTGTTCATTCGCGGCTTCGAGTAGCCGGCGATACCGGCGGCCGCGCGCGAAAGCCTGAATAAGGATGACCGCACTGTTCAAGTCCCTAGCCCTCTTACGCGCAATGTATCCACGGCCATATGCTTGGATGGTGATCGCTGCTGCCTTCTTTGCGTCTTTCCCTGAGAGCTTCGACAACTTTTTGTTGGGTGCTGCGTGCACATTAGCATGAGCCGCGCCGCCGGCCTTGGTCGGCGCCGCGGCAGCCTTGGCTGGCGCCGCGGCCGCCTTGGCCGGCGCCGCGGCCGCCTTGGCTGGCGCCGCGGCCGCCTTGGCTGGCGCCGCGGCCGCCTTGGCCGGCGCCGCGGCCGCCTTGGCCGGCGCCGCGGCCGCCTTGGCCGGCGCCGCGGCCGACTTGGCTGGCGCCGCGGCAGCCTTGGCTGGCGCCGCGGGCTTTGCTATCTTAGCAGGCGGCATGCGGCCGGACGACGCCCTCCCTTTTGCCTCGATTGGAGTGCCGAAACGCGTCGAGTTGAGCCTTAGGTGTGAAACAATGAAGGGCTAATTTGGTGTTCGACCATCTGCTGAAAAGAGCTTGGTGCTCTCAATGAAGCTCGCTTCAGCGCGCACGCTTCGCGCTCGTCGAAGCGGTACCGGACCCGGACGGTGGGTCGATTTAGCTTCCCTGAAAACCAAATTAGCTCTTCATATTACGAAACCAAAAACGAAAAAGGAGATGCCCGGTGTTGTGCACTCGTCAGACGTAGAGATCAGTCACGTTCCAAAAAGACACAAGAAACTTATTACTCACACGCGACGCTCGACGAGCAGAAGACGCTCGACTTCTGCTTCCGCTCGACTTCTCGAACCAGGGTCGGGACGAGTCGAAGGAACCTACACGTCTTGAAGCTCGCCATGAAGGAGGGATGCGCGCGCGCGACGTTGGCCGAGGAGCAGGAGGAGGCGCCCACGGCGAAGAAGGCCAAGCACGAGGAGCAAATACGCGTGCGAGCGCGAGACGGAGAGGAGGTCACGTTGTCGCGCGACGCAGCCCGACTCATGGGCACCTTGAAGGATCTGATGGATCTCGCCACCTCCGAGGATGGCATCTATCCCATGCCCACGATCATGGCCTCGACGCTTCAGATGGTGTGCAAGCTGAACGACCCAGACTACACGTGGCCGAGCTCTGAAGAGCCTTCGCTCTTCCAGCTCATCCAGCTCATCGAGGACGCCCTCTATCTCGACGCCCCCATCGCGCTCAAGCACATCCAGCGTGCGATCGCCTCCCAACTCAACGGCAAGCGCGCTCCTGAACTCTGCGCGCTCATCGGCGCGGGTGGTGACTTTGGCAGCGCAGAGGAGCACGGGCCGCCAAACGCCGAGCCGGCATTTGTACCGGAAGACGTTGAGGCGCCGCAGCAGCCGGCCAGCTCCATGTTACCGCCCGAGCCGCTGCAACAGCCCTCGTTCTCGTTCTCGGCGGACGCCATGGAGGCTGCTCTGGGCCTGGTGGACATGGCCACGTTGGCCGAGCTCAAGGGCGTGACTCGATCTTGGCAGGCGCTGGCGCAACGTGTCCTCTGCTCGCGCCTGTGCCGCCGCAACGGGCAGCCAGTACCCACACGTCTGGATGAGATCACCGACCTTGACGTGGAGCAGCTCATCGAGGCCGGCCGGCCCGGGGACGCGGCCTTAGCGGGGCGGATGCTGCCTGGGCTATTGCGCCTCCATGGCTACGGCTATGTGGTGGACGTGGCCGCCGTTCGGGCCGCGGATCTGCAATGCGGGATGGACAACTGGCACCAACCAGACTCATTGCTGCATGGTGCTCTTAAGGATGCTCTCAACAGCTGCATCTCAGGCGAGGGAGAGCCACCGTTGAGGCTGACGATCGCAGCCGTTGCCTGTGCGGGCTCAGGAGTCGTTTGTGGCATTCCGGTGCAGCAACTGCGCGAGGACAGCGTCACGGAGCTCAACTTGAGGGTCCATGCGCCTGCGGCCATGCTTGTTGCCTATCTCATTCCTGCTACATCGGTGCTCAAGAACTGCAACTTGCTCAAGAGCGGAATCGACGTTGAGTTGGCCAAGAAGCTCGCCAAGATCGGCGCGGAGAAGGGAATCATGCTGTCGGGCATGACGCGCGACCAGACGGAGGCCGGATTCTCGCGCCAGAGACTACGAACCGCCCACGCCATCCTTATCGCGTCTGACCTGCAGTTCATGCCGGCCATGACCGCCCTGGGCCTGTACAACAACAAGAACATCGGACCAGAGGGTGCCAAGGCGATCACAGAGGCGCTGAAGGTCAACACGGTCCTGACCACCCTCGTCCTGTACACCAACAGCATCGGGGATGAGGGTGCCATCGCGATCGCGGAGGCGCTGAAGGTCAACGCGGTGGTGACCACCCTCGTCCTCGGAGGCAACAACATCGGGGATGAGGGTGCCATCGCAATCGCGGAGGCGCTGAAGGTCAACGCGGTCCTGACCATCCTGCGCCTGGACGAAAACAACATTGGTGCGGAGGGTGCCAAGGCAATCGCTGAGGCGCTGAAGGTCAACGCGGTCCTGACCGTGCTCTACCTTGGAAGCAATAATTTGGGAGATGCAGGGAAAACAGCGGTGCAAGATGCGGTGAAGGGTCGGAGGGGATTTGAGTTGAAGCTGTAAATTGCGCAAGCACTGTGAGCATGTGTGGATCGCTAGCTGTGGGTTCCAAGGTGGGTTCTGCGAAGTTATTTCCTAATTTGGAAGCTGCATCATTAGGCATTTTCAAGATAGCTGGGTTCAAGTTGGCCCTGTTGGAGAGTCTACGGTCAATGAAAGTAAAGACTCCGCAGACAACACTTGAAACACTTCCCCTTAACGCCACGCGTGTGTCGTCATGTGCACGCCGGAATCGCAGCTCACACACAGCACGGACCCCAACGACTCTGGCTCCCGGGCGAGTTTCAGGGACAATACTGAATACAAGGTACAGGAGCTCGACGCTCGTAATGCATTTTGAAATAATGACATTTCGTGCTTCGCGCGCTCGTTTCGACGGCCGATGGAACTTGGCGTGGGGGCAACTGAAGACGAGACTCGAGAGTACGAGAGTACTCGCAGTACAGAGCGTAGAGTCGAAGCGTAGAGTACGCACAGAGTACACTGACGCACAACAGAAAACATCCGTATACATCTGAACTTACTTTTTAGTAGGCTACGATTCACGAAAGCGGAGGACCGCCGATTGCGGGCTGCTCTCGTATACACTTTAGTCCTGTCACTCCTCCGTCTCCTCCTCCTGCAGCAGCGACGCCTCAAAGATGCGGATGAGGTCGGCATCGCCCATTGGCATGCCGGTGAGCGGGCAGCGGCCGTCGCGGCGCACGGCCGCCCGAGCGCACGCCGCGCAGAAGACAAAGCCCGAGGAGGCGGCGGTCGGCTCGTGCGGCGGCATGCGGCACACCCCACAGAGGTCGGGTGGCGGGAGCACCACGTGAGGCAGTAACGGCGGCGGCGGCGGCGGCGGCGGGATGAGCTTCGGCGGCGGCGGAGGCTGGTGCTCGGGTGCGTGCCAGAATTCGAGCAGCTGGTACCTGTGGGGAAAGGGGGTCCGAGCGTCGTGGTGAGCACTTGCATGCTGGTGCTCGGGTGCGTGCCAGAATTCGAGCAGCTGGTACCCGACGAGGGATGGCGCTCAGATGGCACTCAGAAGGCGCTCAGAAGGCACTCACCCAAAGACGGACAGGACCAGAAGCTGCCGTGCATGGCGCAAGGGCATCTCAGCAAGCGCTCGCAACTGCTCAAGCGCCGCTAGCCATCCGTCGAGGGAGGAGGAGGGGGGCGAGGAGGCGCCATAGCCGACAGCAGCGGCGGCGGACGTCGCGGAGGACGTGGATGCGGTCGTAGTGGCGGCACGCGCCCGAGCATGGTCCGCGGGCTGTGCCCGCTTCAGCCGGAAGCCGAGCAGGCGCTGCGAGAGCGTCGCGTGAGGGCTGCGCCCATGCATGAAGAGCAGCAGCTGCGCGAGTGCCGACGCGTCGAGCGAGGCGCACAGCAGCCGGCACACGAACCTCACAAGGCGACGCCCAAGGTGACGAACACCAAGGCTTGGAGATGCTTCGGAGCGCGGACGGACGCGTGGCTGCTCGCCGTCCGGCGCTGCGGCCTCGCCACCGCCCACCGCGCCGTCCTGCTCGTCGTCGTCTGCCTGATCGGGCGAGCGCTCGTGCTGCTCGAAGTGCTCGTCGATCTTGCTGCGGAGGTACGGCGGCAGGAGCAGCAGCAGCAGCGCGAGCCGCGACAGGACGGCGCCGCTGCGAGCCGATGTAGGCTCGCGACACAGCCCGTAAAAGTGCTCACTGAAGGAGGCGCCATTGTGAGCGAGGCTGTGCGCCTCGAGCACCGCCGCAAATACAAGGTAGGCTTCGTCGCGAAAGCGGTGCAGCCGCAGGAAGAGGGACGGATGGCGCTGAGCGGCGACGGTCAGCACATAGTGAAACCCGAGGCGGAGCGATGGCATCAGCCGGTCGAGCACCAGCACCTCGATGATCGAGGCCGCCTGCGGGTCGCCGGGAGGAGCCGTGCCGAACGCATTGCCGAGCGCTGCCATCCCGGTCGCAGCAGCGGGAGCAGCAGGAGCAGCTCCAGCAGCAGCGGCAGAAGCAGCGGCGGGAGGTCGACGATGGCACCCTGTGAAGGATCGTGCGGAAATGTTGCGGAATTCACGACCTTTTCAGCTATGGAACATCGCAAGCTCCGGCTCACAGCCGTTTCACGCAGACTTTCAGGATTTCGTTCTCAGAAAATGTCAGCGTTCCTGGATTGGCAGCAGAAGAAGGCCATGGAGCATGCTGCCACCTCACGTGCCAAGCAGCGCCGAAAGAAAGCGTCGCGAGCCAGGATGCTGCCGCCGCCGCCGCCACCTCCTCCGCCCGAGCTCTGCATCGCTCGTCGCACGCTCGCGATCAGCAGCGATGAGGAGGGCCGTGGAACGGAGCTCGAGCCTCTCCGAGCTGGCACGAGAGTGCGCGTGCTCGAGCGCAAGACGCTCGCGGACGGGACTGAGCGTGCACGAGTCTCATTCGAAGCGCAGCAGGCGGCACTGGGTTGGGTTACAAGCCGTGCGGTCGGCGAGAGACTGACGGCTCTGCTCAAGGTAGCGGAGCCGGCGCTGGGAGGGCCGCCACCGCCGTGCAGCCCGGATATTGCCGCGTGGCTGGCGAGCTTAGCTGGCGGCAAGCACGAGCGGCTCGGTGAGGAGCAGGCGTGGGCGGCAGCCTTGGGCAATTCTATGACCTTCCGCGTGGTCAGGATGAAGCAGACTGAGACGGCACATGAGGGCACCTATGTCAATCACTTCGCCGAGGGCACCTATGAATGTGCTGGCTGCCGCAGCGTGCTGTACGCGTCCTCGCACAAGTTCGCATCCAAGTGCGGCTGGCCCTCGTTTAGCGACAACGTGCCCGGGGCGCTCGAGCGCCATCCTGAGCGCCATCCGGGCCGTCCGGTGGAGATTGAGTGCAGCTCGTGCGGAGGGCACATTGGACATGTCTTCTCTGGGCCGTACCACCCGCCACCCAAGTGTGAGCGACACTGCGTGAACTCGGCGAGCCTCGTGTTTGTGCCGCTCGATCCGCGTGCCGACCGGTTGGCGGCGGAGGTGGACGCGCCGCCGAGCCGCTGCGGCGACCCGACGGCGGCGCAGGTTGCGCCCGATGCAGCGCGAGCGCCCGATGCAGCGCCCGTAGTAGCGACTGGAGCAGCAGCCGAGGAGGCCATTATTGATGGGTGGTTGTGCGCGTAGCAAGTCGAACAGTTAGTGCACGTGACAGCCTATTAGCTCTATTTCACGGTCCGGAGGACAGCGACCGGGGGAGCCCGGACCCGCGCCGAGCCGACACGGCCGCCGGCCGACGCCGTGCTGGACGGTCCGCGACGCGGCGGCGACGCGGGTCGCACTCAGCCTTGAGCTATACCGTACTCACACCAAGGTATGCCGGTTGAGGACCGCCTGCATGACTTGGAAGAGCCCGGGGCATCTGGTGGGCCGTGAAGGGCCGGGCTCCTCGTAGCAACTTGGGTACCGGCCGCCTCGCGGCATGAGTTGCTCCAGAGCCTCACTCCAACGGTCACCTTGCCGCTTCTGCCATGCGCTCCGGGCACTCGGCTGCCCGCCCCAGCGGCGCAAAAAGGCCGCCGTGTCCATCCCAACGGGCACGCGGCACACGGGCAGCGGCGCCGGCAGGTAAGCAAGCCGCACCGCTGGCTCGTGGTGCGCGTCGTCGTGGGCGGCATGGTAGGCGTCATGGTGGGCGCGTCTCGTGTGCCGCTGTGCTCGCGCCGCGCCGTCTCGGGCGCCATTCGCCGTCGCGCGCGCCGTATCGAGCACCCACTCGTTGAGCAGCACTTCGATGTGGCGCGAGGCGCGCGCGACCGGTAACGGCCGCGCCACCAAAGCCGAGCGCATCGCACCTGTGGGGTGGGAGCGTCGTGATGAGCACATGCATGCCGCGCCACCAAAGCCGAGCGCATCGCACCCACGTCGATTGCGATCAACTCGAGCTCCGCACCTGTGGGGTAAGAGCGTCGTGGTGAGCACATGCATGCTGGGCGGGGGCAGATGAGCTCGAGCTCCACACCGACGAGTTGTTCAGACTCGAGCGCGGCAGACACGTTGATCACCGCCCCTAGGCGTTTCTCTTCTCGGCGCATCCGCTCGAGCTGCCGCAGTGGTAGGCGTGCATCGTTTGAGCGCAGCAGCGCGCGCGAGCGGCGCGAATCATCCATGCAGCGCGGCTCGAGGATGAGGCACGCGCGGTCGCAGCGCGGGACGATGGATATGGCCACGTGGTGAGAGAGCTGTGTGGCCACCATGGTGAGCGCCTGGGCGAGCGGCGAGCGCTCCACAGCGCCTCTGGTTCCCACGGATGGCCACGCGGAAGCGGCGGACGGCACGGCAGCGCCGCTGGTGCCGAGTGGCTGCGGCACTCCGATGAGCCGCACGTCAGCATCGATGTGGAGCACGTAGCGGCTCGAGAGGCCAAGGTCATCGGTGAACAAGGAAAGGAAGTGATAGGACGACTTGTACAAGCTGGCTCTTGGCAGCGTGGCGTTGAATGCACGAACGAAAAGATCACGATCCGGAACGCCGAACACTTCCGAAGGCTTTGTGTTCGGCAGTGCTCGGACAGCCGCGCAGCGTGCTATGCCCAGAAGCGGCGTGATCACGTGCTTTTGAATGCTTGCCACGGGCACAGGCCAATCATTGCCGTCCACGGTAACATCTGCCTTGGCAAAGCAAACGTCGTGACCTGCCACGTCGCTCGTGGATGCTCCCGCTGTGCGTGCTGCTGCGGTGCGCATAGAAGCGACTGCGGCCGCCACGTCGAACACCAGCGACGCGGGCATGGCGCCAATGTGGAGCGCAAAGGGCGTGCTGGGCTCGCATGACGCACAGCCCACGACTGCCAGATCGGGCGACGCGCTCGACATGTCCCCGCCCGCCCGCAAGAGCCGCGCGTCGCTTGCTCGCAGTCCGTCCTAGCTCGCCCTCCTGGCCGGCGACTGTGAATTGTGTGTGTTCCTTATTGTGTCCTAACAGTCGTCCACAGAAGTGCATGTCTCGACGCTGCCTGTCCTGTTCCAGATAGGTAGGTATCGGGCGCAATCGGGTGTGGTGAACAAGGTGGTGAATCACACGGTCACGATAACGTGCAACGATAACGGAGGACCCCTCCCCGGCAAGGAGCCGGAACCCTGAGAACAGAAAAGAGAGTGTATATCTGAAGATCTGAAATTCATGCCAGGCCGAGGAGGTTCTCCTCAATATCTCGAATCTCGCGCAGCAACCCGCGTATCCTCTCGATCACCTCCGCAGGCGGTGAGTTGACCAAGGCTGTCTGGTACGCAGCGCGTGCGGCACCCGCGAGCTGGTGGATCCCAACCTTTGCATCGGAGGTGATGTTGGGGTTGCACAGCGGCAGGAAATCCTTCACTGCCACAATGTAGGCGTGGCAGCGCTCGATGAGAGAGACGGGGACTGCTAGCGCACGAGCCTCGATCGAGGCCTTCTCCTCAGCTGACATCTCAGTGTCCTTCCAGGAGCGCTGCAGGTCGGCGTACGCTGCCGCATCTGTGTCCGCGGCTGCGAGCGCAGCATCGGTGTCCAGCGTCGCGATCAGCGCCTCGGCCGCGGCGGCTGCTCCCGACTCCTGGTCCTTCTTCCGAGTGGTGTAAGCTGCGGCCATGGCGGCCGCCGCAGCACCGACCGCAGCACCAACCGCCGCGGCTGCGCCACCACCTGGAGTGGGTTGCTTGGCGGCCAACGCAACGACAAACTCGGAGATGGGCTGCTGACCAGTCGAGGCCGACATTGTGAGGCACGTGTCCACACTCTCGTCTTCATGTTAATACACACAACACGTAAGCAGCACAGCCGTGAAGACAAAACAATACAATACAGGCCAGGCCTCAACTGAGACACATGCAGGCAGAGAGCTGAGAAACAGCCTATAAGAGAAGATCGGCGAGACCCAAATATGAACTCGGGAGGGAGCGCGCCCGCCGACATGGGCGGTGAACCCCCAGATGGGCGCGCCAGGGGGCTGCCAGGAAAAATATACTAACCGCCCCCTGAAGAGACGCTGGCTCCGTCCGTCCTCGCGCATGTCAACGACCCGGCATATCTCGTCTTCAAAGACGCTAAATGTGAAGTGTCCTGTGTGAACGTGAACATCTCTCAAACCAACAAGGGCTTTTGCCAAAGTACCCACACCACATGGTAAATTTGCACATCGCGGTTTGAGCGCGGCGCTCTCTCACTCAGGCACGTGCTTATCGAGCGCGGCCTCAAGTTCCTTGACCAGCCCCTTCATCGCCTCCGCATGCCTCGGCGAGTTCTCCTTCTCAGCCGCCCAGCCGCGTACCTGCTCGAGCACCGCCGTGCGCCGCAGCCGAAAGTGCGTGTAGATGGCCTCCTTGAGCTCCGTCGGCGGGCTATGCAGCTGCGAGATCATCGCGTAACGCACGGTGCCCTCTCGAATCGTCTCATTGTACTGGCGGCTCTGCCTGTCGCCCTCCGGCGTGCCTCGGTTGCGCTCGAAGCCGGGCTCATTGAAAAAGGGGTCCGGTACGAGGATGAGTGCTTGGATGGACATGAGGACCTGGAGTAGCGTCGACGTCTTCGGATGCCAAGACTCACCATCGTCTCCCTGCCACGTACCCAGCAACGAGAGGCACACCTTGCCGCAGTTGTACAAGTTCGGATTGAAGCGCACGGAGCCGCCGCCCGTGGTCTGCAGATTCACCTTGGGGGCGACATTGGGATACTCGGCGGGGGCGAGGATGTCGAAGACGAAGCAGCCCGAGCTATACGGCGTGCCTTCGGGCCCTGTGATCATCGCACGCCACAGCTGGATCTGCTCCTCGGCCATTCGGATCCAAATGGACGATGAGGCGCTTACCGGTAGGGCCCCCTCCCCCATCATGTCGGCCGCCTCGAGGGTCAGGCGTTTGGTGCGTGCGGCGAGCTGCGTGGTAGCCGCCTCGCGCCCCTCGGCGCGCCGCTCGTAGTGGTGACCGGCCAGCCCCTCGACCACATCGAAGACGAGCTTCCTCGTCTCTGCGCAGTACCGAGCTTCTGCTGCGGATCTCTCCTCAGCAGCCGTCGCCGACGAAGACGAGCCCACCGCCGCCGCCGCCGCCGCCGCCGCCGCCGCCGCCGCCGCCGCCGCCGCTGCTGCCTTGCCTGTGGCCTTGACGGCTCCACCAGCCGTCTTGTCAGCGGCCGCCAGCGCCTTATCGCCGGCGCCTCCGGCCGCTGCCGCAGCCGCTGAGGCCTGCCGCGTCGTGCGCGGGGTGACGCCCGCCGTCGCGGGCGCCTTGGCGCTTGTGAGCGCGGGCGCCATGGGCGGCGCATCGGGCGGCGCGCCGGCGGCGCTGGCTGAGGGCGGCGTGCTCGCGGTCGGCGCGGCCGGCGCGGCCGGCGCCAGCGCGGCCACGTCCGCCGCCGTCCGCACAATCGCATCGGCGAGAGCTCGGGTCGACTCCACCTCCTCGTCGGATTCGGTCGCGGCGCGCCCCGCCGTACGCACGAAGAAGTCGGCCTGCTTGCGCACGCCCTCGAGCGCGGTGAGCACCGTGCCGCTGCCCGCATCGCCCACCGGAGCCGACAGCGCCGTGTGGAGTGCCGGCCAGGCGGCGAGCGCTCGCAGCAGCGCAAGCAGCTGGAGGTACATCGAGGTGCGCTCGACTCGGGAGCCCACGTCAAGGAGGGAGGCGGTGTGCAGGTGGCGCCAGAGCAGCGGGCGCAAGCAACTCCGCTTGAGCGTCTCGTCGCGCAGCTCACCGCGGCTCACGCACTCGGTCACGAGCCGGAGCATCTCGCCCATCTCCACGTCAGCCTGCGCCTGCGCCTTCTCCGTCGCCTGAACATCCCACACCGGACCGCCCTCGGTGCCGCTGTGCCCGTACCCGACCCCGCTCGCCCACGGCGCTTTGGCATTCGCCTCCTTGCGCTTGCCGAAGTTGAGCTCACGGATGCGCGTCAGGTCCACCTCGGCGTTGCGCGACGCCAGCAGCTCTGGCTGCTCCCGCGCCCACACCGGCGGCACCCCACTCAACAGCTCGAGTCGGCAGATCGCAAGCTCGGCGGCCGAGTAGCATCCTACGGGCTGGGACGGGTCGTTGTTCGTGTCCTCGAAGGCGACGCGCCCATGCTTCTCGAGGTACGACTGCACGAGGCGCAGCAGCCACTTGACCGGCTTCATCGGATCCCAGCCCTGGAGGGTCATCGCCGGATGGGTCATCACCGCCTCGGCCACGACGCCCTCAAAGCGCGGCCGTACCACCTTGACAAACACCGGATAGAAGGGATGCATGTCGGGCGTGAACGCGAGCTCGAGCTCGAGCGCGGCCGGCTGGCCCGTCTCGCGGCTCAGCCGCGCGAGGTCCGCCTGCAGAGGGCTGCCCTCCTTGATGTCCGAGATCGCGACGCGCCACGCATGGATGTCGAAGTCGACGCAGTCGGCGCTCACGCCAGTGAAGCCTTCGCGCTGCTCCTTCATCAGGTCGAAGAGCTCGTTGCAGAGCATGCGCGTCGCCTCGGCGGCCGAGAAGATTTGGTGGGCGCCCTGCTTCTGCGGACCCTTGGCCTTCCCCTCCGGACCCGGCCGCTTGCGCTTCTGGGCCACCGAAGCGGAGCTGCCAGTGACAGCGGTGGCGGCCGCTGCCTCCTCCTCCTCGCGGGCACGCTCGGCGCGCTCCTCGCGCCGCCGCTGGTCCTTGACCTCCCACTGGTGGCGCAGCCGGAGCAGCGAGTTCTCGAGCTCGGCGCCTCGTGCGAAGTCGTAGTCGAGGTTCGCCTGCAAGTCGTCGTCGTCGTCGTCGTCATCGTCATCGGCGCCGTCGGAAACGTCCTCGTCGTCGTCGTTACCACCCACGTCGTCGCCGACGTCCATGGGTGAAGCATCATCGTCGTCCTGCACCATCATCAACGAGGAACTGCCCGCCGCCCCGGAGCACGACGCGCCACCGCCGCTGCCGCCGCTCGCAGGCAGGCGTGCAAGCAGCTCGCTGAGCTCGGGCGGGCCGCCCAGCGCGCGGCAGAGCAGGCGCACGCAGTTGTCGAGCGAGGCGCGGTCGCTCAGGGGCTCTGCAATCGATTCGACGGCTTGCAAGAGCTCGTCGCAGCCCTCCGCGTATGCGAGGCCGCCAGTGCGCGGGTAGGATGAGCTCTCGAAGAGCGAAACGCTCACGGTGCCGCGCACCGAGCTGGTGCGCACCTTGAAGGTCACCGTGTCCTCGTCGAGGCTGAAGTTGCTGAGCGCAGACGAGCCGAGCCCGTTCAGGGCAGACAGGTGCGCGCGGACCGCAGACATCGCCGCAAACTGAGCGTCAGCTGAAAGTCAAGCAGGGGCTTGTGAGGCCTTGCTTCCTTCGCGCTCGCTGTCGTCGAGTCGCGCAAAACTCGCATACAAGCTGTGAATGACAGTTTCATCGAAAAACAGCCACCTCGTCTGCCGACACTACCATGGTACAAACTCGATTCAACTGACCCTTTCTCAAACTAAGGACGGGGCCTTCGAGCGCGGCGAGAATGTCGGTCGGCACTCTCTCCATGCGCGGGCTGCCGATCCGCTTCTTCATGTACGAGGGTCGGCAGCTCGATCACGGTTACCTTCGCCACTGCCCGGGTTTCGAGCACATGCAGCACTCCGCATACAATGAGCGGCTGGGCGAGGTGTACTTGCGTGACTCGCTCGCTGTGCACCCCTGGCGGACTCGCTCCCCATCTGAAGCGACGCTCTTCTTTGTCCCCATCTGGGAAATTGTGAGCTTCAACGTGGATGAATGCAACGGCACGTCACATAAGCAGCGCATGGCGATGGCTGCGGCCGCGCTGCTCAGTGCGCCCAGCTACCGCAAGCCTCGACTTGCCAAGCGGCCGCCAGGATTCGATCACTTGATTGCGAGCACGGGCTGCATTGAGAATGGAACGAGGATGGCGGAGCGGCTGACGACTCCGCTCTTCAGGCTGCTGACTAGCTCAATCGTCGGCCGAGATCGTGCCTGTGCGATCGATCGGTGGAGAACGCTCTTGCCTTGCCTCTTGTGTGTGTGCATGCTCACGCGCGCCTCTGCTCGTGCCTCTCGTTCTGCTCTTCTCCGCTCATGCGCACAGACTCGGCCTTCTATGCGGCAAACGCTGTGGGCCGCTGCACTATCGAGCTGCCCTACGTCTCCAATCCGCACGGCCGGCAGGCGCGGCGCTTACTGGCAAGAGCCTCCGCGGCAGGCAGCGCTGGCACGGGCGGCTCTGGAAAGAGGAAGAGGGCCGTCGGCAACAATGTTACCTTTGCCACGTCCATTGGGACCACAGGACCTGAAGGCAGCAGCAGCGGCGGCGGCGGCGGCGGCACCAGCATTGGCGAGGGCGTCGGCGTCGGCAGCGTGCACGGAGGGCGGCGGCCTTGGCTGCTCGTATTCACAGGCTCGCTGGACGTGTGCTGTGAACCTGGCAAGTCGATCCGTCACGTTGATTGCCCCTGATGACCTGGCTGGACGTGTGCTGCGAGCCGGGCAAGTCGATCCGTCACGTTGATTGCCCCTGATGACCTGCCTTGCATGCAAGTGCTCGCCACAGCGCCCATGCTTCCCCCCTCCCCCAGGCAAGTCGATCCGTCACGCGATGCGCAAGCTGGTGGACGCCTCGCCCAACGACACGAGCGTGCGCCACGTGAGAACGTCGTCAGGCCACGGCTTCCCTGCATGCAAGTGCTCACTACGGCGCTATGCCTTCCCCACAGGTGGGAACGGCGGCAGGCCACGGCTTCCCTGGCAGCACGCCCGCCGAGCAGAAGGAGATCTACCGTACGGCGGGTGTGCAGTTGGCCAGCTCGCGCTTCTGTCTGGTTCCGGCGGGCGACAACGAGGTGAGCTCGAGATTGTACTCCGCCGGAGCCTCCGTCGGTGCATGCAAGTGCTCACCACGGCGCTATCCCTTCCCCCCAGGTGAGCTCGAGATTGTACTCCGCCATGGCCGCCGGCTGCGTGCCCGTGGTCGTCGCCAATCAGCTCTCGGGCGCTTTCGCGTCGCGCGTGCCGTACAGTCGGTTCTGGGTGCGTGTCGAGCAGCAGACCTTCATCCACAACCCTCTAGGGCTCCTGAGCCGGCTGCGGGCGATGGCCCCGGCGGAGGTGGCTGAGCGGCGCGCGCGCATGCTTCGCCACGTGGCCGACGTGACTTACGATCAGCAGCTCTCTTCACAGCTCTCTCGCCACGTGGCCGACGTGACTTACGATCAGCAGCTCTCCGCTGCGGCTCTGGGGGCGGGGGCAGTGGGAGCGGCCGAGCCTCTGATGAGGCTGGGCGCCGCCGCGAACGCCAGCGTTCTGGACGAGCACCGCACAGAATCCTCGCCTACCAAATCTCATCTCGGAGATACCAAATCTCATCTCGGAGACCACGGCCTCGCCGAACGGATGCTCACGCTCGCCCGCTTGCGTGACGGGGAAGCCGTCGCAAGCCCCGCAGAGTATGCCAGCCGCCGCGCGAGCAGCCACAGCCAACGAGTCAGTGCTCGCCTTCTGGGCGAGGCGAGCGCACCCGCACCTTCCGCAGTGCTGCACCTGCCGCCCACTGCCTCCGGCCGAGGCGCCTCGCGCCTCGCCACCAACTTTCTGCGCGCGGCCGACGAGGCTTGCATGCGGGGTGCCCAGACGTCGATTCTGGGCCACTATCCCTCGCGCCATCCGTACGCGGCGGACGACAAGTGGGCTCTCAACTGCTCGTGCCTTCTCGCGCCGCCCAAGTTCTTCTGGTGCGCCGGGCACCATTGCACAGGGCCGACGTTGCGCACTAAGCTCTGGGTACGTGGCCACGTGCCCACGGATACGTGCCGCTGTCTACACTGCGCCACCCTCTGCCCCACTGAGGATGAGATCGCGAGTAAGCAGGCAAACAAGCAGGTGAGGAAGTTGCGCCCCGGGGCGCGGGGATAGTTTAGTCACTACTGTCTAGCGAGACTCGAGTCGAGTGTATGATGTACATGTGCCGTACAGGTTCAAGAATAATGTTGGATCTTGGAATTCGCTCATCCTAAGCGTACTTACGAACTGGTGTTGTTGCTCTGTCTGAGCTGTGTGATCTCCTGAGTCAGCCTTCGATTTTCGGCGCGCAGCCTGTGCACCTCGTCCTCGATGCTGGTGTTGTGCGTACGAGCAATCTCCAGCCTGTGTCGTCGTACCTGCACTTCCATGCTGTCGCCATCCGTTCCGTCCCCGAATTTGAGCACAACGATCGGCACATGCTTATCTGCTGCCATGTCTGCCTCTGCATGCTGCATGTGGCTCAAACCCTCGCCCACCGACAGCACCTGCAGGAGGCACCCGCCCGTCTGATGGGCACGCTGCAGCATCTCGCGCCATCTCCGCAGCCAGATAGCGTTCGCCTCAGCGTTGTTACCAGCAGCCAGTTTGGTGTTGTCTGTATTCGGATTGAAACAAGCCAGACCTTCTCTCAGCGACTCGACCAAGGCCTTCACTTCCGCCGCGGCCGCATTCGACTCACCAGCGTAACGAGTGCTGATCACGTGGACGATCTCTGCCTGCTCAAAGTCGCTCCTCGCCTGTTGGCCGGTGCTCTCGAGGAGAGCCTGCAGCGTGCGAGCAGCCGCGTTGTTGGGCTCGTTCTGTTTGCTGGCCATCACGTACGCACAGCCCCAGTCCAACGGATTCTTGCCGTCGATGTCCTTTTGCTTCGCTGCCTCCGGGTACGCGTGGAAAAGGCAGCGCACCGTGTGCTCCGGCGCATTCTTACCCACCGCAAGATGAAGCGGCAGGGCCCGGCTCTGCGTCCTCTCTTGAGCGCTCATCGGGTCCGATTGCACGAGGTCCTCGACGCGCGCCCACTCACCGTACATTGCAGCCTCTAGCATGTGCAGCTGTGGACCGGCTGGATGTGCCGCTCGCAAGAGGCTGAGCGTCTGCACGAGCCACGGGTCTTGCCGGTGGCGAATCTTCTCGGACCGATTCAAGCACTCGTCAGTGCCATCGGTACCAAATACATTTGCGTCGACCACAAACCGCTTGGTAGTGTCGCGTGCGAGAGCGTCCTCGGTAGTGGCGAGAACCAATTGCAGCGGTAGGGCACCGTCGAGGTCCATCTCCTGGGCTGCAGCAGGGCACGCCTCAAGCAGGAGCTGAATCATCTCTGCTGTGCACTGGCGGTTGCGAACCGCGAAGTGCAGCGGCAGTTCCATGATCTCGCCCCGCTCCATGAGCACACCTGGGTATGCCTTCAGCAATAGGCGAACAGTTTCCAAAGGTGCCTCACTGCACCCCGCGGCTCCCAATGCAAAGTGGAGCGGGAGATAGTGCATGGCGTCTTGATCTGCCTGCTTCGCACCTTCCACGTCTGCGAGCAGCAGAGTCGCCATTTTGTCCCACTCCTCATTCTTGGCTGCCTCAAGCACTGTCATATTTGCGCGTATCCTTGCAGAGAAAGTCGGTGAATTGAACATCATAATTTCGTCGTCACTTTCATCGCCATCACTTTCAGCATTCATCGCCATGGTTGACACCGTAGGCGCCTGTCCACGCCTCCTCACCATGGTCGGCACCGTGAGCAAAAGAGGAATCGTGCGCTCTTTGCTGCCCCTTTTCGCCCCCTTGACCTTTTTGTCGCGTTGCGAATCGGAACCAGGCGTACCCGACGGGGACACGGTGCCCTTGCGCGCGACCGCTGCCTTCGGAGCCATTGTCTGTCGCCAAGACGCGGGTCTCCCACGAAGACGAAAGCGGAGTCAACGCGGAGTTCTTTCACGAGGGTCCTTCCGTTGTGAATTCAGTACGTGCGTGAACGTTAACACGACAGACGCGACAACCGGTGCTACGTGTGTGGGGGGGAATGTCGGCGACGGTGTGATTTCTATACTTGATTTCTTACAATCACGGTTACACGCAACGGTTCACAGCGCACCGTTTCTCACTCAGAAGTAGTCTCTTCGTAGCTCTCCAAAAGTGTTTCGACTTTCCAGGCGTTGCGGCCATGTGCGAATGGCATCGCGGTCGGGTCGCCCGCACCGTACCGCGCCGGCTGCGAGCCTCGAGCGCCCCCGTCGTACGGGAGCGAGGAGCAGCGGCTGCGGCCGCCGGCCATTGCTGGTGCCGTCCGGTTCGTGAGCATGAGCTGCTCAGTCAGAGGCGGCCGTCTGCAGCCCCTGGGCGGTGGCACGAAATGGGTCTCCTTTTCGCACGGCGCGTTGGTGACGCACGCGGGCCCATAGAGTACCCCGTTGAAAAGCGCACCGCTCTCATCGCGGCACTGGAGCTCGATGGCGCCCGCGGCGGCTGCTCTGGCCACCGGGCCGCTCGCACCGCTCCGCCACACCAAGGCGCTGCTCCGCGCGCGTTTAGGGGGGTGTAGGCTCGCCGCAGGGAAGCACGCTTCGGCGAACCACGGCAATGTGTAATCCAAGGTCTCGGCATACAGCTGTGAGCCGAAGAAGATGAGCGTCTCGACCGCGTAGAGGGCGTAGTTATTGCTGATGTTGGCCAGTAGCGGTCCGAAGTCCTCTGCAAAGTGGAGGCGATACGAGCGTCGAAGGGGCTCGAAGAAGCTCGGTGGGTCCGTCGAGCCCACATACACGTGTGATTGCGCCGGCAGCCATAGGCGCAACGCCCTCTCGATTGCGGGCGGCTGGGTGGCCTCGTCGCGCATTTTGCAGTCCGAAGGACTGCACGCCGTCAGCTTGTCGGAGCGGCGCACGTGCACTGATGCGTACGTGCCGCCCATCTGCGCGCGGATCGCGCTCGCCGCACGCTTGATGCTTGGCGCGAAAAAGAGCCCCGAGCGCAGCAGGACGTTGACCGGCTTCTCCGCGGTGGGCGGAGCGCCCACAAGCTGGTTGAGAGCGCCCGCCAGCGCCGAGTAGTTCGTCTGACGGCGAGTGCACTTTTGGAACCAGTATGTCGATTCGACCTTTCGCCGCACGAGTGTCGGCCCGCCGACGCCGCACTTGAACTCTTGCTTTACACGCTCCGACGACCAGCGCGAAGCGATGGGCGCGCCATGGCGGAGCTTCGAGGCATTGACGCGCAATGTCACGGGCACAAGCCGAGCAAGTGCTTCTACGTCGAAAAGCGTGTCCGTGGGCACGCAGTTGCGGCTCTCACTGAGCCAACAAGCTTCGTTTTTGCACACATGTAATGTCGAATTGTGGCCTCTCAACCTCTTGCCCTTCTTCCAGCGTTCCTCATGCAGCGCAAAGAGGCAAATCCGGCGCGGCAGTAGCAGCGTGCGCTGCAAATAATAGGCCTCGCCGAGCGCGCACGAGAGCGAGGCCATTTGATGGTTGAGGCCCATGTGCATGTCGCCACGGTATGGGAACCACTCGAGATAGCCGCAGGTGCCGTGCCCGCCCGGCATGGCAGACGCCAGTGACAGGCATACGATGACAGCAAGCATAGCTCAGCGCGCCCAGCACGAGAGATCCTACAAAAGGGCTCGGCGCATCCGGCCGCCTGGCGTTGGCGCTGGCGTCGGGGTTGGGTTGGTGCTGCTGCTGCTGTTCAACACAACGCGCACACGCTCCGGACCCCCAAGCACGAGAGCCACTGGGTTGGTATGGGCGAGGCCCGTCGGGCGCGCATTTAGCAAAGGTTTCAGTTTCGTTAACGCCACACTCCGTGCCTCGGGAGACACCCAGTGTTTGCCCAACTGAATTCCTGTCGCTTGCGGAATGCTTTTTTTGCGGAATTCCATCAAGCGACACAAGGAATGCACCTCAAGCCGTACGATCGACTGCCGCAGCTCGGCCCCTCTGGCCTGACCCTGCTCACCTGGAACGTGCTGATCCCTAACTCCAATGACGGCTGGTGGATCTACAAGATGTATGAGCCGACCGGCAGCGCCGGTGGGCCGGCGGCGGACGTGCACACGACGTGGGCGCATAGGCAGGGCCTCATGCGTGATCGGCTGCTCGAGGCGGCGCCGGACATCATCTGCCTGCAAGAGACCTCGCACGTGACGGATCAGGCCTTTGCAAACGATTGGGCATTCCTCCGCGAGGCTGGCTACGAATGTGCTGTGCTCAGCCGTGGTCGGATGCGCCCCGCAACCTTTTGGAAGTCGAGCAAGCTGCGCCTGTGCTGCGCAGACGGCAGCCTCCCATCTGCGCCATCTGCACTCACCGGCACACCAGAGCATGGCGGCAAGGCGGAGCCCGCGACTTCTGCGGAGCCGGCAGCCGACAAGGCGGAGACTGCGGGCAAGGTGGAGGGTAAGGGGGCGGCGGGGGCGGCGGTGGCGGAGGCGGGTGAGGCTGCGGAGCCGGCGGAGGCAGCGGGTGTGGTGCTCCACGGTGACCGGACGCTCACCACGATGTTTCGGCTGCTCGATGCGGAGGGCCAGCCCGCCATCGCGGCACCGCCCGTCTTCGTCATCAACTGCCACCTCGCCGCTGGCGAGGAAGCGCGGCGCCGGCTTCGCCAGGTCCACACGACACTTTCGAGACCTCTGAGGACCTCTGAGGACCTCTGAGGACCTCTGAGGACCTCTGACGACCTCTGACGACCTCTGATCGCCCCTCTGATCGCCCCTCGCCAGGTTCACGACACCTTCGAGACCATTCGCAAGCTTCGCGCCAAGGTAGGAGCGGCCGGAGGCGGGGCCGGCGGCGGCGGCGGTGGCGACGGCGGAGACGGCAAGGGCGCCAAAGTTGCCCAATTAGGCAAGGGCGCCAAGGGAGGCAAAGGCGCCAAGTCCCTTACCGGTAAGGGAAGCGCGGAGGCGGCGCCGCCCGAGCCACCCTTACCGGTACTCATCTGTGGCGACTTCAACAGCCAAGGGCGGAGTGCTGTGCGCGAGCTGCTCGTGACCGGTACGCTGATTGCATGCTGATTTCATGCTGATTTCATGATGATTTCATGATGATTGCATGATGATTGCATGCTGATTGCATGCTGATTGCATGCTGATGGCGGAGCGCTGCTCGTGACAGGCCAAGTACTCCCTGCGTTCCGTGAGAGTGGCGACCCGACGGAGCCGCGCGCGTCCGAGATTGAGGTGACCGCGAAGCCGAAGGCACAGACGCTCGCCAGATTCGCGGATGCGGCCGAGGAGGCTTATGGCGGCGCTGGCGAGCCGGTACCTCCCACCATCGTGGCCAAGGAGCTGGTGAGCTTGATGCTCGACCCGCGCTGTCCCGGGCAGCCGAGCGCGGCGCTCACCACGGCGCTCGATGCAATGTTCACAGCCTTCTCGGCGGATGGTGCGACGTTCACAGCGGCAGAGGAGCAGGTATGGCGCACGGCCATCGACTCAGATGGCGTCTTGATGGCGTCTTGATGGCGTCTTGATGGCGTCTTGATGACGCTTCTTGATTGCGTGCCACAATCCGCAATCAAGACGGCCATCGACTCCGATTGCTTCTTGATTGCGACTTGATTTTGCGACTTGATGACCACTTGATGGCCACTGATGACCACTTGATTGCCTCTTGATGGCCCTCTGATGGCCCAGGATGGCCTCTGCTTGCAGGCATGGCTCACAACTATCAACGGCGTGCCCACCCGTGGATCTGAGTCCCGGTCGGCTGCGGCCGCGCGGGAGGCGCACGGCGGCACGGCACTCACGCGGGCTGACTTCCAAAAGGTGTACGCTGAGGAGCTGGCACAGGGCAAGTTCTGGGGGGTCGAGCACGACGTTCGCGCCGTGTTGGGCCAAGGCCTCGCGCCGCCCGCTGGAGGGGGCACGCCTCCGTTCACGGCGCGCTTCGACTACGTATACTACTCGACGTCGGCACTTCGGCTGGTGGGCGTGCAACGGCCGCTCGAGACGGCGCGTATGGCGGAGCTCCTCGACGGGAGAGCGATCTTGCCTAATGCTTGGTTCCCGTCGGATCATCTCCCAGTGGCGGCCGCCTTCGAGCTGACAGGGCAGCTCACCTCGGCAGCCGAGGCGGTGCAGGAGCTGAGTTGAGAGATAGGATAGATATTTTGTCTCTGTTTCCCCGTACCTTACGCGGTGGGCGACCAACGGGCGCGGCTTTATATGAATGGAGTTCCCAAAAAGGCAAGTACGCCTATAGGAATCCATGCACCGAATCATCGCCCGTCTGGCCAGCGCGGAGCGCGACGGCAGCCTCTACTTCGCATGTGGCTGCGCCTCCCTCGCGGGCGCAGTCGCGGTGATAGTCTCACCGTCACAAATCCCGACGAACAGGGAACGCGCCATGGCTGACGACCTTGCTAAGCTCCAGGCGAAGAATGAGGCGCTGAAGACGCCACTGAGCAAGGGCGACCAGGCTCGCCTCGTTGAGGTGGCTGTCGCCAAGGCCTACGAAGCTGAGCAGGAGCAAAGGCGCTCTTCTATCCGAGAGGGCGACCTGATGGCGCAGGCACCACTGCTGCAAGCCGTCGCTGGCATACTGAGTCAATCCGTGTTATTGGATCCGAAGCCGACGGTGGCAGAGCTGCGTGACAACGGCTTGTGCCGCATCGATGCATGCCTGACTCCTGGTGTCGCGGCGACGCTGCTGGCGCATGTCAATACTAGCCTCGCTGACGCGCGCTCGCGCGTCGCTGTCGACGGGAAGCAACGAGATCAAGACACATTTTACAAGGCTCTCAAGGAGGCGCAGCCCCCGCCAAAAGTCGCCGGCCTGTGGCCACGACTTGAGCGATTGGCTACGAGCGCGCGTACGTTTGCGACGCATACGGTCGCCCCGGAGGTCGAGCTCCAGAGCTTTGGAGCAGTGCTTGCGCCAACGGAGCGTTGGGACCTCAAGCTCTTGCTAGCCCCTCCGGTGGTGGCTGCATTACGCGAGGCTCTCGGACCGTTGCAGGCTGTGTGTGAGACGATGCTCGGCAAGGATGCGGTGCTCTTCGAGTGTGCCGCTCTGGTGGCCGATCCCCACGCGCCTCGGCAGCCGATTCATCCGGACACGGCGTATCAGCAGCCGAGTGCTGGTCCACTGATCCTTACTGTCTTTGTCGCTCTGCAGGTGCCAGCAGCGCCCCCGATGCTGCGCCAACTCAAGCATCACGCCCGATGCAGCCACCCCTTGAGACTCGCTCGCCTTGATTGCGCCCCCCATCAGCCACCCCTTGAGACTCGCTCGCCTTGATTGCGCCCCTCATTAGTGCCCCATGCACCATTGTGGAGCCGCGTGTAAGCCACGCGTTCATGGCGTGTGGCCCTCTGACTCTCATAAGGACTCGGACCCTCCGACTCTCATGCTGCTGCTCGCTTTCATCTGACCGTAGGATGTGAGCGAGAGCATGGGTCCCACCGTCTTCCTGCCTGGCACACACATCAAGGAGTCTCACGAGGCCTTCAACGCGCAGCCGCAGACGGGTGCGAAGCAGGCGCTGCTTTCGAGCACGCCCAGGCGTCTCGGCACGTTGTGCAGCGGCGACGCGATGATCTTCGACTCGAGGCTGCTGCACTGTGGCTCGGCGAACGAGTCCGAATCGCGCCGGGTGCTCTTCTACTTTTCATTCCGGGCTGCCGACGCGCGCGTGCCGCAGGGGACGTTAGACGCTGGCTTGGAGCTGCGGCAGCTGCAGCTGGGGTCGACGAGAGAGTGGCTTTGAGTATCGAGAGCCGACTTCTGCTCGGATACGATCGAAGGATCCTAGAGTTTCCTACGGCTAACCCGTGTACACGTCGCGTGCGTATCCGCTATCCGGATAGCGGTCGGGTTAGCGGTTACGGGTACCCGCCCACCGCGGACCGTTCTAGATGGTAGAAGACCGTAACTCATCGCGCGCGCGCGGCCCACCCGCGCGAGCCGCTGATTTTTCGACTTTTCACTCAGTGAAACGTCACTTTAGAGGGCGGTCGCTTAGTGTCTGATAGTGTCCGGTCAGCGGTGAGCGGTCAGCATGAGTGCGGTCCGACCGGACTCGCCGACGCTGCTGTCTCAAGACTGATCTGTACAAACTCGAGCACTATAAAGTCTCCTCGCATCGCATACGTCATGACTCATGCACTTGCTCTCCCGTGTGAATCCCCAACCGCCCAACGCCCAGATGGAGCCCATGGACCATCGCCAGGCATACACCAGCTCCTGGCAGATCACGGTTAAGATCACGGGTCGAGGTCGAATCCGACCAACGGCCGGTCGGAGAGCCCCTTGAAACTGCCGTCCTGCCACAGCCGGTTCCGGCGCCGTCGCAACAGGTAGACACGCTCGGAACGCAATGTGGTCTGTCCGGCAGTGCAAGCGGGCGCGCGCAGGATGCAAAGCTCGCCGTCGACGTACGTCGGGCGCACACCGTGGTCGAGGTCGCTCGGAAGGGGCGCGAGCAGCGGCGCGCGCCAGAGCGGCAGGCCGAAAAGCAAGCGGGCTCGAGAGACAAACTCGACGTCCCAGGTTTCGCCGCCGAGCCACTGGTAGGTGGCACGCAGCTCGATGGTGCCCCAGCGCAGCCGCGCGCGCTGCACGTATGCGCCGCGACCCTTGGCCACATCGGACCACAGCTCTCCGCGCGGGTTGGCCAAGACGCCTGGCGCACCGGGACCCAGGTTTTGCGGGCACCAGCTCTCGATGACGTGCAGCACCGGACGGCCCCGAGCCCAGCAGGGCTCAGGCGATGCATACACGGTCTCCCAGTATCCATCGAGCAGCGGGGAAGTGGCGCACCGATCCGTCGGATTGAGCGCTTCGAGGGCATCGACGAGCTCCGAGAGCTTCGCACGATCATTGGAGGCACGCGCGATCGACATGTGGGCCTTGAGCTCCTCAATCGGCGCGTCTAGGTAGGCGTCGTCATCAGCAGCTGGGAAGGCGTTCATCGTGACGTGGAGCAAATGGCCGAAGCGGGTGCGAGCATCACTGCCGGAAAGCTCGCATCCAATGCGTCCTCGCGCCTCGCGATGAGCAGCGCTCGCGTGGTGGCGAGGGGCGAGACCGATGGCGTGCCGCATTTTCCGCTTGGCGTTGTCCTGGGCAGTGTGAGGGCCCCTTCCACGCACTGTGAATGTGTCGTGTGTCTGTGAACATACTTCACTCTCACTCTCACATATTGACCTATTGAAAGTGGTGACGACTTCGCAGAGTAGAGAGTTGACCCACGCAAGTGACTCCTACGAAAAAGCCGAGTGGTCGTGTCCGTTCTATTTTTCAAGGTTGATGAGGGCCCATCCCACACCTGTTTGGGATCTGAATGGTTGACCCAAAGGGAGTGGTCTTCTATTCGTTTCATGTTTATAAGGGCCCATCCCTATGATGATATTTTGCCCATTTCGTTGCATGCCCGCCGCCACATGAGCGGAAATTGGGAAATAACCTCACGCGCCCCGAGCGCCCCCGAGCCCTGCCGATCCCCGAGCACGACCCGAGCGCCCCCGAGCCCTGCCGATACCCCGATCGCCCCCGATCGCCCCCGATCGCCCCCGAGCGCCCCCGATCGCCCCCGAGCGCCCCCGAGCCCTG